>Ga0123357_10000032_pt1 | contig 114773 bp, 110 predicted proteins | sample TergutEmb28metaG_FD_89873 | JGI IMG/M metagenome (GOLD analysis project Ga0123357, IMG submission 89873) | Embiratermes neotenicus P4 segment gut microbial communities from Petit-Saut dam, French Guiana - Emb289 P4 | ecosystem: Host-associated > Arthropoda: Insects > Digestive system > Gut ...
CGCTGCGTAGCAGCGGCTCAATCTGTGCAAACTTCTCTCGACTGATGTCGCTGGCGTATTTCTTTTTCGTCATCCCCGAATTCTCGGCAATTACGAAAAGATCGTAAACCGGTTCTGAGAACCCGTTTACGATCTTCTAAGCAAAAGGGCGAGGAAGGCGAGATGGATGAGTTGCAAGCTGGTGTTGAGTTTTCGCTCACAGTTCTTCCACAAGCGCCTGTTCTTCTCCAGCCAGGCAAAGCTGCGCTCAACGACCCAGCGCTGCGGCATGACCTTGAAAGTGTGCAGTTCGTTGCGTTTGGCAATCTGCACCGTGACCTGCTCGCCCAGGATCTCGCGCACGCCCTGCACGAAGGGCTCGCCCACATAACCGCCGTCGGCCAGCAGACTTTGCACCCGGTTCAGGTACGGCTTGCCATGCCTGAGCGCCTGTAATGCTCCCTGACGATCAGTCACCTCGGCAGTCGTCACCGCCACGGCATGCGGCAGCCCCTGCGTGTCTACGGCAATATGACGTTTGATGCCCGAGACCTTCTTGCCTGCGTCGTAACCCTTATGCGTTGCCGTGTCCGTGTTCTTCACGCTCTGCGCGTCCACGATCAAGAACCTCGTGCAGACGTTGCGCCCCTGTCTGGTGCGGGCCGCGCCAAGCTGATTTTTTAAGTGCCTGCTCCAGCACGCTCACTCCGTGCGGGTTCGGCTGGCTCCATTTGGCAAAGTAGGCATACGTCGTTTGCCACTTTGGGAAGTCACTGGGTATCGACGCCCAGGCGCTCATCGGTGGGCAAAGGCTGATTGGACAGCCAAGTACGCCCTTTTCTGCCGAACAGATCTGTCGCGGGGCAACGTTCAATCAGATGTGCGGCGAGCACGGCATGGATTTCGTTCTTCAGGCGCGTGCGTTGCCGCACAATTTGCGTGCGTCGTGATACTTGACGCCGCAGGGCTTGCGTCATCTCGTCGGGCATCCACACCTGGGGCAGAAAGCCGCTCGCATAGAGTTGAGCTAGGATCGCCGCGTCGATCTTGTCGGTCTTGACCCGTGCTTCGGCAATCAGCCTGACCTGCAGAGGGTTGGCCACAATAACCCGCCCAACATGCCTCCTAAGCACGTTGGCGATCGCCGCGGTATTGCCCGTGGCTTCGAGCACGACATGATCGTCCGCTCTCAGTTGGGTGGCAAATCGTTCAAGTTCATCCCGGCGCAGTCCGGCACGGCCGCCAGCACGTAGTACGCCGTCTTCCAGATACGCGATCTCGGCGACCGATCGCGACACGTCTAAACCAACAATGCGCATCACCGTTCTCCCAAAGAAAACTCTCAGGGAGCCGGTGGGACAGCACGACAACTACGGATTCGCGCTCACGGCGCAACCAGGCGGGTCGCAGGGGCGGCCAACTACTAACACAAGCTCGCGGCTTATCGTGTACGAACGGCCTGCCCACCCAGAGTGCTCCCCGGCGCCCCTGTCCCGGATGGTCGTACCATACGCCTGAAACTTCGCGGCGGGGACGCGCGGGGCACCGGGGCCTATCATGCCGGTTACAAACGCTATTGAGAATATCAACTCGCAGCTACGTAAGATCATCAAAACCCGAGGTCACTTCCCGACCGACAAGGCCGCGACGAAACTTATCTGGCTGGCGCTGCGCAACATCACGGCCGATTGGGGGCGTGCCGCCCCCGACTGGAAGACGGCGATGAATCAATTCGCTATCCTCTACGCGGATCGATTCGTTCGACCCTCCGTATGAATCTCTACCCCGCCTTGAACACGAAAATTTTGACACCCCCCCTACAGGTGGCCTGTCATCTCCACAGTCCCAGTTGATCCAGCCGCATGTCTTCCTGCTCCTGGTTCCTGATGTACTCCCGTATCAACGCTTTGTCTCGCCCTACCGTTGATACAAAGTACCCTCGCGCCCAGAAGTGCTGCCCTACGAAATTACGCTTGTGCTCCCCATACACCCGGGCCAAGTGGATCGCACTTTTTCCTTTGATGACTCCCACTACCTGCGAGACCGCGTACTTCGGCGGGATCGACAGCATCATGTGCACATGATCGAGCATCAGATGCCCTTCTTGCACTGTGCTTTCCTTTTGCGCTGCTAACTTGCGAAACACCTCTCCAAGGTGTCGGCGCAACTGCATGTACAACGTCATCCTTCGACACTTCGGTATGGAGACTATGTGATATTTGCAGTCCCACGCTGTGTGGCTCAGACTTTCAAACTTGTCCATCGTGTTTCTTCCTTTCGTGTGCTTGGCGGCTCACGTCTGAAAGTCTCTACGATGGACAACCCTTGAAACGTCAAACTTCTACTGCCTCCCCGGCAGAGCCGGGGGATCTCCCTTTGTTGTTAGGCGCCGGCCGCCACTTCTTCAGTCGCGTGCAAGCCCATGCGGTCGAGCGCCGCCGCGAGCTGCGCGACGCTGCGATCGACGTTGGCCCATTTGTCCAGCCCGAACAGGCCGACGCGGAAGGTGCGGAAGTCCGCCGGTTCTTCGCACATCAGTGGCACGCCGCTGGCGCTTTGCAAGCCTTGCTCGACGAATTTCTTGCCGCTTTGAATATCCGGGTCGGTGGTGTAGCTGACCACTACGCCGGGAGCCTGAAAGCCCGCCGCCGCCACGCTTGGCAGGCCACGCGATTCAAACAACCGGCGCACCTTGCGGCCCAGTTCGATCTGCTGCGCGCGCACCGTGGCAAAACCGCGCGCGCGCGTCTCAGCCATCGTATCGCGCAGTTCGAGCAGCGCGGTCGTCGGCATCGTCGCGTGATAGGCGTGGCCGCCGTTTTCATAAGTCTGCATGATTTGGCGCCACTTTTTCAAGTCGGCGGCAAAGCTGGTGCTGGTCGCGCCTTCCATGACCTTCAGTGCGCGCTCCGACAGGCACACCATCGCGCATCCGGGCGAACTGCTCCAACCCTTTTGCGGCGCGCTGATGAGCACATCCGCCCCAAGCGCCTGCATATCTACCCACAGCGCGCCGGAGGCTACGCAGTCAAGCACGAACAGCCCACCCGCGGCATGCGTGGCTTCGGCCAGTTGCTTGAGGTAGTCGTCGGGCAGCAGGATGCCACTGGCCGTTTCCACGTGCGGGGCAAAGACCACGGCGGGCCTGGTCTGTGCGATAGCGGCTACCGCCTCGCCGATGGGCACCGGCGCCCAGGGCGCTTGCGGGCCATCACCCGAGCGACGTGCCTTGAGCACAGTAATCTGCTCAGGCGCGGTAATGCGGCCCATTTCGAGAATCTGGCTCCAGCGGTAGCTGAAGAAGCCGTTGCGGATGACCAGCGCCTTCTGGTCGTTGGCGAATTGCCGCGCCACCGCTTCCATGCCAAACGTGCCGCTGCCCGGCACCAGAGCCACGGCGTCGGCGTGATAGACCTCCTTGAGCATCGCCGAGAGGTCGCGCATCACGCCTTGAAACTTCTTCGACATGTGGTTCAGCGCGCGATCGGTATAAACAACCGAAAATTCGAGCAGTCCGTCGGGATCGACGTGGGGCAGCAGTCCGGGCATGAAGGTTCTCCGTGGCAAGGGCATTCAGCTAATCAGCTTAACACGCGCCGCGCGGCAATTTGATGCTTAGCGAGGCTCTGCCGTAGCGGCGCAGTAATTGGCGATCGCGACAAAGTCGGCCAGTGATAGCGTTTCGCCACGCGCTCCGGGATCGATGCCAAGCGCCTCGAAGCCCGCGGCGTCGAGATAATCGCGCAAAGTATTGCGCAACGTTTTACGCCGCTGACCAAAAGCGGCAGTGACAACTTTTCCGAGCAGGCGGGCGTCCGAACAAGTCAGCGCATCAGCCTTTTTAGGAATCATGCGCACAATCGCGGAAGTCACTTTCGGCGCGGGCCGGAATGCGCCCGGCGGCACGTCGAACAGCTTCGCCATCTCGAAGCGGTATTGCAGCATCACGCCGAGGCGACCATAGGCTTCGGTATCCGGCGCGGCCACCATGCGGTCGACGACTTCTTTTTGCAGCATGAAAGTCATTTCCCGCACCCGCTCCGCGTAATCGGCAAGGTGAAACAGCAAGGGTGTCGAGATGTTGTAAGGCAGGTTGCCAACGACTTTCAAATCGCTCGGCAGGCTGGCGAAATCGAAACGCAGCGCATCACCCGCATGAATCGTGATTGTTTCTGGGGGACATTTGTCTTTAAGGCGCGCGATCAGATCGCGGTCGATCTCAACGACATGCAAATGCCCGCACCCCGCGAGCAAGGGCTGCGTAAGCGCGCCCAGGCCCGGCCCGATTTCGACGATCGCCTCGCCCGGCCGGGGCGCGATCGCGGCAACGATCTTGCGGATGATATTCGGGTCGGTGAGAAAATTTTGGCCGAAGCGCTTGCGTGCTTGATGGCCGTCCAGCGCACGGTTCACGACGATGTTTTGCCCCAGTTCGCCACGCGTTCGCGAATCGCGGGGATCGCGGCGAATCCCGCTTTCTCGCCTTCCATGATCGCGGTATGGCGCTGCTGGAAATTGGCCGCCGGCAGATCCTGAATTTTTGGACGGATCACGATATCCGCATCGCGCAGTTCATAACCGGCAAGCGTGGTGCTCATGATGGCAACCGTGTCGAGCAGCAAATCGAGGCTGCCCGCGCCTTTTTTCCCGGAAGGCCGGCTCGAAATATCGACGGCGATCACGATGTCCGCGCCGAGTTTCCGCGCAGCGCTGACCGGAATCGGGCTGACGAGGCCGCCATCCACATATTCGCGCCCACGAATGACGACCGGCGCGAACACCCCCGGCACGGTAGCCGAAGCGCGCACGGCCTGCCCCACATCGCCGCGGGTGAATACCGTTGGTTGTCCGGTGGCCAGATCGGTCGCCACGGCGGCAAAACGACGCTTGAGAGATTCAATCGGGCGCTTGTTAACCTGTTTATTCACAAAGGCTTCAAGCGCCTCGCCCTTGAGAACACCGCGATCGAACAAGGCCCAATCGGTAAAATCACTTTCCGCGAGCTGCAACGCGAGCCGCTGGATCTCGAACGCGCTATGTCCAGCAGCATACAGCGCGCCGACCACGCTTCCCGCGCTCGTGCCGACAATCAGATCGGGCACGATTTCGCTCGTTTCAAGCGCTTTGATGACGCCGATATGCGCAAAACCGCGCGCTGCCCCACCGCCCAAGGCAAGGCCGATTTTCGGTTTGGTTCCCTTTGGCGGGCCGCCGCCCAAACGTGGCGGCTCCGGGATTTCAAGCTGCGGGGGCGTAGCCTTTGGCGCAGTGCCGAACGTCGTCTTGCAGGCCGCGACAAACATTGCCGCGCCAGCCGCGGCCAGGAGTTCACGTCGTTTCATAGGTGTTGCGCGCGTGCCCGAAGCATGGACAAGGCACAGTCGAGCGCGGCATGCAAACTCCCCGCATCCGCCTTGCCGGTCCCGGCCAAATCGAGCGCCGTGCCGTGGTCGACCGAAGTTCGAATGATCGGCAAGCCGAGCGTGATATTGACCCCGCCGCCAAAGCTCGCGTATTTGAGCGTCGGCAATCCCTGATCGTGATACATCGCCAGCACGGCATCGCCACGCGCAAGCTGGTGCGGAGTAAACATCGTGTCGGCGGGCAAGGGACCGATCAACAGCATGCCTTGAGCGCGCAAAGACTCAAGCACCGGCTCGATGATTTCGATTTCCTCGCGCCCCATATGCCCACCCTCGCCCGCATGAGGATTGAGGCCCGCCACCAGGATACGCGGGTCGGCGATGCCGAACTTGTCGCACAGATCGGCATGCAGAATCGTGAGTGTTTCGACAAGCAATTCCGGCGTCAGCGCTGCCGAAACCTTGCTCAGCGGCAGATGCGTCGTCGCAAGCGCGACCCGCAGGCCACCGCCCGCCAGCATCATGACGACACGCTTTGTGGCCGTGCGCTCGGCAAGGTATTCGGTATGGCCGGAGAAGGCGATGCCCGCATCGTTGATGACGCCTTTATGCACCGGTGCGGTCACCATCGCGTCGAAACGGCCGGCCATGCAGCCGTCGATGGCGGCATCCAGAATTCCGAGCACATGCCGCGCATTGGCGGGATCGACTTCTCCTGGCGTAACCGTCGCGGCCAATGGCACATGCAATACGTCCAGCACGCCCGGCGCAGCGGCGCTGTCCGGCGTCCAAGCCCGCACGGCAACTTGCAGCCCCAGCATTTGGGCCCGCTCAGCCAGCAGGCTTTGATCGCCGATCGCGACGATGCGCGCCGGAAGTGTCTCACACGCCAACTGCGCCACAAGCTCGGGGCCGACCCCTGCCGGCTCGCCGCAAGTGATCGCGATCAAAGGCCGTTCAGCTTGTCGCATCATTGTTTGACCGCGGGCGCGGCATCAGGCTTGGCGGCGTAAGGCGGGCGTATTTCGACGAATGCCCGGTCGCGCAGTTGGCGCACGAATTCTTCGTAGGCTTCATCGGATTTGCGTTCGCGCAGCGCCGAACGCGCCTGGAATTTCTTGCGGTCGCCCGAAACATCCTCGGTTTTACGTTCGAGCACCTGGATCAAATGCCAACCGAATGGCGACTGGATCGGCGCGCTGATCTCATTCACCGCAAGGGCGTCCATCGCGCGTTCGAACTCGGGCACCGTGTCACCCGGGGCAATCCAGCCAAGGTCCCCACCTTTCGGTGCGCTGCCGTCGGACGAGAAACGTTTGGCCTGTTCGCCAAAATCCGCGCCGCCGACGATCCGCTTGCGGACTTCTTCCAGACGCTGGCGTGCTTCGCTGTCGCTCATCGAGTCCGAAGTCTTGATCAAAATATGGCGCGCATGAGTCTTTTGAACTTCTACGGGACCGCTCTCGGCCACGCCGCGCTCATCGATCAATTTGACGATATGCAAACCGGCCGGGCTGCGCAGCACCGGCGTCAAGCCGCCTGGGCGCAGCATGCGGATCGCGTCGGCATACAAGGTCGGCAGCCGGTCCGGGGTGCGCCAGCCGAGATTGCCACCGCTGAGCGCATCAGGGGCGTCGGAATTGGCCGCCGCAAGCTTGCTGAAATCTTCACCCTCACGCGCCCGCGCAAGAATCTGCTCGGCCTTGTCGCTCAACTTTGCCCATTGCTCGGTATTCGCACCATCGGGCGCGCGCAGCAGGATATGCGCAATCTCAATCTCTTGATTGCTCGTCGCGGCGTTGGCCTTCATGAAGGCATCGACTTCGGCATCGCTGATGACGACTCGGCTATCGACTTCACGCTCGCGCAGACGGCCGATCGTCATCTCGTTGCGAATCTCCTCGCGAAAGCGATCCCACTCGATACCGTCTTTCTGCAAGGCAGCACGAAACTGCTGCACATTCATTTTGTTGTTTTCGGCAACGCGGGCCATGGCGCGTTCGAGCATCGCATCGTCGACGCGTATCGAAGTTTCCTTCGCGAACTGCAATTGCACGCGCTCATAGATCAGGCGTTCGAGCATCTGCCGTTCGAACACGTCACGCGGCGGCAAGGCTTGATTCTGTTTGCTGAGTTGGGCCGAATACTGATCGACACGCTGCGCCAGATCGTGAGCGGTAATGACCTCTTCATTAACCACCGCGACGATCGTGTCGAGCGTAGCGGGAGCGGGGAAAGCCTGCGTCGCCGCCAACAGCGCTGCCGCGGCAAGTACCGGGCGAAGAAAATGTTTGATCTTCATTGCGTCCTCAATGACCGCGCGAGCGGCAATTACTGCGAGCCGAACACCGGATCGGCAATCGGTTGATTGATTCGACCATAGCCGACGACACTGCGTTCAAGCAGCGAAACCGGACTGTTGCCGATACTGACCACGCCGCCGAATTCGAACTGAATGTAATAGGCATTCGTATAAAGGCCACTCGTATTCAACAAGCGATTGGCGACCGCCCGGAAAACCCAGCAACCGCCGTTGTACTCAAGCCCCGCGATGGCCTGCGTCAATTTATCGACACGCGCATCGCCGCTGACCCTGGCCACGCCGTAGAAGCCCCCGTAAATCGGCCACTGCAACGCAACATCGACATCGGTGAACTGGTCGCGCGTATAACGATACGCAAGCGAAGCAACCCGCGCGAAGCCCGGCCTGTAGCGCAAACCGATATTGGCCTGTTCGATCTGACTATCACGCGGATTGTACTGGGTGAAAAAATCGACTGTCGTGGAAGGTAAAACCTGACCCGAAAATTCGGCCAGCAAATCGGCGATCTGCCCCACGCGAAGCTGTTGACCGGGCAGCGTAACACGCTGTTCGTTAAAGTAGTAGCGCGTGCCGAACGAGCCACGCAGCAACTCGGCACCCGTTTCATGATCGATCAGACGCGAACTGACCGCCGCCGTAATCTGGTTCGCGTTGGCAATCCGGTCCACCCCCGAATAGATATTTTCGGAAAAGATCTGCCCGAAGTTGAAATCGGCCAGTGCCGTATCGAACACCGGCAAATTGTCCTGATAGCGATATGGCACGTTCAAATAGTAAAGCCGCGGCTCCAGCGTCTGTTCGAAAGCCTTACCACCAAGCTCCATGGCGCGCTCAAAAAACAGACCGGCGTCCACACTTGCGATCGGCAATACCCGCGAGGCATTTGCCGGCCCGGCGCTGACGCGCTGATCGAGATCATATTGCGTCATATGCAATCCGAGCTTGGGCGTGATGAAACCTTCGGGCCGCACATAGTTGTATTGGATTTGCGGATAACCATAAGCGCGCCAGCCCGTATCGGCATCGCCGAGTTGGAAGTATGTCGCATCGAACGGCACTTTGATCGAGAAGCCGGAAACCTCCGGGAAATAGGCTTGCGCAGAGACTTGGGGCAAGCGGTTGTATTGCGGCGTCCCGGCGATTGTCTGCAAGCGCTGGGCCAGCACGGAGGAGGAAAACCAGGTGCCGTTCGTCCAGCCCAATGCGCCTTCGCGGAACAAGGTATCGGTCGACGTCTGCGTCACGCGCGAACTCAGATCGTTAAAGTAGTCCTTATCGCTGACCGCGTTGTAATTGACCCGCCCCGTCAAACCGTAACCGAAGTTCTGCTGATGCACGAAAGACACCGCGCTGCGGCTTTTACCCACAACCTGATCTTCCGGCAACCATTCCGTGCGCAGGATGCCCGAGTAGTTCGAGTTCAGATAGCGAAACTCATTGTTCAGTTGCAGGCCCCGGCGTCCAAGGTAGCGCGGCGCCAGGGTGTCGTCATAGTTTGGCGCCAGGTTGAAGTAATACGGCAGGGTCAGATCGAAGCCCGTGACGTTCGATGTGCCGAAGGTAGGCGCCAGGAATCCGGAGCGGCGCTCGCTGGTCAGCGGGAAACTGATCGCCGGCGTATAAAACATCGGAATGCCTTGGAAATGGAACGTCGCATTGGTCCCGCTTCCGTCGTTGCGCTTGTAATCCAGATCGAGTTCCCTGGCTTTCAGATACCAGGCCGGATCGTTCGCTTCGCAGGTCGTGAAAGAAGCATTCTGCAGAATGTAACGGTTCTCGCCTTCCAACTGCATTTCATCGGCCGAGCCGAAGCCTTTGATCGGCCGCCGGCTCTGCCCCGTCGTGCGCTCGCGCTGGATCTCGAACACCGGCTGATCGAATGTGCCGACCTGTTCGTCGACATGCAGATGCAAATGCGGTCCGGTGATCGTGTCGTTGGCGCGGAACAGCTTGACGTTGCCCGTCGCATCGACCTCATCGGTCAGCAAATCGTAGTTCGCCTCGTCCGCATCCAGACGCATCGCATCGCGCAGAATCTTGACCTTGTCCGTCGCCTCGACGCGCACATCCTGCTGCCCTTCGATTTTCAGCGCCTCGATATGCGTCGGCCCCGGCGCGGCGGCGGCAACGGCCGCCTGGCCGATCGCGAGGCGAAACACCTCGACGGAATAGCCCGCGCCGGCTGCGGCGGGCGCAGCCCCGAACGCAAACAACACCGAGAACGGCGCCAAGCGCAGGATTTGGAAACGAGACAGAGAAGGCACGCAGCGGAACCGGGGCGATCCCCGTTTGTTAAAATCCCGCATCTTACATCAAGCCCCCGGCGCAACCCGTTAAGGGCTATCGGCAACACGAATTTAGGAATCTTCCGCTTGAACCGCATCGACCGCCTGACCGCATGGGTCAAAGAACAACATCCCGGACGCGCCTTCGATCTGAGCCCCGCCTCGGCGGACGCCAGTTTCCGCCGCTACTTCCGCATCCGTTTCGCGGACGGTGAAAGCTTGATCGCGATGGACGCGCCGCCCGAAAAGGAGGACTGCCGCCCGTTCATTAACGTGGCCAAGCTGTTCGGCGAAGCGGGTTCGCATGTGCCCATTGTGCATGCGCAGAATCTGGCCGAGGGTTTCCTGCTGCTGTCCGACCTTGGCGGCACGACTTATCTTGAAGCGCTCAACGCCGAAAACGCCGCCGCCTTGTACGCCGACGCGCTCGGCAGCCTGATCGCGATCCAGCGCGCGAGCCGGCCCGGTGTGCTGCCCGCATACTCGCGCGAAGTGCTGCTGCGCGAAATGGAGCTATTCCCGGTCTGGTACATCGGCCGCCACAAAGGCATCACGCTGAGCGACACGGAAACGGCCACGCTGTATACAGCCTTCGACACGATCCTCGACGTCAATCTGGCCGAGCCGCAAGTCTTCGTGCACCGCGACTACCACTCGCGCAACCTCATGCTCTGCGCGGAACGCAATCCCGGCGTGCTCGACTTTCAGGACGCGCTCTACGGCCCGCTCTCCTACGACCTCGTTTCGCTGCTCAAGGACGCTTACATCGCTTGGGACGAAGAACTCACGCTCGACTGGCTCGCCCGCTACTGGGGCGTGGCGCGCGATCTCGGCCTGCCGGTTCGCGCCGACTTCGCCGAATTCCACCGCGATTACGAATTCATGGGCGCGCAACGCCACCTCAAAGTGCTCGGCATCTTCGCCCGTCTCTACCACCGCGACGGCAAGGACGGCTACCTGAAAGACCTGCCGCTCGTCATGAGCTACCTGCGCAAAACCTGCACGCGCTACCGCGAACTCAAGCCGCTCGCAAAACTGCTCGACCGCATCGAACCGGTCGAGCGCACGGAAGGGCTCACGTTCTGAGCGCCGCGATGAAAGCCTTCATCTTCGCGGCCGGGCGCGGCGAACGCATGCGCCCGCTGACCGACACCACGCCCAAGCCGCTGCTCACGCTCGGCGGCAAACCGCTGATCGTGTGGCACATCGAACGGCTTGTGCGCGCCGGCTTCCGCGATCTGATTATCAACACCGCCTGGCTCGGCGAGCAGATCGAAACGGCGCTCGGCGACGGCTCGCAATGGGGCGCGCGGATCGTCTGGTCGCACGAGGGCGAAGCGCTCGAAACCGCGGGCGGCATCGCCTACGCTTTAGCTATGCTCGGCGACGAACCCTTCCTTTCCGTCTCGGCGGATATTTTTTCGGATTACGACTACGCCCGGCTCGCGCCGCGTCTGCAAACGATGCGCGACGACGCCACGGCGCCCGACGCGCATCTCGTCATGGTCCCAAATCCCCCGTTCCATCCGCACGGCGATTTCGCCCTGCGGGCGGACGGCCTCCTCGCGCTCGACGGCGCGCAGAAGTACAACTACGCCGGTTTCAGCCTGCACCGCCCCGCGCTGTTCAGGCATATCGCGCCGGGGACCAAGCTTGCAATGCGGCCGATCTGGAATACGCTGATCCCCGCCGGACGGGCCAGCGGCGAACTGCACACCGGCGTCTGGGAGAACATCGGCACGCTGGCGCAGCTCGCGGCGCTCAATCAACGCCTTACCCCAAATACAGAGGCAAGCAAATGACATTCGACCCCGCCCCCTTCGCCGCACGCCGCAACAAACTCGCCGACGCGATGCGCGCGGCGGGCGGCGGCGTCGCAATCGTTCCGACCGCGCCGCGCGCAATCCGCAATGGCGGCAGCGAATACGCCTACCGTTACGACAGCGGCTTCTTCTACCTGTCCGGCTTTCGCGAACCCGAAGCGGCGCTCGTCATCATCGCGGGCGACACCACGCAGAGCCTGCTGTTCTGCCGCGAGAAAAATCCCGAACTCGAAGTCTGGGAAGGCTTTCGCTACGGGCCGGCGGCGGCCTGCGAACACTTCGGTTTCGACGCCGCCTATCCGATCGGCGAACTCGACGCCCGCCTGCCCGATCTCCTGGCAGATCAAGCCACGGTGTTCAGCGCCATCGGCGCGAGCGAGGAACAAGACCAACGCATCATCCGCGCGCTCGACGCGATCAAGGCCCGCGCCCGCAGCGGAATCACCCCGCCCACGGCGATCCGCGAATTGCGCGAACTGCTCGATGAAATGCGCTTGTTCAAGGACGCATTCGAACTCGAAACCATGCGCCGCGCCGCCGCGATTACCTGTGCCGCCCACCGTCGCGCGATGCGCTTCGCGCGCCCAGGCCGTTTCGAATATGAGGTCCAAGCCGAACTCGAACACGAATTCATGCGCTCGGGCGCGCAGGCGCCCGCCTACACATCGATCGTCGCCGGCGGCGCCAACGCCTGCGTGCTGCACTACATCGAAAACCGCGCCGAACTGCGCGCGGGTGAGCTTTTGCTGATCGATGCGGGCTGCGAAGTCGACGGTTACGCAGCCGACATCACGCGCAGCTTCCCGGTCGGCGGCCGATACTCCGGCCCGCAGCGCGCGATTTACGAACTCGTTCTCGCCGCGCAGGCCGCCGCATTCGCCGCCCTGCGACCCGGCGAGCCCTGCAGCGCATTTCACGACGCCGCCGTCGGCGTGCTCACGCGCGGGCTCGTCGATCTCGGCCTGCTGCAAGGCTCGGTCGACGGCTTGATCGAGGCGGGCGGCTACAAACGTTTTTACATGCACAACACCGGACATTGGCTCGGGCTCGATGTGCATGACGCCGGCCGCTACCGGCTCGCGGGCCAATCGCGCCCGCTTGCCGCGGGGCAAGTCATCACCGTCGAACCCGGCCTCTATCTGCGCGCGGCCGGGGACATTCCCGAACGCTTTTGGAACATCGGCGTGCGCATCGAGGACGATGTGCTGATTACGCCCGACGGCCATGAAATTCTGACCGACGCAGCGCCGCGCAGCGTCGCCGACATCGAAGCCCTCACCTGCTCATGAAGCACACCACAGCCGAAATCCTTATCGTCGGCGCCGGCCCCGTCGGCCTGGCGCTCGCCCTCGCACTGCATCACGGCGGGCGCAGCGTGCGCCTCATCGACGCGCGCGCAGCCGGCGCGGGCGAGCATGACGCGCGAGTGCTCGCGCTTTCGCACGGCAGCCGGCAAACGCTCGAACGCTTCGGCGCTTGGCCGGAAAGCGGCTGGACGCCGATCGAACATATCCATGTTTCCCAGCGCGGCGCCTTCGGCCGCACGACGCTCGCCGCGCAGGAATACGGCATTCCCGCGCTCGGCTATGTGATGCCCGCCGCCGTGCTATACCGCGCGCTCATGGCGCAGGCCGAGCGCGCCGGCATCGCAATCGACCACGACACCCGCGTCGACACACTCGACGCCGGCGAAAACGGCATCGCCGCACAGTTGAACGGCAGGCAAATCGAAGCCCGCCTCGCCGCATGCTGCGAAGGCGGCATCGGCGCCAGCGCCGCGGCGGTCCGCAGCCGCGATTACGGCCAACACGCGCTGATCGCCCGCGCCGCCATCGCGCGCCCGCATGGGCATACCGCCTACGAACGCTTCACGCCCGAAGGCCCCTTGGCGCTGCTGCCGCATGGCGCGGACTATTCGGTCGTGTGGACCGCCACGCCCGAGCGCGCCGCGCAACTCCTGGCGCTAGCCGAAACCGAATTCCGCGACGCGCTGCAAACCGCCTTCGGCCAGCGCGTGCGCTTCACCGGGATTTCCGAACGCGCGAGCTTCCCGCTCGGCCTCAAGGTGCGTCGCCACCCGATCGGCCAGCGCACGGTCTGGCTCGGCAATGCCGCCCAGACGCTGCATCCTGTCGCGGGGCAAGGCTTCAACCTCGCGCTGCGCGATGTATGGGAACTGGCCGAACTGCTCACCGCCCCTGAAACCTCCGATCCCGGCGGCGGCGCTCTGCTCGCGCGTTATGCGCACAAACGCCTGCTCGACCGCGCGGGCACGATCGGCTTCACGGATGGACTGGTGCGTCTGTTCTCGAACGCCGACCCCGTTCTGCAGCACCTGCGCGGCGCGGGCCTGTTCGCGCTCGACATGCTGCCGCCACTGCGCCACTTCCTCGCGAAACGGATGCTCTTCGGCGCGCGCGCCTGGCCATAACGCCACCTGGCGGTTACTTAAGCGCGTACCCAGAGCCAGACCGGCAGCGCGACCGCCGCCGCGTACAGTACGCCCGCAAGCAGGCTGCGCCAGATTCCCGCGCGCGCCTGCCGGATCAAACTAGTGCCGAGCGCCAAAGTGCCGGCTACCGCCAAGCTCAGCAAAGCCATGCGGACGGTCGGCGCCCACGTGAAAGCCACGTCTTCGGCGCGCAGCAGGGCCAGGCTCGTCAGCGAAAGGCCGAGGAACAGACTCACGCCCGCAAGAGGAATCAAGCCCAGCGCAAGCTTTTCCCAGTCGCTGTGCAACAGGCGGCCCGCGCCGACAAGGCAAAGCTGCGCGATACCGCCAAGCAAAAGCGCATGCGCAATGATCCAGGCCGCGATCCAAGCGCCGTCGAGCCAAGTGAAAACATCCGCGACGCTTGGGTAATGCTTCAGCAGCCACCACGGCACACTGTCATCGAAGGGCCAGAGAATTCTGTGCGCGACAAGCCACTTGGCGACATGCTGTTTGCTTGCGACAAAATCCGGAACGAGCTTCCATTGGAAGGCCCCGAGTGCGAAACCCAGCGCGCCATAGAGCAACAAGGCGATTTCGAAGCGACCGATATCTTGCGGCCCCGCCGCGAGGATTTCGCTTCCCGGCCAACGCCAGCGCAGCGAAATCGCATCGCGGTAGCCGCTGCAGCGGCCGCACTGATGACATTGCGCGCCGCTAGATAGAACGCTGACGTTGAGCAAAGGCGGGCAATCGACGGGCGGCGCCCGATGCGGAAAACGTTTCCACGCGGCGCGATCGGTCCAGAAGTGAAACGGCGAGAGGCGGGCGAGCAAGGCGAACACGCCGGTCACCGGGCAAAGGTAACGGCACCAGACGCGTTTGCCGCGCCCGAAGACCAAGCCGACGCTGATCGCGGCAGCCGTCGAGCCACCCAGAATCAGCAACACCGGCTTCGGGTAGGCGTAAATGCCGATGAGCTGACCGTACAAGGTCGTACCCAAAAAACCGGCCAGCGGCCAGCCCGGCCAACGCATCCAACGCGGAATCGTGCGGCCCAGGCCGCGCTGGCTCGCCCATTCGGTGAGCGTGCCCTCAGGACACAAGACGCCGCACCACACGCGCCCGAATAACATCACCGAAACGATCACGCCTGGCCACCAGAGGCCCCAAAAGAGAAACTGCGCAAAGCGCGTCAGGTTATCGAGAATACGCGCATGCTCGCCGGGTAAAGGCAGAAAAGCGGGCGCGCTGACAAGCACACCATATACCAGCACCACGCCCCACTGCACACCCGCGATGAGGCCGCGATGACGCGCCATCGCATCGCCGAGACGCGCCAGGCGGCTGCGTCGCCGCGGAACGAAAACAAGCGGAGCCGATATGCCCATGCGGAAACGATACGTGAATTACCGTCCGCCAGATTGCATAAGCTGAAAAAATCGCGCGATTCCCCGCTGCGCATATCAATGCTCAAAGCTGTCACCGCCCTGCCTGCGAGTAAATTTTTCCCCGCAGCAGAATTTAGTCGGCAGCCACTCGCCTGTCGGGTAAAATATTATGTTTCCCTGCACGCAGTTTCTTCATCCGATGCAATTCGCCGGTCATTCCCTGCGCAACAACCTGTTCCTCGCACCCATGGCCGGCGTGACGGATCGGCCATTCCGCCAGTTGTGCAAGCGGCTGGGCGCGGGTATGGCGGTGTCGGAGATGGTCAGTTCGAACGCCCAGCTTTATGCGACCGCGAAAACCCGGTGGCGCACCGACCATGCGGGCGAAACCGGACCGGTTGCGGTGCAGATCGCAGGCTCCGATCCGCAGATGATGGCCGATGCGGCGCGTGTGAACGTCGCCAATGGCGCGCAGATCATCGATATCAACATGGGCTGCCCAGCCAAGAAAGTCTGCAACGTCGCCGCGGGATCGGCCTTGCTACGCGACGAAGCGCTCGTGGCACGCATTCTGCGCGCCGTCGTCGCGGCCGTGCCCGAAACGCCGGTCACGCTGAAATTTCGGACCGGCTGGGAGCGCAGCCAGCGCAACGCGGTCCGCATCGCGCAGATCGCCGAAAGCGAAGGAATCCATTTGATCGCGCTGCACGGCCGCACACGCGAGGACAAGTACATGGGCGACGCGGAGTACGACACAATCGCCGAGGTCAAAGCCCGTTCCGGCATCCCGGTTATCGCGAACGGCGATATCGATGGCGCGCACAAGGCCAAGGCTGTGCTCGAACATACCGGGGCCGACGGCCTGATGATCGGGCGCGCCGCACAGGGGCGGCCGTGGATTTTCCGCGAGATCGCGCATTTCCTCGCCACCGGAGAAGAGCTGCCGCCACCCACGGCCAGTGAAAGTCATCGCATCTGCCGCGAACACCTGGCGGATCTCTACGGTTTTTATGGCGAAGAGGTCGGCGTGCGCATCGCGCGCAAGCACATCGCCTGGTATACAAAGGGCTTGATGGGAGCGCACGCTTTTCGCCAAAGCATGAACACCCTCCCCGACATCGCCGCTCAACTCGCGGCGGTAGACGATTTTTTCAGTCAGCTCATGCTTGCGGGCCACCGCCCAGGCGACGAGCCGGCTACCGACAATTACGACAACGCTTTGCAGGAGCTTGCGGCATGAGCCGCCCGGACGATATTTCTGAATGCGTGCGCCGTGCGCTAGAACGCTACTTTAAGGATCTCGATGGCGAAAAGCCGACGGGAGTGTATGACATGGTGGTTCGCAATATCGAACGCCCGATGCTGGAAATCGTTATGCAGCATGCCGACGGGAACCAGACGGTCGCCGCCGAGATGCTTGGCATCAACCGCAACACCTTGCGCCGCAAACTGATCGACCACGCGTTGCTCTAATCTGGCGTGAGCGCTGATCGGCCCAGCAGCCTCGCTCACGCGTAGTTGGCCCGCACTCACAGCAAGATTATGCACAGGTCCTAAAAAAGCCGATCCGCTTTCACAAGGCAATCAAACATGACAGTTACTCAAGCTCTCCTGAGCGTTTCCGACAAACGAGGCATCGTCGAATTCGCGCGCGAACTGCACGCCCTCGGCATTACCCTGCTTTCGACCGGCGGCACGGCCAAGGCGCTGCGCGACGCGGGCCTCCCCGTGACCGACGTCGGCGATTACACCGGCTTCCCGGAAATGCTTGATGGCCGCGTCAAGACCCTGCATCCGAAAGTGCACGGCGGCATTCTGGCGCGCCGCGATCTGGCCGAGCATCTCGACACACTCGCCGCGCACAGCATTCCGCGCATCGATCTGGTCGTCGTCAACCTCTATCCGTTCCAGGCCACAGTCGCCAAGCCCGGCTGCACGCTTGAAGAAGCCATCGAGAATATCGACATCGGCGGCCCGACAATGGTGCGCGCCGCCGCGAAGAACCACGGCACTGAGGCCGGCGGCGTCGGCATCGTGACCGACCCGGCCGACTATGCGGCGATCGTCGCCGAACTCAAGGCGAACAAAAACGCGCTGAGCTACAAAACCCGCTTCGAACTCGCACGCAAGGCTTTCACGCATACCGCGCGTTATGACAGCGCGATCTCCAACTGGCTTACCGCGGTCGACGCCGACAAGCTCGCGCCTACCGAAACACCGGTCCGCGCGGAATACCCGAGCCGGCTTCAGTTTGCCTTCGACAAGGTGCAGGAAATGCGCTACGGCGAAAACCCGCACCAAAGCGCCGCCTTTTACCGCGAACCGGGCAGCGCGCCGGGCAGCATCGCGGACTACCGGCAGTTGCAGGGCAAGGAGCTTTCGTACAACAACATCGCCGATGCCGACGCGGCCTGGGAATGCGTCAAAGCGTTCGACACCACGGCCTGCGTCATCATCAAACATGCCAACCCGTGCGGCGTGGCGCTTGGCGCGAATGCGGAAGAAGCGTATCGCAAAGCCTTCCAAACCGATCCGACCTCGGCCTTCGGCGGCATCATCGCCTTCAATGCCAGCGTGGATGCCGCAACGGCCAAGGCGGTTTCCGCCCAGTTCCTCGAAGTATTGATCGCACCCGAGTACACGCCTGAGGCGCTCAGCGTGCTCGCCGCAAAGCAAAACGTGCGCGTGCTGACTTGCGCGCTAGGCCGGCTCGCGCAGCTCGACTTCAAACGCGTGGGCGGCGGCCTGCTCGTGCAAAGCCACGACGATGCAACAATTACCCGCGCACAGCTCAAGGTTGTCACACGCCGCGCACCGAGCGAGCAGGAATGGAACGATCTGCTGTTCGCCTGGCGCGTCGCGAAGTATGTGAAGTCGAACGCCATTGTCTATTGTAAAGACGGCATGACGATCGGAGTCGGAGCAGGTCAGATGAGCCGCGTCGATTCGGCCCGCATCGCGAAAGTCAAAGCCGAGAACGCGGGTTTATCGATCGTCGGCACGGCCGCCGCGTCGGATGCGTTTTTCCCGTTCCGTGACGGTCTCGATGTGCTGGCGCAAGCCGGCGCAACGGCCGTGATTCAGCCGGGCGGCTCAGTGCGCGACAGCGAAGTCATCAATGCGGCAGACGAACAAAACATCGCAATGGTATTTACCGGCTTCCGTCACTTCCGCCACTGAACTGGAGCGTGTCCGATGCTGCAACTGTGCAAGCAAGCCTTATACGGCTTGCCTGGGGTGTTTTTGTGTTTCTTCGCGCATGCCCAGGAAACGCCGCTTGATTCGACGAGCACAACGACCGATGCACCGTGGTATGCCAGCGCCTGGAACACTGCCGTCGCCAGAACGACGGATATCGTCACAAACGGAGGCTGGGATTTCTATCAGCCCGTACGGACCTATCACATGCCGTTCGCCTACACGGCCGAGCAGCGCGACAGATACAACGACGTCCCGCTGCCGGGTTTCGGCATCGGACGTGGCAAGTTTCTCGACAACGGCAACTGGGAAGGCATCTACGCGATGGGTTTTCGCGACTCCAATAGCAAGCCTTCCTGGATGGCCGGTTACGCTTACCGCTGGCTGTGGGATGCGCCGTCGATCAACGCCCACTACGGCGTTGGCGCCACGGCATTTCTGATGTCGCGCGAAGACTATTTCGACTATTTCCCATTTCCAGCCATATTGCCCATGGTTACGCTCGGCTTCCGCAATGTTTCCTTCGAGGCCACCTATGTCCCTGGCAAAAGAGGCAACGGCAACGTGCTCTTCATGTGGCTAAAACTCGAAGAAAAGGAAAGACCCCATCTATGAAACTGCTCGTTATCGGCTCCGGTGGCCGCGAACATGCATTGGCCTGGAGGCTCGCCCAGTCACCGCGCATCCAGAAAATATTCGTGGCGCCCGGCAATGCTGGAACAGCGCAAACGCTGGGTATCGAAAACGCGCCGATCACAGCGATTCCGACCTTGATCGAATTCGTTAAACGCGAAGACATCGCGCTCACGATCGTCGGCCCGGAAGCGCCTTTGGCCGCCGGCATCGTCGATGCCTTCCGCGCCGAGGGCCTGCAAATATTCGGCCCGACGCAAGCCGCGGCGCAGCTTGAATCCTCCAAGGATTTCGCCAAGCAGTTTCTCGTCCGCCACAATATTCCGACGGCGAAATACAAAACTTTCAGCGACGCCGCCACGGCACATGCTTATGTAGACGCTGAGGGCGCGCCCATCGTCATCAAGGCGGACGGACTCGCGGCTGGCAAGGGCGTCGTCGTCGCCATGACATCCGACGCAGCGCACGCCGCGATCGACATGATGCTCGTCGGCAATAAGATGGGCGACGCCGGCGCACGTGTCGTCATTGAAGAATTCATGCAAGGCGAAGAGGCCAGTTTCATCGTCATGGCCGATGGCAAACACGCGCTCGCGCTTGCCACAAGCCAGGATCACAAACGGCTTTTCGACGGTGACCAAGGCCCGAATACCGGCGGCATGGGCGCCTACTCCCCCGCCTCGGTTGTCACGCCGAAAGTCCATGCGCGCGTAATGCGCGAAATCATCCAACCCACGCTCACCGGCATGGCCGCCGAAGGCTATCCTTATACCGGCTTTCTCTATGCGGGATTGATGATCGACGCCGCAGGCGCGCCGCGCGTCGTCGAATTCAATTGCCGTATGGGCGACCCAGAAACCCAGCCGATCATGGCGCGGCTCAAGAGCGATCTCGTCGACCTCGTCGAAGCCGCACTCGCCGGCAAACTCGACAGCGCCGAAGCCGAATGGGATCGCCGCGTGGCGCTCGGTGTCGTGCTCGCAGCAAGCGGCTATCCCGATGATCCGCGCAAGGGCGACCTCATCAGCGGGCTCGAACACAAGTCGGAAGACGTACAGGTTTTCCACGCCGGCACCACGCTTGCCGATGGCAAGGTCAGAACGTCCGGCGGCCGCGTGCTGTGCGTCACCGCGCTAGGCGATTCGGTTCGCACGACGCAAGCCAAAGCCTACGATGCGATCGCGAAGATCCATTTCGACGGCATGCAATACCGCAAAGACATTGGACACCGCGCCATCAAACGATGAAACCCGACGCCTCCCTAGTTAAAAATTTCCTGCTCGCGCTGCAACGCGCCATCGTCGCCCAACTCGAAGCGCTCGACGGCGGCAGCGCATTCCGCATCGACGAATGGCGCCGGCCAACCGGCGGCGGCGGAAAAACAGCCTTGATCGAAGGCGGCGCGCTCTTCGAACGCGGCGGCGTTGCGTTCTCGCATGTCATGGGCGAACGCATGCCCCCGTCGGCCACGGCGCATCGGCCCGAACTGGCCGGCGCGAAGTGGGAAGCGATGGGCGTCTCACTCGTTATGCATCCCGAAAACCCTTACTGTCCGACCGCGCACATGAATGTGCGCTTCTTCATCGCCTACCCCGAAACGGGCGAGCCGGTCTGGTGGTTCGGCGGCGGCATGGACTTGACGCCCTATTACGGCTTCGAGGAAGACGCGCGCCATTTTCATCGCGTTTGCCGCACTGCGCTCGCCCCTTTCGGTGGCGTGGAGTATCCGCGTTACAAAGCCTGGTGTGACGAATACTTCTTCCTCAAACACCGCAACGAAGCGCGCGGCGTCGGCGGAATTTTTTTCGACGATCTCAATGAAGGCGGCTTCGAACGCTGCTTCGCGCTGATGCGCTCGGTCGGCGAAGCCTTCACCACCGCCTACGCGCCGCTGCTGGAACGACGGCGCACCCGGCCCTGGGGCGAACGCGAACGCGATTTCCAATGCTACCGGCGCGGCCGCTATGTCGAATTCAATCTCGTCTGGGATCGCGGCACGCTCTTCGGCCTGCAATCCGGCGGGCGCACCGAATCGATCCTGATGTCGCTGCCGCCGCTCGTCAAATGGCGCTACGACTGGCAGCCCGAGTCCGGCAGCGCCGAAGCACGGCTGTATGAAGTTTTCCTCAAACCGCGCGATTGGGTAAACGAGGCTTGAGAACCTGTTTAAAATCTGTCGCGAGAGGCTGTCAGCGGGGCGAAGAGCAGCGCAGGAACCGCAGTTTATGAGTGATAAATGAGGATTCCGAGCAGCGCATGAGCCCCGATCACAGCCTCGCAGCAAGATTACAAACATGTTCTGAGCACGAGAATCGCAGTCTGTGCATATAATCTCCCCATGAATTTTTCCAGCCTGTTCCAATCCCGACGTCGCTGCTCTACCGTCCGCGCTTTGCGCGGTCCGTTCGCGCGCGTCCGTCCTGCAGGAATGAGCTAAACAATCCAGCCATCCAGGATTTCCCAGAAAAGGCCGCGAGCAATCGCGGCCTTTTTGTTTTTTCGCCCCCTTGAAAGGAGCCATCGCATCATGAACGTCCCAATCAAAAGCTATCTCATGGACACCACCGCCCGCCCGGAAATCATCATGATGTGCGGCGAAGGCTCCTGGCTGTGGGATAGCGACGGACGGCGCTACCTCGACTTCGTTCAGGGTTGGGCCGTCAACTGTCTCGGCCACAGCCATCCGGCCATCATCAATGCGCTCACGACTCAGGCGCGCCAGCTCATCAGCACGAGCCCGGCTTTCTACAACGTCCCGGCGCTGGCGCTCGCGGAACGGCTCGCCACACTCTCGGGACTCGCGAGCGTGTTTCTCTGCTCGACCGGAGCCGAGGCCAACGAAGGCGCGATCAAGCTGGCGCGAAAATTCGGACAGATTCACCGCAATGGCGCATGGAAGATCATCACTTTCGAAAACGGTTTCCACGGCCGCACACTGGCGACCATGTCGGCAACCGGCAAGCCTGGCTGGGACACACGCTTCGCACCGCAGGTAAGCGGTTTTCCGAAGGCGAATTACAACGACCTCGCTTCGGTCGAAGCGCTGATCGACAGCACAACGGTCGCCGTCATGCTCGAACCGATTCAGGGCGAAGCCGGCGTCATTCCCGCCGAGCGCAGCTTCCTGCAAGACTTGCGCGCGCTCTGCGACCGCCATGGGCTGCTGCTGATCCTCGACGAGGTTCAAACCGGCGTCGGCCGGACCGGCAGCGTTTTTGCCTTTGAAACAGCCGGCATCCGGCCCGACATCCTGAGCCTCGCCAAAGGTCTCGGCGGCGGCGTCCCGCTCGCGGCGCTGATCGCCAATGAAAAGGCCAACTGTTTCGCGCACGGCGACCAGGGCGGCACTTACACAGGCAATCCCTTGATGGCGGCGGTCGGGCTCGCGGTGCTCGAAATCGTTGCGGCGCCCGCGTTCCTTAGCGAAGTCCAGGCGCGCGGCGAAGCCTTGCGCCAAGGGCTGACGGCGCTGTCGGCAAAACACGGACTCGGCGAAGTCCGCGGCGCAGGACTGTTGCTCGCGCTTTCACTCGGAGCACGCCAGGATGCGGCGCAAATCGTGGAACGCGCACGAGAAAATGGCTTGCTGCTCAACGCGCCACGGCCAGACAGCCTGCGCTTCATGCCCGCGCTCAATGTCAGCAAGGATGAAATAGCGCTGATGCTGGAATTGCTCGAACAAGCCCTAGCCTGAAAGAGCGAATCGGTGGGGCGGAGAAATCCGCCTCGTCCAAAGTGATATTGAACTAACGCAGCGCGCCGACTTCGGCCTCTTCCGTCTCGGCCGCCAGCCGGAAATGGCGCAAGGCCAGCTCTTCGCGCCCAAGCCGCTCGCCGAGCCGCGCAAGCTCCAGATGCGCAACCCGCGATGGTGCGATCGACAACGAAGCTTCAAAGTAACTCTGCGCCTTGCCCCAAAGCTGCTGCTGCACACACAGGCGCCCCAATGCGAGCAGGAGCCGCCCATCCTCGCGATGCGAACCCAGCCAGCGTTCGGCTTCGGCGATCCGCTCGACCACCGCGCCACCTTCGATACGACCAAAAAGTTCAGCAAGCTGCGAATCCCATTGCATGTCGAGCACATGGGAAATCGCCTCCGCCGCCAAATTGGCCTCGCCCACGGCGTTGAGTAAAGGCACGGCGCCACGCACCAGGCTGCCGTCCTCGCGTTCGGCCTTGGGAATCGACTCCCAATAGCGGGTCAGCGCCGACACGTCACCTTCGCATTCGTGCAGGTTTCCCATATGCGCTCGGCGCAAAAGCGGCGCCGCCTGATCGTTCGTCAGCGCGCGATGGCTGTTTAATTGGCGCGCCAGCCGCAAGACTTCGGCCCACTCGCCGCGCGCGGCCGCAACCTGCAAACTCAAGCGCAGCGCCGCGATCTGCCGTGCGCCGCCGTTGCGTAGGGTTTCGAGCCGTTCGGCGGCGACATCGAACTGACGGTCGGCAATCGCGAACTCGGCTTCGGTCATCAAACGCGCCGCACGCACTTCATCATCATGCTGGGCCGCTTTGACCAGCCATTCAGCGGCACGCGTCGATTCGCGCATCGCATGCGCTGCACGCGCCGCAATCAGCGCGGAAAGCCCCGGCGAAGCGCCGGCTTCATAGGCGGCAACAGACTGCGCGAATGCGCGGCCGTAACGCCCTTCGAACAGAAAACGCTGCGCGTCTTTCAAAGCCTGCGCTGCGCGTTCGGCTTTTTGTTTGGCGCGAAATGCGGCAACGGCCTTCGGCAAGGCCATCGTTTTCGCCACCAGCCGTGTCGTCGCATAGAGCGCACCGAATAGCGCGAGCAAAAGAAAACCAAGCAGGAAAAGCGAAATATGAATTCGCCACGGAGCCCAGACGAACAAGGCATAGCCTTCGTTGTAACGCGCCGCCACGGCGAGCGCTACCGCGAAGGAAAAAGTTCCAAGCAACCAAAGCAAAGCACGCATGGAATTCGCCCTCAGATGCTGCCGGCCTGCCTGGCATTGCGCAGGGCCGCCAGCGTATCGTTAAGCGTGGGCAGCTCCAGCGAGAGCCGCACCGTCTGCATTCTCCTGAGTTCCGCGACGCGTTGCGCGACATCGTGATCGGCAACATCGAAATAACGCTCCATCCACTCGGCGGCAAGCCTGGTGTCGTCACGGAACACCCGGCCATCGCGCTGCAACAAGGCCAGACGCGCGGAGAGCAAGCGCAGGCGCAAGTTTTCGCGCAGGAAAACCGCTTGCGAGGGTGAGAGCAAGGCCGGATCGGGGCGATCGAGACGTTCGACGCGGATGACTTGTTTGATTTCCGTCCAGTAGTCGCTTGCCAGGGCGCTCCACCAGCTCGGCTCCTCGGCTGCCGGAGCGGACTGGGCCGGTGCGCCCGCATTACGCCGCGCACCGCGTTGAGCGGCCTTCGGCATATGTTCGAAAGCCAGCGGCAGCGCGTCGATGCGTTCGATCAGATTCTCAAGGCTCAAGCCGATCGAAGAAATATCCGCCATCGGCACCGCTTTGAGTTTTTCGATGTCGCGCGCAATCGATTTGCGCAGCGGCAGTAGTTGTGGACGGTCGAACCCGGATAAACGCTGCTCGGCCGACTGCAACGCGATCAGCGCCGCCTGCACGTTACCGGCCAGTTGCAGTTGTTGCTGCGCGACGTTGAGCGCCTGCTCGATCTCCGCCAGAACCCATTCGTCACGCGAGCGCGAAAGATCCTGGTAAAGCGCATCGAGCGCCGCACGCTGGCCTTGTGCTTCGGCCATGCGAGCCTCAACGACCGCGAGCCGACTCAACTGAGCCTCCAGGCGGTCCTGCAACTCGCGCGCCTGCGCTTTGGCGTCACGCGCCGCGGCGTCGGATTCGCCCAGCCTCTGCGCCACCTGTTGCTGCAACAGATCGAGCCGCGTGCGGGTTTCGATCCACTGCCAGGCAAGCAGGGCCAGTGCGAAAGCGATAACGATGAAAAACGGAGCACCAAAACGCGCGCGCCATGTGCGCCGTTTTGGAGCCGCGGACGATGAAGGTTCGGAAGCAGCTTGAGGGTCCATGCAGCAATAATAACCGAGGGTTCGCGAAGCTGTTCAGAAACTGTTGCAAGAGGCCGTCAGTTCTCTGCGCCGTAATACATCAGCAGGCCCTGCATAAGGCCCGCATCGCCGCCCGCGGTTTCGATGACTTGAGTGAAACCGGCGTCGCTCGCCGCCACGGCGATGCGGATATGCGGCACGAACACCGGCTTGTCCCAAAAAGCGTTCAGCCCTTGCTCGCGCAAGCCTGCCGCCAGATGCCGCACGGCCTCGCTGCTGCTCAGCGTCAGCGCATCCGCGCGCTGCAGAACCGGAATATCGAGCGGCGGGAAAGTTCTTCTGTAGCACGTCACGCAACACACTCGCGCGCCGCGCGCGCGCAGTTCATCAGCCAACAACTCGCGCCCGCCATCGCCGCGCAGGATCAACACCCCTTGGCCCGCAATTCGGGCCGGCGCGAATTCGGGCAGTGCAAGCACGCCTTCGCTATCGAAGCGTTCCGCTGGCGCGAGCACCTTTGCAAACCCGGCCTCGTGTAAAGCTTTCGCGCTCCCAGGCCCAACGGTTGCGACTTGCGGCCCGGGCGGCCAAGCCCGAAATGCCCGCACACAAGCCAGCCCATGTTCGACGGCGTTGGCGCTGACGAAGAAAGCGTAAACGAAAGCGTCGAGTTCGGCGGCCAGCGCGCGGAAGCCTTCCTGGTCCTCGACCGGCTCGATCTCGATCAAGGGCAGGTTCAAAGCCTCGCCGCCCGCCGCCTCGATTGCCGCCGACAAAGCCGCGGCCTGCCGCGCCGGGCGGGTGACGAGAATACGTTGGCCGGATAAGGGGCCCGCACTCATCTCAAGTCGATAATTCCGCGAGAATAGCCTCGGCTCCCTCGCGGCGCAGCGCATCGGCCGCCGCCAAGCCAAGCGCCGCGGCGTCTTGCGGCGCGCCGCGCAATTCGGCGCGCACGAAGCGGCTGCCATCTGGCCGTGCGACGAACGCACGCAGCCACAATTGCCCCGCTTCGATGCGCGCATAGGCACCGATCGGCACTTCGCAGCCGCCGCCGAGCGAACAGGTCAGCGCCCGTTCGGCCTGCACGCACGCCTGAGTTTCGCCATCCACAAGCGGCGCAAGCCAGGCCGCCACTTCTTTACGCGCCGCCAAGGCTTCGATCGCCAGCGCGCCTTGCCCCGCGGCGGGCAGCGATACATGATCGGGCAGGCGGCTGCGAATCCGCTCGCTCAAGCCAAGCCGCTTGAGCCCCGCGGCGGCCAGCACGATCGCGTCGTACTGGCCTTCGTCGAGCTTGCGCAAACGCGTGCCAAGATTGCCGCGCAGCGGCGCAACCGCGAGATACGGGTATTGCGCATGAATCTGCGCTTCGCGCCGCAGGCTGGAGGTGCCGACGACCGCGCCGGGAGGCATATCGTCGAGGCTCGCGTATTTCGAGGAGACGAAGGCGTCGAGCGGATCTTCGCGTTCGAGAATCGCGGCGAGGCAGAAGGGTTCGACCAGATCGGCCGGCACATCCTTCATCGAATGCACGGCGATGTCGGCGCTTCCATCGAGCAGCGCATTCTCAAGCTCTTTGACGAAGAGCCCCTTGCCACCGACTTTCGAGAGCGCACGGTCGAGAATCTGATCGCCGCGCGTGGTCATGCCGAGTAATTCGACGCGACAGCTTGGGTAGAGCGCTTCGAGGCGCGCCTTGACGTATTCAGCCTGCCAGAGCGCGAGCGGGCTCTCGCGTGTGGCGATAACGATACGTTCGGGGTTCGGAAAAGTCTGAGTCATCCAGGGTGCCGCATAACAGGAATTTGCAATGCGCGAATCTTACCACCGCGCGATTTTCTGGCTCCCGGCTTTCCCAAGCACTGCTAGACTCGCCCTTCCACTGTGTAGCCCGCAGCGCCTTCCTTTTAAGAGTCGAAGATGATGGATAACCAGGACAAGGACCTCCCCCTCAAAGAAGACATCCGGCTGCTTGGCCGGATCCTGGGAGACACCGTGCGCGCGCAGGAAGGCGAAGCGCTTTTCGATCTGATCGAGCATATCCGCCAGACTTCAATCCGCTTCCACCGCGACGACGATATCACCGCGCGGCGCGAACTCGAAGCGACGCTCGACTCGCTCTCGCGCGACCAAACCAACCAGGTCGTGCGCGCCTTCAGCTATTTCTCACATCTGGCGAACATCGCGGAGGATCGGCACCACATCCGCCGTTCGCGTGCGCATTTGATCGCCGGCTCGGCCCCGCGCGAAGGCACGCTGAAGCGCGCCATCGCCAGCGCGCTCGCCGCCGGCGTAACGCGGCAGCAAATCACCGATTTCTTTCACGACGCCTTCGTCGGTCCGGTTTTGACCGCGCATCCGACCGAGGTGTCGCGCAAAAGCATTCTGAGCTGCCAGATACAGGTCGCGCATTTACTGGATGCACGCGACCGCGTTCAGATGACGCCCACGGAAATCGAAGAAAGCGAAACCGAACTGCGCCGCGCCGTATTGACGATGTGGCAAACGCGCATGCTGCGCCAGAGCAAACTTTCGGTGCGCGATGAAGTCTCCAACGGCTTGTCTTACTACCACTACACTTTCCTGCGCGAACTGCCCAAGCTTTACATCGCCTTCGAAAATCTGCTCACGCAGAACGATCCAGGCTGGAAAACGATGGAGCTGCCACCTTTCCTGCGCCTTGGCAGCTGGATCGGCGGGGACCGCGACGGCAACCCCTTCGTTACCGCCGACGTGTTACGCCAAGCCTTGTGCATGCATGCGAGCGTCGCGTTCGAGTTCTACCTCGGCGAACTGCATGCGCTCGGTTCCGGGCTTTCGCTGAGCTTGACCCATGTGTCGGCATCGGATGCTTTGCTCGAACTCGCCGCCGCCTCGCCGGACCATTCACCGCACCGCAGCGACGAACCTTACCGGCGCGCGCTTGCCAGCATCTATGCACAACTGCATGCTACGGCCGAACATATCGTCGGGCTGCGCCTCGGCCGTCCGCCCGTCGGCGTGGCGAAACCGTATGCCAGCGTGGAAGCGTTCGCCGCCGATCTGGATATTGTGCACCGCTCGCTCGTCGCGAACGGATCGGGCGCTTTGGCGGATGGCCGCTTGCGCAAACTCCGGCGTGCCGTAAAAGTTTTCGGCTTCCATCTCGCTGCAATCGACCTGCGCCAGAACTCGGAAGTGCACGAGCGCACCGTCGCCGAACTGTTCGCGGCGGCAAACCCGGAAATCGATTACCTCGCGCTCGATGAAGAGGCGCGGATCGCATTGTTGTCGACAGAACTGACAACGCCGCGCCCGCTGGCCTCGCCCTTCATCCAGTACTCCGAAGAAACCGTCGGCGAACTCGCGATTTTCCGCATGGCGGCGGAAGCGCACCGTCTGTATGGCCCGGCGTGCATTGCAAACGCGATCATTTCCAAGACCGATGGCGTTTCGGACATGCTCGAACTTGCGCTGCTGCTCAAGGAAGTTGGCCTGTTGCGGCCGCACGAGCGCGCGCTCGACGTAAACATCATCCCGCTCTTCGAAACCATCGCCGACTTGCAGGCCGCAAGCTGCACGATGGACCGCCTGTTCTCCCTGCCCGAGTACCGCGATCTGCTCGCCGCGCGCGCGCAAGCGCAGGAAGTCATGCTTGGCTATTCGGACAGCAACAAGGACGGCGGCTTCCTGACCTCCGGCTGGGAACTGTACAAGGCCGAAATTCAACTGATCGAAGTCTTCAGCAAGCACAGCGTCAAGATGCGCCTCTTCCACGGCCGCGGCGGCTCGGTCGGGCGCGGCGGCGGCCCGAGTTATCAGGCGATCCTCGCCCAACCCGGCGGCGCGGTGCAAGGCCAGATCCGCCTGACCGAACAAGGCGAAGTGATTTCCTCGAAATACGGCAACCCGGAAGTCGGCTACCGCAATCTCGAAGTGCTGGCTGCCGCGACGTTCGAAGCAACCTTGCTCGCACAGCCGGCCGCCGCGCCGCGGCCCGAATACCTTAAGGTGATGGAGCAACTCTCCGACGCGGCTTTCAAGGCTTATCGCGGCCTGGTGTACGAAACCGAAGGCTTCGAACGCTACTTCTGGGAATCGACAGTGATTTCCGAAATCGCCAATCTGAACATCGGCTCCCGCCCGGCCTCGCGCAAGAAAACCACCGCAATCAAGGATCTGCGCGCGATCCCCTGGGTGTTCTCCTGGTCGCAATGCCGATTGATGCTACCCGGCTGGTTCGGCTTCGGCTCCGCAGTGCAGGCTTTCATTGCGCAGCATCCCGACGGGCTCGCGCAGTTGCAACGGATGCACCAGGAATGGGCTTTCTTCGCGACAACGCTTTCAAACATGGATATGGTGCTGGCGAAAAGCGATATCGGAATCGCTTCGCGCTATGCCGAACTCGTGCGCGATGCGGCCTTACGCGACGCGATCTTCCCGCGCATCCGCGCCGAGCACCAGGCGACGGTCGACGCGCTGCTCGCGATCTCCGGCCAGCAGGAACTGCTCGAAAAGAACCCGCTGCTCAAGCGTTCGATCCGCAACCGCTTCCCCTATCTCGATCCGCTCAACCATGTGCAGGTCGAACTGCTGCACCGCTACCGCGACGGGCATCAGGAAGAGCGCATCAAACACGGCATCCATCTTTCGATCAACGGCATCGCCGCCGGTTTGCGCAACTCGGGCTAATTATTCCGTTTCTAGATCAATCGAGTACGCGAAGGCAAAGCGCAGACAGTGTTGTAGCACGGCAAGCGAAGCCGACAAAGTAATCGATTGATATAGAAATGGAATTACTCAGACGGCGCATCGCTCAGCATGCTCGTGCGCACGACCGGCCACTGCCTGCGGCTGACGGGCAGCCGTTCGTCGATGAACTTCAAGCGCACGCTCCACTGCTCCGCGCTCTCATCGCGCTCGAAGCCCGCTATCGCGTTCCGCGCGACCAGGCAATTGCGATGTATCCGTACAAAACGCTCGGGGAACTCCTCTTCCAAATGCACCAGGGATTCGTCGAGCACGTGCTCCTGCTCGGCCGTGCGCGCGGTCACATATTTGAGTTCGGCTTTGAGATAGAGCACCTCACTGATCGGAATCAAGGTGATCCGCCCGCGCTCGCTGCTGGCGAAGTGGCGGCGTGGCTCGGCCATACCGTCAAGCACATCGCGCGCCAAAGGCAAACTGGCGCGCGCGCGCGCTAAGGCTGCTTCGAGCCGCTGCGCCCGCACGGGTTTGAGCAGGTAGTCGACTGCATGCAAATCGAAGGCGGTCACCGCGTATTGGTTGTAAGCCGTGACGAAAACGATCAAGGGCGGCGCGGGCAAGCGCACCAGGTGTTGAGCCAATTCGATGCCGTCCATTCCCGGCATGCGGATATCGACCAGGAGCAGGTCCGGTTTGGTTTCTTCGAAGAGCCGAATCGCATCGTTCCCATTCGCCGCCATGCCCACGATGCGCGTGGGCTGCATGGCCGCGATGTCACCCAGCAGATCGCGCAGGCGTTCCCTCGCCGGCGCTTCGTCATCGACAATCAATACAGCGAGCGGATCCATTCTGCACTCTCCCGCTTGATCGGTAGGCGAATCTCAACCACATAACGCCCGTCCTTGAGCCCATGGTCCATTCTGGCTTCGATATCGTAAAAAAGCGCCAGACGCTCGCGGATATTCGCCTGCGCCATGCGGTTGCCGGGGTGCCGACTAGGCTCGGCGCACAGCGGGTTGGTAATCGCGAGCAGCAGTTCCCGCCCATCTGCGCCGATCCGTATATCGACCGTCCCCACCTGCATGGAAGGTTCTACCCCATGGTAAACGGCATTTTCGACCAGCGGTTGCAACATCAGAGGCGGAACCAGCGCATCCAGCAAGGTTTGATCGACGTCCCAGATTACTTCCAGCCGTTCTCCCAGCCGCATGAACTCAAGCTCAAGATAACGCTGGCAAAGATCGATTTCGTCCCGCAGCGGCACGAGTTTGCGGTTTTCCTGCATCAGCGCGCGGAATAGATCGGACAAGGCTTCGAGCGCTTTCTCCGCCTGCTTCGGATCGGTACGCATGACGCCGAGCACGCCATTGATGCTGTTGAAGAAGAAATGCGGCCGCATCCGCGCATTGAGCGCCTGCATGCGCGCCTCGGCGACTGCGGAGGCGGCGGCGCTCGCGCGCCAATGGAAATAGGCCATCGTCAGCGCCACGGCGGCACATGTCCAAATCATCCAGCGCACCGGGTCCAGTTGAATGTCGAAACTGCTCACCACCGGAAAACTCACCACCAGACAAACGATGGCCAGCGCCGCAACAATCAGCGCGGCGCGCGAATACGTCTGCTTTTGAATAAACGGCGCGCAAAGGTAGACCAGCAAAAGGCTGAATATGAGCGGAAACACCATCACGCCGGCCATTTCGACAAGCTCTTGCCCCAGCAATGTGGACGACTGGTTGCGCAGCAGCACCGTCAGCAATGCAAAGGCATTCACCACCAGCAGGACGCGCGTCATCACGCCAAGATTTCTGAAATCCGGCGGAGAGACCCGCGTGGGGAGAGCCGTTTGGGCTCCAGGCTTTTGCCGTATACTTGTATCCATTGTCTGCAGCGCGAGATGGCGTCCGTCAGTTCTCCGCAGCTTTTCCATCTGCACATCGATTCCCTAAATTATGACAGAGCGTCCCACAACGTCGCAGGCCAGTAGCGGCGATGCCAAAGCCTGGTCCGGCCGTTTCAACGAACCCGTATCCGATCTCGTCAAACGCTTCACCGCATCCGTCTTTTTCGACTGCCGCATGGCGGAACAGGATATTCGCGGCTCGCTCGCACACGCAAAGATGCTTGCACGGCAAGGCATTATCAGCGCGCAGGATCTGGCCGATATCGAGCGCGGCATGGCACAGATCCTCACTGAGATCCGCGCAGGACAATTCGAGTGGAGCCTCGACCTCGAAGATGTTCACTTGAACATCGAAAAACGCCTCACCACGCTTGTCGGCGACGCGGGCAAACGCCTGCACACAGGCCGCTCGCGCAACGACCAGGTTGCAACCGACATCCGGCTCTGGCTGCGCGACGCCGTCGATCAGACGATCGCCCTGCTCGGCGATTTCCAGCGCGCGCTCTGTGACCTCGCCGAACAGCACGCCGCGACACCGATGCCGGGCTTCACGCATTTGCAAGTCGCGCAGCCGGTGACGTTCGGTCATCACTTGATGGCCTATGTCGAAATGGCGCGGCGCGATGCCGAGCGTTTTGTCGACGCGCGTCGCCGCATCAATCGTCTGCCGCTTGGCGCGTCGGCGCTCGCCGGCACGAGCTATCCGATCGACCGCGAATTCGTCGCGCACGAACTCGGTTTCGAAGCGGTCTGCGAGAACTCGCTCGACGCGGTATCCGACCGCGATTTCGCCATCGAATTCACATCCACCGCGGCGCTCGCGATGATGCATCTGTCGCGCTTCTCGGAAGAGCTGATCCTGTGGATGAGCCCGCGCGTCGGCTTCATCGACCTGGCCGACCGCTTCTGCACCGGCAGTTCGATCATGCCGCAGAAAAAGAACCCCGACGTGCCCGAGCTGGTGCGCGGCAAAACCGGCCGCGTGAACGGCCACCTCGTCGGCCTGCTGACGCTGATGAAGGGCCAGCCGCTCGCCTATAACAAGGACAACCAGGAAGACAAGGAACCCTTGTTCGACACCGCGGATACACTACTCGACAGCCTGCGCATCTTCACCGACATGGTTTCCGGCATCCGCGTCAAACCCGATGCGATGCGCGACGCGCTCAAGCAAGGTTTCGCAACGGCGACCGAACTTGCCGACTATCTCGTCAAGCGCGGCCTGCCGTTCCGCGACGCCCACGAGGCGGTCGCCCGCGCCGTGCGCGAAGCCGAAACACGTGGCTGCGATCTGCCCGAATTGCCGCTCGACGCGCTCAAGCGTTTTTCGGACCTCGTCGCGGAAGATGTCTATCAAGTGCTGACCGTCGAAGGCGCTTTGGCGGGGCGCAAGCACATCGGTGGCACTGCGCCCGAACAGGTGCGCTTGGCGATCGAGCGCGCGCGCAGCCGGCTCGGCGCTGCATAAACGCGATGCTCGACTCCGATTTGGCCGACGCAATTCTGGCAGCCCTTCAGGCCGCCAGAGGCGGCAGCCTGAAAATCGCCTCTGCTGAAATCCCGGCAGGCAGTCAAACCTCTGCGGTATTGGTCAGCACTCAAGGCGAACGTTTCTTCGTCAAGCTCGCCCCGGCCGAGCAAGCGGATCGTTTTGCCGCCGAAGCGGATGGTCTTGCCGCACTGCGGCAATGCGATGCGTTTAAAGTCCCGGAAACAATCGGATTCGGCAACTCAGCCGCCAGCGCCTTTCTTATCCTGGAGCACCTAGCATTGCGGCCCGTGTCGCGCGAGCATGGCACGCGGGCAGGCGAAGCCCTGGCTCAGCTCCATCAACTCGGTTCCGGCGCTTATGGCTGGCGCCGCGACAACTACATCGGCACGTCACGCCAGACCAATGCCTTCAACAATCACTGGCCGAGCTTCTTCGCCCAGCACCGCCTCGCGCCGCAATTCGCCTTTGCCGCGGCGCATGGCCATCGCGGCGATTTGCAACGGCATGGTGAAAAAATCTGCGAAAAGATCAGCGCCTTTTTTCTCGAATATCACCCGCGGCCCGCATTGCTGCATGGCGATCTATGGCATGGGAACATTGGCGAACTGGACGACGGCACACCCGTAATTTTCGACCCCGCGGTATATGTCGGGGACCGGGAAGCCGACCTCGCCATGACGGAACTCTTTGGAGGACTGCCCGAAAGTTTCTATGTCGCTTACCGGCAGGCAATGCCGCTGGATGCTGGGTACGCACAGCGGCAACAACTGTACAACCTGTACCACATCCTCAACCACCTCAACCTGTTCGGGCGGTCCTACCTCCGCCAAGCGGAATGGATGGCCACGAAACTTTTTGATTACCTGCGGAATTGAATCCATACGAAACGTCGATGCATTTGACATTTCTCTACGCGCACGCCAAGCCAGTAATCTAGCTCATTGATTTTATGAGCTTTTAAAAGCGTAAAATATAGTGCATAGTTCTTGCTTGAAACAGCGTAGTCTGATCTGAAGAATTGTTAGTGTGATGTAGTTGCACGCATGCCAAGTCACAGATCGTCAGAATCTCGGAAACACAACTGGAATCGTCATCATGCAAGATCACAACCCTATTCCTGACGCGTCCACGGACAATAATTTATCGGGCGCCAAACAGGAGCTTGCCCTGTCCGCCGCCCGCAGACGCTGGATTCTGCGCGGAGGGGCCGCAGCCCCCGTCATTCTGACGCTCGCGAGCCGCCCTGTGCTCGGCGTGCAGTGCCAGTCCCCATCCGCAGCATTGTCGGGAAATCTCAGCCAAGCCGGATCCGCCCCTTCATGCACAGGACAGTCAGTTTCTTACTGGCAGGGCGGGGGCGGTATTCAAGCGCTGGATGCCCCACTTACACCCTCGTCTGCTCCAGCAACGCCGGCTGCTCCAACTTGGTGGCCGTTATCTGCTGATGCTTATTTTCACAGCTATTTTGCACAAGGAGCCAAAGGGAGCGGTTGCTACTTCATGACGGCAGATAACAACTATCTAACCTTATATAACGTCATGTGTCTTAGCACGTCCCCGGATAGTTCGGGCAACTTTGACAAAGAAAAAGTTGCTGCCAGCTTCATCGCTGCCCTCCTCAACATCACGAAGGGTTCTGTCCCCGCCAAAGTGATGACGGCCGCAACACTTCAGAATATGTGGAAGGAGTGGGCCGTGAATGGTTCTTACACGCCTTTTGCGGGGGCTGCACCCTGGAATGGCACAGCCATCAAAAATTACCTTGCGAATAACGGCATCGCTCCCACTCCTTGATCTTCGTGCAAAGAGAACTCAACCCACAATGGGTCATATGGGAATGGGAAGATGGGGGTGTCGCCTATAACCGGAAAACGGGCGACACTCACGCAATCGATCCGTTAGCAATCGAATTGCTTTCCTTGCCAGCACCGGCGCAGTCCGATGCGGAAACGGCATTAGTCTTACTTCAGCAACAGTTAGGCGATGGCGTAGAAGAAAGCGCACTGCGCCATGCCATACTTGTCGCCACCGAACAGCTCCGTCGCATTAAATTGCTGTGAGTCAGACACTTCGCGTTGGCGATCTTTCGCATAAAGAACTGCGTCAGCAGCTTCGCAATCAGGGCCTGCCTGTCCGGACAGGCCCGTTGGTATTTTCGATTCGCAGTGATGAACCGGAAATCGAATCCAATCTTCCTCTTCTATATGCCGATACGCCACTGGGTTCAAGCGATTTTGCGGATTTCCATATAGAAGTCCGGCGTGTCCGCAGCCTACGCGGCTGGGTCAAACCGCAAATTGAGTTCTTGCAGGACAATCGCAGCCCCTTCCAACCATTGCCGCGTGCGGAATCTTTTGCGGTACTCGAATGGGGCATGAATTGGTGCATTGCGAATTACTGTCATCAGTATCTGATGATTCATGCCGCGGTAATAGAACGCAACGGATTCGCTGCCATTCTTCCTGGTTCGCCGGGTTCAGGTAAAAGTACTTTATGCGCGGCCTTGATTCACTCCGGCTGGCGTCTGTGTTCGGATGAACTGACCTTGATCGATCCTCGCGATGCGTCGATCGTTGCCTTGGCCCGTCCCGTCAGTCTCAAGGATGCGTCGATTGAAGTGATTCGGAACTTCGTGCCATCCGCAGTCTTCGGCACAGAAATTCCCGATACAAAAAAGGGACGCGTATCGCACCTCAAACCGCCCACCTCCAGCGTTGCCGCAGTAGGTATGCGGGCCAAGCCGCGCTGGATCGTGTTTCCTCAGTGGGGAAAAGACGCGGATTTGGAATCCGGATCGCATCCGAAATCCCATGCGTTCATCCAACTTGCAGAAAACGCTTTCAACTACAGCATGCTTGGAGAAACCGGATTCGAACTCCTGGGACGAGTCATCGACCAAAGTGACAGCCTGTCGTTTCGATATGGCCACCTGCCGGAAGCCACCGCATGGTTCAATCGCCTTGCCGACGAGGCAGCCTCATGATCCGCGATGCGGTTCTGCCCATCATCCGCGACCCGCAATCCGCGCTCACGCTTGATCTCCCCGGCTGGGACATTCTGTTACGTGAAACGCGGGCCGCCAATTTGATGGCGCGGTTGGCCAAAGATTTAGCCGAAACGGATGGACGATTCGAGCGCCTGCCGGCCGAGGTTCGCCCGCACCTCCTCGCCGCGCAGAGAATCGCACAGCGTCAATATATTGCAACTCTGGCTGAAATCGAGCGCGTCCAGGAAGCGCTCGAAGGAAACGTTCGCTTGGTTCTGCTCAAGGGCGCGGCCTACCTTGCGGCGGACTTGCCTGTCGCGCGCGGGCGCATATTCGGCGATATCGATTTATTGGTTCCCCGCGCCCAGCTTGTCGAAACTGAAGCCTTGTTATTGAAACACGGCTGGATCAGCGCCCATCACAACACCTACGACCAGCGCTACTACCGCGAGTGGATGCATGAATTGCCTCCGCTCCAGCATGTGATGCGTCAAAGCACGCTGGATGTACACCACAACATTCTGCCGAGCACGTCCAGACATCCGCCTGATCCCGAATTGCTGCTTCAGGCTGCGGTCGAAACCCCAAGGCTGCCTGGGGTCTTTGTGTTGGCCCCTGCAGATATGGTATTGCATAGCGCAAGCCATTTATTTCACGAGGGTGAACTGGACAACGGCCTGCGTGATCTGGTCGATCTGGACGGACTGCTGCGGCATTTCGGAAACAGGGCGAATTTCTGGGACGAGCTGACAGAACGCGCAAACGCACTGCATCTTGAGCAGCCCATGCGCTACGCATTAAGGATGTGTCAGTTGCTGCTCGGCACGCCCTTCCCTGCATCTTTGCTCACGGACGATGCACACTGGCCAGCGGATTTCCGTGAGCGTCTGCTTGAACAACTCTACTCGCGCGGCCTACGCCCAAACCATGCCCTTGCGGGCGACCGCTGGACGCCCTTGGCGCGTTGGCTGCTATACGTCCGCGGCCATTGGCTCAGGATGCCGCCCCATTTGCTGACCGCTCATTTATTGCGCAAGGCATGGCGAAGCTTAACCGGGCTCGAATCCGAGGAGGACGAGGCGCAAACCCATGCCAAGCCCTTGCCGACAGACAAGGGCTAAAAGAAGTTCAGGCGCTGCCGACCACTCCGGCGTCCGCCAGCAATTTCTGCAACTCTCCGGAGTGATACATCTCCTTCATGATGTCGCAGCCGCCCAGGAACTCGCCTTTTAAATAGAGCTGCGGAATCGTCGGCCAATTCGCGTATTCCTTGATCCCCTGGCGAATTTCGTCGCTCTCCAATACATTCACCGAAAAATACCCCTCCACGCCGCAAAGCTTGAGGATCTGCGCCGCAGCCGCAGAAAAACCGCACTGGGGAAATTCCGGCGTTCCCTTCATATAGAGCACCAGAGGGTTGCTCGTAACGGTCTGGCGAATCGTGTCCTGCGCGCTCATAGTGTGTCCTTCCGTGTGGAAACAGGCTTTTAAATCGCCCAATACCCGACAAATTTAATCGGGTATGAAGTGTAGAAAATCCTGCACGAATCGTCAAACGGCGCGCAGAACGACGCCGGAATTAAATCTTTCTTCCCAGGCTGACTCGTTCAATACCAGCGAGATCACACAGCGAAGACACTTGTTCGAAACCATGCAAGCTCATCAGCGCCCTCACCCGCTCCGCCTGATCGTAGCCGTGCTCGAACATCAACCAGCCTCCTGGGAGCAAATGCCGCACCGCTTGAGCGGTAATCTGTCGAATGTCATCCAAACCATCAGCTCCAGCCGCCAGCGCCGAACGCGGTTCGCGGCGCAAATCGCCTTGCGCCATATGCGGATCGCCTTCCGCGATATAAGGAGGATTCGACACGATCAAATCGAAGCGTTCGTCCGACAGGGCTTCACACCAATTGCTCAGGATGAAACGGACTTGGGCGCCAAGCGACGCCGCATTCCGCTGTGCAATGGCGAGCGCGGCGGGCGAAAAATCGACCGCCGTAACGCTTGCTCCGGCAGCTTCCAGCGCAACGCTCACGGCGATCGCGCCGCTGCCGGTTCCAAGATCCAGTACATGCGCCGGTCTATCCGGCAAATGCGACAACACCGCATCGACAAGCAATTCGGTCTCGGGCCGCGGGATCAGTACCGCGGGGCTGACCGCAAAGCGGCGTCCGTAGAATTCCCGCCAGCCCAGCAGATAGGCGATCGGCTCTCCAGCCTCGCGGCGCGTCAGCCAATCGAGATAGCGCCGACTCACCTCAGGATCCAATGCCCTTTCAGGGAAAGCCGCAACCGCGGCGGCGCTTGCTCCACTTGCTTCCCGCAAGAGCAGTTTCGCCTCACGCAGCGTAACTCGCCCTTGCGCCAAGGCTAAAGCCTCGCCAAAGCTGAACGGCAATTTCATTCGCTTTCGGTCAGCGCAGCCAATTGTTCGGCCTGGTGTTCGGCGCGCAGCGCTTCGATCAGTTCGCCGATATCGCCATCCATCGCCGCATCCAATTTGTACAGCGTGACATTGATGCGGTGATCGGTAATCCGGCCCTGCGGAAAATTGTAGGTACGAATGCGCTCGGAGCGATCTCCGCTGCCGACCAGGCTTTTACGCGTCGCGGCGGTCTTTGCCTGCTGCTCGCGCAACTGCACATCCTTGATGCGCGCCGACAGAACAGCCAAAGCTTGCGCCTTGTTGCGATGCTGCGAGCGGTCATCCTGGCATTCGACAACAATGCCCGTCGGCAAGTGCGTAATCCGAACGGCGGAATCGGTCTTATTGATGTGCTGGCCGCCAGCGCCGCTTGCCCGAAAGGTGTCAATCCGCAGTTCGGCAGGATTAATTTCCACTTCCCCCACCTCGTCGGTTTCGGGCATCACAGCCACGGTACAGGCGGAAGTATGAATTCGCCCCTGTGTCTCGGTCACCGGCACACGCTGCACACGATGCCCTCCCGACTCGAATTTGAGTTTCGAATACGCGCCGTTCCCTAAAATTCGCAGAATGACTTCTTTGTAACCGCCAAGATCAGACTCGCTTGAAGAAACCAGCTCGACCCGCCAAGCTTGGCGTTCAGCGTAGCGGGTATACATTCGCAGCAAATCACCTGCGAACAGCGCGGCCTCATCGCCGCCTGTGCCGGCACGGATTTCAAGAAACAAATTGCGTTCATCGTTCGGATCGCGCGGCAGCAGAGCACGTTGCAACTCCTCGTCGAGCCGCTCCAGCGTCTGCTTCGCGTTTTCGATTTCCTCCTCCGCCAAATCGCGCATTTCCGGGTCGGCAAGCAGTTCTTGCGCGCTGCGCCCCGCTTCTTCCGCATGCAAGAAATCGCGCCACAGACTCACGACCGGCGCAAGTTCAGCGTGCTCACGATTGAGCCGGCGATAACGTTCCATATCGCTCACCACATCTTCAGCGCCAAGCAAGCCATCAAGCTCTGCCAAACGATGCGCGAGACGTTCGAGCTTTTCCCGAATAGAGGGTTTCATGAAATCAAAAAAATGGATTTTCGACTGCTGGCCGCAGTCGCTAAGAACGGTGAATCATCCCAGACTAAGAAGGTCTGAGACTTCCTCGCCGCAAATTTGGTACGTCTTCGGCGCCTGTAATAACATTTTTCTCACCAACCCCGCCATGAATGGTAGGGTCAGCGCTCGACGCGTGGCCAAGATTGAACAAGCGGCGAACCAACTCGGAAGATTCCGCAACCTGATCGCCCTGCGCACGATTTAAAAACTGCGTCGGCGCATGCATCAATTTATTGGTGATCCCCTGCGAAAGCAATTCCAGGACAGCTTTCGGATCCTCGCCACGCGCAAGCCGTAGCAGCGCTCGTTCCAACTCATGTTGACGCAAATCTTCCGCGCGGCCACGCAACGCCCGAATCACCGGTACCGCCCCGCGCGCCTCGACCCAGTGCAGAAAATCGGATACTTCTCCAGAAATAATCGCTTCTGCTTCGTTAACAGCCTGCTTGCGGGTATCGACGCCCGCCGCGACGATTTGAGCCAGATCATCAACCGTGTAGAGGAAAACATCATCGAGATCATCGACCTCGACTTCCACATTACGCGGCACGGCAAGATCGACCATTACGATTGGCCGATGCCTGCGCGCCTTAAGCGCCCGCTCAACCATTCCAAGCCCGATCAAAGGTAGCGGACTGGCGGTGCAGATCACGACAATATCGTAGTGCAAAAGCTGTTCGGAAAACGCTTCCAAATCTATCGCGTCGCCGCCAAAACGAGCAGCAAGGTGCTCTGCTCGCGCAAGCGTTCGATTGGCCACCGTCAATTGCCGCGGACGGCAACCCGCAAAATGCGCGACGCAAAGCTCGATCATTTCGCCAGCACCCACAAATAACACGCGCTGTTCGCTAACCGAACCGAAAATCCGTTCGGATAATTTCACCGCCGCGGCGGCCATGGACACGATGTTGGAACCGATTTCCGTGCTTGAGCGCACTTCCTTGGCAACGGAGAAAGTCTTTTGGAATAGCTTATGCAGCAAAGTACCCATCGTACCCGCTTGCTCAGCAGCCCGAGCGGCCTCTTTCATTTGTCCCAGAATCTGCGGCTCACCAAGAACCATCGAATCCAGGCCCGACGCAACACGAAACATGTGCCGCACCGCATCGCCGTGGGGCAAAGTGAAAAGATGCGGCGCCAACTGCGGCAATTCGACCCGATGCCAATCCGCGAGCCAGTCAGCCACTCGCTCGGGGGCTTCGGTTGCACAATAAAGCTCGGTGCGATTGCAGGTCGAAAGAATTGCCGCTTCGCGCACGGGTCGGACGCGCACTAGATTGTCCAGAGCATCGATCAGCCGGTCAGGCTGAAACGCCACCCGTTCGCGCAAAGTAACAGGCGCAGAGTGGTGATTAATGCCAAGGGCAAACAAGGCCATGGAGGAACCGGACATGAGATCTTGCTAGATACCGGAAAAGCAGATAATCGCTGATCCTGACCTTTAGGCTCCGCGAATTCTTTATGTCACACCGAACATTTAGAACACGGGAAGCCCCGCATCCCCAACGCACGCCCAGAAAAGCCTCACAGTGCAACGAGGCTTCAAATTATTTTGGATTGTAGCATCGTGCTATAAGCACGAAAACATGGATGCTTCTGATTGGCAACTTAGATGCATTTCGCATCTTAAGGCTAAGCTTTAGCTCAGAATTTCACTTAATAACGCGCAATTTTGGCCGCCCGCCACCAGGAGGAGAAGAATCATCATCCCCTTGGGATGATTCACCGGAGTCCGTGCTCTCCTCTACAAGCATCTGTTGATTTGCCACATCCAACTCGCCAGTAGATTCACCCGACCCCGTTACTTCGAAAGCCATTCCGTGCCCATTTTCACGCGCATAAATTGCCGAAATATTGGCAATCGGCACATACAGCATATGTGCGACACCGCCAAACCTGGCCTGACAACTCATCGCCTCATTATCAAGATGGAACTGGTTGGTCGCGTGCGGCGCAACGTTCAGGACAATCTGCCCATCCCTGACGAAAGCGTTCGGAACTCGGACACCTTCGCCAGCGACAACGGCAAGATATGGCGTAAAACCCGCATCGACACACCACTCGTAGATAGCGCGAATCAGATAGGGTTTCGTAGAAGGAATATCGCTCATTTTTCCAACCCGACTTTCACACGCGGGGACATCCGCTCAGCAAGCGCACAAGCAAAGCTCTACGCCACTAAAAAGCACGCCCCGCGCTCTTGTCAGCGTCGCATTGCGCGCTCGGAAGGCGTCAGCGCATCAATGAAACCCTGACGGCTGAAAATCCGTTCAGCATACTTCATAATCGGTGCCGCAGCCTTGGGCAATTCGATACCATAGTGCTCCAGACGCCATAACAAAGGCGCAATCGCAACATCGAGCATCGAAAATTCTTCACCAAGCATGAATTTTTGTTTGACGAACATCGGTGCCAACTGGGCCAGCTGGTCGCGCACCAAAGCGCGATTTTTCTCAGTCCCTTTAGCGTTCTTCTCTAATGCTTCGATATGCGAAAACAGCTCCTGTTCCAATGAATGGAGCAGTTGGCGCGCTTTGGCACGCAAAATCGGGTCTGGCGGCATCAACTGCGGATGTGGAAAACGCTCATCAATATATTCATTGATGATATTGGGCTCATACAGCACCAGATCGCGATCAACCAGCACAGGTACGCGGTTATATGGATTGATCACCGCAATGTCTTCAGGCTTGTTATACAAATCGACATCGATAACCTGGAAATCCATACCCTTCTCGTAGAGTACGATCCGGCAGCGGTGACTGAAGGGATCCGTAGTGCCGGAATACAGGTTCATCATCGTTGCTTACCCCGGTATATTCATTAAAAGACGACGCGCCGCTCGCTGCGGCGCGTATAGATAAGAAATTGGACGGCTAAACCAAAGCCGCCCACAACACCCTTTTTTTTTAGTGGATGTCCTTCCAGAAAGCTTTCTTCATCGCATAAGAAAGCAATCCCAGGACAATCAGTACGCCGATCACAGCATAGCCGATCTGCTTGCGCGTGTTCTGCGCAGGCTCTCCCATCCAAACCAGGAAGGAGACCAAATCTGCTACGGATTGGTCGTACTCGGCCGGGCTCATTACTCCCGGTTTGACCAGCTCAAGCTTGTCGAGCCGCTTGGTCTTGTTGCCATGCCCGTCATCCTCGGTCACAAAGCGAGCGACTTGGTCGCCTTGCAATTCCCACAGGACATGAGGCATGCCGACATTGTCGAATACCCGGTTATTCCAACCCGTCGGGCGCTCAGCATCACGATAAAAGCCTCTCAGATAGGAATATAGCCAATCAGGACCGCTGCCCAGTTCAGAGGCACGCGCACGCGCGATCACCGACAGGTCGGGCGGCGCAGCCCCGAACCAGTTTTTCGCGTCATCACGCGGCAGCGCGACCTTCATCTGATCACCGATCTTATCAGTGGTGAACATCAGATTGTCGCGAATCTGATCTTCGGTCAGCCCAATATCCCGCAGACGGTTGTAGCGCAGGGAGCTTGCTCCATGACAATTCAAGCAGTAGTTCACGAAAAGCTTGGCACCGTGTTGCAACGCCTTCTGATCGAAACTCACAGGCGCCTTGTCAAGCTTGATTTCAACATCGCTGGCCGTGGCGAGCAGCGGCAGCATCAGCGTGGCCGCAGCCAACGAACGGAGGAATTTCATAGCGAAACTCATTTCCACGTCACCCTTTCCGGTTCCGGTTTGGTCGACTCCAGCTTCGAATAGATCGGCATCAGCGCGAAGAACAGGAAGTAGAGTACCGTACAAATTTGTGCAACAAGGTTACGTGCCGGGGACGGAGGCAAAACACCGAGGTATCCCAGAATCGCAAACACAACCACAAAGATTGTGATCGCAATCTTCGTCAGCGCGCCCTTATAGCGAATCGATTTGACCGGGCTGCGATCCAACCACGGCAGGAATGCAATCACGACGACGCCCGCACCCATCATCACAACGCCCCAGAACTTGGCATCAATGAAGAACATGCCGCCGATGACCAGCACGGCAATCACTGTCGCAATCAATTTGCCGATCGCAGGAGCACGCATCAAGGCCCAGACCCAGATCCAGCCCACGAAAAGCTGCAACACGACCAGGAAGTCCGAAGTCACTGCCCGCAGCATCGAATAGAATGGTGTGAAATACCAGACTGGCGCGATATGCGGCGGCGTCTTCATTGGATCGGCGGGGAAGAAGTTGTTCGCTTCGAGGAAGTAGCCTCCGCCATCAGGCGCAAAGAACATCACCGCGGCGAAGAAAATCAGGAAAACCACCACGCCAACGATGTCCTTGACGGTGTAATACGGATGAAACGGAATTCCATCGAGCGGGATGCCGTTAGCGTCCTTTTTCTTCTTGATCTCGATGCCATCGGGGTTGAGCGAACCGACTTCATGCAACGCGATGACATGCGCGACCACGAGACCGAGCAGCACGAGCGGCACGGCAATGACGTGGAAGGCGAAGAAGCGGTTCAAGGTTGCATCGCCGATGACATAATCACCGCGAATCCAGAGCGACAAATCCGGCCCGATCAGCGGGATCGCCGAGAACAGGTTGACAATAACCTGCGCACCCCAGTAAGACATCTGGCCCCACGGCAGCAGATAACCCATGAAGGCTTCAGCCATTAGGCACAGGAAGATCAGTGAACCGAAGATCCAGACGAGTTCGCGCGGCTTACGATAAGAACCATAAAGCAGGCCACGGAACATATGCAGATAAACGACGATGAAAAACGCCGAAGCGCCGGTCGAATGCATATAGCGGATGATCCAGCCGCCTGGCACGTCGCGCATAATGTATTCGACACTCGCGAAAGCGACCGGAATTCCTGCGCTATTGAGCGAGGCGTCCGGTTTGTAATGCATGACCAGGAAAATGCCGGTAACGATCTGGATCACCAGCACCAATAGCGCGAGCGAACCAAAGTAGTACCAGAAGTTGAAATTCTTCGGCGCGTAGTATTCGGACAGATGCTCCTTCCACAACGAAGTCAGCGGGAAGCGCGCATCGATCCAGTTCAGCAGTTCTTGCGATTTGCTAGTCATCGCTCAAGCCCCCTTACTATCTTCGCCGATGAGGATCTTGGTATCGGACAGGTACATATACGGCGGCACAGGCAGATTATCTGGCGCCGGTTTATTGGCAAACACACGACCAGCAAGATCGAAGGTTGAACCATGACAAGGGCAAAGGAAACCTCCCGGCCAATCGCTCCCTAAGCCGCTTTCCGCGCCAGGCTGAAATTTCGCACCGGGCGAACAGCCCAAATGCGTGCAGATACCGATCACAACGAGATACTCAGGCTTCAGCGAACGTGCTTCGCCTTTGATGTAAGCAGGCTGCTCGGATCGCTTGGATTCTGGATCGGCCAAGGCTGCCGTATCTTTTTTCAGGCTTTCCAATTGTTCAGGTGTGCGGCGCAGAATCCACACTGGCTTACCGCGCCATTCGACCGTCATCATTTCGCCCGGCTGCAGTTTGCCGATATCCGCCTCAACCGGCGCGCCAGCAGCCTTGGCCCGCTCCGACGGCGTTAAGCTCGCCAGAAACGGAACCGCCGCACCGACGACAGCCGCCCCGCCCACTACCGATGTCGCGATTACCAGCGCTCGCCGACCATCATCCATTTTTGTGTTGTCGCTCATGACACTCTTTCCCCGGAATACGTCCCGATGCAATACGGAATTCTCAGAAAATCCGTGGGATTATACCGGAGCGATCTTCCCGATTGAAGAGTGCTCATCGATGAGACACCGGAGCGCCACGTCCCCCTTAACGATGATAAGCATCAGAAACACAAAATAATATTGGCACGTGAGCCGGACCATTTATCGCGCAAACCGGAGTGCCCCCGCCGCCCTCAAGCAGGACAACACCTGATCTAAATCAAAATAACAAGCTCAACTCACGGACTCAAACGGCGCACGCACCACCTTGTAATCGACATCCTGTTTGAATTTGTTCGGACTTCGAGAACACCATCAATGTTGAAATCAATAAATGTCGAAAAAAATTACACTTTCAGCCTATTTTTCCATGCTGCCGATTTGGCATTCGTGCATTTTGCATTTAAAAGACACAAAACCCCTTTGCATACTCAGCATATTATTTGGTTAAATTTACTTAAGTACAGATTTCGGCAGTTTGCTTGGCAAGGAGAGTTTCATGAAACGCATTCGTTTGGCCGCAATGATGGCAGCGCTGCTTGGATTTTCCGGCGCCTCCCATGCTGGCCTAGTGGTTGACAGCCTGGAGTCAGGCGATACAACGGTAGAGGCGATGGTCAATTCCCTGTTGTCCAACAACAGCGGGATTACAGTTTCCAATATCCAATACACTGGCGCGAACATCGCATCTGGTACGTTTTCCGGCGGTTCTGGCATTCTCGGATTCGAGAACGGAATCGTGCTGACCACCGGGAACGCCAACTTTGTAATCGGCCCCAACAATGGTTCGGGCTATTCGTATTATGACTGGAGCAACCAGGGGCCTGCCGGGGACAGCATGCTGGACCAAATTGCCAGCGGACCAACTTACGACGCTGCGGTGATTTCGTTCGATTTCGTCCCGACCGGTAATTTCGTTGAGTTCACTTACGTGTTCGGATCGGAGGAATACAGCCAATTCGTCAACAGCGATTACAACGACGTTTTTGGGTTCTTCATTAATGGCGTCAACTACGCCTTGGTGCCCGGCACCGACGACTCTGTTTCGATCAATACTATCAATTGTGGCGGGCCAACAGCGGCAGGCGCTCCCGCCAATCATGTCAATGAGACGAATTGCGAATATTATCGTGACAATCCAAGCAGCGATCCAAGCATCGATATTCAATTGGATGGACTAACAACCGTATTAACCGTAAGAGCACCGGTCAATGCGGGTGAGGTGAATACGATGTACCTCGCAATCGCCAACGTTATGGATCCACTGTGGGATTCCGCAGTGTTCCTCGAAGCAGGCAGCCTCACCAGCTGCGGAGCGGGATCCTCCTGTAATGGAGGCGGCAGTTCAGTGCCGGAACCAAGCATGTTCGCCTTGGTGGGGCTTGGTTTCCTGGGTTTAGGTGTGCATCGAAAAATGGCCAAGCGTTCAGCGTAATTTGTTCATCTATTTCTTCTCATAAAAAATGCCCGGTTTAAAACCGGGCATTTTCTTTGACCTATCTACGGCAGCAGAATCGTTGAGCCCGTCGTCTTGCGCGTTTCCAGATCGCGATGCGCCTGGGCCGCATCGGCCAAGGCGTAGCGCTGACGCACTTCGATCTTCACCTTACCCGACACCACGACATCGAATAACTCGTCTCCCATCACAAGCAGATCTTCGCGGTGCGCGGCATAGGTGAACAAGCTTGGCCGCGTCAGGAATAGCGATCCCATTTTTGCGAGCAGGCCGATTTCGAACGGCGGCACAGGCCCGGACGCGTTGCCGTAGCTGACCATCAAACCACGCGGACGCAAGCAGGCGAGCGAATCCATGAAGGTGTCGCGTCCGATCGAATCGTAGACCACCGGCACACCCTTGCCATTTGTCAGTTCCCGCACACGCTCGGCAAATTTTTCGCGGGTGTACAAAATCGGGTGGTCGCAACCATGCGCGCGGGCCAATTCCGCCTTTGCCTCGGAACCGACGGTTCCGATCACGCTTGCACCCAGGGCTTTCGCCCATTGGCACGCAATCAGGCCCACTCCACCAGCCGCGGCATGAATCAGCACCGTATCGCCCGGCTGCACACGATAGGTCTGGCGCAATAGATACTGCGCCGTCAAACCGGCAAGCATCATCGCCGCGCCGGTTTCGAAATCGATCTGATCGGGCAGCTTCAACAGATGATCGGTCGGCATGTTGCGCAATTCGGCGTAGGCGCCAAGTGGCCCTCCGGCATAGGCGACGCGATCGCCCACTTGGAAACCGCTCACGCCCTCGCCGAGCGCCTCGACGACGCCCGCGCCCTCCTGTCCGATACCGGAAGGCAGCGGCACGGGATAAAGCCCCGTGCGATGGTAGGTGTCAATGTAGTTCAAGCCGACCGCATGTTGCCGGACTTGCACTTCGCCCGGTCCCGGCGCGGCAAGCTCAAGTTCTTCGTAGCGCAAAACCTCGGGACCGCCGATCTGATGAAATCTGATTGCCTTGACCATCTTCGACACCTCCTTATCGAGTCTTCACCGATAGATCAACTTTAGAACTTATCCGGAATCTATCGCGCGCATCCGTAAGTTACCCATTACAAGCTATATGCCACAGCATCCGCCACCGCAAGCGCCGTCATGTTCACCAGCCGGCGCACCGACGCGCTGGGCGTCAGAATATGTGCCGCACGCGCCGCGCCGAGCAGCACGGGGCCGATCGTCACGCCCTCGCCACCGCTGGCCTTGAGCAGATTGAACGCGATATTGGCCGCATCCAGATTCGGCATCACCAACAGATTCGCCTCGCCCTTGAGCGAAGATTCAGGATGAACGCGTGCGCGCACTTGCGGCATCAGCGCCGCATCGCCATGCATTTCGCCGTCAGCTTCAAGGTCCGGCACCAACTGCGCAAGCAGATCGCGTGCCTCGCGCATTTTGCGCGCCGAAGCCGAACGCGCGCTGCCGAAGCTCGAATGCGAGAGGAGCGCAGCGCGCGGTTCGACACCGAAACGCCGTAGAGCTTCCGCGGCCATCATGGTGATTTCAGCGGTTTCTTCCGCACTCGGGTTTTCGTTCACATAGGTGTCGCAGATTGCCATCATGCGATTGGGCAGGAGCAGCATGCTCATCGCGGCGAAAAGCTTGACGCCCTTGCGCGGACCGATGATGTGGCTAATGTAGTGCAGATGCTTGTCGTAGGAGCCGTTGATCCCACACAGCATCGCATCCGCTTCGCCCCGGTCAAGCAGCATTGCGCCCAGCAGAGTCATGTTGGTCTGTATTTCGGCCGCGGCAATGCTCGGAGTCATACCATCGCGCGCCATGCGGCGGTAACACTCTTGCCAAAGATTCGCGCAACGCGGATCGGTCTTGGGCTGAATCACTTCAAAATCCCTGCCCTCAACGAGGCTGAGTCCAAACCGCTCGATCGATTTTTTGATGACATCGGAGCGCCCGATCAAGATTGGCCGCGCCAAATCCTCATCGATTACGGCACGCATGGCCCGCAGCACGCGCTCGTCTTCGCCCTCACAGTAGAGCACGCGCTTACTCTCCGGCGGGGTCTGTTTGGCGAGCGTAAACACCGGCCGCATCACAGCGCCCGAGCGGTAGACGAATTCGACCAGATGTTGCTCATATGCGCCCCAGTCCTCGATCGGCCGGGTCGCGACGCCCGACTCGACCGCCGCTTTGGCGACCGCCGGCGCAATCCGGACGATCAAGCGCGGATCGAAGGGTTTCGGAATCAGATATTCAGGGCCGAAACTTAATTCCGTCTCGCCATAGGCCATCGCCACAACATCGCTTTGCTCCGCGCGCGCCAGATCGGCAATCGCGCGCACGCAGGCCAGTTTCATCTGCTCGGTAATCCGCGTTGCGCCGACATCGAGCGCTCCGCGGAAAATGAACGGGAAGCACAATACGTTATTGACCTGGTTCGGATAATCCGAACGCCCGGTGGCGATGATGGAATCGGGCCGCACCGCTTTCGCATCTTCCGGCAGGATTTCCGGATTCGGATTCGCCAAGGCGAAAATCAGCGGCTGCGGCGCCATGCCAGCGACCATTTCCGCTTTGAGCACGCCGCCCGTCGAAAGCCCCAAAAACACATCGGCGCCGCGGATCACTTCGCCGAGTGTGCGCGCTTCAGTCTTCTGCGCATAGCGCGCTTTGTTCGGTTCCATGTTCTCGTCGCGCCCGACGCGGATCACGCCGCGCGAGTCACACACGAAAACGTTTTCCCGTTTGAGGCCGAGGCTGCACATCAGATCCAGGCAGGCAATCGCCGCCGCGCCCGCGCCAGAACAAACCAGCTTTACTTCATCGATGCGCTTGCCGACGACTTCCAAGCCATTCAGCAAGGCCGCCGAAGAGATAATCGCCGTGCCATGCTGGTCGTCGTGGAACACCGGAATGCTTAGGCGTTCGCGTAATTTCTGCTCGACATGGAAGCACTCGGGCGCCTTGATGTCTTCGAGATTGATACCACCGAGCGTCGGTTCGAGCGCCGCAATGATGTCGACGAGTTTGTCCGGGTCGTTCTCATTGAGTTCGATATCGAACACATCGATACCGGCGAATTTTTTGAACAGGCAGCCCTTGCCTTCCATGACAGGCTTGCCGGCCAATGGACCAATGTTGCCTAGTCCAAGCACTGCGGTGCCATTGGTTACGACGCCGACGAGGTTGCCGCGTGAGGTCAGTTCCGCAGCCTGGGCGGGGTCGGCGACGATTGCGTCACACGCTGCGGCAACGCCCGGCGAATAGGCCAATGCCAGATCGCGCTGATTGGTCAAACCCTTGGTGGGAGTAACTGAAATTTTTCCGTGCGTCGGGTGACGGTGATATTCGAGCGCTGCCGCGATGAAATCTTTATCCATTGAATTTCCAAACCTTTTTAGTCTCTGCTGCCCAGGGCGAAGCGCAAGTCTACCTCAGCCGCACTCAAAGACACGCTTTGAGCCGAAAACCAAACCTGCCAGGCGACTCACGGACAGATCCGGCGGGAAAACTGTCGTTCAATCCGATACGGCCCGCCTTGTCTTGAATGGAGAGCGCAGCGCGGACGATACGCAAGAGGCCAGCTTTTGGCACAATGTGCGGGTGCACCAATCCGGGAGGGAGTCGAAAGTGCGGCGTGTCGTGTTCAATCAAAAAGGCGGCGTCGGGAAATCGACGATTGCATGCAACCTCGCCGCGATCGCGGCCAGCCGCGGACGGCGCGTACTCATCGTCGATCTCGATCCGCAGGGCAACAGTTCCCACTACCTGCTCGGCGACAAGGCCGATGGGCTGGAACCTTCGCTTGCCGATCTGTTCGAGCAGACCCTGAAGATCAGGATGTACACGGATAAAGCCGACAGCTTCGTCCAACGCACGCCGTTCGATAACCTCGATATTCTGCCTGCGAGCCCAAAACTCGACGAACTGGCCGCGAAGCTCGAATCGCGCTACAAAATCTTCAAGCTGCGCGAAGCGCTCGACGAACTTTCCGACGCTTACGATGAGTTCTACATCGATACGCCGCCCGCGCTGAATTTCTATTCCCGCTCGGCCCTGATCGCGGCCGACCGCTGCCTGATTCCTTTCGACTGCGACGACTTCTCGCGCCGCGCCTTGTATGCGCTGACCGAAAGCGTCGGCGAGCTACGCGCCGATCACAATCCCGATCTCGCGATCGAGGGGATCGTCGTCAATCAGTACCAGGCGCGTGCCAGCCTGCCGAAACAGGTTGTGCAATCACTGATCGACGAAGGCTTGAACGTCTTGCAACCCTATCTTTCAAGCTCGGTGAAAATCAAGGAATCGCACCTGCGCAACGCGCCGATGATTCACCTCGACCCCGGCCACAAGCTAACGCAGGAATTCGTCGCGCTTTACGACACACTGCAAGCCGCGCCCGCCGCTTAGCCACCTCAAATTAACGTAAGAAGGCATCGAGCAGGCGATTAAACTCACCCGCCTGTTCGATGCAGCTCATATGCGCCGCGCCAGGCAGGACTTCGAGCCGCGCGTCGGCAATCAGGCCGGCCAATTCCCGGGCCAGCGCGGGCGGTGTTCCAAGGTCTTGCTCGCCGACGATCACGAGACTCGACGCGCGCACTTCCGCCAGGCGCTTTCTCGTGTCGAGGCGTGCAATCGCGTGGCAGCAGCCAACGTAACCGGCGCGCGGCGTCTGAGCGATCAAGTGGCCGATCGCCGCCAGCGCCTCGGGATGTTCCGCGCGCCATGCCGCGGTAAACCAGCGCTCCAGCGTTCCCGCCACAAGCGGTGTCGTGCCCTGTTCGCTAACTTGGCGGATACGTTCCGGCCAGGCCGCCGCTGCCTCGGTGGGATAGGCCGCGCAGGTATCCGCGAGCACCAGCCGCGCGACGCGATCGGGAGAATCGAATCCCAAATGCTGGGCGACAAAGCCGCCGAGCGAAATACCAATAACGTGGCTGCGCGTCACGCCCAGCTCATCCCACAGCTGCACAACATCCGCGGCCAGCATTTCGAGCGTATACGCCCCTTCAGGCGCCGGGCTCTGGCCATGTCCACGCAAATCGACGGCCAACACCGAAAAGCGCTTCGACAGCGCAACGGCTTGCGCCTCCCAGATCGAATGATCCGATCCAAGCGAATGCAGCAAAGTGACCCAAGGACCGCTGCCTGTTGCACGATAGTGCAAGCGAACGCTGAAATCCGGATTCATAGAGTCCTCGCAATCTTTTGAAAAACGTGAATAAAACCCTGACCTCGGCGGGAAACAAACAGGTTAGAGCTATTAGAGACTGCAATCCCAGAGGTTCGCGCCACGCCCAGGATGTTTGATCTAACATGCACGGACCGAACGCAGCCCCCGGCATGAATATTCGCTTGAAGCGTCCTGGGGCTGGAATATTCCCCCTTGAAGCAGGAGCCTATCATGCCCGTCAGCACCCTCCCTGAACTCGACGCGTTAGTTGCCCGCGTCAAGGCAGCGCAACAAAAGTACGCTGGTTTTTCCCAGGAACAGGTTGATCGAATTTTCCGCAGCGCCGCGCTCGCCGCCGCCGATGCGCGCATCCCGCTCGCCAAGCTGGCCGTCGAGGAAACCCATATGGGCATCGTCGAAGACAAAGTGATCAAAAATCACTTCGCTTCCGAATACATCTACAACAAGTACAAAGACGAAAAGACCTGCGGCGTCCTCGACGAAGAGCCCGAATTCGGGATCATGACGATTGCCGAGCCGGTCGGCCTGATCTGCGGGATCGTGCCGACGACGAACCCGACCTCGACCGCGATCTTTAAGGCATTAATCGCGCTCAAGACGCGTAATGGCATCATCTTTTCGCCGCACCCGCGCGCGCGCATGGCGACGAACGAGGCCGCCAAGCTGGTGCTCTCCGCGGCGGTTGCCGCCGGCGCGCCGAAGGACATCATCGGCTGGCTCGACGAACCCTCGGTCGAGCTGTCGAACGCTTTGATGCGCCATCCCGACATCAATCTGATCCTCGCCACCGGCGGGCCGGGCATGGTGAAAGCGGCTTACTCCTCGGGCAAACCGGCGATTGGCGTCGGCGCGGGTAATACGCCCGCGGTCATCGACGAAACCGCCGACATTAAGCGTGCCGTGGCCTCGATTCTGATGTCGAAAACCTTCGACAACGGCGTTGTCTGCGCTTCGGAGCAGTCGGTCATCGTCGTCGGAAAAATCTATGACGCGGTACGCGAACGCTTCTCTCATCACGGCGGCCATATTCTGTCGAAAAAAGACGCCGACGCGGTGCGCAAGGTGATTCTCGTCGAAGGCCATTTGAACTCCGCGATCGTCGGCCAGTCGGCACTCAAAATCGCGGAAATGGCGGGCATCAGTGTGCCGCCTTATACGAAAGTGCTGATCGGCGAAGTCAGCGAGATTTCCGAATCGGAAGCCTTCGCGCACGAAAAACTTTCGCCGACGCTCGCGATGTACAAAGCCAAGGATTTCTACGACGCCTGCGACAAAGCCGCGGCGCTCGTTGCGCTTGGCGGCATCGGCCATACCTCGGCGCTCTACACCGACCAGGATTTACAGCCCGAGCGCGTGCGCCACTTCGGCGACAAGATGAAAACCGCGCGGATTCTGATCAACACCCCCTCCTCGCAAGGCGGCATCGGCGATCTCTATAACTTCCGTCTTGCGCCTTCGCTGACCTTGGGTTGCGGCTCCTGGGGCGGCAATTCGATTTCCGAAAACGTTGGCCCGCAACACTTGATCAACAAGAAAACCGTCGCGAAGCGCGCTGAAAACATGCTCTGGCACAAACTCCCGAAATCGATCTACTTCCGCCGCGGCTGCCTACCGTTTGCGCTCGAAGACCTACAGGGCAAAAAGCGCTGCCTAATCGTGACCGACCGTTATCTGTTCGAGAGCGGCTATGTCGATGAGACCATCGGCCTGCTCAAGGGCTATGGCATGGAGGTGGAGTGTTTCTTCGAAGTCGCGGCCGATCCAACGCTGGCCGTCGTGCGCAAGGGGCTCTCGCTTGCGAACGCGTTCCAGCCGGATGTGATTCTCGCGCTCGGCGGCGGTTCGCCGATGGATGCGGCCAAGATCATGTGGGTCATGTACGAACACCCGGAAGTTTCCTTCGAAGACCTGGCGCTGCGTTTTATGGACATCCGCAAGCGGATCTACAAATTCCCGCAACTCGGCATCAAAGCCCAGCTCATCGCGGTGCCGACGACCTCTGGCACGGGTTCGGAAGTCACGCCGTTCGCCGTTGTTACCGACGAGCAGACCGGCGTGAAATATCCGATCGCCGACTACGAGCTGACGCCCAATATGGCGATCATCGACGCGAATCTGGTGATGAACATGCCGCGCTCGCTGACCGCCTTTGGCGGTATCGACGCCGTCACGCACGGGCTCGAAGCCTATGTGTCGATCATGGCCAACGAATATTCGGATGCCCAGGCGTTACAGGCGCTCAAGCTGCTCAAGGAGTACTTGCCCTCGGCTTATGAAAACGGCGCGCAAGATCCGAAAGCGCGCGAGCAAGTGCATAACGCGGCGACGATCGCCGGCATCGCGTTCGCGAACGCCTTCCTCGGCGTCTGTCACTCGATGGCGCACAAGCTCGGCGCGGAATTTCATCTTGCGCACGGCCTCGCCAACGCCTTGTTGATCAGCAACGTGATCCGCTACAACGCGGTCGACATCCCGACTAAACAGGCCGCATTCAGCCAGTACGACCGGCCCAAAAGCGTGGCGCGCTACGCGCAGATCGCGCGGCATCTCGGGCTAGAAGCTTCACGCGATCACGAACGCGTCGAAAAACTCGTCGAATGGGTCGACGGACTCAAACAAACGCTCGGCATTCCAGGCTCGATCCAGGCTGCGGGCGTGCCCGAGGCGGACTTTCTCGCCAAGCTCGACAAGCTCGCGGTCGATGCTTTCGACGATCAATGCACCGGCGCCAATCCGCGTTACCCGCTGATCAGCGAACTCAGGCAGTTATTGCTCGACAGCTACTATGGCCGGGCCTATGTCGAGTCTTATGAACACGAGGAGGCGGAAACGCTGCTCGCCGCCCACAAAAGCGGCACACCAGCGGCTTAAAACCAGTTTCGCCTACAAACAAGCAAGCGCCCGAAGTTAAACACCGGGCGGCGGGGGCTGAGTTTCTGCATTGCACGAAATTCGGCCCTTTTGTTTGGGGCTCAAGCTCGTATCTATCCAACCGATAACAGCTCTACGCTGCGCTTCGCAGTGACAACACTAAAAACATCTAGGAGGAGTCTTTATGAATATCGGACAACGCCTGCTCGCCCTGATTGCCGCCGCGGTTACGGCCCTACTTATCGTGGGCAGCAATGCGCTTTATCAGTTCAATGCAGTCAAAACGCAGGTCGACAATATATCCAACGTTACGATAGAAGTGCTCAAACTCGCCTCAGAAATACAGTATCAATACCGCCGCTCACAGACGCACACCCTGAGATTTTTGCTGCAAGACAACGCAGAGGAGCGCGCCAAGCTCGAAGCGTCCCTCCTGGAAGCACGTGAAAAACTTGGAAAAGCGTTTTTCCAGTACGAAGCGGTCGTTAAATCGCCCAAGGGAATTGAGAATCTCAGAGCCGCGCAAATCGCCGTCGCACAATACGGCGCCATCCAGGATCAAGCCCACAAGCTTTTCCGCCAAGGCAACCCGGAAGAAAGTCGCCACCTGATGAACACCGAAGGCGAAAATGCAGGCAACGTCGCCAACGCAGCCATCACGAAACTCGTGGAAGACGATTTCGCCTCTACTACACACGATATCACCGCGATCCACGCGATTGAAGATAAAGCATTCCAGCTCATCGTGGCGGTACTTGCCGTTTCGGCAATCATATTGGCGCTTGCCGGCTTCCTCCTGGTGCGCAGCATCCGCCGCCCGCTTAAGGAAATGCAGGACACGATGAACACAGTCAGCAATTCACTCGACCTCACGCTACGCGTCAAGAACACCAGCCGCAATGAAGTGGGTCTGGCCATGACCGCCTTCAATCGTCTTCTCGACAGCCTGCAAACCAGCCTGAAAGCCGTCAGCGAGAAAGTGACCCAGGTTGCCGGTTCGGCCGACGAAGTTTCGCGCACGGCCGGCGAGCTTGCACAAACAGCGGGCTACGCAAGCGAAGCGGCTTCAGCGATGGCGGCCACGGTCGAAGAAGTGACCGTTTCGATCAATCACGTTGCCGAACGCACGATCGAAGCCGACGCGCTCTCGCGCGAATCGGGCGGACAAGCTGCCACAGGCGGCAAGGTTATCGAAAAAACGGTGCAGGAGATCGACGGTATCGTCTCGGATGTGCGCGAATCGGCAGACAAGATTGCTGCGCTTCAGACACAAACCGAAAGCATCGGTACCGTCGTCAACACAATCAAGGAAATCGCCGATCAAACGAATCTGCTCGCCCTCAATGCCGCAATCGAAGCCGCGCGCGCAGGCGAACAAGGACGCGGCTTTGCCGTAGTTGCGGACGAAGTGCGCAAGCTGGCGGAGCGGACCACCGCTTCGACGCAGGAAATCGTCGGCACGATTCTCTCGGTTCAAACCGGCGCCAACCAGGCTGTCGCCCGCATGCAGGAAACCATGCAGCGTGTCGAAGCCAGCGTCGAGGCCGCACGCGAAGCGGGTACTGCAATCCACGGCATCCGCAACAGCTCGGCCCAAGTGGTGGAGCATGTCGCCGACATCAGCAGTTCCCTGCGCGAGCAAGGCGAAGCGAGCAACAACATGGCGCAAGTCGTCGAACGCGTCGCGCAGATGTCGGAAGAAAACAGCGCCGCAGCCGGCCAGGCCGCGCAATCCTCCGCCACGCTCCAGCGCCTGGCTCAAGAAATGGAAACGGCGATTCGGTGCTACCGCGTATAAGGCCGAGTTTTTAACTATAGGAAAAAGCCGGGAGTACCCGGCTTTTTCATAAAAGAGCGGCGAACATGGTATGCAGAGGTCTTGTTAGCCGCTCTAATTGGCTGTGCGCCTCATCATCCGAACATAGAGCTGGCCCGGCAACATCTGTAACAGCCGCAAAAAGTAAGTCAATCGTTTTGGAAAATGGATTTCAAAACGACCGTGCCCAATCCCGCTGAGAATGCATTCCGCCGCCTCGCTGGCGCTGAAGGAAGCCGGAACCGAAGCATTGCGGCCAATCCAACCCGGCACCTCGATCCAAGCGGGATTGACGAGAAAAACGCTGACCCCATGCGACTTCAGATCAAGGTAAAGCCCTTCGGCAAAATTGATCACAGCCGCTTTCACGGCGCCATACACAAGCGCCTTCGGCAAACCGCGATAACCCGCCGCGCCGCCGACGATGACTACCGCCCCTTCCCTTTGATGCAACAACTGCGGCAGCACCGCCGCCGTACCATTGATGACGCCGATCAGATGCGTTTCGATCGTTTGGCGCGCCCCTTCAATCGTCAGATCCGCCGCGCGCAGCGGTACATACGCCCCAACGCACAGCACCACCATGTCGAGCCCGCCCCAAAGATCGAGCAGCTGAAACACGGAAGGCAAGAGCGCATTCGGTTGCGTCAAATCAAGCGGCAAGGCAATGCTGCCGGGGAGTTTCTTCGTAGCCTGCTCAAGGCGATCGATATTACGCGCGGACAAAGCCAGATGCGCGCCGCGTTCGGCAAGTGCCTCAGCCAATGCGGCCCCGATCCCGGTCGTCGCACCGAGAATCCAGACACGCTTAGCGTGCCAATCGCGAATTGGTGTATTCAATGACATTTCAAGTTTTTAGAACCTGTTCAGCATCACATCCCAAGGCCCGCGAATCCAGCGCCAGGGCTAACACGGGACACAATAATAAAATTCAGAAAAAAGCAATACTCCTTTTGACATACACCAATTGCCTTGGTAAGGCTAGTTCTTCAAATGCCAACCCGCGTCGCGTGGCTATGGAACAATAATGGGATGCAGCCTGCCGAGCGAGTTTTCTGGTGCATGAATAGTCCGCATAACTTGCGGCGCACCAGGCTCGGGTAAGGCCATTTGTAAGAACCTGTTCAAAATCTGTAGCACGAGGCTGTGACGCTGCAAGTAAGATTATGCACAGGTTCCTGCGCCCTCCGCGGCGTTGGGAGCGTCGCTTGCGGTGAGAGACTATCGTGATTAACGCATTCAGATGCTGTGCGGGCCTTGTCCTGTTCCTCTTTGCCTCGCTGAGTTTCGCCTCCTCTTACGAGGCGGCCTTGCCGCCGCAGTTGGCAGGCGACGCGGATATGTGCCGCTATCTGGACTGCAAGTCCGTTCTGCCAGAGGCCGATTCTTTCTCGCCACGCAAGGGTACGCCGCCCTATGTCGAGGCTTATCGCCATGTCGATGGCAAACCGCAGCTGGCCGGTTATGTCTGGCTATCGACCGATGTTGCCGACATTCCCGCCTACTCCGGGAAGCCTGTTGTGACCCTGATCGGGATGGATGCGCAAGGCATCATTCGCGGCGTGCGGATTCTGAAACACAGCGAACCGATTCTGCTCGTCGGCATTCCCGAGCAAAAGCTCATCGACTATGTTCGCCAATACATTGGCCATCCCGCCGGCGCGCGCTTCGAACTCGGCAAGGCGGATGGGGATTACATTCCGATGGATGCGATTTCGGGCGCAACCGTCACGCTGATCGCCCAGAACCAGCTTATCTCGCGCACGAGTTACGCCATCGCACAGCAAGTTGGGCTCATCAAAGCCGTGGCCAAGCCGCCAGCGGTGTTCGCCGAGATGCAAACGGCGCGCAGTTGGTCGCAACTGGTCGATGAAGGTAGCATCGGCCATCTTCTCGTCACGCCTGCGGACGTTGGCGAAAACGACAGCGGCCAAGCGTATCTGAACCTTTATTTCGGTTACCTGAACGCTCCCGTAATCGGGAAAAGCATTTTGGGTGAAGAGGCTTATCGCGACCTGATGCACCGCCTCAAGCCGAACGAGCATGCGATCTTCGTTGTCGCCAACGGTGTTACCTCGTTCAAAGGTTCGGGTTTCGTGCGCGGCGGAATCTATGACCGCATTCAGGTCAGACAGGATCGCGATACCTTTACGTTCCGCGATACCGACTATTTGAACCTGTACAGCATCCAAGCCGCGGGCGCCCCGAACTTCCGGGAGTCGGGCATTTTCATCATTCGCAACAGCGGATTTTCGGCTGCTTATCCGTGGTCCTTCAGCTTTCTCGGCAACAAGCTCGATCGCGCCACAAACCAAAAGACCTTCGTAAATTTCGAAACGGAATACTGGGTGCCGGCCCAATACCTGGTCGGCGGCCGTCCCAGCATTGAGCGCCCCACGCCCGTGTGGATGAAAAGCTGGCAAGCCAAACCGCTCCAGATCGGCTTCTTTATCACGTTGCTCGCCATCACCTTTGTTTTCTACGCCTTGCGGGATCGCTGGGAAAGACGCGCGAACCGCAAAGACAAGCGCATCATCCAATGGCCACGCATGGCGATCTGGGTCGTCAGCATCGGGTTCATCGGCTTCGCGCAATTGGCGCAACCGTCCGTTACCCAGCTTCTCACCCTGCTGCATACGCCTTTCGACGGCTGGCGCTGGGAGCTTTTCCTGTCCGACCCGCTCATCTTCCTGTTCTGGATATTCATCGCCATCACGCTCGTTTTGTGGGGACGCGGCCTGTTCTGCGGCTGGCTTTGTCCATTCGGCTCCGCGAGCGAACTGTTCTATAAAATCGGCAAGAAGATCGGCCTCGCGCGCTGGCAATTCAAACTGCCCAAGCCTTTGCACGACAAACTGAAATGGGTGAAATACATCGTTTTCTTCGTCCTGCTCGGCGCATCGCTGCATTCCATGGTGCTGGCCGAAAAGCTCGCGGAAGTCGAGCCGTTCAAAACGACCTTCCTGGTCGGAATCCTGAACCGCAGTTGGCCCTTTGGACTTTTCGTCGCTACGATATTTGGCTTATCGCTATTCACCGAACGCCCCTATTGCAAATACCTATGCCCGCTCGGCGCCGGCCTGGCGCTTCCCTCCTACTTCCGGTTCTTCGGCTTGCGGCGGAAAAAGGAATGCGGCCCATGTACCGCCTGCGCGGTCGGCTGCGGTTCGCAAGCGATCGGCGAAGACGGCCGGATCGATCAAAAAGAATGTCTCCTGTGCCTGGACTGCATGGTTCTGTATTACGACACCCACGCCTGCCCGCCCTTGGCCCAGGAACGCAAGAAGCGTCAGAAAGCAGGTCTGAAACTGACGCCGATAGGCAAAGACGGCTACTACATCCCGATCAAGGAAGTGCGTTGATGCGGGTGCTCTGCTTTTTCAGCCTTCTCATTGCGCTTTCAATACCGACGGCGGAAGCGGCCACGTATTCCATCAAGCAGGACCAAAATCTCGCCGCGGCAATCTCCGCCGCGGCAGCGGGCGACGTATTGCTGATTGCACCCGGCACTTATCGCGCCAACCTGCATATCGACAAACCTTTGACCTTGCGCGCGGCGGACTCCCGCAAACGGCCGCTCATCGACGGCGGCAATCAAGGCGATGTCATACGGGTGATTGCACCTGATGTTGTGCTCGACGGACTCATCGTCCGCAACAGCGGAGGTGATTTGGGCGCACAAAACGCCGGCGTCTATATCCAGCCCGGCGCACATCGAGCCGTCGTGCGGAATTGCGATTTCTCGTACACCCTGTTCGGTCTTTGGATTGAAAAATCCAACGATGTCCTCATCGAAAACAATCTGATTACCGGAAAACGGGACTACGCCTCCGCGCAGCGCGGCAACGGCATTCAGCTCTACAACACCGAGCGGGCGAAGATCATCGGCAACAACATCAGCTTCGTGCGCGATGGTATTTATGTCGACGTCTCGCACCACGCCTTATTTGCAAAAAACCGCATGCACCGCGTTCGCTACGGCACGCATTACATGACCTCCTACTACAACGTGTGGGAAGACAACGACACTTATGAAAACCGCGGCGGGCTGGCCTTGATGGAAGTGCGCAATCAGATCGTGCGCCGCAACAGAGCCTGGAGCAATTCGGATCACGGCATCATGTTGCGCACGATTCAGGACTCGGTAATCGAAAATAACGTCGTTGCGAAGAATGTGCGCGGTTTCTTTATTTACGATGCCGAATACAACGTTTTACGCAACAACTTGGTTATTGCGAATAGAGTCGGGATTCACTTGGCAGCGGGTTCTTATCGCAATGAGGTCTACAACAACGACTTTATTCGCAACCGCGATCAAATACGTTATGTCGCGGCGCGAGATCAAACTTGGGGCCAAAAGGGCGCCAATTTCTGGAGCAATTATGTGGGATGGGATCAGGACGGCGATGGCCGCGGCGATATTCCCTATGAAGCCAGCGACGCGATCGATCGCGTCGTATGGCGTTATCCGCTTTCCAAACTCCTTTTGAACAGCCCCGCAGTACAAACGCTGCATATGGTCGCGCGCCAATTTCCAGTCCTGCGCGCGCCGTCCATCGTAGAGAACAATCCTATGATGCAACCACACTATAAAGACTGGGAACATTGGGTGAATTGTGATGGCGACCAGTGCGCACGTCATTGATATTCACTCGGTAAACCGTCATTTCGGATCGATCAGGGCGGTCGACGGCGTCAGCTTCACCGTTGGCGCGGGCGAGATATTCGGCTTGATCGGCCACAACGGCGCGGGCAAAAGCACCTTGTTCAAAATGATGCTCGGCCTGCTTTCGCCCAGCAACGGAGAAATCCGGTTGTGCGGCGAATCGGTCAGCGGCGCGCGTTTCCGTGAAGTCCGCCGCCAAATTGGCTACCTGCCTGAAAATCTGGTGCTCTACGATAATTTGTCCGGGACGGAAACGCTGCGCTTCTTTTCCCGCTTAAAAGGAAACGTCGAACGCAAGCAATGCGAAGAGTTGCTTGAAACGGTCGGGCTGACTCATGCGGCCAAGCGGCGCGTCAAAGAATATTCAAAAGGCATGCGCCAGCGCCTCGGTTTCGCGCAGGCGCTGTTAGGCCATCCGAAACTGCTTTTGCTCGACGAGCCCACCAATGGTCTGGACCCGCAAGGCATTCATGAATTCTATGCGGTGCTCGAACGCGTTCGCGCAAGCGGAGCAACCGTCATTTTGACGTCGCATATCCTGTCCGAAATCGAGCAGCGCGTGGATCGTCTCGCCTTGATGAATATGGGAAAACTCGCCGCCCTGGGGTCCGTCGCGGAACTCTCCTCCGCCATAGCGCTTCCATTGCGCATCGAGATTACGGCAACGGATGGCGCCATCGATCAAATTGAACAATGCTTGAAAGCCGCCGGGTTCGTCACCCGGCAAGAAAATCAAAAACTCTCGTTCGCCATATCGAGCGAAGAAAAAATAGGGCTTTTACCGATCCTGGCCGATTTGGGCAATGCGCTCTCGGACGTCCGATTCATTGAGCCTTCTCTCGAAGCCGTTTTCCTCGGACATCACAACTCAAAAAATAAAGTATGAGAATTAGCGCGGCGCCTATCCTCACTCTGGCGGAAAAAGAATTCCGCGACCGAATCCGTAATCGCTGGGTGCTTGCCGTCGCCCTCGTTTTTGCGGCCTTCGCCTTGGTCATTGCATGGTTCGGCCCCGCGCAACAGGGCAGCGTCGGATTCCGCGGCATAGAACCGACAATCGCCAGCCTGACCAGTCTGGTGATTTATCTGGCGCCGCTGATCGCCTTGATCCTGGGTTTCGATGCGGTCGTGGGAGAGCGCGAGCGCGGCTCGCTCGATTTACTTCTTTCAATGCCGCTGACGCGGACCGAACTCGTGCTGGGGAAATACCTCGGCCTTGCGGCGGCTTTCGCCAGCGCGACATTGATCGGTTTCGGCGCAGCCGGAATTTCACTCGCGTCCCGCTTGAACAGCGCCGATTTCTGGCATTACTCGGGATTCGTCGCCAGCTCGATGCTGCTCGGGTTTGCATTTCTAAGCCTGGCCGTCCTCATATCGGTCATCGCATCCGACCGCGCCCGCGCGAGCGGGCTGGCGATTGCGCTGTGGTTCTTTTTCGTCCTGATATTCGATCTGCTGCTATTGAGCGCAATGGTCATGATCGGCGGCGATAGTTACGCCAACCTTTTCGCGGGAGTCATGCTGTTCAATCCAGCCGATGTATTTCGGATTCTCAATATTTTTTCCTCATCCGAATTGAAAGCCTACTACGGTCTGGCCTCCGCGCTGCCCGAGCACCTTACGGACCCGCTGCCGATGGGCGGCGTCATGCTGGCGTGGATCGTGGTTCCACTCCTTATAGCAATAGTGAGATTCAAGAAACTATGAAGCGTACTTGTCTGTTGATCGCCGCATTATTCGCCTTATCCGCTTGCGATAAGCCGGCGGATGCGCCCACGGCGTCTGCATCGCTCGAACCGCCTTCCGATGCAATTTGCGCACTCGACGGGATGATTCTGTCCGACTACCCCGGACCCAAAGGGCAAATTCGCTATGCGGGCGGAGAAGCGGACTTCTTTTGCGACACGACGGAAATTTTATCGATGCTGCTGGAGCCGGAACAATCGCGCAGTATCACCGGCGCCTATGTTCAGGACATGGCTCACACCGATTGGGAAAAACCTGCGGGTCATTGGGTTGACGCAAAAACCGCATTTTATGTTGGCGGCAGCAATATGCACGGCGCAATGGGGCCAACGTTTGCTTCATTTTCTCAACGCAGCGATGCCGATTCATTCGCCGCTCAACACGGCGGGAAAGTTTACGCATTCAAGGAATTGACACCTCAAATGCTCAAGCTCGATGGCGGTGTAATTAACGATCAGGGAATGTAATGGCCAAATCCGATTTTTTCCGCAATATTCCCATAGAACTCGCCACTGAATTGGAAGCACTTGCGCGTTTGCAATATGAGCTACGCGAATCTTACAAAGCGCTACTCGCTCAATACGGTGAGAAAGACATCGAATCGCTCAGGGTCGGTATCGTTAATGGAAAACATCCGACTAGCGCAGCAGTAGACGCGGTACGTGCGGCGGTTATCGGAGATGAATGCATGACAGTGCATGCCGCCCTGGCTGCCCAGATGAAGGGAGAAGCGAGCGATATCGCCAGCCCGCACACGCAAATTGCAGCGCTGATCGACACACACTACGGCCGGCTTTATCCAGGAGGGCCGACAAGGCGTTTCGATGCAATCGAGTTGCTCGATATAAACGGTATTGCCAGAATCCTGCGCTTTTCCGCCAACGATTTCTGGTCAATCGAATGGGGCGCCGACGAAGTTATGGGTCAAAGCCTTACTCGTCTTCCGCATGATTCCGTGCTGCACCATAAAACGGCTGACGGCTTTTGGCAGACCGTCCCACTTTCCGACGCGCCGGACTCCAGCCAGGAAGTCTTATTGAATTGGTTGCTACACAAAACTTAGCCGTTCGTTTTCCAACTTCTCTAAAGATTTAGAGAGCGTTTCATGAAACCAATTTCTCTATTCAACACTTTGAATTTTAACAAAAAAATTCATTTCAACAGGAAACAAATTGACAAAAATCAAAAATTAAAAGCTCAAGCGGATTTAAATCTAGTTTGAGTTAGTTCCGAATAGGCTCGCAGTTGCATATGCCCAGCGAGCCCGTTTAGCTCTTTTCTTACAGGAATCCATCATGTCAGAACAAAAGACTACTCCATCATCGACACAGCATGATCCAAATCGCCGCGCGTTTCTTGGAAAATCCGCCCTTGCCGGTCTTGCCGGAGCAGGCATGAGTCTTGGACTGACTGCCTGCAAGGAGAACGCACCGCCGAAAACCGAACCTGCTGCATCAGCGCCGGCGCCTGTGGCAGCCGCGCCGGCTGCCTCGCATGGCAAATTTGAAGTTCCGCCAGGCCAGCTTGACGATTACTACTCCATCTCCTCAGGCGGACACTCGGGCGAGGTACGTATTTACGGAGTTCCTTCCGGCCGTGAAATCAAGCGCATTCCGGTTTTCAACATCGACCCCATGGTCGGGTGGGGCATTACCAATGAATCCAAAGCGATCATTGGCACCAAGCCGGATGGCAGCCTGAAATATAAAACCGGCGATACACACCATGTGCATGGGTCATATACCGATGGCACCTACGACGGCAAGTATGTCTGGGTAAATGACAAGCTGCATGGGCGGGTGGCGCGCATTCGTTGCGACACCTTCGAATGCGACAAAATTACGGAGCTGCCGAATATCCAGGGCCAGCACGGTTTATTCACGGACAAACGCGACCCGGTGGATCAATCGATCAACCACACGACGCGCGTATTCGCGGGCGCGGAATTCCATATCCCGCTGCCCAACGACGGGCGGGATGTCAATTCACCCGAGAAATACGGCTGCCTGTTCACTTGCCTCGACGCCGATAGCATGGAAGTGAAATGGCAGTGCCATGTCGACGGAAATATGGATTTGGTCGCGACCAGCTACGACGGTAAGCTTGCTGCGTCCAACCAATACAACACCGAGAACGGCGTACATTACGAAGACATGATGTCGGCGGAACGCGACGCTTGCGTGTTTTTCAATATTGCGCGGATCGAGGAAGCGGTTAAGGCCGGCAAATTTGTCACCATCGGAGACTTAAAGGTTCCTGTCGTCGACGGCCGCGCCAAAGCGAACGCCGATCCGAAAACGGCGCTTACCTGCTATGTGCCAGTGCCGAAAAATCCACACGGCGTCAACGTGAGCCCGGATGGCAAATATTTCGTCTGCTCGGGCAAGCTCTCACCAACCGCGACGGTTATCGCGACGGAACTGGTCGAAAAGTGGTTCGATGGTGAAGGAAAAGAGCCGCGCGATTGCGTGGTTGGCGAACCTGAAATCGGGCTCGGTCCGCTGCATACCGCGTTCGATAATAAAGGGAACGCCTACACCACTCTGTTCCTCGATAGCATGATCGTGAAATGGAACGTCGACGCGGCAATCAAGAGCTTCGCCGGCGATAAGAACGCCAAGGTGGTACTCGACCGCATTGATGTGCACTATCAGCCGGGGCATGGCTACACATCGATGGGAGAAACGAAAGAGGCAGACGGCCGCTTCTTCAACTCGGGAAATAAATTCTCGAAAGACCGCTTCCTCCCGGTTGGCCCGCTCCATTGCGAAACGGAACAGTTGATCGATATCACCAGCGATAAGATGGTGCTCATCAGCGATCACACCGCTTACCCAGAGCCCCATGATGCGATCATCGTCGCGCGGAATAAGATTAAAACGCGCCAAATCTACGACATGGATGAGTTCCCTCATGCCGTTAAAGACCCGAAGAGCCAGACCATTACGCGCAACGGCAAGAAGGTCACGATTCAACTTGCGAGCCAAGCCCCGGCTTATTCGATGCGGGAATTCACAGTCAAGCAAGGCGATGAAGTTACGATTATTCTGACCAATCACGATAAGGTCGAAGACCTGACCCATGGCTTTGGTATTCCCAAATATGACATTTGTTTTATCGTGAATCCGCAGCAAACCGCATCCGTCACCTTCAAGGCGGATAAACCGGGTGTCTTCTGGTGCTATTGCACGCATTTCTGCCATGCCTTGCACCTGGAGATGAGAAGCCGATTGATCGTTGAAAAGGCTTAAAACAACAAGGGGAGCAGCGATGCTCCCCTTTGTTTTTGCAGTGTTTCAAGCGCTTTTTTCTAAACGGCGCGGTTGCCGTTGTCTGTGCTTCTGCTCTCACCTGGAAAGGCCCCCTGCTCTTCTTTACAATGCCAAGTAATCTTGCAAAGAAAGAGTGTCAACAATGTTGTATCCCGAGCTATTCAAATCCCTGGAGGCTGCCCGTTGGAATATGGATGCGGACATCCCATGGGACAGTTTCGACGGCCAGCTTTTAAGCGAAGAACAGGCCATTACGATCAAAATGAATGCGATTACCGAGTGGGCCGCTCTGCCCGCCACGGAGATGTTTCTGCGCGACAACCGCGATGATTCCGACTTCTCGGCCTTCATGTCGATCTGGTTCTACGAAGAGCAAAAACATGCCCTCGTGCTGATGGAGTACTTACGCCGTTTCCGCCCCGATCTCGTCCCAAGCGAAGAAGAGCTCCACGCCATCCGCTTTGAATTCGATCCCGCACCGCCGCTCGAAACCCTCATGCTGCACTTCTGCGGCGAGGTGCGGCTGACGCAGTGGTATCGCCGCGCCGCAGAATGGCACACGGAGCCCGTCATCAAGCACATCTATACCTTGCTTTCGAAGGACGAGGCCCGGCACGGCGGCGCGTATCTGAAATACATGCGTCAAGCGATCGAACGCGCAGGCGATATCGCGCGCGCGGCTTTTGCGAAGGTCGGCGTTTTAATGGCCAGCTCGGCGCGTACCAAACAAGCGCTGCATCCAACCAATCTGCATGTGAGCACCCAGGATTTCCCACGCGACACGATTCAGTCCCGCCTGCCCGACCCCGGCTGGCTCGAACGCTGGCTCAATCAACAAATCGACTTCAATAAGGACTGTGAAGCACGCGTCGTTGGCGGCATCTTGCGCAACCTTTCCAGCCTGTTCGACCAAACTTTTGAAACCGTGCAAGACCTCAACCGGTTTCGCAAGAGCATTCCCGCCTAAGAACTGAAACACGGCCTGCACAACAGGCTGTGTCTCAAATCCACTATGTCCCGACACTATCCCGCTCCAAGTTTCGAGCAGAAGTATTGCGCCCCGGAAACCTTAGCGACCCGCGTTGCGGCACTGCCGCGCCCGTTAGTGTTTACAAACGGCTGTTTCGACATCCTGCATCGCGGCCATGTTACTTACCTTGCCCAAGCACGCGCGCTTGGCGCCGCGATGGTCGTCGCGCTTAATTCCGATGCTTCGGTGCGCCGGCAGGGAAAAGGAGGGGATCGCCCGATCAATTCACTCGAAGACCGCTGTGCGCTCATGGCAGCCTTGGAGTGTGTCGATCTCGTAACCTGGTTTGACGAAGATACGCCGCTTGCCCGCATTCTCGACGCTCGCCCGGACATTCTCGTCAAAGGAGGCGACTGGGCTACGGAGCGGATCGTCGGCGCGCAAGAAGTGTTTGCTTGGGGCGGCCAGGTACATTCGATTCCCTTCGAGCATCAGCGCTCAACCACTGCGCTGCTCGAAAAGATCCGTCACCTCTGAAAAGCAGTTCAAAGCAAACACAAAGGCCAGCTCACGCTGGCCTTTGATCGTTTACAAAAAGCGTTTTTAAGCACTGACCCTGCTGCGCCGCTGTAACTGTGCAATCCGCGCCTGAAGATAGCCTTTGAGTTCTTTGAACGGGACTGGCTTGCCGTAAACGATGACATCCTCCGGTAAACCTCCGCGGGCCTCGATATCCTCCTGCGTAAGCCCCGTAATGACGACAATATCCATATCGGCCAATTTCGCGTCGCCGCGGAGTTTGGAAATCATCGCGAAACCGTCGAGCCCAGGCATGACAAGATCGGAGATCAACAAATCCGGCTGCTGACGGCCAATCTCAAGCAAGCCTTCAAAACCACTTTCGACAAGCTTCAACTCGATCGGCAACTTCCATGTCTCAAACGTATGGGCGTACAAGCGCTGCATGATCCGATCGTCTTCGGCAACAAGTACTCGCAATTGCCCAATCGGCTGGCCCGTGTGTCCAGAAGTTCGGCGCCGCAAGTATTCCTCAACCGACCCGATTCGGATTCGGCGATGGCCACCTGCGGTCTTCCAGGCCTCAAGGAGACCATTCTCAACCATCTGTTGAACCGTACCTAGCGAAACACCCAGCATTTGAGCCGCCTCACTTGTGCTGCAATATTCGCGGTCCGACTTTATTGAATTGGCATGTACTTCGTTCATGTCAGCGGGATTTACAAGATATTCAGCTTATTATTTCAATGTAAAAATTGACCAATTTATTTTTTATTTTGGTGCGAATTCAGCATTGAACAATACAACTTATTGGTAACGATGTACTACAACCCGAGACAATATATTTTCCAACAGTAAGCAAAATCGCACACTTACCCAATGAAACTATGCAAAAACTGCCCAGGAACCTGTGTCACTTAGATGGTCTACATCTATACGCTGAACAACCATCGTATGGCCATGACATTATCATTGAAAATGATACTCAGGAAGAATTCTAAGGTCGAAGATTGCAGATATGTCGACACAAACAGACAAGTGTCAACAATTCTCAGAGCATAGTGTCAGTATTTATAAAAACCATTTAGATTTTGTGGTTATTGCGGAACATAAATTGGGATTGTGTTTGCTGCCTCCCGGCGCCTCAATTACCTGGAATTTAAACCGCCACGGCATAGCGCTGGAGGTCTTCCAGCGCAAGAAGTTCGAGCGCAGACTCATGCGTCGCTTCAAGCACCACAGGCGGGGCCATGCCAGCGCTAAGCGCTTCCTGCCAGCGCAGCGCACACAAACACCAGCGGTCTCCAGGCTTCAAGCCACGAAAACGAAACTCGGGCCGTGGCGTGCACAGGTCGTTACCGCTCGCCGCGGAAAATTCCAGGAAAGCGGCGGAAACCTTCACGCAAACCCAATGTTTCCCAAAATCTTCCGCAACCCTCTCGCAACAACCTGTGCGCAGGAATCCCGTTAGGGGATCGTAGCTACAAGCCATTAGCGAACCGCCCAGAACATTGCGCGCACCGCTCATTGCACTCTCCTCATAATCCGGTCGACCGGGATTCCGAGATGGCGGTTCCCTGTTTTCTCAGACAGCAAACACCTGCTTTACTTGCAATGTCGAAGAGGCGTCCTTAATGCCAAGCAAACGATCGATATTGGGATGTTTCTCGGGATGCGCCAGGGCATCTTCGCTGTGCTCGGCATACAGTTCGATGCCTTTTTTAGCCGCCTCGGGCGTGATCGCGCCATAGATCTGGGCTAAATGGTTATATACGGCCAGCGACCCCGCTTGCCCCGGCTTGTTTTCGATCAAGCCGATTTCCTCCCCCTGATTGTTCAGGAGCTTGATTGCCGCGAGATGGGAAATCTTGGGCAGCTGTTTAAGCGTCTCTGCGAAACTCATTTTTGAATCCTGATTTGAAATAAATACCGGAAGGAATGGCAGGGAAATTCAAATTTCCTTCGCTAACTCAGCCGCTTTGCCAGTGTAGGACGCCGGGCTCATGGCGAGCAGGCGCTGTTTATCTTGTTCGGGGATCGCCAAGGTTTTCACGAAATCCCGTAGCGCCTCTTTGGTGATTCCTGTGCCACGCGTGAGCGCTTTAAGCTGTTCATAGGGGTTGGGCACCGCAAAGCGGCGCATCACCGTCTGGATCGGCTCGGCGAGCACTTCCCAGGCCGCATCAAGATCCGCCGCGAGCCGCGCCGGATCGGCTTCCAATTTGTTCAAGCCGCGCAGGCAGGAATCCAGCGCCAGCACGGTATGGCCGAGCGCCAGGCCCATGTTGCGCAGCACGGTCGAATCGGTCAAATCGCGCTGCATGCGCGAAATCGGCAGCTTCTCGGAGAAGTGGCGCAGCACCGCATTGGCGATGCCGAAATTGCCTTCGGCATTCTCGAAGTCGATCGGATTGACCTTGTGCGGCATCGTCGAGCTGCCGACTTCGCCGGCCTTGAGCTTCTGCTTGAAATAGCCGAGCGAGATATACATCCAGATATCGCGGCAGGCATCAATCAGGATCGTGTTGCCACGCGCCACCGCGTCATAAAGTTCCGCCATCGCATCATGCGGCTCGATCTGAATCGTGTAGGGGTTGAAAACCAGGCCCAGCGATTCGATAAAACCTTGGTTGAACGCCGCCCAGTCGAAGTCCGGATAGGCCGAGAGGTGCGCATTGTAGTTGCCGACCGCGCCATTGAATTTGGCCGTCATTTCGACCGCGGCGATTGCTTTGCGCGCACGGCGCAGGCGGTAGGCGATATTCGCCATTTCCTTGCCGAGCGTCGTCGGGCTCGCGGTCTGGCCGTGCGTGCGCGAAAGCATCGGCAGCTCGGCATGCTGGTGCGCGAGCGCGACGAAACGTTCGAGAACCGTGTCGAAAGCCGGCAGCAACACCGCCGCGCGGGCTTCTTCAAGCATCAAGGCATGCGAAACATTGTTGATGTCTTCCGAAGTACAGCCGAAGTGGATGAACTCCGTCACCCGTATGATTTCAGCGTTCGCCGCAAAGCGCTTTTTCAGCCAATACTCCATCGCCTTGACGTCGTGATTCGTCGTGGCTTCGATTTCCTTGACCGCGGCAGCATCTTCAGGCGAGAAATTCGCGATCACGGCATTGAGTTCGGCAATCGTCGCGGCGGAAAAAGCCGGCACCTCGGCCAGCGCGGATTCGGCGGCGAGCGCCTTGAGCCATTCGATCTCGACCCGCACGCGGTTGCGGATCAAGCCGTATTCGGAAAAATGCGGACGCAGACCTTCAAGTTTTGCGGCATAGCGGCCGTCGAGCGGCGAAAGCGCGGTAAGCGGAATCATAGTCATGATGAGCAACCAGGGAAAAGAAGAGCGAAACGGTGAATTATACGGACGCCTTAGGCGGCTTCGCTGCCGCAAAGCGGGTGTAGTAGCGCATCAAACGGGCAGCGATCTGTTCCACCGCATAATTGGCGGCAATATGTCGGCGCCCGGCCAAGCCCCGGGCGGCGCGCGTCGGGTCGTCCAATATTTCAGCCCACGCCTCGGCCATTGCCTCCGGCCGCGCCGCCACGATCCGTCCATGCCCCGCAACGATCTCGCGTGCATCGCCGACATTCGTGCTCACGACAAGCACACCGCAAGCCAGCGCCTCGGCCAGCACATTCGGAAAGCCTTCGCTACGCGAGGTCAGCGCCACAAGATCGAACGCGGGGTAGAGCGCTTCAAGCTCCGCATGTTGTCCAAGCAAACGAACGGCATCACCCAAACCAAGCTCAGTGATCCAGGCTTTAAGTGTCTGGTTCCCCTCATCCAATCTTTTCCCGACGAGCACGAAACGCGCCTTGGGACGTTTTTTGTGCAGCAGCGCCGCCGCCTCCAGGAACAGACGATGATTCTTCACCGGATGCCAGCGCGCAACCATCCCCACAACCAGCTCATCCTCGCTAAAACCCCACTCGCTACGGTAAGCGCGGCGCGTCGACGCATTGGGCCGGAAACGGTCGAGATCCAAACCGTTGGGCAGCACGACCGTGCGCTTTTCCGGCCATTTGAGATGTTCGATGCAATAGCGCGCGCTATGGGCCGAAACATTGAAAATACAGGTCACCCGGTCGACGTACCAATGTGAAACCCTGATCACGAGCCGCGTAAAACGGCTCAACGGGTGCGCGGCATCCGGCGTATCGCGCACGCTCCAGCACACCGGAACACCGAGCCGGGCACCCAGAAAACTCGCCGCGAGATTGCCGTGATACATCCAGCCTTGCAGAATATCCGGCTCCAAGGCCCGCACGCTGCGGATCAAACGGCGAATCTCTCCAAACGGCCAACGGCCGGGCTTCAGCCCAAGCATGACAGGCTCGATCCCCAGCCGCCGCAGTTGCGGCACCAAGGCATCCTCGCGACCGAGCACCACAACCGAGATCGCAAAACGATCCCGATCGAATGCCGCCAGCAGCTTGAGCAAGGCATACTCGGCGCCACCAACGCCCAAACCAGTAATGACGATACATAAGCGCAAAGGCTGGCGCATGGATGAAAGCATATTCACGATCCTGGATGCTCCTCGGACGCCGCATCCGGCTCGGGCGCGGGAAGCTCTTCCCACACTCTCATCCAAAGCATCTTGCCGACGAGAAATGCGAGCCAAACCATAAGCAATGCGCCCGGCGAAACACCCGCACGCCACAATAACAAGCCGACACCCGCCAGGATCGCGTTGCACAGCCAAAGCAAAGGTACGGACAGTTCGACCGACATGCCTTTAAGGCAGAGGATGTGGTGTAGGTGGGTCCGGTCGGGCCGCATCGGGCTCACGCCGTGCAGCATCCGCCGCACCGAAACCGTCGCCATATCGAGCAATGGCAATGCGACGGCGTAGAGCAAAAGCAGCGGCGGCGCGGCGGCATGCTTCGCGCGCGCCAATTCAATTGCAAACCAGCACAACAGCATGCCCAGCGCCAAAGCGCCGCCATCCCCCATGAACACATGGGCACGCGCCAAAAGCGGATGACGCGCATTCACCAAAAGGAAACCCGCCACCGAGGACATCAACGCGACGAGCAGGAGCACGACAGTCATATGCTGGGTCAGTAACGCAACGCCAAGGAAAAACGCGAGCGCGATCATCACATGACCGCCCGCAAGCCCATCGGCACCGTCCGAAAGGTTGATCGCGTTGACCACGCCGACGATCACCAGAATCGCGACGGGCGTCTCCAGCCAACCAAGTGGAATACCGCCGGGAATGCCCGGAAGCGGGATGCTTTCAAGCTGAAACCCGGTCGCGCGCACCAGCCACCAGGCGGCGAAGATTTGTACGACCAGCTTGATTCTGGCCGATACAGGCCGTGCATCATCGATTACACCGACGAGCAGCACCAGCGCCACAGGCCCGATCGCCCCGACCAGATTACCGCCGATACCACGCAGCTTCACGGCAATAACGTAGGCCGCCAAAATCGCGAGGCCGCCGACAACCGGAACCGCGCCTTGATGCTGTTTACGCGCGTCCGGCTTGTCCATCAATGCGAGCCACGGCGCCGAGCGCGCCAGCACCAGACAAAAAATCAAGGACAAGGCAAAGGGATAAAAGAGAAAGTTGAAGCTCACGCGCGTGTCGGCCTATGCCTCTTCCCTATTCATTCAAGCCATAAACAGCCAATGTTCGTGCCACGATCCGCGCATCCGAAAATTCAGCCTCCACATCCATACGCGCAACTCGGCCCATGCGCTGCGCCGTCTGTGGATCATCGAGCAAACCCAGGATCGCCTGCGCCAACGCCTGGGCATCCCCCGGCGGGACGAGGCGGCCGTTTTCGCCGTCCCGCACCAATTCGCGCGACCCCGGCACATCGGTCGCCACCATCGGCTTGCCGCAAGCCGCCGCCTCCAGCAACGCGCGCGGCATACCTTCGCCCTGTGTGCTGGCAAGCACCGCAATATCGGCGGACTGCTGCAGCGCCAACACATCGCTGCGCTGGCCGAGCCATTCTACCGTTCCCTCCTGCCGCCATTGCGCGAGTATAGCGGGATCGATACTTTCGGGATTCCCCGGATCCGGCGCGCCGGCAAGCAGAAAGCGCGCATCCGGCCGCCGTTGGCGGACAATCCGCGCCGCATCGACAAACACGCCGACGCCCTTGGACCAGAGCAAGCGCCCCATCATCAAAACCGTTGCACCGAACCGCTGCGTGGCAAGCGGCGCGAACTTCACGGTATCCACGCCGTCGCCGGGAATCACCTCGACCTCAGCGCGCCGCAATGCGCCAAGCGCGGCCAGCGTATCCCGATTGTCGGCGTTCTGAAATATGACCCGGGTTCCCACCAGAGCGCGGCGATAAAGCGCCACCACCACGGGCCGGATCAAGCGCGCCTTGAAGGTGCTCGCCAGGAGCGCGAAGCCGAGTCCGGTAATCGAGTTAACGATTCGCCCCACGCCCGCGCGGCGCGCCGCGAAAGAGCCGTAGATCACGCACTTGATCGTAAAGTGATGCACGACATCTGGGCTCAATTCACGATAGAGGCGGATTAAACGCCGAATCGCATCGAGTTCGGCAAGCGGATGGACGCCGGAACGCGAAAGCGGAAACGCCTCCCAACGGAAACCTTCGGCACGCAACTTTTCGCCAAACGGGCCCGGCGGCGAGAGCAGCAACACCTCATGGCCGCGCTCGCGCAAAGCACGCGCCAGCGCCAGTTTGAAGTTCCACAGAAACCAGTCGGTATTGGCGAAGAGCAGGACTCGCATTGTTTTAGAACCTGTTCAGAATCTGTCGCGAGAGCCCGGCAGCGGGGCGAAGAGCAGCGCAGGAACCGGAGTTTATAAGTAATAAATGAGGATTCCGAGCAGCGCATGCGCCCCGATCACGGGATCGCAGCAAGATTATGAGCAGGTTCTCAGCTGATATGCGTCCGGTTACGTTGAAACCACGCCTGGAACATCAGCACATCCCACAAATAGTAATGCCATTGCCCAAGACCCTTTTGGTGCTCGTCCCATTTGCGGCGGATCGGCGCGGCCTCGAAAAGCCCGCTCGCCGCGAGCGCTTGCGGTGACAACAGCTCTTCGGCCCAGGCGCGCAACGGGCCGCGCAGCCAGCCGGACATCGGCACGGCGAAACCCTGCTTGGGCCGTTCGAACAAAGCCCGCGGCACATGCCGGGCGAGCAATTCCCGCATCAGCCATTTGCCTTTGCCGTCACGCACCTTGTGCGCCATCGGCACCGTCCAGGCGAATTCGACCAAACGGCGGTCGACGAAAGGTGCGCGCGTTTCCAGGCTCACGGCCATTGCGGCGCGATCAACCTTGACCAGAATATCGTTCGGCAGATAGGCCAAGGTATCGTGCGCCATCATGTACTCGATATCGCTGCCCGCACCGCGCGCCGTGGCTTCGACCAGATCCAATGCCGGCAAACGGCTGCCCGGGACCAATACGGAGGGATCTTTCCAGTGCGAAATCAACTCATCGTAAAAACCCGCCGGCGAGCGTTCGCGCAGCATGCGCGCAATACGCGCGAACTTGTCGCCCGGCGATACACGCAAGAGCTGCGGACAGGCCGGCCCCAGCGCTTTCCCCAAACCGTCCCAAAAGCGCGGCGGCACGCAAGCGATCCCCGCCGACAGCATGCGCCGCAAAGGATAAGGAATCCCTTGCGCGCGCCGCCAGAACCCGTCGCCCACGTGATAACGCGTGTAGCCGGAGAACAGTTCGTCCCCCGCGTCGCCGGACAAGGCGACCGTGACATGCTCACGCGCAAAACGCGAAACCAGGTAAGTCGGAACCTGCGAAGAATCGGCGAACGGTTCGTCGAAGATATCCGGCAGGTGCGGCACCACCGCCAGCGCATCGGCGCCGGTCAGATAAAGCTCATGGTGTTCGGTTCCCAGATGCTTGGCGACTTCGCGCGCATAACGCGCCTCATCGAACGAATCCTCGCGAAAGCCGATCGTGAAGGTTTTGACTGGACGGCTGGCGCGTTTCTGCATCATTGCCACGATCAGCGAGGAATCGATACCGCCGGACAAAAAAGCGCCGAGCGGCACATCCGAAATCATTTCCTGCTCGATGACCTCACCCAGCACGCCTTCGAGACGATCGACCCACGCCCCCGCATCGCCGGGCTCCGCCGCGCGGGACGGCGCGCCCGCGGCGATCGCATCGCTGAGTTTCCAATAAGCCTGCGGCGGCCCCGGTTTGCGCTCGCGAACTTCGAGCCAATGCGCGGGCGGCAGCTTGTATATCCCCTGCCAGATGCTATGCGGCGCGGGAATCGTGTTGTAGTGCATCAACAAACCGAGCGCATCGCGATCGAGCGCACCACGCCAGGAGGGGTGTTGGTACAACGCGCGCAATTCCGAGGCGAAGAGCAGGCTGCCGTCGGGCATGTTGCCGTAATAAAGCGGCTTCTCGCCGAGACGGTCGCGCGCGAGAATCAGGCGTTGCTCGGCGCGATCCCAGGCGGCAAAGGCGAACATCCCGTCGCAACGGCCCAAGGCGTCGACCAATCCCCATTCTTCGATGGCTTCGAGCAAGGTTTCGGTATCGGAATGCCCACGCCATGCGATGTCGCCGCGCGCGCGCTCCAACTCGGCGCGCAGTTTCCGGTAGTTGTAGATCTCGCCGTTGAAGGCAATCGTCCAGCGCCCTGCGGCGCTCGTCATCGGCTGACGCCCCGCCTCGGTAATGTCGATGATCGCCAAGCGCCGGTGCGCCAGCGCCAAACCGACATCCGCAAGCACGAATTCATCGCGCCCGTCGGGCCCACGGTGCGCAATCGCCTCGCCCATCGCGCGCGCAAGCGCGGCAAGGCGCATCGATTCGCCCGCCACGCCCCAGAAACCGGCTATGCCACACATACCGTCAAGCTCTCTTTACAAAACTGTTGAGGGTAGCGGGCCACGGTAAATGCTTCAAGCAACAGCCTCACGCAAAGCTTCAGCCAGCACCTGCGCGAGCTTGTTTGTTGCATAACGCTCCTCAACCTGTCGCCGCCCTTCTCTCCCTGCCGCCTGTATAGCAACAGGATCGCGCAGCAAACGCAGCAATTGATCGATCCAATCGTCTTGCGAGATCGCCGCGAAAGCCCCTCCGCCCGCAATAACCTCCCGGTTCATCCCCCAAGGCGACGCCACCGCGGGCGTCGCGCACGCCATGTAAGTCAGCATCTTGAAACTGCATTTCCCGCGGCTCCAAGGCGTATCCGGCATCGGCATGAGCCCTACCCACGCGGATTGAATCGCAGCCACCTCTCCTTCCGGCGTCCACGGCAGATATTCGAGCTGCTTGTTTTGCAAACGTGGAAAAGCAGGCGCTCGATCGCATACCACGCGCAAACGCGCATCGGGCAAGGCGTCCAGCACACGGCCCAAGGCAGGCTCGATCTCATACAGGAAAGGCAGCCCCGATGAACTGCCGGACCACACGATCACCGGCGCCCGCTCCATCGTGCCGGGTTGCCAGCGTTCGGTATCCACACCGGTCGGCAACAGCCGCACCGGCGCGAAATCGGCGAAGTGCTCGGCGATATAAGCATTGCCGCACAGGACAAGGCGACAACGTTGTGCAAGGCGATCCACGGCATGCCAACGCTGGGTCAGCCACACCGCGTCATCCACATCGAGCACCGCCGGCGCGCGGCATAAACACTCCGCCGAATAGAGCGTCGAAACCATTTCACGCTGAAAAAACGCCACATCGGCGGCATTGCCCTTCAATGCCGCCAGACTGCGTTCGCCCAATGTCGCGGCAAGCCAGGGCAAACGGCTCCAGTTCGAACGTGGCGGGTAGCCTCCAAAGCGCGCGGGAAGCTCTTGCACGGAAATCCCGTTTTCGCTCAAACGCGGCAAATATTGGCGCAGGCGGAAACGCGCCGACGGCACGTTGTCACCCCCGGTGAATGCGGCGACACGCAGCGAATCACTCATTGCCGCGGCCTCATTTGAAGACGCAGCCGAGCCCAGCTCCGCACGCCAGCCGTGTCAAAAACCAACAGAACAGCGCCGTAGACCACGGCTCCCGCCGCAATTCGAATCAACATCCAAACGACTGTTCCTGAAGGCAGCATCCAGACGACACCCGCCATCGCAAGCAAGCCCGCGCCGATCGCCACGACATCCCGCAAGGCAAGGTGCAATTTCAAAATGCGGCGTCCAATGAAGATGCTGGCGAAACAGCCGAGTAGCTGCATCGCCACACCAACCGTCGCCGCCGCGAGAATACCGTGCCGGGGCACCAGCCAAAGATTAAGCAAAACGGCAAATAAACCGCAGCCCCCGGTAATCATGCTCTGTATGACCATGCGTTCCGACAAATGCAGCGGGATGTCGAGCAAGTACGTTCGAACGCCTCCGACCGCGGCCCCCAAGGCGAGCCACGGCATGACAAGCGCGGCATCCCGCCGAAAGGCGGAACCCAGGATCAATTCGGTCACATCGCCAGAAACGAGCGCAAAACCCACCGTGGCGGGGAGCAATATCGCAAGCGACACCCGCACATAGCGGTCCAACTGATCGCGCAAACCCGCCTCGCGCCGCTCCCAGGCGGCCACCAAGCGCGGAAACCAAGCCAGATGGAAGGCACTGAACAACAGCCCAAACCCCTGCTGCGCCACATCCGCCGCCGCGCCATAAGCGCCAAGATGCCCCGCCGGCACAAAGTGCGTCAGAATCAAGCGATCCCCCCATTGCAGCAAGGCCCCGGCCATGAACGCGAAACCGATTGCCAACGCATAGCCGCGAATCTGACGAAAGACAGTTCGGTCGAAGGCTCCTTGCAACACGGCGAACCAAGTGCGCCTGCCAAATATCAGGACGGCCAAAACAAAAGCCAGCGCTGTGCCGCCAACGGCGCCCCATGCGCCGGCCCCCGCTTTCAGAAGCACGAAACCAAAGCCGAGCGCAAGAAACGATTTGCTCAGATAAAGCGCGGAATAACGTCGAGCCTGCGCGCGAGCGGCCAAATGCTGGCCGGAAAAATCAAAAACAGCCTGGCTCAAACCCAGAGCCAGAGCCATGCCCAGCACGCCCACGGGGAACCAAAGCGGCGCCGCCATTTTCAGAATGGCGACGACTCCAGCCAGGCACACGCCGATCCCGAGAATCAAGCGCCCTAAAGTCGGCACCAACGCGGAATAGCCCGGCCGCGACAAAAACCGCGTCAGACTGACATGCAAGGGCTGCATCAGAGCACCGACCAGAAAGGCACTGATCGCCGATGCCAAGGTCCAGTTGGCATAACCCGCCGGCCCCAGCTCCCGGGCGAAAACAGACACGGTCGCTACGGCAAGCAAGCCTGACGTCCCTCTGGTCACCAAATAAACCAGACTCGCCCGCAAACTCATTACTCCTCGCCTTTCCCTGTCTTTTCCGACTATTCAAAAAGGATCGCGGCGTAATCACGCGCGCCGTGCAGGATGTGAATCACCTCGATCCGCTCGGGCTGGCCGGCGACGCGGTAGAAAATCTGGTAGCGGCCATGAACCCGGTGTCGCACGCCTCGATTCGCGTAGCGTGGCACAAGCGGAAAAGCGAGGGGCATGTCCGCGAGACTCAGACACTTGTCGCGCAGTTCGCGCACGAAGCTCACGGTGCGGCGTGGATTGTCACGCGCAATATAATCGCCGATGGCCTCCAACTCGGCTTCGGCGGCAGGCAGGATGCGGACGATCATGCCTTGTCGTTCGTCATCGCCCGATACTTGGCTTCGAGCCGGTCGAACACTTCCTCGGCAGCCTTGCCTCGGTCCACATCCGAATCGGCGATACCGCGCTCGATCACGGCATCCAACGCGGCAAGCTGCGTCTCGCGGTCCTGAATCAGCCGCACGCCTTCACGTAAGACTTCGCTTTTCGAACCGTAGCGGCCCGTTTCAACCAGTTTCGTAACATACCCTTCAAGTTGCTGCCCCAAGTCCGCGCTAATCATGGCTGAGTTCTCCGGATAACCAAGCCAATACTATCCGTTATCAACTATTATTAAAAGGCGTTCGCAAAAATATAATTGGGGGGGGGTGTCTCAGAAAGCGGAAAACAAAGCAGGCCAGGGTTGCGTTTGACATATACGGCAAATTGCCGTAAAAATTGAAATAGGAGGACAATACCATGCCCGTAGCTATCTCTACCGCCCGCCTAGAAGCACGGATCAGTACCGATCTACATTCGATGCTCAAGCGTGCCGCTGAACTACAGGGGCGCACCATGACCGATTTCGTGGTTGCCGCCGTCCAGGACGCTGCGCAACGCGCCATCGAGCAAGCCGAGGTCATCCGCTTATCGTTGGCGGATCAGGAGTGCTTTGCACAGGCGCTGCTATCACCGCCGAAACCGGCTCCAGCCCTGGAGCGCGCATTCGCTCGTCGCAGCAAGCTCTTACGCGCAGAATGAGCGGCGCGCCGTTCCGGCTCGCACCGCTCGATGCCGCGCATAACCGCGCCACGTTCAACAGCGGTTCGGAACCGCTGAACCGCTATTTCCGGGAACAAGTTACACAGGATGTTCGCCGCCGGGTGGCCGCCTGCTTCGTGGCTCTGGCGGAAGGACAGCGCATCGCGGGCTACTATACACTGGCGTCGACAAGCCTGCTGCTGACCGATCTTCCGGCCAGCGCTGGCAAGAAGCTGCCGCGCTATCCGACAGTGCCCGCCGTCCGCATAGGCCGCTTGGCAATCGATCAAGCTTTCAAGGGGCAAGGGCTTGGTGGAGCGTTGCTGGCCGATGCGCTCGAGCGTGCCACCCGTTCCGAGATTGCCGCCTATGCCGTAGTGGTGGATGCCAAGGACGAAGTAGCTGCGGCTTTCTACCAGCATCATGGTTTCATTGCTTTGCCTGACTCATCGCTCACACTATTTTTGCCGTTGGTAACTGTCCAGCCCTCTCGAAACTCGCCATGAATGGCAAGGCTTGCACTCGGCTCATGGTCACTTAGCGATGCCCAAGAACACGGCCAGGCAGCGCTCAACCTCCACCAGCGCATTGGCATCAATGCGTCCAAAGGCTTGGCCTACTTTGTCGCGCTTCACGGTCATGGCCTTGTCCACCATCACCTGTGACGGCTTCTGCAAACCATTGCCGGCACTCGGCTGAACGGTAATGCGCAGCAACGGCGCGGCGACAAGTGTGCTCGTCACCGGCAGCACCGTCACGCTGGCGTGTTCGTCAAATTGATCGGCTTGAATGACCAGGGCGGGCCGTGGTTTCCCGAAGTCGCCTTGCATGGCGATGGTCACAAAGTCACCCCGCATCATCCTGTCCAGCCGTCCACATCCGCCAGCGCCTCATCCATGAAGCGCTGCATGTCGGCGTCCGCCCTATCCGCTTGCGCGGCAAGGCGACATTGGCGGCGGCATTCCTCCGCGAAGCCCGGCCGTCGCGTGTCCGGCACCCAGATTTGCACAGGGCGCAGCCCTGCCCTGCGCAGTGCGTCGCGGTGCTTCTGAACGCGTGAATTGACGTGTGCCATATCGGCTTCCCTAGCGTTACATGTAGCAAATCTACACCGCCTCCTTGTTACATGCAACAGTGACGGATATTCGGCGGTTCCGGCTTACCCCTAATTTCTGGCCGCGCCAGATCGCGCTCCGCCGCAGGAGCCGCCCGCTCACCCGCAGGGCGTCGCTCCAGTCCTTGCTATGTTCCGTTCAGCGCCAGCAAGCCTGCGCTTCGATCGGCAGCCCTCCATGCACAGCCTCGGTTCGAATCCATTCGTACAAAAGCGCATGATGTTTCGGAAAACCGCGGCACAAAGTTGTCAGCACCCGATCCAGGTTTTCCGCCTCCCCAATCGCCGCATAAGCCACCGCGCAGTGGATCATCACCGCCCAGTCGGGCCGGATTTTCCAATAAACGTCGCACTGCCGCGCCATCCAAGGGCTGGTTTCCTTGGCCGGCAGCCAAGTCTGCAACGCGATATTGCGCGCCTCTGCGGCAAATAAGGAATAGTCGGAAATACGCGCAGCTTGTTTGCGGGTCCGCTCGCGCTCCTCACTTGCAGTTTTTTGGCCTTGCGCATTCCAGGAGGTATAAGCAGCGCGCAGCAGCAACCAATCGCGCGTCACCCAGGCAAGCATCGCAAAACTCAAAATCAGGACGATGAAAACGACAGGCCGTGGAATGCCGAATTTCGGCAGGCGCTCATTGTCCGCATCGGCAATCCCACAGAACAAGCCCATCGGCACGATGAAATAAGTGTACCAGAGCGGATACTCGACCATGCTGTGCAGGCCGATAACGAAGATGCCGCATAACGCAAAAAACCGTTCCGGCGTCAGCGGCATCCGCAACAGGCGTACCAGCCAATAACCGACCAGGCCGCAAACCGCAACAACCACCGGCGCGCCAAGCTCGGCGGCAAGGTGCAGCGGCAGATTGTGCGCATGCTCGGCAAGCATCGGAAAAGGTTTACCCGGCCCCGCAATCGCGGCTTCTACGCTGAGCCGGTAAAAAGACCCCAAGCCATTGCCCAACCACGGATGCGCCTTAATCGCCTCCCACGCGATATGCCAATCGTGCAGGCGCTGGCCGTTGGAGCTTGCATCGTCGAGCCGCTGCAATGAGGAAGTCACGCCAAATACATCGAGCACATGGCCGTAACTGACAACGAACTGCGCCAGCGCCGACAGCCCGGCAATCGCCAGACCGCCAAGCATCATGCGCCGGGCCGTATTGCCTTGCCGCAGCCCCGCATACAGGGCCAAAACCGCGAAGGCCGCCGTATACAGCCACGCACCGCGCGAAGCCGACGCCGCGCAAGCCAGCGCAAGCCAAGCGCCGAGCAACGCCAACCCGGCAAACGGGAGCTTCTGTTCGAGATACAAATACAGCGCACCCGCCAAACCCAGCCACAACAAACTCGCGAAATGATTCGCCTGGCCGATGTTGCCGAAAACAAGGTGGTAAAGCTTGGCCAAGACCAAGCCCCCGAATTGCGCACCGAACAATTGCGCCAAGCCGCACAGCGACTGCAAAAGCGCGCAGGCCAGAAACGCGCCAGCCAGCCACTGTAATGCCCCTAGATCGCGCTGGCGCATACAGGACATCGCGAAAGCATAGGCCAATCCAAACAGCCCCAGATAGGCCAGCCATCCCACGCTCATCCCGGGCAGCGCCGCCTGCCAAGGCGCTACAAGCGCTAGCAAGCCAACCACCCAGAGCGGCACGCCAAGCAAAAAAACGCTTTTCGCAGCACGCCCGCCACCTTCCATGAACCGAAAAGCGCAAGCCAGCAAAAGCGCGCAGGCCATCCACCATTCCGGCCAGAAAACCGACTGGGGGTTGTCGTGAATGGGGATTAGGGTAGAAAAAGCGAGTCCTGCACACAAAACTGCAATTCCAAAGCGTTGCGCTAAAGAAAATGCAGAAGAAAAAATTCGGTTCATTGTAATGAAGAGAGCACTTCAATACGGAATGGCGCTACGCGCGTATAGCGAAGTATGGCTTTACCTCCGCTTTGAGCCACTGCTAAATCCGGCGTTCTGTTTTCCAGCTTTGAGCAGGGCAACAATGATTACCAACCATCCAGCGGCAAATAGGCAACGGGTTCGGCATCTTTTACCCGCACAACCAAAACCCAATCATCGTGCGCTCCGGCAGCGAGGGGTAGATAGCCGAGATCTTTCTCATTCAAATTCGATATGGCCAACACGCGCTCGATCAGAGCTTTCTGCTGTGGGTGTTTTTCCCTGAGTAAAGATAAAGGCTTCACTGCCGCACTGACATCTTCGCGCTGACTATCGTAACTGACCCACCGTCCGGGGCGAAACGCGGAGTGGAAGCCTTTCAATGACATTTCAATGCTGGCAAGAAAGTCTGGATCGGTCGACTTTGCCAAGCGGACCCCTAGCATTTTTGGCCCGGACCAACTCAGCCGCTGCAATGCCTTGGGAGCCTCTTTCAACGCGGAATGATCGATATCGGGTATGCACACGACACGAAAACGGCTGCCTTCAAATGCCACGAAAACCGGCCTAGCTTCAGCCATGGAAAAGATACCGTAGCCAAGCGCCGCCAATTGCAAGGCAACGATGGTGCCGATGTCCCGCCATAATTCAAGCTTCCGCTTTGCCGGATTGAAAACGACCAAGGTCAACAAAGGGCCGGCAACGACATCGACCGATACGGCAAGCAGGAATAGCTGTTTCCCACCAACGAGTTCGCTGAAAGGATAGGGATACCAGATACCGAATATCAAGCCCCCGCAAAGCAGGGCAACAAAAAAACTGCCGATCAAATGGATCGAGCTTGCTTTGAGCGCGGAGCGCAACCGTCGGGCAAAGATAGTCTTCATTGCATCCATACAAAAAGAGAGCGCCAACGGCGCTCTCTTTTTTAATCAAGCAAGCTTATTTGCATTCGGAAGGAGCAAAACGCGCCGGCAGAGTACCAGCCACAGCGCCAACAAAACCATTAGCCACAGCCCCAGTAACCATACAACGCCATGCAACAGGGTCAGCCGGCGGGGTGAAGGCGGCAACCCCGCTCGGAAGAGCCGTTCCGACGGGAGCGTTCGGGGTCAAGATTACCGTCCCACCACCAGCTGCTGCTGTTGTAGTAACAGTAATTGCACCAATGGTGGGATCAATTGCCACACTGGTGGTGTTACGGGTCGCCGCTGGAGCGGTATATCCCACGCTATATCCTAGAGGATCACTGCTGGGATTACCGCTCGCCAATATGTCTTGCACATTCAATTTAGCCGCCGCCGCCAACCCCAAACCCTCCGAAACCCGTGCGCGTACCGTGTAATCCTGATACGCGGGCAGAGCAATCGCCGCCAGAATACCGATAATCGCTACAACGATCATCAGTTCGATCAGGGTAAAGCCTTGTTGAATCTTTTTCATCGTGTCACTCCGTTGTGAATAAAGGCGGTCACTCCGCTTGCGAAACATTGAGCACGGAGCGTGCCAGATCGCGTAAATTATTTTTTATTCATAAAAACAACGGCTTATACAAATCACCGATTCCCGCCCGAGACATTTCAAAGACGCCCAAGTGACATTCCACGGCACCCAGGGTGACGCTGGACGACGGCCCGGCGTGAATATTTCACGGATGCAGACCTTGCACACCTGTGTCATGTCGGTGATTCCCGCCGGGGTTGCTCGGGGCGGGAGAAGTCTTGAGTTTGCCGGCGCCAGCATCTTTCATGGCTTAAATCGTTGCCTCGTTCGGAATCAATGGCTCGAAGGGCTGGGCATCGCGGCCAAGTCCTTTCGTCATTGTTTTAGCCTCTCCGACAGCCGTGTCATCAGGTCCATTCGTTCGTGAAAAATCGCCACGATCAAGGCGGGGGCGCCATCACGCGACACACAAAAAATGTAGTGATGTTCGCAATGCGCCATGCGCAGAGCCGGATAGATCGCGCTTAAATCCGTGAATGGCCCTTGGCTGTCCGCAAGGCGGGAAATGCCTTGTTCCAACTTATCCCGATAGTGGCACGCTTGCGCGCTACCCCACTGTTTGCGCGTGTAGCGAGCGATGCCACGCAAATCGGCCGCAGCCGCACCCGACAGGACGTAGTTCATACTCAAGCGTCGCGGGCTTCGCCGGCAAGTTCTTCATTGAAAATCTCGCTGATGGTCTTGGTGGACACATTGCCCGCCAAAGCATCTTCGATACGCGCAGTCAGCAAGACTTTCAGTTCCCGCCATGCTTGATCGGCGTCCGCATCGCCAGGGAAAAGCCGTTCAATGGCGTATTGCTTGATGGTCTTGCCTTCCAACACAGCAGAAGCTTTCAGGCTTTGATGCTGCTGGTCTGTCAGGTCGATAGTAAGGCGGCTCATGTAGGCGTCTCGGTAGTTACCACATTCCCACATTACCACAAGCCCACGGAACCCTCAAAGCTCTGCCTACCGCACAAATCCTAAGTGAATCGCCCTATAACCTGTGAAGTCAAATCCGGAGAATCTGGTCGCTTTCAAGAAAGCGCGGCTTTAAGCGTCCTTGGTATACCGCGATTTCACTGCGGATTTGATCGGCCTGGGCGGGCTTGAGGTGGGTGATATAAACCTCGGGCGAAACCGAAAGACTATCCAGCAGCGTGAACAGCATGTTCGGGCATAAATGCCGCGCGGCGAGCGCGAGGTCGTGCTGGGCATTGGTGAAAGCGGTCTCGACGATGAAGGTTTTGAGATCGTCCATCGCGTTCAGCGCTTCGACGAGCGGATCGCAGAGTGTCGTATCGCCACTGAATACGAGACTTCCTCCCTCGCTCTGCAAACGGAAACCGCTCGCGGGCACCGTATGCAAGGCAGGCAGAACGCTGATCGTGCGATTTGCCAACTCCATGCTTTCGCCCTGCTCAAGCTCATTGAAACGCAGCATCGGCTTGGCGCGATCGGGGATCGCGGAGAAATCCGGCCAGATCAGCCAATTGAAGATATGCGAGCGAATAATGTGCAAAGTTTCCGCGACCGCATGCACGGTAATCGGCCGATCGCGAAGTTCCCCCACCGTATCGATGAGAAAGGGGAGAAAGCAGACATGATCGAGATGCGCATGGGTAATGAACACATGCTCGATGGCGAGTAGTTGATCGAGTTCCAATACCGCTACGCCAGTACCGCAATCGATCAGAATGTCGTCATCGACCATGAGCGAGGTCGTGCGGTGCGCCAATCCACCGATACCACCGCTACAGCCGAGAATCCGAACTTCCACGTTCAACGGCCCTAATTAGCTCAAGTAGCAGGAGTGCGTAAATAAAACTCCATCTTTACGCCCGCCAGTTCGATCACATCGTGGTCCTGCAAGGGATGCGCCTGAGCGTCGAGCTGATGCCCGTTGACGACCGGAAAACTCGTCCCTTCGACATGGGTAATGAAGTAACCATGCGAACGGCGGGTGATCACGGCAACCTGCACCCCGGGCTTGCCAAGGGTCGTAAGCGATTTGATCAATGCCAGTTCGCGCCCCGCATTGCGCCCCGAGAGAATCTGCATAACGCCGACAGAGGTTGCGTTTTCAGACTCCGCCGAGGGGTGGTCCCAACGGCCTCCCGTGATCCCGCTGGTCGTCATCGGCGATTCGGTATGGTTGTCGGGAAGCGCTGGATTTTCGCCACCCGGGGGCGCCACCAAGGTATCCGACGTCGAGCGCGCGGTACTGGCCTGCTTGATGATGAAATCGAGCGGTGCTTCAACGGCCCTGCCTGAGCCAGCCTCGCCCGCTGGCGTATTCGTTAAAAACTTCAGACGATATTTGCCCAGCTCGACAATATCCCCATCTTTGAGGGCATGCTTTTTGACCGGCACCCCATTGACGTAGGAGCCGTTCGTGCTGTTGAGATCCTCCAGGAAAGCATCCTGAAGAATCGTGGTGATTGCCGCATGCTCGCCACTGATTGCGAGATTGTCGATCTGAATATCGTTATGGGGCTTGCGTCCAATCGTAATGCGCGGCTTGTCGAGCGCAATTTCCTTCAGCACCAGCCCATCCATGCTTAGGACGATCTTAGGCATCCTTGCTCCTTTTCCTACGTAAGTCACCCCAAGCTGAGACTTGAGGCTTGCGCCCGACCCGTGGTCATCGGTGCCACTGCATTTGTCGAGCCTTGAGAATTTAGAATCATGCCGCGCCAATCGAGGCGGGGCAAGCATTCGCGCATTTTCCGGCGTGCCAGGCTTGGCGTTGGGAGCATATAAAGCAGCGGTCTCACTCACCAACCCGGCGATAGGCGGCGCCGCGTTTCCGACGCGCGCGCGCACTGCCAAGCACAACGACCAATACCGCTCCCGCGGCAGGAAGCACCCAGCGATGCAGCCAGGGTAATTGGGCAAACCACGGCTGCAAGCCATGATCGCTATTTATCATCCCGCCCGCGACCCAACCGAGTAAGGCCGCGCCCAGCGTCACGATAAACGGCAAGCGCTCCATCGTTTTCATAATCAACTGACTTGCGAAAACGATAATCGGAATACTGACGATCAGCCCGAAAACCAATAGCCAAAGATTGCCATGCGACGCTCCGGCAACGCCGACCACATTGTCAAGACTCATCACGAAATCGGCCACGATAATCGTCTTGACCGCGCCTGCGACACTACCGGCCCCGGGAATTCCCTGTTCGTGCTCCTCTTCGGGGAGGAGCAGTTTGATACCGATCCATAATAGCAACAGCCCCCCGAGCAGCTTGATCCACGCCCATTCCATCAAGGCTGCGGCAAATGCCGTCAATAGAACGCGCAGCGCCACCGCCCCTGCGACACCCCAAAAGATTCCGTAACGGCGCTGTTCCGGAGCAAGGTTGCGGCATGCAAGTGCAATCACCACCGCATTGTCGCCCGACAGAATCAGATCGATCAGAATGATCTGCGCAACGGCAGACCAGAATTGCGGACTAAAAAAATCGGGCATCGATAAGCTGTGAATCTGTAAACCATTTCGCAAGAGAATACGCGCTACAAAGCAAAACGCCCGACTGAAGCCGGGCGTTTTGCTTTTAAAGCGACACAGTAACCTTAAAGCAGGCTCTTGAGCAGCTTCGCCATTTCGGACGGATTGCGCGTCACTTTGAAGCCGCACTCTTCCATGATCGCGAGCTTCGCATCCGCCGTATCGGCGCCACCGGAGATCAGCGCGCCGGCATGGCCCATGCGCTTGCCCGCCGGAGCGGTCACGCCCGCGATGAAGCCGACGATCGGCTTCTTCATATTGGCTTTGCACCACATCGCGGCTTCGGCTTCGTCCGGACCGCCGATCTCGCCGATCATGATGACCGCATCGGTATCCGGGTCCTCATTGAACATGCGCATCACGTCGATGTGCTTAAGGCCGTTGATCGGGTCGCCACCGATGCCGACAGCCGAAGATTGACCGAGACCGATTTCGGTCAATTGCGCCACGGCTTCATAGGTCAACGTGCCCGAGCGCGAAACGACGCCGATGCGGCCCTTGCGATGGATATGGCCGGGCATGATGCCAATCTTGATTTCGTCCGGCGTGATCAGACCCGGACAGTTCGGCCCGAGCAACAGGGTTTCCTTGCCGCCGGCCGCAATCTTGGCCTTCATCTTGTTGCGCACTTCGAGCATGTCGCGAACCGGAATGCCTTCGGTGATGCAGATCGCCAGATCGAGGTCGGCCTCGGCGGCTTCCCAAATCGCGGCCGCGGCACCCGCGGGCGGCACGTAGATAACCGAAACCGTGGCGCCGGTCTGGGCTTTCGCGTCCTTGACCGAAGCGTAGATCGGGATATTAAAGATCGACTCGCCTGCTTTTTTCGGGTTCACGCCCGCGACGAAGCAATTCTTGCCGTTTGCGTATTCCTGGCACTTCTCGGTGTGAAACTGGCCGGTCTTCCCGGTGATGCCCTGGGTGATGACCTTGGTGTCCTTGTTAATCAGAATCGACATATCAATGTTCTCCGGGCATTACTTGACGGCGGCAACGATCTTCTCGGCCGCATCGGCCATGGTGTCGGCCGAAATGATCGGCAGGCCCGACTCGGCGAGGATCTTTTTGCCGAGATCCTCATTCGTGCCTTTCATGCGCACGACGAGCGGCACCTTCAGATGAACTTCACGGGCGGCGGAAACGACGCCGGTGGCGATCGTGTCGCAGCGCATGATGCCGCCGAAGATGTTGACGAGAATGCCCTTGACTTTGGGGTTGTGGAGCATGATTTTGAACGCTTCGGTGACTTTCTCGGTCGTGGCGCCGCCACCGACGTCGAGGAAGTTCGCCGGCTCGGCGCCGAAGAGCTTGATCGTGTCCATCGTCGCCATCGCAAGACCGGCGCCGTTGACCAGGCAGCCGATATTGCCATCAAGCGAGATGTAGGCCAGATCAAACTTCGAAGCCTCGATTTCGTCCGCGTCCTCTTCGTCGAGGTCACGGAAAGCGACAATATCGGGATGACGGAACAGTGCGTTCGCATCGAAATTGAATTTGGCGTCGAGCGCCTTGATGTTGCCGTTGCCTTCGAGGATCAGCGGGTTGATTTCCGCCAGCGAGGCATCGGTTTCCATGTAGCAAGTGTAGAGCTTTTTGAAGCTATCGACCGCCTGCGCAACCGAGGCTTCCGGCACGCCGATGCCCACGGCCAGTTCGCGCGCCTGCGCGTCGGTCAGCCCGACGAGCGGATCGACGAAGACCTTGATGATTTTCTCGGGCGTGTTGTGGGCCACCTCTTCGATGTCCATGCCGCCCTCGCTCGACGCCATCATCGCGACTTTCTGGGTCGCGCGATCGGTCAGCGCCGCAACGTAGTATTCCTTCTTGATGTCCGCGCCTTCCTCGATCAGCAAACGGCGAACTTTCTGTCCTTCCGGGCCGGTCTGGTGCGTGACGAGCTGCATGCCGAGAATCTGGCCGGCGAGTGTGCGCACTTCGTCGATCGAACGGGCGAGTTTGACGCCGCCACCCTTGCCGCGGCCGCCCGCGTGGATCTGGGCTTTGACCACCCAGATCTTGCCGCCAAGCTGTTCGGCCGCTTTGACGGCCTCATCAACGGAAAAACATGCAATCCCACGTGGCGTAACAACACCGTATTTACGCAGGATTTCTTTTGCCTGGTATTCGTGAATCTTCATAGTTGCCCTTCGATCTCCGCCCCCAGCCGGTTCGCCGGCGTAGTAAGCACGCAGTTTTGGGTATTGGGAACAAATGACGGATGGACGAGACAAGTGCCGCCCCCCGACAAGCACAAGCAAAGCCGTCGCCTCTCCAGCAAAAGCCAAACCGGATGCACGACTCCCATTGATTTTTGTGCCACAGCACCCGGATTAGTTAATTTTAACGGAAACGACCCGCTAAATGTACCTAGGCGGGGTTTCCACCCCTGCTTTTTATGCGTTTTCCTCAGGGTGCGCTTTGAACCATTTGGGGTAATAGCGCCGCACCACTTCGCCCGAGGAGTCCAGCGCGTGACATCGATCAAGCTGAAAAGGTTTGTGCGTTCCGGAATCTTCGGAAATCATCGAGGTCATGGTCTGCATTGCCAGCGTGGGAAACAGTGGCAGCATTTCAGTCAAATGCGTACAGCCGTGAACGCCACCGACAAGATCTTTCGTCGCCTTGCGAAAACCGTTGAAAAGATTCAACCCCACCAGCTTTTCATAGACGGGAGCAATCGCCTCGCAATGCCCCACATAAGGCACGCCGGGCGTCTCAGCCGCCGCGGCTTTGATGTTGAAGCGCATATCGATCGTCAGCCGAATCCGCATCTTGTGGATGGGCACACCCGCGAGCCGATCGCCCGCAAGCATTTTGAGGTCTACGTCCTTAACATCGAGCAGGCTGATTTCCAGATCAAGCAACCCGTCGTCGCGTAAAAACCCTTCCATCTCGACGCGGCGGGTATGCAGGCGGCGGCGCCCAGAGGCGGGTTCAGGCAAAGACATGCAAGGGCTCCATGAAAAACACCATACGGAAGCGTATCCTACAGGAGCCCGGAAAACAATGCAGATGAAGCGAAACCCGTTGCGCTTGAAATGACTAAGAACCGCTCACAAAACCCAGCGCAGCTGTACAGGCGAGGCGCGCGAAACGCAGACAGTACAAAAGGTACGGCAAGTGAGCGCAACGCAGCATGCAGAGGTTTGTTCGCGGTTCTAAGCCGCGCCGAGCACATTCAGACAATGGCGCGCAATCATCAACTCTTCGTTGGTCGGAATCACCAACGCCGCCACGCGGCTTCCCGGCGTCGAAATCGTGGACGCGCGCTGCGCATTCGCCGCCATATCCAGCTCGACGCCAAGCCAGCCACAGGCTTCGATGACACGCGCGCGAATCTGTGCAGCGTTCTCGCCAATGCCGCCGGTGAAAATCAGCGCATCGAGACCACCGAGCGCCGCCGCGAGCGAACCGATCTCGCGCACGATCCGATAAACGTAATAATCGATTGCCAAACGCGCGCGCGGCTCTTCGCTTGCAAGCAGCACACGCATGTCGCTCGACACGCCTGACAGCCCTTGCATGCCGGATTCACGATAGAGCAATTGTTCGATACTGCGCGCATCCATGCCGCGCTGATCCATCAGATACAGCAACACGCCCGGATCGATCGAACCGCAGCGCGTTCCCATCGCAAGGCCGTCGAGCGCCGTAAAACCCATCGTCGTCGCCACGCTCTTACCCGCATCCATCGCGCTCATGCTGGCCCCATTCCCGAGGTGCAGCACGATTGTTTTCCCACGCGCAGCGCGTTCATCGTAGCGTTCAAGCACGCTCGCAATGTATTCGTATGACAGACCGTGGAAGCCATAGCGCCGAATCCCTTCCACCGCATATTTCAAGGGCAAGGCATACAGCTCGGCCACTTCCGGCTGGGTGCGGTGGAAAGCGGTATCGAAGCAGGCGATCTGTGGCAACTCGGGCTGGCGCTCCATCAACCAGCGGATCGGCGTCAGATTGTGCGGTTGATGCAATGGCGCGAGGGGAATATAAGTTTCAAGGCGCGCGAGAACCACCGGCGTGATCCGGGCCGGCGCCGAAAACGCAAGCCCGCCATGCACCACGCGATGCCCGACGACTGCCGGGGCGCCGATACCTTGCTCGGTAAGGAATTCGACGATGTGCATCAGCGCGCCTTCGTGCCCAAGCCGGGCGCCCTCGCCCCACTGACGATAACCGATCGGGGTATCGGCGGGGTCCTTTGCGACAAAGTTGGGAGAGGTATAAATGCCTTCGATCTGGCCGCGCAGTTTCAACAACAACGCAGCGTCCTCATCGGCGACGAAAACAGAAAATTTAAGGCTGGAAGAGCCTGCATTCAGTACAAGGATTGGATTACCCATGATCGGCCACAGATCGTATATTTAGGAAAAACGGGGAACGAAATCATTGCCGGCTTCGAGTAAGAGCCGCTAACACAACCCTGCGCAGCGGTCATGTGAAACGCAGACAGTACAAATAGTACGGCAAGTGAGCGCAACGCAGTATGCAACAGCAGCTCTAAATCACCCGTTTCAGACAACGGTCAAGCCACGTGTGCGGAATTGATTGCGCACGCGCTCGGTCAGTTCATTATCCGGCGGCGGCACGCCTTCGAGGGTATAAGCCAAGCCAAGCTTCTCCCATTTCGGCCTGCCCATTTGGTGAAAACGCAAAACCTCGACGCGCTCCAGACTTTGAATCGAGGCTGCGATGTCGGCAACACGCTCAACGTTATCCCAGGCATCGGTGAGCCCCGGCACGAGAACGAAGCGCACCCAGGTCGGACGCTTCAGCTCGGACAAGCGTTTGGCGTAGTCCAAGGTCGGTTGCAATGGCTGACGTGTTACGCGGAAGTAAGTCTCTTCGTCGCCTGCTTTGATATCGAGGATGTTCAAATCGACATCGTTCAGATCTTCATCCGAAAGCTTCTCGCCCAAACGCCCGCAGGTATCGAGCGCGGTATGCAAACCCAGCTCTTTGCTGCGGCGGAAGATTCGTTTGGCGAAGCGGTGCTGAACCAGCGGCTCACCGCCGGAAAGTGTGATGCCACCTTTCGATAAAGTCAGCGGCCGCACATATTTTTTCACCTCGGACATAAGCTCGGCGGCCGTCGTCGGCGTGCCCTGCATCTTGTGCCAAGTGTCCGGGTTATGGCAGTACTGACAGCGCAACAGGCAGCCCGACAGGAAGACCACGGCGCGAATGCCCGGACCATCGACCGCGCTGCCCATTTCGTAGGAATGGATATAACCGATCAGCGACTGGTCGTCGTTCTCGGCGATATCTTCGAGATCGGCCGCGTAAATCGCGAAATGATCCGGCCCGCCGGCAGCGGCGGCGCCGGACCCTAGCAGCTTCAACTCATAGCGATTTCCGGAAAGACGATTCGCCACGCGAATACCATCAATGCGAGTGGAAAGTGCGGTTGATGACGTCGAGCTGCTGTTCGCGCGTGAGTTTGACGAAGTTCACCGCATAACCGGATACGCGAATCGTGAGCTGCGGATAGTTTTCGGGATGCTCCATCGCGTCGACCAACATGTCACGGTTCAAAACGTTGACGTTGACATGAAAGCCTTCGCTGCCGAAGTAAGCATCGAGGAAGCCAACCAGCTTATCGGTCTGTTCTTGAGTTGCCATAATGAATTTCCTTTCTCGACTGATTCAGTGACCGAGCGCGCTGGGCGAGAACGATAGCGTGAGCGAGATACCGTCCGCCGCATCTTCATAGGGAATCTTCGCCACCGACATCATCGCCGCCAAAGCGCCATGCGTATCGCGGTTATTCGAAGGATTGGCGCCCGGCGCGAAGGCTTCGCCTTTCTTGCGCCCATCCGGCGTGGAACCCGTTTTCTTGCCGTACACCACGTTCGAAGTAATCGTGAGCACCGACTGGGTGTGCAGAGAATTGCGATAAGTCGGGTACTTGCGGATCTTCTCCATCATCGTGCTGACCAGCCAGGCGGCGATGTCGTCGACACGGTCGTCGTTATTGCCGTAGCACGGGAAGTCGCCTGTCGTTGCGTACTCGGTTACTACGCCTCGCTCATCGCGGATCGGCTTTACCTTGGCGTACTTGATCGCGGAAAGGCTGTCCGCTGCATGCGAAAGACCGGCAATGCCACACGCCATCGTGCGCAGGATGTCGCGGTCGTGCAGCGCCATTTCGATCGCTTCGTAGCAGTACTTGTCATGCATGTAGTGGATGATGTTGAGCGCATTCACATAGGTGCTCGCGAGCCAGTCCAACATGATGTCGAGCCGCTTCATCACGGTGTAGTAATCGAGGTATTCACCCTCATACGGCGGCAGAATCGGGCCAATCTGGTCGCCGGAAATTTCATCGCGTCCGCCGTTGATCGCATACAGCAAAGTTTTAGCAAGATTGACACGCGCGCCGAAGAACTGCATCTGCTTACCGACGCGCATCGCCGAAACACAGCAGGCGATCGCGCAATCGTCGCCCCACAGCGGGCGCATCAACTCATCGCTTTCGTACTGGATCGACGAGGTGTCGATCGAAACTTTCGCGCTGAACCGCTTAAAGCCCATTGGCAGCGCGGGCGTCCAGAACACGGTCAGGTTCGGCTCCGGCGCGGGGCCCAGGTTGTACAGCGTATTGAGCATGCGGAAACTCGTCTTGGTGACAAGCGTGCGCCCATCCTCGGCCATGCCGCCGATCGATTCGGTCGCCCAGACCGGATCGCCGGAGAACAGTTCGTTGTATTCCGGCGTGCGCAGGAAACGCACGATGCGCAGCTTCATAACGAAATCGTCGATCAACTCCTGCGCGAACTGCTCGGTGATCTTGCCGTCATGCAAATCGCGCTCGATATAAATATCGAGGAAGCTCGAAACGCGCCCGACCGACATTGCCGCACCGTTCTGTTGTTTAACCGCGGCCAGATAGCCGAAGTACGTCCATTGCACGGCCTCATGCGCCGAAGTCGCGGCTTGCGAAATATCCCATCCATAGCTGGAGGCCATTTCCTTAAGTTGCTTCAAGGAACGGATCTGCTCAGCCAGCTCTTCACGCGTGCGAATAACGTCCTCAGTCGAATGCGAGGAGTCGAGTTCGGCTTTTTCCTGCTTCTTTGCTTCGATCAGAAAATCAACACCGTACAGCGCGACACGGCGATAATCCCCGATGATGCGGCCGCGTCCGTAAGCATCCGGCAAGCCGGTCACGATGCCTGATTTACGGCATTTCAAAATCGATGGGGTGTAAGCATCGAAAACGCCATCGTTGTGCGTCTTGCGGTACTTCGTGAAGATCTCAGCCACTCTTGGATCAGGCTTGTAGCCATAAGCCTTGAGCGAAGTCTCGACCATTTTCCAGCCGCCATTGGGCATGATCGCGCGCTTGAGCGGTGCATCAGTCTGCAAACCGACGATCAGCTCCAAATCCTTATCGATATAGCCCGGGGGATGGGACGTAATATCGGAAGGCACTTGCGAGATATCGAGCACGCCTTTGTCGCGCTCTTCGGCCAGCAATGGCTGCAAGCGCTCCCAGAGTTTTTTGATCCGATCACTCGCCCCACACAGGAATCCATCATCCCCTTCATAAGGCAAGTAATTACGCTGGATGAAATCGCGCACATCGACTTCTTTTTCCCAGGGTCCAGCGATAAAACCGCGCCAAGCATTTCCCACCGCGGATTCATTTTTAACGGCTACGTCCATGATGCTCTCCCAATAGCACCCTAAATCGAGCCGGCACTCCGAGAAAAATCAGTCTCTTAGGGTGGGGGGAGACCGATTGCATTAAGAGCCGCTCACAAAACCTTGCATGCTGCGTGGAGCCCACTTGCCGCACGTTTTCTGCGTTTCGTACGCCTTGTACACCGCTGTGCCGGGTTTTGTGAGTGGCTCTACACCGGCGTATCACCTGCGCTGAAAGGCGGTTCCTACATTGAATCGAAGGCAATTCAGGGGTTTCAAATTGCGCTCCCTACGATGCCACTCTAGGCCGCGTATCCGTCCTCAGCAAGGCAGGATGACTGAGGACAGTCTGATCTCTTTAGTCACAATATGGAAATCAATTTTATGATATGAAATTATCAAAAATTCCTATAATTCCAAATACTTTTATATTTATAAAAATCGCTTATTTCAAGGCGGAGTAAGGCTCACACGCCGCAAAGCAGTGCGATGCAGCGTCTGAATTCCGGCATCCGTGCAAGGTTTCCAATTAAGAATCCAACCGGGAATTAACCTTGTTTATAGATTCAGTCGGGCTAATCTCGCCGAAGACCTGTCGATCGATCAGGCCAGGAAAGGATTTAAACCGGGTTTTCGATGTCCACGAAATCGCAGCGCAACCCGGTTTCCGCGGCAAGGTGAGCGGCCAGAGCCTGAATACCGTAACGTTCGGTCGCATGATGCCCGGCCGCGATATAAGGCACCCCGCTTTCCCTTGCCAAATGTACCGTTTGTTCGGAAATTTCGCCTGAAACGAAAAGCTCGGCGCCCGCGGCAATGGCCGCGTCGAACATCGATTGCGCAGCGCCAGAGCACCATGCGATCCGCCGCACCAGCCGATTCTCATCCCCCACCAGCAAAGGATCGCGCCCAGTTCGAGCCGCAATCGAGCGGCCAATCTGCATGGCCAATTCGGCAGGCGCTAAATCGCCCAAACACCCCAAATCCTGCTCGCCGAAATACCCTGTCGCCGACCAGCCCATGACATGTGCCCATTGCGCATTGTTCCCAAGCAGCGGGTGTCGATCGAGCGGGAGGTGATACGCGAAGAGATTAAGCTCGTGCCGCAGTAGTTCCGCCAGACGCTTGCGGCGTATTCCGATCACGCGCGGGTCTTCGCCACGCCAGAAATAGCCGTGATGGACAAGCAGGGTATCGGCGCCGCGCGCCACCGCGGCGTCGATCAATGCAAGGCTCGCCGTCACGCCGCAAACGATATGCCTTACTTCCGCCCGGCCTTCCACCTGCAATCCGTTTGGGCAATAATCCTTGAAGTCCGACGGAGATAAGAGCGTATTCAGATAATTCTGGAATTCTTCACGTCGCATCGTTTTTCGCTCCATCAACGAGTGCCAATAAACATCCTGGCGCTGCATCACCCTGAAGGGTTACGATTATGCGCCGCCTATGGCTGATCTTTTGCCAAACAGTCACCGTTTTGCTTGCCGCACTGTTTGTCGTCGCTACGCTCAAACCGAGCTGGTTGGCGTTCGATCACGCGTCGCCAACCTTCGTCCAGGTGCGCGAGGCGCCCGCAGTCGACAGTTCAACCCCAAGCCTGAATAACTCGCGCACCTCGTTTGCCACGGCGGCAAATAAAGCCTTGCCGTCGGTTGTGCACGTTTTCACCAGCCAAGACATGCGCCAACGCGCGCCCTATGCGGACGACCCGGCATTCCGCCGCTTTTTCGGCGATCGTTCCAACAAGCCCGCTCCGCGCAGGACCGTGGGCCTGGGCTCGGGCGTCATCGTCAGCGACAATGGCTACATTCTCACGAATAACCATGTCGTCGAAGGTGCGGACGACATCGAAATCGCGCTCTATGACGGGCGCAAATTGCCCGCCAAAATCGTTGGCCGCGACCCCGACTCGGACCTTGCCGTGCTGCATATCGCCGCGCAGAATCTGCCCGCGATCACATTCAGTAAACCCGAAAGCCTGCATGTCGGCGACGTGGTGCTCGCGATCGGAGATCCATTTGGCGTCGGCCAAACCGTAACCATGGGTATCGTCAGCGCATTGGGACGCTCACATCTCGGCATCAATACCTATGAGGATTTCATTCAGACCGATGCGGCGATCAATCCGGGCAATTCGGGCGGCGCGCTCGTTGATACGGAAGGCAACCTCGTCGGAATCAATGCCGCGATCTATTCCCGCTCGGGCGGATCGCTCGGCATCGGTTTTGCGATTCCCGTATCGATCACCCGCAGCATCATGGAGCAAATCATCCGAACCGGCAGTGTCACACGCGGCTGGATTGGCGTGGAAGTGCGCGATGTGACGGTCGAGCAAGCCCAAGCGCTGGGATTGGCGCAAAGCGGCATCCTGATTACGGGAATCATCAACGGCGGCCCTGCCGACAAAGGTGGAATCCAACCAGGCGATTTGCTCGTGGCAATCAATCAGCAAGCTGTCCGCGATGCACAGCAAATGCTGCAATCAATCGCGGAACTCGCCCCCGGGCACGCCGCCAAGCTGATGGTCAAGCGCGGCTCAAGCTCGCTCGACAAGTCGGTGAAAATCGGGCGGCGACCGCCTGCTGTGGCAATTGAAGAATAAGAACTCAGCCTTCAATCGCGGATCTGAACGGCCGATCCGTCCCCCGACCCATTCGACTTCGGGGCAATGAAGCGCGCCGCGAAAATGCCCGCTTCGTAGAGCAGGCACATCGGCAAAGCCAACATGATTTGCGAGGTCACATCGGGCGGCGTAACAACGGCCGCCACGACAAAGGCGCCCACGATCACATAGCGCCGCACCTCTTTCAGCTTTTCCACCGTCACGATGCCTGCCTTGACGAGCAGGATCACGATGATCGGCACCTCGAACGCCATGCCGAAAGCGAGAAACATCGTCATCACGAAGGAGATGTACTGCTCGATATCCGGCGCGGGCATGATGCTTTTCGGCGCGAAAGTCGAGATGAACTTGAATACCGTGCCAAACACGAAGAAATAACAAAAAGCCATGCCGAGCAGAAAAAGCAAAGAGCTGCCAATCACCAGCGGTATGGCCAGGCGCTTTTCGTGTGCATAGAGCCCAGGCGCGATAAAAGCCCACGCCTGATAAAGCACCCACGGCAGCGCAACCACGAAAGCCGCCATCAGCGTTACTTTCATCGGCACGAAGAATGGCGCGACGACCCCGGTCGCAATCATGTGCACGCCTTCGGGCAAGGCCATCATCATCGGCGCTGCGAGCAGGTCGTAAATCCGCGACGCAAAAGGCATCAAACAAACAAAAACGAGCAGAACGCCGGTAATCGCCCGAATCAGGCGCGAGCGCAGTTCGATCAAATGCGAGATAAAACTTTCTTCGTTGTCGACCGCGGCCATGAACATCAATTCTTTCTAATGGGTTCGGACGGAGCAAAGAGATCGAGCTGCGCGTCATTGTCGACGGGCTCGTCGGAGGGCGCCTCGGCCGCCTCACCCGCAGCCGGGATCACAGGAGGAATCTGCGCCGTGGCCAAGACTTCCGTTTGCGCAACTGGCTCGACCTGCGACGCACCCACTACATTGTGGACTTCAGCTGCACTCGCCTCGACCGCAGTTTTCAACTCGCTCGCCGCCGACTGCACCTCGTCGGCAACCGGCTTGATTGACTGTTCAAGCTCCCGCGCCTGCGCTTGAAAACTCTGTTCAAGCTCCCGCGCCGATTCAAGCATTTCCGATTGCAGACGCTTCATTTCTTCGAGCTGGATTTCGCGGTTGATATCGGCCTTGACCTCAGCCACATGGCGCTGCAAACGGCCGAGCAAATGGCCCGCGGTGCGCGCCACGCGCGGCAGCTTTTCGGGGCCGACGACGATCAGCGCCACGACCCCTATGACCATCAGTTCGTTAAAGTCGACGCCAAACATGAAAAATTCTTCCAGAAACGGAAGGGGCGCCGTCCGCGGCGCCCCTCAGAACCTGTTCATAATCTTGCTGCAAGGCTGTGATCGGGACTCATGCGCTGCTCGGAATCCTCATTTATGATTTATAAACTGCGGTTCCTGCGCTGCTCTTCACCCCGCTGACCGCCTCTCGCGACAGATTCTGAACAGATTCTCAAACGGGCAAATACGATCAGGTTTTGTCCTTTTCACGGACCTCGGCATCGATCGTTGTTTTCGAGATCTGAGCGCGATCGGCTTCGGCCTGCTCGCTCCCCTCTTTCATGCCTTGTTTGAAGCCTTTTACCGCACCGCCGAGATCTTCGCCAATATTGCGCAATTTCTTGGTACCGAAGACCAACATTACGATCACCAGGACGATCAGCCAGTGCCAGATGCTGAAAGAACCCATCTCATTCTCCTCAGTACTTGATCATGGCCGGCAAGGGGTCTCCGCCGCCGATGATGTGCATGTGAAGATGATACACCTCCTGCCGACCGATCCTTCCGGTGTTAATGATCGTGCGGAAGCCATCATGCGCGCCCACTTCGCGGGCAATCGGCCCAGCTTTGACAAGCATGCGCCCGAACACGTTCGCATCGGATTCGACGCTCGCGTCGAGCGATTCGATATGCCGCTTCGGAATCACCAGAATATGCACCGGCGCGATCGGATGAATGTCCTTGAACGCCAGGATTTCATCATCCTCGAACACCTTCTGGGCCGGGATTTCCCCTTCGACGATGCGGCAAAAAATACAATCGCTCATGCATGACCCCGCGAAGCTTTTTCATCGATGCCGGAAATGCCTTCGCGGCGCCGGAATTCGACCAGGACATCGTTAACCGACAAACCGAAATGCGCGAGAAGAATCATGCTGTGGAACCACAAATCGGTCATTTCATACACGATCTGGCGATGCCCGCCGTCCTTCGCCGCCATAATGACCTCGGCGGCCTCCTCCGCCACCTTCTTGCAAATCGCGTCGGTTCCTTTGGAATAAAGGCTTGCTACATAGGACGTGTCGGGCGACTCGTTTTTCCTTTCGGCCAGTGTCGTGGCGAGCCGTTGCAGCACTTCAGGATCGATCATTTATAAATCTCCGCGGGATCTTTCAAAACCGGCTCGACGGCCTGCCAGTGGCCGTCTTCGAATTGGTTGAAAAAGCAGGAACGACGCCCAGTGTGACAGGCAATCCCCCCCACTTGTTCGATCTTAAGCAGAACAACATCACAATCGCAATCGAGGCGAATGTCGAGCACTTTTTGAATATGCCCCGACTCTTCACCCTTATGCCAGAGCTTACGCCGCGAACGGCTCCAGTAGACGGCCTCGCCGCGCTCCGCCGTCTGCGCCAAAGCCTCGCGGTTCATCCAGGCGAACATCAAGACTTCGCCGCTGCGGGCATCCTGAGCGATGGCAGGCACCAAGCCCTGTTCATCCCAGCGGACCTCCTCCAGCCAGGCCAAATCCGGGCCGGCGCTCATAACCTCACCTCGATTCCGCGCTCCCGCATAAACGTTTTCGCTTCGCGTACCGTATGTTGACCAAAGTGGAAAATGCTTGCCGCCAGCACGGCATCCGCGCGCCCCTCGGTTACGCCGTCGGCCAGATGCTGTAGCGTTCCCACTCCACCGCTGGCAATGACCGGAATCGCGATCGCATCGGACACCGCGCGCGTCAGCCCAAGGTCGAAACCATTCTTCATGCCGTCGCGATCCATGCTCGTCAGCAAGATTTCGCCCGCGCCGAGCGCTTCCACCTTGCGCGCCCATTCGACCGCATCCAGCCCCGTCGGCTTGCGCCCCCCGTGGGTGAAAACTTCCCATTTTCCGGGCGCGATCTGTTTCGCATCGATGGCGACGACGATACATTGCGAGCCCACCTTGTCGGACGCCTCGCGCACCAGTTCGGGTTTGTTGACCGCCGCGGTATTCATCGAAACCTTGTCCGCACCGGCGTTCAGCAAGCGCCGCACATCGGCGACTTCACGCACGCCGCCACCGACGGTCAAAGGGATGAAGACCTGCTCGGCAACCTGCTCGACGACGTGCAGGATGATGTCCCGCTCGTCGGAACTGGCGGTGATGTCGAGAAAGGTGATTTCGTCCGCGCCCTGCTCGTCGTAGCGGCGCGCGATTTCAACCGGATCTCCAGCGTCGCGCAGTTCGACGAAGTTCACGCCTTTGACGACGCGGCCCGCGTTGACGTCCAGACAGGGAATGATGCGCTTTGCCAACATCGAGAAATCAGCCTTCCGCCACGCCGTTAAGGGCGTCGGCCCGTTCCTGCGCTTCTTTGAAATCGAATTTGCCTTCGTAGATGGCCCGCCCGGTAATCACGCCGGTAATGCCTTCTTCTTCGACCTTGCACAGCGCTTCGATATCCGCGATCTGTCCCACGCCGCCGCTGGCGATCACGGGAATTTTCAGCGCCCGCGCGAGCTTGACGGTCGCGTCGATGTTGACGCCTTGCAGCATGCCGTCGCGCCCGATGTCGGTGTAGATCACCGCCTCGACGCCGTAGTCTTCGAACTTCTTACCAAGGTCGATCACATCATGGCCCGTCAGCTTCGACCAGCCATCGACCGCGACCTTGCCATCCTTCGCATCGAGGCCGACGATGATGTGCCCAGGGAAGGCGCTGCAAGCGTCATGCAGGAAGCCGGGGTTCTTGACCGCCGCGGTGCCGATGATGACGTAGGTCACCCCGTCGTCGAGATAGCGTTCGATCGTATCCAGATCGCGGATTCCGCCGCCGAGCTGGACCGGAATATCGTCGCCGACTTCGGCAACGATCTGTTTGATCACGCCTTCGTTCTTCGGCTTGCCGGCAACGGCCCCGTTGAGGTCAACAAGATGCAGCCTGCGCGCGCCTTGATCGAGCCAATGGGCAGCCATCGCGGCCGGGTCATCGGAAAAGACGGTGACATCTTCCATGTCACCTTGCTTGAGACGGACGCAACGCCCGTCCTTGAGATCGATAGCCGGGATCAGCAGCATAAGAGCACGTTCGATGAGTGATTGAAAAGCGTGGGACGGCAGCCCGGGCCGGACAGCGAAAAGAAAAGGACTTGCCGCGGTTTCATGAATGTTGCGGAATCAGGGGTTCCAGTGCACGAAATTCGAGAGCAGCGCCAAACCCACACTGGCGCTTTTCTCGGGATGAAACTGAGTGGCGAAAATGTTATCCCTAGCCACCGCGCTGGTAAAGACGAGTCCATAGCGCGTCTCGGCTACGCTATGCGCAGTGTCTTTCGGTTTGCAGTAATAGCTATGCACAAAGTAAAAGCGCGCCCGCTCGGGGATACCTTGGAACAGCGGATGCGGACGCGTTGCCTCGACCTCGTTCCAGCCCATATGCGGAACTTTCAGGCGCGAGCCGTCGGCATCCGTCATGCCTGCCGGGAAACGCGGCACCTCGCCGCGAATCAAGCCCAATGCCTGGGTATCGCCCTCTTCGCCGTGGTCGAAAAGCATCTGCATGCCGACACAGATACCGAGAAACGGTTTGTTGCGCGATGCGTTTTCAACCGACTCGCGCAAGCCGCAGGCGAGAAACTCGCGCATGCAATCATGCAGCGCGCCCTGCCCCGGCACGACGACGCGGTCGGCCGCATCCACCTCCGCCGCCTTCCCCGTAATCAAAACCTGCGCCTCAGGCGCGACATGCTCGATCGCCTTGGCGACAGAGCGCAAATTTCCCATCCCGTAATCGACTACAGCAATCTTCATACCGAATTTCTTTTAAAGCAAACCCTTGGTCGAGGGCACGACACCCGCCACGCGCGGATCAAGCGTCACGGCCATACGCAATGCGCGGCCAAATGCCTTGAAGATCGTCTCGCACTGGTGGTGCGCATTGTGGCCACGCAGATTATCGATATGCAAAGTGACACCCGCATGATTGACGAATCCCTGAAAAAACTCATGGATCAATTGAGTATCCAGCCCGCCGATCATGCCGGCGCTGAAAGCGCAATGCATTTCGAGCCCCGAGCGGCCCGAAAGATCGATCACGACACGCGACAAGGCTTCGTCGAGCGGGACGTAGGCATGTCCATAGCGCGTCAGCCCCTTTTTATCGCCAAGCGCTTGTGCGCAAGCCTGGCCGAACGCGATGCCGACATCTTCCACGGTGTGATGTCCGTCGATGTGCAGATCGCCCTTGGCCTCGATCGATAAATCGATGAGCCCGTGGCGCGCGATCTGATCGAGCATGTGGTCGAAAAAGCCGATACCCGTGGCAAGCGCTGCTTTGCCGGTACCGTCGAGATCGAGACGCACGCTGATCTGCGTCTCCAGCGTATTACGAATGACTTCGGCTTGCCGCATGGTTTTTCGGGCCGGACTACAGGGGTTTTAGGATCGGACGAGCATGATAGCATCGCCTTGATAACCCTTGCGGTACTGTAGCAACGCCGCAGCCGAACCGAATCCTGCCTGAGCGAATTTCAGATGAGCCGTTACTGGAGCGCCGTGGTCCACGGCCTGACCCCTTATGTGCCGGGCGAGCAGCCCAAATTGCCCGATCTGGTCAAACTGAACACCAACGAAAACCCCTATGGGCCCAGCCCGCGCGTGCTGGCCGCGATCCGGGCCGAGCTTTCCGACGCTTTGCGGCTTTACCCCGATCCGAACGCCGAGCGGCTCAAGGTCGCGATTGCGGACTATCACGGCATTACGCCCGCGCAGATTTTCGTCGGCAACGGTTCGGACGAAGTGCTGGCCCACGTTTTCATGGCCTTGCTCAAACACGACAAGCCGCTGCTGTTCCCCGACATCAGCTACAGCTTCTATCCGGTGTATTGCGGGCTTTATGGCATCGAGCCGGGCGTCGTCGCGCTGAGCGACAGCTTCGAGATCCGCGTCGACGATTACTTCCGCCCCAACGGCGGCGTCATCTTCCCGAACCCGAATGCGCCGACCGGGCGTCTGCTCGCGCTCGGCGAAATCGAACGCCTGCTGGCGCACAACACGGATTCGGTCGTCGTCATCGACGAGGCTTACATCGACTTCGGCGGCCAAAGCGCGATTCCGCTGATCGGGCGCTACCCGAATCTGCTCATCGTGCAAACGCTTTCCAAATCCCGCTCGCTCGCCGGGCTGCGCATCGGTTTCGCGGCGGGCGGCGCGGAACTCATCGAAGCACTCGAACGCGTCAAGAACAGTTTCAATTCCTATCCGCTCGATCGGCTCGCGATCGCTGGCGGCGTCGCCGCATATGAAGACAACGCCTATTTCGACGCCTGCTGCGCCAAAGTCATCGCGAGCCGCGAACGTCTCGTCGCGGGGCTTGCCGCGCGCGGTTTCGAAGTGCTGCCCTCGGCCGCGAATTTCATTTTCGCGCGCCATCCGCGGCGCGACGGCGCGCAACTCGCCGCCGAACTGCGCGCCGACAGCATCATCGTGCGGCATTTCCGCCAGCCACGGATTGAACAATTCCTGCGCATCACAATCGGAACGGATGTGCAGTGCGACCGCCTTCTGGCGGCCCTGGACAAAATCCTTGCCGCATAGGAGTTTGGTACGAACCAAGTTTTTCGAATAGCCAGGAACAATCGAGAGGGTAGCGACAGTAGTCAATTAGACATACCAATCAGCGGATTCGATACTGTTTCTATTGCAGCTGAATCACGGAGACGCCATGCATACCATCACCACCGACATCGCCGTCATCGGCGCCGGCACAGCCGGGCTGGCCGCCTATCGCGCGGCCAAGGCCGCGGGCAAGCGCACTGTAATCATCGAAGGTGGCCCCTACGGCACAACCTGTGCGCGGGTCGGCTGCATGCCTTCCAAGCTATTGATTGCCGCCGCGGAAGCCGCCCACGAGGCACGCCACACGGCGCCGTTCGGCATCCATGTCGACGGTTCGGTGCGCGTCGATGGCCGCGCCGTCATGGATCGCGTCAAGCGTGAGCGCGATCGTTTCGTCGGTTTTGTCGTGCGCGGCGTCGAGGACATCCCGGTGGAAGACAGAATCGTCGGCTACACGAAGTTCATCGACAACACGACGCTGCAAGTCGGCGGCGATCTCTGCGTGAAAGCCTCGCGCATCGTGATTGCAACGGGTTCCAGTGCCAATGTGCCGCCGCCTTTCCGCGAGCTTGGCGAGCGCGTCGTCATCAATGACGACATCTTCGATTGGGACACGCTGCCCGCAAGCGTCGCCGTGTTCGGCCCCGGCGTGATCGGCCTCGAACTCAGCCAGGCGCTTGCGCGCCTGGGCGTGCGCGTCAAGGTATTCGGCAAAGGCCGCCGCATCGGCTCACTCGCCGACCCAGTTATCAGCGCTTACGCGAAAAAGGTTTTCCAGGACGAATTCGATCTCGACACCGATGCGGACGTGCAGGCAATGACGCGTGAGGGCAATCAGGTCACAATTAGCTACACGCTGCGCGACGGCAGCACGGCGACCGAGCACTTCGAATACGTGCTCGCGACAACTGGCCGCACGCCGAATCTGCGCAATCTCGGGCTCGAAAACACCGACCTCGCACTCGACGCGCGCGGCGTGCCGTTTTTCGATGAGCAAACGCTGCAATGCGGCGACAGTTCGATCTTCATCGCCGGTGACGTCAACAACATTCTGACGCTGCTGCACGAAGCCGCCGATGAAGGCAAAACCGCGGGCGAGAACGCGGCGCGTTACCCGGATATCGCGCACGGCCATCGCCGCGCGCCCATCGCCGTCGTGTTCACCGATCCGCAGATCGCGATGGTCGGCAAACGCTTTTCCAGCCTCGCCCCGGATAGCTTCGTCACCGGAGAGGTCAGCTTCGAGGATCAAGGCCGCAGCCGCGTGATGCTGAAAAACCGGGGCCTCATGCACATCTATGCGGAACGCGGCAGCGGCAAATTCCTCGGCGCGGAATGGCTCGGCCCGCGCGCCGAAAACATCGCCCACCTGCTCGCCTGGGCCTGCCAGCAAAACATGACGATTGCGCAAATGCTCGCCATGCCGTTCTACCATCCCGTCGTCGAAGAAGGCTTGCGCACCGCGCTGCGCGATGCGGCGGCGAAGCTCGATGGCTAGGCGCGGCGAACAAAATCCGACACGGCAGTGCAGGCAAAGTCTGGGCAGCCGCTCTCATTCGTTGCTTTTTCCCAATTAAACATTCACCAAGGGCTTCTTGACGCCACTCAGAACGCTCGACGAATCAAAGAGCTAGCCTAAACTACAAGTAGCAATCAGCACTCAACCCAAAACACTCATACATTCAGTGTGGGACTCTTGTTGCAGCAAAGCACTTCAGGACAGCACGCATTTCGATTTATTGGACCGCGTGCTTATCTTTGATTGAAGCCCAGCCATCAGGATCCCCCCGCTTTGCCAAGTTACAAGGAGAACAAAGATGGCCCGCTATGTGTACTCGTTCGACAAAGGTGACGGAAAGAACAAGATGCTGCTGGGAGGCAAAGGCGCAAACCTTGCCGAGATGACGCAAATCGGACTCAACGTTCCGCCGGGTTTTACGATCACCACCGAGGCATGCCTTGCCTATCTCGAAAATAATCAATTACCCACGGGCGTAATGGATGAGGTGCGTGCCGCCATCCGCGAGATCGAGAAAGACACCGGAAAAGGTTTCGGCTCCACAACGAACCCGCTGCTCGTCTCGGTGCGTTCCGGTTCGGCCATGTCGATGCCGGGCATGATGGACACCATCCTCAACCTCGGCCTCAACCCCGAAACGCTGCGCGGCCTGATCCAAGGCACCGACAATGCGCGCTTCGGCTACGACTCCTGGCGCCGCTTCATCCAGCTCTTCGGCAAAATCGCGCTCGGCGTATCCGATGAGCATTTCGACGCTGCCATGAATGCGCTTAAAACACGCGCGGGCGTGGAGCAGGACGTCGACCTCAAGGCTGCCGACCTCGAAGCGCTCGCGCAGGACTTCCTCAAGATCGTCGAACAACACACGGGCCAGGCGTTCCCGATGGACCCGTACCAACAGCTCGAATGCGCGATCGGCGCTGTTTTCCGCTCCTGGACAGGCAAGCGCGCCATCGATTACCGGCGCCAGTTCAAGATCACGAAGGACATGGCCAACGGCACCGCGGTCAACATCTGCACCATGGTGTTCGGCAACATGGGGAACGATTCGGCGACAGGCGTCGGCTTCACGCGTAATCCGGGCACCGGCGAGAATGCAATATTCGGCGAATACCTCACCAACGCGCAGGGCGAGGATGTCGTTGCCGGCATCCGCACGCCTAAACCGATCGCACAGATGCGCGAGGAAATGCCCGAGATCTATACTCAGCTCGTCGCGCTGCGCGACAAACTCGAAGCGCATTACAAGGAAGTGCAGGACTTCGAATTCACGATCGAACGCGGCCGTTTGTATGCGCTGCAAACGCGTAACGGCAAGATGAACGCGCGCGCGATGGTCGTCACCTCGGTCGAAATGGAGCAGGAGGGTCTGATCACGCGCGAACAAGCGCTGCTGCGTGTCAATCCGGCCCTGCTCGAACAACTGATGGTGCCCACGCTCGCGCCGGGCGCCAAAGTCACGCCGCTCGCGCAGGGTCTGCCCGCCTCGCCCGGCGCCGCTTCAGGCAAAGTGGTTTTCGATGCCGACACCGCCGAAGAACTTGGCAAAACCAACGAGCGCGTCATCCTCGTGCGTGAAGAAACCAAGCCCGAAGATATTCACGGCTTCTTCGCCGCGCAGGGTATTCTCACCTCACGCGGCGGCAAAACCTCGCATGCCGCCGTCGTCGCGCGCGGGATGGGCAAGCCTTGCGTATCGGGTTGCGCGGCGATTCAGATCGACGTGCTGGCACGCACCGCACGCATCGGCCACATGAGCTTCGGTGAAGGCGACGTGATTACGATCGACGGTTCGACGGGCAATGTTTTCCCGGGCCGGATTCCAACCGTCGAAGCCGAATTCTTCGACGAACTCCAAACACTGCTGGCCTGGGCCGACGAAGCTGCCACGCTCAAGGTCCGCGCCAACGCCGATACCCCGCTCGACGCCGGACGCGCGCGCCGCTTCGGCGCGCAAGGCATCGGTCTGTGCCGCACCGAACGCATGTTCAATGACACCGACCGTCTGCCGATCGTGCAGGAAATGATCCTCGCCGAAACGCTCGAAGAACGCCAGGCCGCGCTCGATCGCCTGCTGCCGATTCAGCGCGCCGACTTCATCGGCATCTTCAAGGCGATGGAAGGTCTGCCGGTCACGGTACGCCTACTCGATCCGCCGATTCACGAATTCCTGCCTACAGCGGTTCAACTGGAGTTCGAGATCGATCGCCTGCGCGCCTTGCGCCGCACCGTGCGCAACATGCGCGATCTGCCCGAAACCTTGAAGCTGCTCGACGCCGAACTGCATCGGCAGTATGTCGATAGCCTCGATCACCTCGGCAACAATCTGATCGAATACAACCAGAACAAACGCTTTGAACAACTCATCGAAAAACGCGAAGCGGTGCTGCGCAAAGTTCGCGCGCTCTCGGAAGTCAACCCGATGCTCGGCCACCGCGGCGTGCGTCTCGGCTTGACCAATCCTGAGATCTATTCGATGCAATTGCGCGCGCTCGTCGAAGCGGCCGAGGAATGCCTGCGCACGGGTGTTAATGCCCATGTCGAAGTCATGGTGCCGCAAGTGAGCACCATCGAAGAGCTTAAGCGCGTCAAAGCCCTGCTCGATACGGAACTCGACGGCGTCGAAAAACGCCAGGGCAGGCGCCCGCAAATTGCCTTCGGCAGCATGATCGAAGTCGTGCGCGCCTGCGTCCGCGCCGGCAGCCTCGCGGAAGTGGCGGAGTTCTTCTCTTTCGGCACGAACGATCTCACCCAGGCGACGTTCTCCTTCTCGCGCGAAGACGCCGAGAACAAGTTCCTGCCGTTCTACCAGGAAAGCGGCATCCTCCACGAAAATCCGTTCGAGGTGATCGACGTCAAAGGCGTCGGCCGTCTGATGCAGATGGCCGTGGAGTGGGGACGCGAAACGCGGCCGAATCTGAAGGTCGGCATCTGCGGCGAACAAGGCGGCCAGCCCGACTCCGTGCGCTTCTGCCATGCGATTGGTCTGAACTACGTTTCCTGCTCCGCGCCACGCGTGCCGATCGCCCGCCTGGCCGCGGCCCAGGCCAAACTGCGCGAAGCCGAATACAACGCAAGCGCGCTGCGCTGAGATTTATTTAAGCCGCCTCGCAGACCCCGCCATTCTGGCGGGGTCTGCGTTCTTTCCATCCGGAAAATTTTAGGTTTGCCTAAATGGCGTCAGGTTGATGTTTTCCCTTGGCAGGGTTGCTTGGGATGGTTTTATCAGACAGCTCAGCATACGATGCCTGTTCGTCTAAATCTAGTTAGACCGCTATACCTATGCCTTCCAGACTCTTAAGTACCTATGTGAAGAACTTCCAGTTCTTTCCCAAATCATCCATCTATGATGACGATGCCAAGTACCGTATTAGCGAATTCAACCGTCACGTGGCAACCCTATATTTCATCGTACGAACGAAGAAGGCTTGCTTCCTTCCGGCAACGTTTAGCGTCGGACTGGACTACTCGTTTCGCGGCGTTATTGACATCGCTGGTCACCAACTTCCTATTCAATTCAGTTGCGTGGACATACTCTTTCAGACTCCGGATGTTCAGAAGGCTTTTTCGACCTGCAACGAATTCGTTGAGTACTGCATGAGGCAATGGAAAGACCCAGCTCGTCCCAATCTCAGTAGCAGTGAAAAGTACGCAGCGAAGGCATACGTCGATGCGAATAGATCGACGGCCAACAAGCTAGTAATCGAGTGCCCCGTCAAATACAGCATTACTCGAGAACATATCGGCGAGGTAGTCCTTTCACCTTATCAATTGATAAACCTTGCCGACGCAAATTTTCCTGCCCCCTTGGAAATTATCTACATTGGTAAAAGCAACGATGACACCTGGAAACGTATCTACAATCACAACAAATGGGGTTTGATTGACGAACACAGAGACGAGACAGAGGAACTACTTGTGTATTTCCTGGAGATCGATAAGTCGTGTATCGTCGATCAGAACTTCAATGGCTTTCGAGTGATCGCACGAGATGAGTCTGCGCTGTCTGTTGAAGACGCAACAGTTGCGACAGAAGCAGTTCTCATCAACTATTTCGTTAAGGAAAAGAAGTTCAATAATCATCACGTCGGTTCTGATGTCGCGAAGTCCGATACGATTGTCGATAAGGTCAAGGCCCGCGGATACACAGACCTAGCTGTGGAGTGTGAGCTTGAAGGCCCATTCGGCGTTATTGGTACTCACTCTTCAGGCTTCAAGCATCGGCACTCTGTTCATCACAAGCTATGAATAGCGGGCGCGATCTAACACAGCGTCGCAGCCGACCGACTACGGCGGCGGCTGAACTTTTCCGTTAGGCTTCATCGTGCTGCAGCGTATCGCCTTCGCAATCTCCATCATGCTACTTGCTAGCTCGTCTATGGCCGTCGATAAGTGGGGTACTGCCGTCGCCAAGAAGGGCGAACGAGCCATTGTTTTTCGATTTGTCGAAGACCTAGGACCTGGATTTGACCGTTCGGCGCAGCCGGATCGCATAATCGTCCAATGGCCGTATTTCCAAGAATCCGGAATGCCCACGACTGGTGAACGTGAGCGAATGGATCAATTCGAAGACCTTCTCGCTCCCGTTATCGAGAATGATGGCCTTTCTACCTTGGCGTTGGTCTCAACCGGCGAAAATCTGCGGGAGTGGATTTGCTACACTAAGAGCGAGCGCGAGTTTCTTGCCCGTTTGAATTCAGCTTTGCGGAAATACCCTCCATTCCCTGTCAAAATTCTCACCGCTCGTGACCCCGCCTGGTCTTCGTATCAAAAGTTTAAAGACGGACTCAAGCGATGAAGCCTGACCTCTCTCGGTCAACACGGACGCCCCGTGTGCGCGGCTTCGCCCGCGCACCGGGTCGCCGGTTACCTTCGTTTGTTCTGCGCGGAGCAAAGCGCGTCATCCTGCGCGAAGTCACAGGACGCAGAATCCACTCTATCGAAGGAAAAATGGATTCTGCGGCTTCGCGCAGAATGACGGCAGGGGCGACTCACGGCGCGGAGGCGGATAAAGCAACAAAAAAACAGTGCAGCGATTTAAGCGGATAAGCCTCCTGTTTTTGTTCCTAGCGTCGCCGCCGACTGGCGTAAGATTTGCCGAACCGTACAACGTGATCGCTCCGCCATGGCCTCTTCGGCTTCGACTCACCACAAGTTCAACCCTGATCTCAGCCATTCGGGCCCGCTGCGGCTCGACGATGTGCTTGCCGCGCTGATCCTTGACGGCTTCGTGCGCAGCGAGGACGCGCGCCAGTTGCGCACCAATTTGCGTACGGACAAAAGCGCGCACGAACTGCATCCGCTTGTCGTCATTGCCAACGGAAAAGTACCGGATGCGCGCCAGACCAGTCGTCCGCTGACACTTGAAGTAATGACCCAGTGGCTTGCGGGCAAACTGCACATGCCCTATCTGAAGATTGACCCGATGAAGATCAACGTCGCCGCCGTGACGCAGATCGTGAGCCAGGCTTATGCCGAACGGCATCGGGTTTTGCCGATCCAGGTCGACGCCAACGAGGTTGTGATTGCCTGCTCGGAAATCCCCGACCACCGCTGGCTCGCCGAGCTGGGCCATATGCTGCGGCGCGAAGTCCGCACCGTCATTGCAAACCCGGTCGATATCAATCGCTACCGGCTTGAGCTTTACCAGGTTCAGCGCTCCGTTCTGCAAGCCAAGAGCCGCGACAGCATATCGGCCTCCGGCTCGGGGATGCTCAACTTCGAACAGCTTGTCGAGCTTGGCAAGGCTGGCGAGCTTGGCGCCGACAATCAAGATGTGGTGCACATCGTCGATTGGCTGCTGCAATACGCATTCGAACAGCGCGCTTCGGATATCCACCTCGAACCGCGGCGCGAAACGGGGCGCATCCGTTTTCGCATCGATGGCGTGATGCACCAGGTTTTCGAACTGCCCCCTTCGGTACAGGCCGCGGTCACCGCGCGGATCAAAATCCTTGGCCGCATGGACGTCGCGGAGAAACGCCGCCCGCAGGACGGACGTATCAAAACGCGCCTGACGAGCGGGCGCGAAATCGAACTCCGGCTGTCGACCATGCCCACCGCATTCGGCGAAAAAGTGGTGATGCGGATTTTCGACCCGGACATCGTCGTCAAACAATTCGCCCAGCTTGGTTTCGGCCCCACCGAAGAAGCGCTCTGGCGCAAAATGGTCGAACGCCCGCACGGCATCGTGCTCGTCACCGGCCCGACAGGTTCCGGCAAAACGACCACACTTTATTCGACGCTCAAGCATCTCGCGCGGCCTGAATTCAACGTGTGTACGGTCGAAGATCCGATCGAAATGGTCAGTGCCGAATTCAACCAAATGCAGGTGCAGCCAAGCATCGAGCTGACTTTCGCGGCGGGGGTTCGAACACTTTTGCGGCAGGACCCGGACATCATCATGGTCGGCGAAATCCGCGACCGCGAAACCGCCGAAATGGCGATTCAAGCCTCATTGACCGGCCATCTCTTGCTTTCCACCTTGCACACCAACGACGCGCCAAGCGCCATCACGCGCCTGCTCGATCTCGGCGTGCCGCATTACTTAATTCAATCGACCATAACAGGTATCGTCGCCCAGCGGCTCGTGCGCACGCTTTGCCCGCATTGCAAGCGCGAAATCGAAGCAGATGAAGACGGCTGGCGCGTCTTGACGCACGGCTCGAATCTGCCCCTGCCAGAAAGGATATTCGCCCCCAGCGGCTGCCTTGAATGCCGCAATACAGGCTACCTTGGCCGCACGGGAATCTATGAAATGCTGCGCCTGTCGCCTCAATTGCGTGGCCTGATCGGCACCGAATTCGATCAGGAAGTATTTAGCAAAGCCGCGCTTGCCGAAGGCATGCAGCCCTTGCGGCTATCCGCCGCCGCCCAGGTCGGACGCGGGATGACGACAATCACCGAAGCCTTATCGGTGCTGCCCAGCGACGACTGATCCACACCGCGCCAAATACAAATATCGAACGCAGTTTTTCTCAGTGCTCAACCATCAAATTCTGCACAGCGCCTCGCGCACATGCCGCCGCTGAGTTATGTGGCGAAGCATCCGCCGGCACGGAAGCTTGAGCACCCGATTGCACGTAGCCTGGAATCGGGAACTTGCTTGATCCGGCCGGCGCCACGCCCGCGACAGCGGAACAGTGCGACGCGCCCTGGCTTGTGCGTCCCGCGCTGGAGGACAAGAAGATCGACCATTGTTCGGCCGGGAAACGCTGAATAAATGCCGCAGTCACAAGATCGCGCACCTCCTGCGCCTTGACCGGGCCCAACTCGACGATAGCGGCTCCTTCCGCACACGCATTCATGCCGACAGGCGCGGCGATTGCGAGCATTATTGCGACCTGCCATTGTCTAAACCGATTACCGAACTTCATCCGACTGCCCCTTTATGGTTTTCATTTACGGCAAAAATGCGAACCATGCCCTTGTCATTAAGAACCGGTTTACGATCTTTTCGTAATTGCCGAGAATTCGGGGATGACGAAAAAGAAATACGCCAGCGACATCAGTCGAGAGAAGTTTGCACAGATTGAGCCGCTGCTACGCAGCGTGCGA
>Ga0123357_10000033_pt1 | contig 113776 bp, 104 predicted proteins | sample TergutEmb28metaG_FD_89873 | JGI IMG/M metagenome (GOLD analysis project Ga0123357, IMG submission 89873) | Embiratermes neotenicus P4 segment gut microbial communities from Petit-Saut dam, French Guiana - Emb289 P4 | ecosystem: Host-associated > Arthropoda: Insects > Digestive system > Gut ...
AAAAATTTTTAAATGGGAAAATTTTTTCAATAATGCAAGCGCCCTGTCCTACTCTTCCTTGGTCTTGAGCACGGCAAGGAAGGCGCTCTGCGGAAGTTCAACATCTCCGACCATACGCATGCGTTTTTTGCCTTCCTTCTGCTTCTCCAGGAGCTTGCGTTTGCGGGTAATGTCGCCGCCGTAACATTTGGCAAGTACATCCTTGCGCAGAGGGTTGACGGTTTCGCGGGCTATAATCTGGCTGCCTATTGCGCCCTGGATTGGAATCTTGAACTGCTGGCGCGGGATTTCATCGACTAGGCGCTCGCAGATAATACGGGCGCGGTTGTAAGCGTTTTCTTTGAACACAAGCTGGGAAAGCGCATCGACGGTTTTGCCGTTCAGTAAAATGTCCAGTTTTACCAGCTCGGTGGGCCTGTAGCCTGTTATGTCGTAGTCAAATGAAGCATAGCCGCGGGTGGTGCTTTTTAAGCGGTCGTAAAAATCAAAGAGGACTTCGGCGAGGGGCATATCGTAGACGATTTCCACCCGCCTTTCGTCAAGATATGTCATGTTTGTCTGTACGCCGCGTTTTTCCAGACAAAGGTTCATAATGTTGCCCAGGAATTCCTTGGGGGTGATTATGGCCGCCCGTATATAAGGTTCATCGGCGCCTTCTATCCTTCCTTCATCAGGGTAATCTGTGGGGTTATCAACAAAAACTTCTTCTGTTAAATTACCGGGGCCGCCGCGCACGCGGACTTTATACCTTACAGAAGGCGCGGTAAAAATAACCGACTGATCAAACTCGCGCTCAAGCCTCTCCTGTACAACTTCAAGATGCAGAAGTCCCAGGAAACCGCAGCGGAATCCAAAGCCAAGAGCAGCCGACGAATCTTTTTCATAGACAAGGGAAGCGTCGTTAAGTTTGAGTTTTTCAAGGCTGGACCGCAGTTCCTCGTAATCGTTGGAATCAACCGGATATATCGACGAAAATACCACAGGCTTGACTTCACGGAAACCGGGCAATTGTTTTTCGCAGGGATTTTCCGCGCCGGTTACGGTGTCGCCGACTTTTACGTCGCTTACGGTCTTGACCCCGGCTATAATGTAGCCTACATCCCCGGCCGACAGTTCTTCGGTTTCGGCAAGCAGGAGTTTGAAGACGCCCACAGCTTCAACATCGTGCTCCCTGCCATTGGACATAAAACGAATCTTCATTCCTTTGCTGATGGAGCCGTCAAACAGGCGGACATGCACAACTACTCCGCGGTAGGGATCATAATGGCAGTCAAAAATCAGGGCCCGCAGCGGAGCGGACGGATCGCCGGACGGAGGCGGAATGCGGTGAATTATCGCTTCAAAAAGTTCATCGACTCCGGTACCCTGCCTTGCGGATACCAGCAGGGCTGTTGAGGAATCCAGGCCAAGGTCCTTGTCGATTTGTGTTTTGGTCATCCGGATATCGGCGGCCTGCATATCGATTTTATTGATGACCGGAATAATTTCCAGGTTGTGTTCCAGGGCAAGGTACATGTTGGAAAGGGTCTGGGCCTGTACGCCCTGGGTTGCGTCCACAAGCAGCAGGGCGCCTTCGCAGGAATTAATCGCCCTGCTTACTTCGTAGGTAAAATCCACGTGCCCCGGAGTATCAACCAGGTTGAGTTCGTATTCAACTCCGCCGCTGGTATAGGGAATGGTCACTGCCTGGCTCTTGATGGTAATGCCGCGCTCCCTTTCGATGTCCATATTATCCAGGATTTGATCCTGAAAATTCCGCTCATCGACAATATGGCCCTTCTGAATCAGACGATCGGCCAAAGTGGATTTGCCGTGATCAATATGGGCGATAATGCAGAAATTGCGGATGTTACCGATCATTGGGCTGGGTATCCCCGGTTTTCAAACCTTTCTCTTTTGCCTTGTTCGGATTGCCTGTCCCCGGCCCATTTTTTCCGGAACCATTTTTCCCGGAACCATTTTTTCCCGACCCGTTTTTTTCCGGACCTTTGGCCTGTTTTTTGCCGGCCCGCCCCAAAGCGACTTCCCCTACCGCTTCCACTTTAATATCGGGGGGAATTTCGACAAAGGAAAGCACCGCAAGGCTTGGGAATTTCATCCTGGTAAATTCTTTAATCCAGGATCGCGAAACAGGCGAACAAAGCACAACGGGCTTGAGTCCTTTTTCTACCATTCCTTCAATGCCGGGAGAAAAAGCTTCCAGCCACTCATCGGCAAAAAGCGCGCCGTTAAGGCCGCCTTCATTAAACATTACCTTGTCCGAAAAATTCTTTTCCAGTTTTGTCTCCAGAGTTAAAACTCTGAGAGTTTGTTTGTCATCGGTGTAATCAAGACAAATTTGCCTTTTAAGGGACTGCCTTATCTGTTCAATAATAAGTTCATTCGGAGCCGGCCCATAGCCTGCCCAGTCGGCAAGGATTTCAAGGATCACCGGAATATGCCGGATCGAAACCTGCTCGCTTACAAGGCCCCGGAGTATGTCCCTTATGCTGCCAAGGGAAAACATGCTTTTGACCTCACCGGTAACTACCGGGTATTTTTTTTCGGCAGCGTCGAGTATGGCCTGGACCTCATCCCTGCCAAGCAGTTCGGGAGCGCGTTTTTCAACAAGTTCATTTAAATGGGCAACAAGAACCGATGCCGCATAAAGAACGGCGGCGCGGAGCTGGATTTCGCTGAATCCCAAATCAACAGTACTGTACCAGCCGAGATCAATGCGGCCCCTGCCGGCTTCAAGGCCCCTGAACAGAATACGGTATTCACTTTCATTTATTTTCGAACTGACAGAAATACCTATTGAAGGAAAACGGTACCCAAAGAGCGCGGAAAGGGTCTTCCTTGTTTCTCCAAGACCTTCTTCAAAAACTTGTTCTCCCCCGATATAGTCCCTTAATGCCGCGCCCATTTCTATCCTTATGGGCCTGGGCGGTTTTACAGCTTTTACGGCAGCGGGTTTTGCGTACGTTTTTCCTGACCTGGCCAGAATCGCCGAGACCTCGGTGCAGCAAAGCTCCGGAACAATGTTCCCGGTTTTGCCGTACTTAAAAAGATTCCCTGCCAAACTATCGTTTGCCAAAACCGGAACCCCGGAGGAAGCGGCTGCGGTTTTTATGCTGTCCGCGGAAATTCCTTTCTCAAGCAGCAAAATTATGGGCAGAAACATATTCGCTTCGTCATAGCGTATACCGGCGGCAAGATCTTCGCCTCCGGTTATGATAATGTCACAGCCTGCGATAAAAGATTCAAGCATTTTTATCCTGGCAGCGTCCGGTGTCTTAATGGATGTTTTCATCAGGTGTCCAGTTTACAGTGTATCGGGGGAATCCAGCAAGGCCGGAAGCTGCATAATTGTCTCAAGATAACCGCTGCGGCGTTTTTTAACGTTTATTTCCAACAGGGCATAACCTTCATCCTCAAAAACCTTAAAATTCCTTATAGTAACCGGATCGCCGTCAGAAAGCCCGGCTTCATAAGCTGTAGATCCGCGGACGACTTTTTTTATCTGATACATCGGGAAGAACGAATTCCCGCCGGTAGAAGGGCTCAATATCAGGCCAAAAAGGGGAGCTGCAATACGTTCTCTGGAATCTTTTTTGGCCGCGTCAGCCAGGGGCATTTCGGGCCGGACGGCCAGCCGCAGCACCCTGCGGACTTCGTTTCCGTTATCATCGATCAGAACAAGGCTAACCAGCTCGCCGGGTTTGAGCGGGAAAAGAATATCCTGCAGCTCCGGAATAATGGTCCCGGGATCGGCGCTCACTTCCCTGCCGTTAATCGATTTGATTTTATAACCTTCCTTAATCTGCTGTTCGGCCGCGGGCGTAAACGGCGCCACGTAAATGATTTCCGCGTTGGGAACCGTCTCACTAAGCGAAAGACCCAGCCATGGCCGCTCGGCTTTGCCGCCCGCAATCATGGCTGGCAGGGCCGCTGTAAGGCGCTCGGCCGGTATGGCAAAATTAAGCCCCTGGAACTGGTCATGGCCCGCAAAGACAATGCCTGCGAGGCGGCCGGCTGTATCCAGAACGGGTCCGCCTGAATTACCGGCGTTAACGGCAGCGTCTATCTGGAGAACATCGCCAATCTGCAGGAAACGCCTTCCCAATGCGGATACAATCCCCTGGGTAACGGTTTTTTCAAGGCCTATGGGCGAGCCTATGGCAAGGATTGAATCACCAACGCTGGGCGCGGCGCGGTCAATTACTGAAAAAACATACTCCGGCGTAATCTCTGCCTTTATCAGCGCTAAATCCATGGCCTTGTCCCAGCCAATAACTTTGGCCGGAATACGGGGGCTGGCGGAGTCTCCCATGCGGATATAAACCCGGGAGTACCCCTGGTACTTGGGATCCACCTCGCTGGAAATAACGTGGTAGTTGGTGATCAATAATCCTGTAGAATCAATAAAAAAACCTGAACCAAGAACCTGATCGGGAATGCCGCGGCCGTGTTCTATGCGCATTCCGCGGTCAACCAGGACAGTGGCAACGCCCTTGAGCATATCCGAAACCGAATCCCTTCCCTGGGCATACTCCCGCAAATCAGCTGGGACAGTGATTCCGGCGGCTGCAGCCTGTTCCGTAGCGTCCAGAATATTCAGGAAGAACGCGGCAGTGCGCCTCTGTTTGGCTTTTACAGCCTGTTCAAGAAAAAAAAGAGCGTCGGCAGGTTCCAGCGGTTTAAGGGAATGCGCCTGCGCCGCGGCCAAAAACGCGGTAAGGTTATTTTTACCAATCTGATCCTTTGCGTAATCAAGGGTAATGTCAGGTTCCTCGCCGGTGCTTTCAACAGTGATTCCAAGGGCTGCAAGGGACCGCGCCATGGAAGCGGCCTCAGACCAGCGTTTTTCTTCAATTGCCTTTAACTGCATGGCCCTTAGGTTCTGTACGGCTTCATCACTGTAACGCGAAAGCTGGTCCTTGATTTCAGGATTTTCTCCGTCCGGATAAACCGAATCCGGGCCGTAAATAATTTTATATATTTCTATAAGATGAAGCGCCCTGGCCGGATCTTCGGCAGTAAACCGTGAAATGTCGTTCAGCCTTATATCGCTTACCGAGTCGGGCGGAGCAAGACGGCGCTCTGCAGCAGCCTGGGTATTGCAGGAGGCAATCAATAAACAGCAAATCAGTAAAATTAATAAATCAATAATACGTTGTTTCAAAATTATTATCCCCGGCCCAGTCGCTAACCGCATAATCATAATCCCGTTTATAGTCCAGCAAAGTCTCCGCAGGGGGCATAACACCGTCCTGCACAAGCGAGAACCTCCTGAAATGACGGAAAGTTTCCAGGCGGCCGTCCAAATCCAGATCGACCCGCTGGCCTATGGGCCTGCCCCGTAAAAAATCTGTCTGCGAAATCATACGTCCGTCAAGGTACTCCCTGGCCATTACCGGAATGCTCTGGCTAAGTTCAACAACTTCCGTTGCTCCCTTAAACTCCTGGCTGGGCCGTTCTACCCTGACTGAATTGGCAATCAGCAGCCGCCTTGTCAGCGCGGCAGTCAGGGCGTTTTTCTCCGGAATCAGAATACCGCCGCCGGATAATGCCGCAGATCCAGTCCCGGCCAAATTCCAAAAATCCCTGAACAATACAGGCAAATAATAAAAATTCAGGGGGCGCGGTATAAACCTTTCTTCGCCCAGCTGAACGTCCAAAACCGCGGGATATTTTTCCCAGCGGACATTGATTTTGCTCCGCGGATCGCCGCTTTCTTCCGCAGGCATTGTAATTGCCGCGCTTTGGGGATCCCCGGCCCAAAAATTCATCGCAATTTCCGGCAGATTGTCCTGATCCTCATCATAACTAAAACTACTGAGCATACCGTTTAGATACAGGGCAATACTCTCCGGGATTCCGTCCCCGTTGGCATCGGTTGTAATGGTCCCGGTAAATCCGTCAAGGTTTTCTTTAAATAAATCCCGGCTTTCCTGCGTACGGAGCATATCGTAAAAATTTTCCAGCAATAAAATATCCAGATTAGGCTCGTTTTTATCAGTGTAAATTTTATCAGGGTCAGTATTAAACAGGTCGGATACAGCGGTGGTTTCATCGATCAGGCCCAGATTGAGGGCCGGCAGCAGCGACGCCGGAACCGGCACATTGCCGGCTCTGTATGCAAGAATCAGCCGCGCAGCTTCCTGTGTATCCCTAATAAAGGGAGCGGCCATCCAGGCAAGTTCCGGATTATCAATAAGCAGAACCGGGAGACGCAGAAGTATATTATCCAAAATCTGACTTTCTGTTTCATCAGGCATAAAACCGCTGAATTGCGGTCCGCCCGAACCTGTACCGCCGGACGTCATTCCGCCGGATAAAAGATAATCCAGAAAAATCCTGGCAGGTTCGCTTTCCCTTGGGTAACGGCCCAGAATAAAAAGCGTAAAGCGAAGATATTCATCGCGGAGCGGAGAAAACCGCAGGGCAAGAAGTCTTAATCTGGCCAGATGCGGGCTTTCGTTTTCAACAGACTGCAGTGTTTTGAGCGCTTCACTGTAATTTTTGACTGCAATAAGGTTCTCCGCCTCCAGAAGCAGAGCGTCATCGGGAAGATATTTATTCCAGTTGTTTGCCTGTATTGCCTGCCTTAAGGCCTGTATAACGGCACCCCTGGGTTGATTGAGACGGGACTTGACTGCCGCCAAAAGATAAGAAATATCCGAAGAAACATCAGCGTAATCGGAAGCCCGTTCCAGAACGATCAGGGCCTCCGACCAATGCCCGCCGTCAATTGCGTTTTCTGCAAGGGTAACATACATGGATGCCGCCGCCTTTTCGCCGCGGGCAAAATCTTCGCTTTGGGCAGACAGAAAAGGCAGAGCCGGAATACAGACGAGTAAAAAAACAAATGTCCGGAATTTTTTAAATCTATTAAGAATCATATTGCAAAATCAGGACTCCTGGGCCGCGGCGAGGCTGTGGCGCGGCGGAAATTCCAGAAGTGAACGGACTTCATCATCGGCCAGGGTTTCGCGGGCCAATAAAGCGTCAGCCAGTTTTTCCAGTTTGCTCTTCTGCATTTTAATGATTTCTTCGGCTTTGCTGCGTCCGGCTTCAAGGATTTCCCTTATGGCAGTATCAATTTTTTGGGCGGTGTTCTCCGAATAATCCTTGTGCCTGGCGATCTCCTTTCCCAAAAAGATCGGTTCGTCTTCCTGGCCGTAACTGACCGGTCCCAAATCATCTGCCATACCCCATTCGCAAACCATGCGGCGCGCAAGATCGGTTGCCTGTTCAATATCATTTTTAATGCCGGTGGTTGTTTCGTTATAAAAAGCCTTCTCGGCAATACAGCCGCCGTAACAAATCACAATACGATCCTGAATCCATCCCCGCGTTCTGGAATAAGTATCTTCTTCCGGAAGCGAAAGCGCCATTCCCAAAGCGCGGCCGTGGGGAACTATGGTTACTTTGTGCAGGGGATCGGCGTTTTCAAGAAAATAATGGAGAATGGCGTGTCCGGCCTCGTGTATCGCCGTCATCCGGCGTTCCTTGTCTGAAACCGCAAGGGTAGTCCTTGCCACACCCATAAGTATTTTGTCCCTGGCTTCTTCAAAATCGGCCATTTCAACATTTTTCTTGTCTTTTCTGGCCGCGTAAAGCGCGGCTTCGTTGACCAGGTTCGCGATATCGGCGCCGCTCATACCCGGAGTCGCCCTGGCGATGCGGTCAAGTTCCACATTCGCATCAAGGGGAATTTTTGCGGAATGCAGCTTAAGTATGTCTTCGCGTTCCCTGATATCCGGCATCGCGACAACAACCTGGCGGTCAAAACGGCCGGGCCGCAGCAGCGCCGGGTCCAAAACATCCGGCCTATTGGTAGCGGCAAGAATTATTACACCGTCTTTGGAATCAAAACCGTCCATTTCCACAAGGAGCTGGTTAAGGGTCTGCTCCCTTTCGTCATGGCCGCCGCCGTAACCGGCGCCCCTGGTGCGGCCTACAGCGTCAAGCTCATCGATAAAAAGTATGCAGGGGGCGTTCTTGCGGCCCTGCTCAAAAAGATCGCGGACACGGCTCGCGCCGACTCCGACAAACATTTCAACAAAATCCGATCCCGACATGTGGAAGTACGCGACTCCGGCCTCGCCGGCGACCGCGCGGGCCATGAGGGTTTTACCGGTTCCCGGCATCCCCACAAGCAGAACGCCCTTGGGAATACGGGCCCCCATTTTGGTAAACTTCTGGGGATTCTTGAGAAAAGCAACAACTTCCTCAAGCTCGTACTTGGCGTCTTTTTGGCCGGCAATATCGGCAAACGTTATCTTTTTGCCTTCGTCATGGTAGCGCTTTGCCTTGCTCTTCCCGAACTGGAAATTCCTGTTCCCGCTCTGCTGCATATTCCGCAGCATTACGAACAGCAGCCAGATAAACCCTATATTAATTATCCACGGCAAAAATGACTGGAAAAGACCAAGCATACCGACCTGGGCCGGCGCCCCGGATACACTGATTCCCTTGTCCTGCAGATGCTGAAGCAGCAGGGGATCCTGATACGGAATAAGGGTCTTGAACGGCTGCCTTATTCCGTTTACAAACCGAGTCCCTTCGATCACGTTATTTTCGTATATTGTAACATCGGTTATTTCACTGGTGTCCAGGGATCTCGAAAATTCGGAATAGGGAATAACAGGTTTTGCCGGTCCTTCGTTAAGCCTGAAAAAATAACCGATAAAAATTATCACCAATGCCAAAAAAAAGAAAAGTGCGAACCTGTTGGGTTTACCGCCGCTCAATACCGGATGGGACGAATTCTTGTTGTTCTGATCATCACTCATCAGTAACCCCCGTCAAAATAAAAAATACACAATCCCCTGTACGGGGAGTTTCCTGCCTGCAAAAAAACACATCGCCGCTTTGTCCTGTTCCAAAAAAAGCCGCGTTTCCGGAGCTGTCCAGGGCAGTTACCAAACCGTAAAAACCGGCGCGTTCCCCGCTTTTGAATATATCAGAAAGCAGGTACTTATGTCCCGCCTTTATAATTGTATCTGCGGCCGACCATTTTTTTAATACCAACGGAAGGCCGGCATAAAAAAAATTGCCCCCGGCCGCAGGAACAGTTCTGTCTGCCGGAACAGCATCGCACACCGGAACAGCCTTGCCCGCCGGGAAACCTTCTTTAGTCCGTACAATTATCCTTAACTTCTTATAATTATATAATCCCGGAGTATCAATAAGCATACTAAAGTCTGAATCAAAACTGCGCAATCCCGCACCGGTTACATAAAAAAAACCATTTTTCTCCGCAAGGCGGACAGGCCCCAAATCACCTGCGTTAACCTTCCCTGTTTTTAAACCGGCAAGCAGATTCCTAAGGTTTTTTCGGCCCGGGACTCTGCGGGCGGCTGCAGGATCGCGCATAACCGCGCTGTTTTTAACAGCGTTTTTATGCCCGGCCAGCCAGTCAGCGGCATTAAAAACAGCTTCTTCCTGCAAAACCGGATGTTCCGTAAAAAAGGCCGCGGAGTCTGTCTGCAGACTTTTTCCGGGGCTTCCTCCGGGCATTTGTCCGGATTTCCAGTGCAGTTTTTTTGACGCCTCGCGTGAAATAAAATCTGCTGCCAGGGCCTGGGTTTCCGCGAAATTCAGCAGATTATCCCGCCAGTAAGGGAAGCCCTGATCCAGGACAGGGATTAAAAACTTTCTGATCCGGTTGCGGAGGAAACGGGTATCAAAATTGGTGGAATCTGTCCTATAGGAAATATTTTTGATTTTAAGGTAATCAAGTACATCAGAGCGGGTAAGATTTAAAAGGGGCCGCAAATAAAGGCCCTTTTCCCGTTTTATCCCTGCCAGGCCTGCAGGACCGGAGCCCCGTAATATCCGCATAAGTATGGTTTCAACATTATCGTCTTTGGTATGGGCAGTCAGAATCCGCACGGCAGCGTTTTGGCCGCCGGTCTGCATTTTACAGGTTTGCTGCTTACCGGCCAAAAGCCCGCCGGCTTGAAGCCTGCAGGCTTCACGGTTCAGGGCCCTGAGCCTAAAAAACCTGGCCGCGGCCTCAGGTCCCATTCCCCGCTCCCTGCCTGTTTGTTCTATAAGGCCGGGAGCGATTGCAATTACCCTGCATTTGATTCCGAGTTCACGGCAATATTTTTTAACTGCGGCCGCGTCCGCGCGGCTCTCGGCTGCCGGTCTCATTCCGTGTTCAACATGAAGTACATTCAGAATAAAACCCGACTCAGGCTGTATGGCAGCCAGAGCGGTCAGCATGGCCATGGAATCGGCCCCGCCGGAGACAGCGGCAAGCAATACCGTATCTTGCGGCAGACGGCCAAGGGCAGTATGTACCGCCCCTTCAAAAAAATCCGTAAAGTAACCGACTTTGCGGACAGACACTATTTACTGTCTTTGCCTTTGGTATCTTTGGTATCCTTGCCCTTGGGTGCGGCTGCTGCGGCAGCTGCTCCGGCTGCAGGAGCTGCGGTACCGGGTGCGGCTGCTCCGGCAGTACCTGCGGCAGGAGCTGCTCCGGGCGCGGCGGCTGCTGCGGCTTCGGCTGCTGCGACTTCCTCGGCTGTGGGTTCGGCCTTGGCTTCTTCCTTTGCGTACTTGACCAGGGTTATAACCTGATCATTGTTGGAAAGAACACGGACATTTTTGTCCAGAACCAGGTCACGCACATGAATTGACTGGTTGGTGCCGAGATTGGAAATATCCAGATCGATCCGCTCCGGCAGATACTGGGGCAGACATTCCACTTCGACTTCGTGCAGAGGGAACTCCAGAATACCGCCGTCCCTGACGCCGACGGCGTTGCCCTTGAGGTGAATGGAGACTCTTGCGCGCAGAACAACGCCGCTCTCCACTTCATAAAAATCGACGTGGAGAATATTGCCGTCCCTGATATTCCGCTGGGTATCTTTAACAAAAGCGTCAAAAGATTTACCGTCAACTTCCAGTTTAACAATTGTACTTTCAGAAATATTTCTGATTCCGTTGGTAAATTCCCGGGCATCCAAATCAATGGAAATGGCTTTTCCCGAACGGCCGTAAAGAACCCCCGGAATCCTGCCTATCCTGCGAACCCTGCGGGCTTTTACTGACCCGTTGCCGGTCCGGCCCTGGGCTTTAAATACTACCTGACCCATATATACTCCTTACAAAATCCTTGGGACGACAGGGATCGGACCTGTGCATGCCGGAGCCAAAACCCGGTGGCTTACCTCTTGCCTACGTCCCAAAAAACCATGATCCAGGCAAATTTATTCCTGTCACGGAGAACTTTTTTTATACAATATTATTTAAAAAAGTTAAAGTATCTGTTAATTAAAAATCAGATTTCAACGGACATATCGTCCGGACCGCTTCCCATGTCGTATTTTTCCAGAACTTTTTGCTGCAGTTCGGCCCGGAATTCAGGATGAATGGGATGGGCTACATCCTTGTACTCCCCTGTCCGGGTTTTGCGGCTGGGCATGGCAATAAATACTCCGCTCTTGCCTTCGATGATTTTAACATTGTGAACTACAAAGCAATCATCGAAAGTAACAGTAACATATGCCTTTAATTTTTCTTCGCCGGTTACCTTGCGAATCCGGATATCGGTGATCTCCATGGTGTGTCTCCTTGTGTTGGTACTGGATCAGGCTGGCTTACCAGCAAGTATAATCATTCTAATACGGGATCGGCCGCGGACGCAAGAAAAAAAGTATTTTGTATGAAATATTGTTGAATTTGTTGTAGTTTATAATGATTTTCCGCAATTTTAGAGTCGGTAAACACACCAAAGCAGCAGGATCCTGAACCGGACAGCCCTGCAAAATCTGCGCCGCCATCCAGAAGATTTTTTATTATTTCCCGGTAAATATCCGTTTGGGGCAATACCGACAAAAAATCATTGGAGAACGGCCATTTGCCTGGTTCCGAATTTAATATTCTTTTTATATCAATCTTTTCTTTACTTACAGTAAGTAAATTATTTTTAACGCCGCGGTGCTTTTCTCTGTATAAATCAAGCAGACGATAAGCTTCCGCTGTATCGCTGGAAAACGGCGGTTTAATCAAAATAACCCTGCAGCCGCCGGTTCCAAAAAATCTGGCCGGCCCGGATTTAATAAACGAACTCTGTTTAAAAAAAGACCCGGCTAACGGCTCAATGATTTCGCCCCGGCCTTTTACAACGGCGGCTCCTCCATGTAAAAAAAATGGTACATCGCTGCCCAGTAAAACCGCCATCTCTGACAATTTTTCCAAAGATAGATTTTTTTGTGAAAGCCGGTTTAGGGCCAAAAGCGCCGAAGCCGCGTCAGAGGAACCGCCTCCAAGACCAGCGCCCAAAGGAATTTTTTTATCGAGAAAACACTGTAATCCCTCATTAAAACCTGTTTTTTCGCAAAAGACGCGCACGGCTCTGGAAATAAGGTTGTTTTTACCGTAAAATTCAGCAGGAAATTTTTGATTAATGGTTTGTAAAACAAAGCCTTTGTCCCGGACAATTTCGAAGCGTAAATCATCGCCAAAATCAAGGCATACAAACAGGCTTTCCAGTTCGTGGAAACCGTCGGGCCGTACGCCCCCTATTTCCAGATGCAGATTGATTTTGGCCGGGGCGTGAATTGTACATGCGCGGGGCGGATGTTTCATTAAATCAATATAATAAAAAAAAAAAAATATTTTTGAAATATACTTGACAATTATGGAAACTCTCCCTTATGTTTCAAGTGAAACACTAAAATAAATATTTTTTTTGGAGAACTATATGATCTTGCATGAGGCTATGGATGATGAAGAACTAACCCTGATACCGGTCAGCGGCGGTCAGGACGAAATTCCAGTTTTCTTCATGTTCGATGATGAAGATGAAGAAGAGGATGACGATATCGACGAAGATGAAAATTTCGACGATATGGACGATGACTTCGAAGATGATTTTGAAGACGACGATTTTGACGACGACGATGACGAAGAATACGAAGAGGAAGAAGAGGACGAAGACTACGATTACGAAGAAGACGTAGATTACGACGATTTTGACGAGTAAAGATTGCCGGAGCCTTCCGCGGGTTCTTTTTCGCCTGTAAAAATAAGCGGCGCTGAACTCCAGAGCCGCTCAAGTTCAAAAAAAGAACGCGCCCTGGCTGTCATCAGGTGTATAACTATGTTCCCCATATCAATAAGGCTCCATTCATCTTCAACTTCGGGCTTCCTGGAACGGCGCAGGATTTCCAGGCCGTTTTCCCTTATATATTCCTTGATATGACGGTCCAGCCCGGAGAGGTGGGCGCCGCTGGTAACGGTCGCGATAACAAAAAAATCAGTCCAAAAATTAAGCTGCCTCATATCCATTACCACAACCGAGCCGCCGTTATGGGACGCAAGCAGTTTTCCCAGCTCTAGCGCTGTTTTTTTATCAGTTTCCTGTAACATATCTTTCATTAAAGTCCTTTCCAAGAATCAGGATGAAGTCCGCCCGGTATTCGTGGTTCTGCGCGCTGTTATCCGGATCATCGGGCGCCGGAGTTTCAAACTGAATGTTCCGGCAGCGGATGATTTCGCCGAAGGATCTGGCGCTTTCTTCATGGCCGGAACGGTCGATTATTACCGTATTCTGGTAATCATTGCGATCGGCATTGTCTATCGCAATTATATCATAACCAAAGCCCTGCAGCAGATCCGCAGTCCGGCTTGCCATTCCGGTTACCGGGGTTCCGTTAAGTACTTCTACAGTAAAAATCCGATCACTGTAGGAACCTTCCACCGGACGGATCAAAGCCGAAATTGTCTGGCGGACAATATCCTTGATTAAATTTCCGTCCCAGTGCGGGAACAGCAAAATTTGGCCGGAAACTTCCCTGGGTACCCCGGCAACTGACTGTATATTTACCCGGTCGATATCTATCTGGGCAAATGCGTCAAAAAGCCGGGCCCTGGTTCTGGAATCCATGCCTGTTTTAAAATAGGTATTAAAAACCTGGGCGGTCTGTGAATTTTTTAAATTTTCGTTCTGTTCGCCCAGCCGTTTTAAAAGGCTGAGGAAGAACCGCTGCCGCCGCAATACCGGCATATCGGCGGTTTCATCGGGTAATTCATAGGTAATATAGGATTTGGCCTTGTCCCCGTCCAGCCTGGTTACTCCGGAAGGGAATAATACAGGACTTTCTGAATACACTTCCACAGGTACAGGAATAAAGATATCTACTCCTTCGATTAAATCGGTTATCCTGGCCAGGTTATCAATATCTATGGCTACAGAAAAACCAATATCTATACCCAAAAGTTTGCCTACTTCAGACTGGAAAGGTGCAATTTTTGCGCTGTCATAAAGCATATCAATCCGGTCAACCCGGTTTAACCGCTGGATAATCAGGCCAAGGGAGCCGGGAATGTCAAAAACTGCCGCCCGCCCGGTCGCCGGATAATACATCAGCACATAGGTACAGAGGGGTTTGCCCTGATCTTCTATCACAAAAAGCGTATTAATGACCTGATCCCCGGACAGGGATTCTTCGATAGGGTCTGACCTGAATACCATAAAACCGGCGGCCGCTCCGCCGGCCAGCAGAACGGTAATAATTATCAGCAACAGGGGGCTGGCGTCAATTTTTGCGGCTTTCACAGGGCGGTTCCGGATTTGTCAAGAAAACCTGCGGTATACGACATAACAGCTTCAAAAAAATCATCCAGACCCGCGTAACGGCTCATTTCCCTAAGCTGGGGATCCACCCAGTACCTGGATACTTCGATTTTATCCGCTATATAAATAATTTTGGCCAGAGGGCAGGTGTCTATACCTCCGGTAACGTGCCAGCGCACCGCTTCCAGGAGGTCTTTATCATTTATACCATAACGGGTCCGCAGAAGAACCGCAGCGGCCCTGCCGTGCAGCAGCGAAGGTTTTTTTTGCTCATGCGCAGAAATCTTAAACCCGTCAGTCCCGGCCAGCAGTTTTACCGAAGCCGCGTCCATTAATTTGCAAAGATCATGGGCAATGCCTGCCAGATATCCCAAATCCGGATCCTGGCCGTACTTAATACAAAGATCCCGGGCAAAAAGGGCAGTATGCCTGGAATGGGTAAAACGGTGCAAATCAAGGGTATTCCGCGCTGCGTTTTCAATAATAACTGTTGTCTCCCTAATATTTTTTACTGAAGAAGCCGCATACGCAGCAACAGTATCGCAGCCGTAAAGGTTTCGGTCTTCTATGATACATCTGGCGCCGGGCGGTACCAAAAACTGCCAGTGGTCTCCTGCCCTGATTTTTTCCCGGACCTGCCTTGAAGAAATATCCAGTAAATCGTTTTTTAACCTGGTATGGGGATAGTTAAAATCCCCAGGTGTTTCAGGATTAACGAACCCAGCGTTGTTTGCAGTTTCCGCTGCCGTTTCGGTATTTGCCGCCGCTGCACTGCCCGCTGCCGCCGCGGTATTTGCCGCCGCACTGCCCGCGGCCAGCCTCCTGGCTATAATCAAGTCGGTTTCTTCGGCTATTTGGGCCGAGCTGCGCCAGAGGTGGAAACTTTCCAGTAAATCATCGCCCAGGACAAGACCTGGTTTACCGTCCGGCAAGTAACGTTTTTTAATGTCAAATACCGTATCTACAGTGTATGAAACCCCTTCACGCCGGATTTCGCAATCGTCAACAGTAAACCGGCTGTCGCCGCAGACAGACGCGCACAGCATTTCCAGGCGGTCTTCCGGGGAAGCTCCCTCCGCGCCGATTTTAAACGGCGACTGAAACGCCGGTACAAGGATAATCCGGTCGTAACCGGCGGCAAGTACAGCCTCCGCAAGGAAGAGATGCCCCAGGTGAACCGGGTTAAAGCTGCCGCCGAGTATTGCGTCCTTCATTCGGGTTTGTCCGTATTCATGGAACCTCTGTCCGCAGTCACCAAGCCCGAAAAAACTCTTATAACCTCCGGAATTCCGTCTCCGGAAAAAACCGAAATGCCGATAATTTTTTCGTCCGGGAACGCGGCTTTAAGTTCATCGAGGCGGCCTATGGATTCTTCCAAATCGGTTTTGGTGCCGATAATGACATGCTGTTTGGCGGTCAATTCAGGAGAAAAAGCCTCAAGCTCCCTGTAAAGAACATTAAAGGCATCAAGGTAATTGTCATCGCCCAGATCGATCAGAAAGGCCAGGGCCGCGGTGCGGGAAATGTGCTTTAAGAACCGGATTCCAAGGCCAAGGCCTTCGGAAGCGCCTTCGATAAGGCCGGGAATATCGGCGATTATTATGTCTGTGTCGTTAAAAGAGAGAACGCCCAAATTGGGGATTTTGGTGGTAAAAGGATATGGAGCTATTTTAGGGCGGGCATTGGTAAGTTTATCCAGAAGTGATGACTTCCCGGCGTTCGGAAACCCAACCAGGCCGATATCGGCCATGACCTGGAGTTCTACCCTTAGGCGGCGTTTTTCGCCCGGCTTGCCGGGCAGGGCCCTGCGGGGCGCCTGGTTTATTGACGACTTAAAATGAATGTTGCCCCAGCCGCCGTTTCCGCCCTTTAGGTAAAGGAAATCGCCTGAATCGCCGCCAAAGTCACGGATTAATTCGCCGGAACCGGCGTCTTTGATTATTGTGCCGGGAGGCAGCGGAATAATGACGTCCTCCCCGTTCCTGCCGTAACAGGAACGGCCCTCACCGTCATGCCCGTTTTCTGCCCTGAATGATTGTCTGTAACGCAGATGGGCAAGAGTGCGCAGGTTGCGGCGGACACAAAAAATTACGTCCCCTCCCCTGCCGCCGTCGCCTCCGGACGGCCCTCCCCTGGGTACATATTTTTCCCTGCGGAAAGCAATGCAGCCGTTCCCGCCATTACCCGAGGATACTTCTATAAGCGCTTCGTCTGCAAATTTTTCCACACTTGAAATCTAAAAAATTTTGAATTTAAAAAAATCCTGAATTATGAGTTTCCTATACTGCAGACCTGGGGGGTGGGAATCACCGCGGCAAGATGCCGGCCCCGGCTCTGGATAAAGGAAACTGTTCCGTCAACTTTGGCAAAAAGGGTATAATCGCCGCCGCAGCCTACATTCTGACCCGGGTGAATCCTGGTTCCCCTTTGCCTGACTATAATGGCGCCGGCTTTTACTTCGCCGCCGCCGGAAACTTTTACACCTAAATACTGGGGATTTGAATCCCGGCCGTTTTTTGCACCGCTGCCGCCCCGTTTACGAGCCATAAATTATCTCCTGTGCTCTTCTATACTTACCGAACAAAAATCCGGATATTCCCTGGCTACCGAAACAAGGCCTTCTGTTAAAAAATCCCCGACCCCGGCCGTAAAATCCGTTTCTTCGGCAGTTACACTCAAAATTTCAAGCAAAAAATCCCCGCGCCGCGGAAATTTTCCGCTGAATTTAACTCCCTTCCTTTTGGAAAGGACGTCAGCAGCGGTTCTTGCCAGAACAGATACGGCTGCACAGACAATGTCGGAACCTTTTGGCCCCGCTCCTGCATGACCGCAAATGCTGCAGGTTCTTAAAAAACCGTTTTCCCTAACAAGTTCCGCCTTTATCATCAGGCGCCGATAATGTCCTGAACCCTTATTACCGAGTATTGCTGCCTGTGGCCCTTCTTGCGCCTAAAGTCCTTCTTGGGTAAATACCTAAAAACAATGATCTTTTTGGCCTTTTCGTGGGCTTCCACAACCGCAGAAACCTTGACTCCGGACACATAGGGCGCGCCCACTCTTACAGTCTCGCCGGAAACCAGAACCACCGATTCAATATCCAGCGGCGATCCCGGAGCGGCTTCGATTTTATCCACCCTAAGGAGAGCGCCTTTCTCGGCCTTGTACTGTTTTCCCTTAAATTCAACTATTGCGTACATGGTAAATCCTTAAAATCACAATTAGAGATCAATTATTAACCAAAAAATCCATTTTGGTCAAGAGAGGAATTCAAAAAGAAATGAAAAATTAGAAAGGAGAAATGAGAAGTAGTTGAGTGGTTGAATAGTTGAGTAGTTAGTAGTTGACAGTAGGGAGAAATTAAAAAAGAAAAATGAAAAAAGTAGTAAACTTATCATCCACTCCCTACTCCCTACTCCCCATTTCTTCCATTCCTAATTTTAATTTTATACCTGAACTCCGAGAGCTTTGTGAGAGATTCTTCTCATAGTATTTATTCGTGAATTTTCGTGATGTTTGTGGTAAATTCTTTGATTTTATTTATTTCGGCAAGGAATTCAACCGGGAAATTGAAGTCTGCGGCTTTGATGGTTTCTTCAAGCTGTTCGGGCGCAGAGAATGACGCAATCGGGACTGCGGGAAAATCCTGGGCCATGACATAGGCAGCGACCAGGGCGGCTGCGGGGATTTTGAGGGATTTTTCCCATTGGGTTAATTTTTCAAGAATTTTTTTGTTGTTTTGATTACCGTAGATTTTTTCGATGGCCGGGGATACGGATGAGCCGTTAAGTTTTTTGGAAAAATACCCGTTGCACGATGATGTATAGGCCATTACAGGCATTTTGGTTTTTAAATGCCAGTTAAATATTGGAAAATCCATCGATACCGTCGTCTTGTCGCTGATTTCGGCAGTGTTTAAATCGGCCAGGCCAAAGCGGATTTGGTCGCAGATAAAACCGGTAACTGCAAGGCGTTTTGCGGCTTCCTTTGCTTCGATCATGCGCGGCAGGGTCCAGTTTGAAAAACCGTATTGCCTGATTTTACCTTCTTTTTTGAATTCTTCCATGGTCAACAAAATTTCTTCAGCAGGTTTTGAAACATCATCGCGGTGAAGAAAATAGATGTCGATGTAATCTGTCTGGAGGGCCTTAAGGCTTTCTTCCAAATCAAAACGCAGATCATTTTTTCCCATCCGCGGGACATTCATTGTTTTTAAAACAGGATGGCCGCCTTTGGTGGAAAAAATTACCCTGCTCCGGCATTTTCTTTCTTTGGCCCAGCCGCCGAGACATTTTTCGCTGGCGCCGTGTCCGCCGGGGAGCCAGTCCGCATAAACCCTGGCTGTGTCGAAAAAATTCCCGCCGTATCCGGCAAAACGATCCATCTGGGCGTACGCATCTTTTTGGGGCATTTTGGATCCAAAAGAAACAGTCCCCAGACAAAGCGCGGATACATCAGGCAAAGAAGGCAGCAGCTTTAAATACTTCATTTTTCACTCTTCACTCTTCATTTTTCACTCTTCACTCTTCACTCTTCACTCTTAAATTTTCACTTTTCACTCTTCACTATTAACTATTAACTATTAACTTATCACTTTTATTTTTCATCTATTCCGGCTTTTTTTAGTTTTTCAATTATTAATGTATAGTTCATCTGGTCGATATTGTCCCTGAGCCAGCAAACAAGCCCGTCATCGGATTCATAAACAGATTTTTCAATTTCACCCATGGCGGCGTCAATCTCATCTACATCGTAGTTTTTGCAGCCGTCGGCGAGCCTGGAAAGCAATTCATCTTCGGGCTTTTGCCTGACAGGTTTGTTTGATTTGGCATCCATTACACCCAGGAATTCATCGATGTCGGCCATTAACTTATTGGCGGCATCCAAAAAAACAGGATTATTGGATCTAACATAGACAAAATTTCCTTCTTTGGCCGCTTTTTCCAGTTCCATAGCCTGGTTTCCAAGAAGATTTGCCTGAATTCCGTAGCTAGATCCCTTGATTCCATGGACAATTACCGCGTATTCTTCAAGTTTTTCGCTGACTGGATCCTTGATAGTCTCAAGAAGCGGCCGTGTGTTTATCGTAAAAGAATGCAGTACATTGAGATAAGTTTCTTCGTCATCGCCAAAACGTTCTTTTCCCTTTGTAAAATCGATCCCCGGAATAACCTTGCCAAAAGTACGGCGTTCCAGCCCGCTTCTCCGGTTGGTATTGATCCGCCTTTCTTTATTACTGCGTTTCTCCAGGATTTCGGCCGGTTCGCTATTAATAACATCAGCGTTTTTATCTTTTTGGGGCTCCTTTATCCATTGCCTTATTACGGAATCAAGGTGTTCCCTGTTAATGGGTTTGGATATAAAAGCCTGAAACCCCTTTTGCAGAAACATTTCATCATTGCCGGTTATAGCGTTTGCTGTAAGCGCAATAACCGGAATGGTTTTGGCATAATCGGTTCCGATTTCTTCGCGGATAATTCTGACGGCTTCGATTCCGTCCATACCCGGCATCATGTGATCCATAAAAACGGCATCATATTTGACATTTTGCTCCCTGATCGCCTCAATCGCAAGAGGCCCGCTGTTTACACAGTCGACAGTCATTCCGTAGAGTTTAAGCATTCCCCTGGCAACATCAAGATTTGTCGCATTGTCATCCACAACCAGAACTCTGGCGTATTTCATATTCATGCGGCTGTATTCATTGCTCCTGTAGCGCCTCGAGACCGAATAACGAAAACTTTTGAGGCTGTTTATCACATCAATGTTCAGGGTTGAATCATTTACGAATTTTTGTTTGAGTTTTAGGGAGAAAACACTGCCGGATCCGTATTGGCTTTCTACGGTAATGGTACCGCCCATCATATCAATAATTTTTTTGGTAATGGAAAGCCCAAGGCCTGTGCCTTCGATTTTACGGTGGGAAACCGTGTCTATCTGGAAATAATTATCAAAAAGGTTTTTTAGGTTTTCCTCTTTGATACCGACGCCGGAATCCCTGATTGACGCGTTGAACCATACAATATCGCCTTCCCGTTGGCAGCGGATGCTTAGTTCAACAAAACCTGCCATGGTATATTTGCACGCGTTGGACAAAAGGTTATTGAGCACCTGTTTAATCCGCAAATCATCCCCGAACAGATGCACAGGCAGGCTCTCGTCTATATCAAGCCTGAACTCTATGGGTTTTTCTCCGATGTACATTATGCTTTGCGTGACAGTATCGTTTATCAGGTTTGGTATATCGTATTCGGCGGGAATGAGTTCCAGTTTGCCGGCTTCGATTTTGGAAATATCGAGGATGTCGTTCACTGTGGAAAGCAGGGTAGAACCGGCGCTGGATACTTTTTCCAAATCGGACTGCGACTGGGGATTTAAGGTTTCGGTTTCGAGTATTAACTCTGAAAGGCCGATTACGGCGTTAAGCGGGGTGCGCATTTCGTGGCTCATGCGCGCAAGAAAATCGGTTTTGGCCAGAGAGGCCATGCGGGCCGTTTCCATCGCGGTATGCAGGTCTGTAATGTCCCTTGAGATTCCGAGCAGGCCGATTACTTTGCCGTTCAATATCAGCGGAGCTTTAATTGTTTCAAGCATCCTGCGTGAAAGATCCGGATTTGTAACCCATTCTTCAACTTTAAGCGTTATCCTTTTCTCCATTACATTTTGGTCGGTATCCATAAAGTACGCGGCCATTTCCTCATCGAAGCCGTAAATTTCCCTGGGGGTCCGGCCGATAATTTCTGACTGGCTGTGTCCGGCGAATTCTTCGTAACGGTGGTTGCATTCCATGTATTTTCCGCTGGTATCCATGCAGAAAACCATATCGGGCATTGAATCAAAAACCGATTTCAGTGTATGAATTTTTCTGTTGGTGAGTTCACTGGCATGGTATTTTAAAAAATACAAAACCGCCAGAGACAAAAGCATAATAAACAGGACAACGGTTAATAAAATCACATTATATCCAGAAACGGTATACAAACGAGATTAAGCGCGCCGCGCAAAATCCTTAACACGGCTTCGGAAAGGGCCAAACGGGAAGCCGCAAGAGCAGGCGTTTCGGCGTTCAGGATGGGGCAATCGTGGTAGAAACGGCTGAAAGCTTTGGAAACATCGTAAAGGTAACCGGCTACAACGGAGGGATCGATATTTTCCGCGGCAAGCGCTACCGCGTCATTGCATGCGGCAAGAATTTTGATCAATTCCCATTCGGCATCGGATACAAGCAGGGAAAAGTCGGCCGCGGTTTTGGCGTTGGCCTGGGCATTTGCCTTGCGGACAAGGGATGAAATTCTGGCGCCCATGTACTGCAGATAAGGGCCGGTGTTTCCGGTAAACGACAGGGATTCTTTGGGATCAAAAAGCATGTCCTTTAACGGGGATACCTGGACAAGATAATAATGAAGCGCGCCAAGCGCGACTTTTTCGGCTGTGCCGGCGGAATCGCCCACGGCTTCTTCCCTGTCCTTGCTGCGGATTTCCTGCAGGGCAGAATCACGCAGGCTGTCGATAAGATCGTCGGCGTCAACCACTGTGCCTTCGCGGCTCTTCATTTTTCCGTCGGGAAGGTTGACCATTCCGTAGGCGAGATGGTAGAGGCTATCCGCCCAGGGTATGCCGAGTTTTTTAAGCAGGGTAAACAATACTTTAAAATGGTATTGCTGTTCGTTGGCGACAACAAAGATAAGGCGGTCGAAGGGCCAGTCGTTGTATCTGTAAATGGCGGTGCCCAAATCCTGCGTAATGTAAATGGAAGTGCCGTCCTTGCGGATTAATACTTTTTTGTCCAGCTTCTCCGGCGTAAGGTCGGCCTGAACCGATCCGTCTTCCTCGCGCAGGAAAATACCCATAGCCAGGCCCTTGTTTATCTGATCTTTTCCAAGCAGATAAGTCTGGCTTTCGTAGTAATATTTGTCAAAATGCGCGCCTGTGCGTTCATAAGTCTTCATCCAGCCGTTAAAAGCCCAGGCGTTCATTTTTTTCCATAATTCAATTGTCTCCGCGTCGCCGGCTTCCCAGAGACGGAGCATTTCCCTGACTTCCTTCATAAGCGGCGCCTGGGCTTCGGCTTCTTCGGCTTTTAGGCCTTTGGTCCGCATCAGCTCGTCACATTGCGCCTTTAGTTCCTTACCAAAGGCAACATACCAGTCGCCGACAAAATGGTCGCTTTTGACTCCCTCGGACTCCGGGGTTTTTCCTTCGCCGTGTTTTTTATAGGCAAGCATTGACTTGCAGATATGAACACCCCTGTCGTTTATTATCGCAACCCTGCGGACATCGGCGCCGCAGGCTTCGAATATACGCGAAATGCTTTCGCCCAGAACATCGTTGCGCATGTGACCCAGGTGAAGCGGTTTATTTGTATTGGGGCTGGAATACTCAACCATGATACGTCTGCCCTTTAAAGTCCCTGGTTTACCGCAGCCGGATTCATCATTAAGGATTTCCGGGAGGATTTTGGACGCGGTAATTCCGCGGTCAAGCCGAACGTTTACATAGGGACCTTCGGCGGTAAAGGAACCGGCGGCCAAAGAGCCGGCGGCAGTACTCTGCAGCGCGGCCGCTTTTGTTGCTGCAGACGCGGCGCTGTTGGCCTGATTCACAGCGGAGTCCAATTCAGCAAGCTTCGCACACACCATGACGGCAATTTGGGGCGGTCCCTTGTGCAGTAATTTAGCGTAAGCAAACATCGGGAAACCAATATCGCCCATCTCAGGGCGCGGCGGGTTCTCGGCGGTTATATCTGAAGGAGCTATAGCCGCCGCAGCCGCGGGAAGCGCAGCTTCCCCAAGCAGGCTGTTAATAGCTTCGGCGATTCTTTTTTTCCAGGGTTCTTTGTAATCATACATGATTTAATTTACCATAGTCGGACGATAATGACAAATACCGTTATCAATCAATGCTTTCTGCAATACCATCATGGAATTATACAGTACCGTGTATTTTTCCCGCGTTCCGTACTCCGGATAGATCCTTTTTTATAATCTACAAACAAGGTGACATCGGGTTTTATGGAAGAACGTACAGAATTAGTTAATTGAAGCAAAGTCTCATCGGGATCAATTAATCCGCATATTGTTTTATCGTCATTAACTCCAATATAGAGAGTACCTCCTGCAGTATTGGCAAATGCTATTATGGTTTTTTTTATATCTTCAGTATACTCACGCTTAAATTCTACAGTAAGACTTTCTCCGGATTCAATTTGTTTCAGGTCCATCAAATCCTCCTACATTCTAATACATTCTAATACATTCTAATACATTCTAATACATTCTAATACATCCGTTATTAATCAATATCTAGGGCGTCAATGTCATCCAGAATTTCAATTACTTTCTGAAGTTTTAGGACGGTTTTTCTGATACTGTTGATAAATTCGCCGCTCTTGTCCAGAAGCGCCGGCAGATTGGACAGGCTTAGGTACTGGCCTTTTTTTTCCCTGCCAAGTATGCCGTTAAGAACGGAGATCATGTTGCTGCCGGAATCCCGCGCCGAATTGATAATACCAGCCGCTTCATCGGAAGCTTCATCGATAATGCTCTGGGCTTTGCGCCGTCTGGCCGCGAGGGAAAAAAAATCCTGTTTGGCCTGGGCATAACGTTTTCCGTATTCACCGTAGGGGGCTATCCTGCTTTCGAGTTTGAGGATGGATTCATCAAGCCGGATCAACACGTTATAACATTCGTCAAATTCGCTGCGGTTTTCGGGTTTGATAAATTCAGCCTTTATTAATACGGTCTTTAGGGTCCGGTTAAGTTCGGGAAGAAATACGGCGGAATAAAAAGTAAGCAGGAACGACAGGCTGAAGGTTTTTTTTACCGGGAATCCGTCCGGGTTTATGTCAGAAACGGTATTGCCTATGGTAACCAGGTTTGTTCCGTTAAGGAAAGTCCGCAAAGATAACAGGAGATTGCGCCGCCGTTTTTCCCTTAAAAATTCGGCAACATTGCGGTCGGCCTGGTTTCTCCAGTAATCCCGGTATACTGAATACCAATCCTCGCCGCCGGTAATTTCCCTGGGCGGTACAGGCGCGTTCATGCCGGCGCAGCGGATAATTTTTGTCAGCGGAATCCTTATGTTGAATTCCCGGATCACTGACAGGGATTCTTCTGCCCTGGATAATAAATTCCGCATTTCCCTGCTGATGTCAAAATTTGGTTCCCGCGAATTTTCGGACAAAAGAAAAACAAACAGGGACTCCAGCACAGAAATCTGCGGATTCGTATGCAGCGAAAAAAGAATATTGTTAAGGGAAACAAGCAATTCCCTTACCGAACCTGCCGTGCAGGAAAAACCGTTTGTGGCGACATCATAGGTAAAGGCCATTATTATTTTGTCAAAAGGGAAAAAAGCAAGTTCCTTAAGGCAAAAAAGTGTACGGGCGTTGATATACATTCCGGTTCTGGATTCGTCGGTAATTCCCCTTAACGCGTCATCAACGGATTTAAGGGCGATCTGCCTTAGCTCGGGATCCGAGGCGTTGGGATTTTTATTGGACAGCAGCAGCGGATCAACAGCCGACTGAAGCTGAAAATGCACGGCAGGCATTTCAAGTGATCCAAGGAAGGCGTAAAAGGCCCTTTTGTCCCTGTTGAATCCTGCGTCAAGGGCCGAATAAAAAAACCTGGCGGCTGCCTTGAGGTTTTCTGTCAGGGTATAAAAAACCGGCTGGAGTTTCCCGCTGCGGAAACTATAAAGTCCGGCTGTCTGTTCGTTTATCTCCCTGCCAAGCAGTTCCATCTGCCGGATCGCGAAAAGTTTAACCGGAGTCTTGCCGCTGAAAATACTCTGGATAAAATACCGCAGACGGGAATACCAGGGCAGCCGCGAGTACATCTCATCAATGCTTAAGGGAGATTCGATATCATTTTCGGCCGTATAAAGTGGTTCTACGGAAAGTATGGAAAGGGATTTTAATTTTTCCAGAAGATTCTGTCTTTCCTGGAGAGTCAACCCCGAAACCAGACGGTCAAAATGATCGTAATCCTGCATCGATAAAATTTATCATTCAATCGCGTAATTGTCAAAATAACCCTGTATCAGAATTACGGGCGTGCCCTTGTCGCCGGAACCGCTCACCAGATCGCAGAGGCTTCCCAGTAAATCGGTAAACTGCCGCGGAGTTGTTCCTTCGGATTCCATCTTGCCCATCTGGCTGCCGCTTTTGGCCCGTATCGCCTTCTCGATGGCCTTGCGAGCTTCGTCTTTGGAAAGATCGGCAAAATTATTGTCGGCCAGGTATTTTAACTTAAGTTCGTTGGGGGTTCCCTTAAGGCCGGCGGTAAAAGCCGGAGTTACAACCGGGTCGGCCAGTTCCCAGATGCCGCCGACAGGGTCCTTGAACCCGCCGTCCCCGTAAACAAGTACTTCGACTTTCTTGCCGGTCTGCTCCAGCAACGCCTTCTGCAGTTTAAGGACAAAGGCGTCGCAGTCGCGGGGGAATAATTTTAAGCGTTCTTCGGTGGCTTTGTTTGAACCGAGCAAGCCGTACAGTTCATTGTAGCCGCTGTTGTTAACGGGTTTGTTCAGAATATCGTCAAGGCCAAGTACTTTTTTGGCCCCGGCAACTGTCAGCGCCCTTTTTGTGCGGGCCCTGGTATGAATATCTGCGGCAATTACCTGATCTGTATAATCAAGAATGCGTTTTGGATCTGCGCACAGTATTATTTCAATGTTATCATTGAGGGATTTATAATAAGAAACATAATCGACGCCGGTAAATTTGTGCTTGATTTCCTTGCCAAAAAGACGGCGGTACTCCGGTTCGCTAAGGCAGTCCGAATACGGATTAAGATGTTTATCGTCAACATCTTCCCAGGATATAAGCTGGTTGCCGACTTCGTCCGCCGGATAATTAAGCTGAACGGTAACCTTGTCAGCGCCGCGGGCAATCGCTTTGAGCAGCATGGCAAACCGGTTCCGGCTCAAAATTGGGAAAACCACGCCTATATGTACACCTGCCCCGGCCTTGTTCGCCGCCGAATCTGCGCCGGCAGGCTGCCCGGAAAACTTTGAGCGCACATCAGATGCGATCTGGTCGACCGTTACGTAATTGCCCTGCGAACGCGCCACCACAGCCTCGGTGACCCCGATTATATCGCCGTCATTAATGCGGATTTTTTCGTATTCAACAGCGTCTTTTACAGACTGACAAACTATACCCACCAAATCATCGGTTTCCCTGATGATCGGAGTCCGAAGCCCAAAAGCCCTTGTTCCTGTTACTCTCATGGTTTGATTATATAAAAAAAATTAATTATTGTCTCCGTATTCCGGTGTATCCTCGGCGGCCAGAGCTGCCAGTGCCGCTGTACTGCCTGAGCCGGTTTTGGGACGGACAGCGGCAGCCTTTGACCCGGCGCCGCGGCCGGAACCTTCGTTAAAACTGCCGGCGGATAACCTTTCTTTTTTGGCTGCCTGATCCTGCAGGGAAAGCACAGCCGCCGCGTGAACGGCCTTTGCTGCCGTAATTCCAACCCCGGATTTATCAGCTAACTGCCGGGGTGAAGCGGCCGCGATTTTTTCAAGGCTGCCCCAATCTTTCATTAAAGCAGCGGCGCGTTTGGGGCCTATGCCTTCCACCGATTCCAGGGCCTTGAAGCCGATGTCTTTGGACCGCAGTTTTTGGTTAAAGTTCGTCGCAAAACGGTGGGTTTCGTCCCGTACGTACTGCAGCACCTTAAGCGCTTCCGAACGCCTTGAAAGCCGTATAGGTTGGCTGTTCCCGGGGAGGTAAATTTCTTCTTCCTGCTTGGCAAGGCCGGCAATGCCGCAGTCAGCGCCAAGTTCTTCCATTACCCCTTTGGCCGCGTTTACCTGGCCAATGCCTCCGTCAATCAGGATCAAATCAGGAAGTTCGGCATTTTCCCTGAGCAGCCTGGAGTACCTGCGGCGCACGGCTTCGCGCATTGATTCAAAATCATCAACTATGCCTACGACAGTCCGCAGTTTAAAGTAACGGTAATTTTTTTTGTCCGGAATCCCGTTTTTAAACGAAATCAGCGAGGCTACCGGATGTTTACCGTCGAGCTGGGCAATGTCAAAACCTTCGATACGTTCGGGCCTGGTTTTTAGGTTAAGTACATGCCGCAGTTCGTCCAGGGCCGGGCCTGCGCCGCGTTCGCGCATACGTCTGCGGAGTTCTTCCAGGGCGTTCTGGCGGGCCATGGCAAGGGCCGCGATATGGCGTTTTTCGTCAGGCGGCAAAAGCAGGGGCGCGAAACCAAAGGTTTCCTCAAAATATTGTTTAAGCGAGTCATTGGCCGGGTTACTTTCTGTGGGGCGGCTGAAAAAAATTTTTGGGGGCGGATCCTTGTCCGGGCTGTAATAGGCGGCAATAAACGTATCCAGGGACTGGCCTTCGTCCGCGGCGGATTTTGTGCTGAACAGTTCCCGGCCGGTTACGCGGCCGCCCCGTACGGAAAAGACAGAAAACACGGTAAAAATACCTTCGTTTGCCCAGGCAATGTAATCGCGGTTTTCCGGATCGCGGTCTTCCATCGTGCCTGGCTCGGACAATTCCTCAATCGCGCGGACAGCGTTGCGCAGGCGGGCGGCTTCTTCATACTTTAAAACTTTGGCCGCTTCATTCATTTTTTCTTTTAAGTCACTGACAAGGGCATTGGTCTCACCGGCAAGGAGTTTTCTGACCCTTTCAACCTGAACCGCGTAATCGGCGGGGGTAATACGTCCGCAGCAGGGAGCTGTGCAGCGGCCGATATGGTAATACATGCAGGGGCTGTCCCGTTTGACCATGGTACGGCATTTGCGCAGGGGAAAAGTTCTTTCGATAATTTCCAGAAGTTTATCCACTCCCTGGATATTGGAATAAGGCCCAAAGTAAAGGCTTCCGTCCTCGACTATGCGCCTGGTTCTATAGACCTTGGGGAAATCACCCGCGCTGATCCTAACAACCGGATATGTTTTGCCGTCCTTTAAATTAATATTATACTTTGGCGAATGCTGTTTTATCAGCGTATTTTCCAGAAGCAGCGCCTCATACTCATTGGCGGCAATGATGGTTTCGATTGAGCACGCATGCCGGATCAGGGCGGCAGTTTTGACATCCTTGCCGCCGGAAAAATAACTCTGCAGCCTGTTCCTTAGTACTTTCGCCTTGCCTACATAAATAATCCGGCTCTCAATATCTCTCCAGATATAAACACCCGGTTCAAGCGGCGCGTTTTTGGCCGCGGATTTGAGATTTTCAAGATATTCTGACTTGACCGCAATTCCCATAATATCGCCGGATGTTTACATCCGAAAATACTCTAGTATTTATTTTTAATCAATTGTATAATTATTCAAGATTCTCATAAAATGAGCCAGAGAGGAGAAATTCAATGAGTAATGCGGTATTAGATGAAATTTCCGGTTTATTGCAGAAGGGAAAAGCCAAGGATATCGTTGTCGTGGTACAAAAAGCCCTTGATGACGGAGTTCCGGCCGGTGATATTCTGAATAAAGGCCTTATTTCCGGAATGAACGTAATCGGCACCAAATTCAAAAACGGTGAAGTATTTGTCCCCGAAGTCCTGGTCGCGGCAAGAGCCATGAATCACGCATCGGTAATATTAAAACCCGCCCTGGTTAAAGCCGGCATCAAACCGGTCGGGAAGGCGATAATTTGTACGGTAAAGGGCGATCTGCACGATATCGGCAAGAATCTGGTCAAGATGATGATTGAAGGAAACGGTATTGATGTAATTGACCTGGGCGTTGATGTAACCCCGGAGAAAGTTGTTGATACAGTAAAAAATTCCGACGCCAAAGTAGTTTGCCTCTCCGCACTTCTGACAACCACAATGCTTTCCCAAAAAGACGTAATCGACGCGCTCAAAACAGCGGGCGTCAGGGACAAGGTAAAGGTCATGGTCGGCGGCGCGCCGGTAACCCAGAGTTATGCTGATGAAATCGGCGCAGATGCGTATACACCGGACGCCGCAAGCGCCGCGGAAGTCTGCAGGGCATATTACTGAAAGTACGTATAAACAACGGTCTGGAATTTGAAACCCTCGGCGGCGAGACTCTGCTTGCCGCTTTGGGACGGGCCGGGATTCCGGTTTCCGCTCCCTGCGGAGGCAAACACCGCTGCGGTAAATGCCGGGTCAGGATTCTTGAAGGCCAAACAAAAAATATACTTCCCGCGGAGAAATCCCGGTTAACGCAAAACTTTGAAACGGGCGTTGTTCTGGCCTGCGCTTGTGTCCCGGAAACCGATATAACCCTTGAACTAATTTCTGATAATTCCTATGAAGGCGGCGCATACCAGGGCGGCGCTTATCAAAAAAATCAGAAAAAAAATGTCCCAACTGTTAAGCCTGAAAGCAGGCGCGCGGGCGCAGCCCTGGACATAGGCACTACGACAGTTTCGGCCCGCCTTATCGATTTGGATACCGGCCTGGAACTGGATACTTACTCCGCCCTGAATAGGCAGAGGGTATTCGGCGCAGATGTCATTAGCCGCATCGGAGCTGCCAGAGAAGGCAAAACAAAAGAACTTTTTGGCATTATCAACAGCCAAACCAATGACATTCTTTGCGGCTTTAAAGAAAAATTCAGACTGGATTCCATTGAAACCCTTGTTGTCGCGGCCAACACAACAATGCTGCATCTGTTCGCAAACGAAGATCCATCGCCCATGGGAGAGATTCCCTTTAAGCCTGTCTTCCTGGAAGAACGCAAATATACAGGCAAAGACCTGGGCCTTCCAGTTGAAAATATTTATCTTTTTCCGTCGATTTCCGCGTTTATAGGCGGAGATATTGTGTCGGGCCTGGATGCGGTCAATATCCTTGACGCGAAAGAAACTGTTTTTTTTATAGACATCGGCACCAACGGCGAAATGGCGCTTTTTTACAAAGGCGAACTTTATTGCGCGGCAGCGGCAGCCGGACCGGCCCTGGAAGGCGCCGAAATTTCCTGCGGAGTCGGCAGCATACGCGGCGCGATAGACATGGTCGAATGGGCGGACGGAAAACTAAACTGGTCCACCATCGGCGGGGATCCGCCAGCAGGCATCTGCGGCTGCGGCCTTATCGACGCGATAGCCCTAATGCTGGACAGGGAGATTATTGACGAAACCGGCGCCTTTGCCGATGACAGCCTTGAAGATTTCCCGATTGCTCCCGGTGTCTCCATTACAAACAGGGATGTCCGCCAGTACCAGCTTGCCAAAGGCGCCATAATCACTGCAATAAAAATTGTTTTTAATAACGCCGGAGTTCCGCTGGAAGATGTACAGAAGGTTTATGTCGCAGGCGGCCTGGGTTTTTATGTTGATCAAAAATCGGCTGTAAGGTCAGGTCTTTTGCCGCAGGAGTTTCTTGACAAGATTGAAGTCTGCGGCAACACCAGTCTTGCAGGCGCGGTCAAAGCTCTGCTGCATTTAACCGGAGCGGCGGCGTTCGGCGAGATAGTAAAAAGAAGCAAAGTCATGGACCTTGCTTCCGATCCGGTATTTATGGAATCTTTTGCAGAAAATATGCTTTTTTCTTAATAATTTTTACTAACCATTTAAATTCCTGACAAGATGAGACATGGTCATTTTCTCAAACCGCTCCCGTTTAATTTCGTACATAAGCGGCTTACCTTCCAAAAAATTTTCGATTTCATCGATAATGGCAAGCGTCATTGATTCGCGGGCTGTAATGCCGGCCATATGGGGGAGCAGGATAACGTTGTCCATACCGCGCAGGGGATTGTCCGGGCTTGGAGGTTCGGGATCGTAAACGTCCAGAACAGCGCTGATCCTGCCTCTTTGCAATTCGGCGATAAGGGCGTTTTCGTTGAGTACCCCGCCCCTGGCCGTGTTGATAATAAGGCCGCCGTCCCTGATTAGCGCAAACTCTTTGGCGCCAAGCAAGCCCCTGGTCTCCGGAGTAAGGGAAGCATGCACAGAAATTACATCCCCAAAAGCAAGGGCTTCCTTAAGCGGTTTTAACTGCACATTTTTAAAATTCTCAGCGGCAAGCTGCTCCGGTTTTATGTAGGGGTCGTAAACTGCCGCACTGACATTAAACGGTTCCAGCAGGCGCAGCAGACATCTGCCGGTCGCGCCAAGCCCAATAAGCGAAACTTTTTTACCGCGCAGGGTCTCGGCCCTGACTTCGTTTTCATCGGGCCAAAGGACCTTGTTTTTCATCAGATTGTCAGCTTTGGGAATCCGGCGCAGGGACGCAAGAATATAGGCAAGCGCGCCCTCGGCAACGTAGAGGGCCATAATGTCGTTGGCGCTTGTTACCTTGATGTTCCGATCATAAACCGCGGCGGAACAGAGGTCGGCTACGGAACCGGCCGCGTGGGCAATCAATTTGAGGTTGGGCGCGTTGTCGAGAACTTCCGCGGTAAAACAAGGACAGCCCCAGTGGGTAACAACGATATCGGCGGAGGCGGCTTCTTCTTTTAGTTTGACAGGCGTAAACGGTTTCCCCGTATCATTGAAACGTACGGCGCCGAGTTTTTCCAGGCGTTCAACAACAAAAGGCGGGAAATGTGTATCCCTGTTTTTTCCCTCCTGCAATGTGACCAAAATTTTCATTTTTTTGCTCATTTTTTGCCTCCGGTATTTTATAAATATTATCCAAAAAATTGAATTTTACAACCATTCAAAATATATTTGAGATAACCGTTCATTAAAGAACCATTTAAAAGAGAGGAAAATCATGCTTAAACAGCTTTTATTAATAACATTGATCCTGAACATCAGTATTGGGGGAATTTTTGCCCAAAATAATACAAAAAAGGCCGATTACGGAGCGGCAATGGGCATAGGACCCGAATGGAATATGGATTCCCGCTACAATTTTGCCATGGGAGGCGTTTTTGGCCTGGATATTAACCTGCCCAATTCTCTTGCCTTTGGCTTAACGATTACGGGAAGCACCAATTTTAACGGTATAAAAGTAGTAGAACCTGCCGGTCTGTTTCGCTGGTATTTTATGGGAAACGGGCATACAGGATTCTTTGCCCAGGCAGATCTGGGAGCTTTTGTAATATTTGAAAACGGAAATATAACGCCGATGTATCTCGGAGGAATTCGCGGCGGTTATCGTTTTTCACTTTCGCAGGTGTTTTACGCGGAACCTTACGGACGCATTGGATACCCGTTTGCGTTTGGAATCGGCGCAATGGCGGGTTTTAAATTTTAATTTTTTTTGGTTTTAAGGAAAGGAAACTATAGATGAAGAGAAACATAATAATTTTTTTGGTATTAACCATTTTTATTTTTACTTTTATGGAAGCCTGCATGAATCCCTTTTTCCCCGTGCTCGGGAATAATCCCGGTAAATCAGTTGGCGGAACCGGCGGGGATGAAAATAATATTACTGACGGCATGGGAGAAACAGGGAATCCGGTAACCGGGCCTTTTGGAACGATAGCATGGATTAATACACTGGAAGGACCGGAAGGAGTACTGGACCTCCACGCTCAATTTAAAAAAGTTGCAGCTGACCAAAACGGTAATGTATATGTCCTGGGGACACAGTTTAATAATTATGATTATGTCTATGGATCTTTGGCCGCAACCGGAATCATGGGGCCGGCCGGGACCACCTATACGGTATTGATTAAATACAGCGCGGACGGAAACGCTCAATGGGCAAAGACTGTATGGCAAGACTCGCCGAACTTAAGATATGCGGCTGCGTTTACTGTTGACGGCCAGGGTAATATCTATAGTGCCGGAAATTTTAACGGTATAAATTCAGCATTGGTAAAATATGATACCAACGGAAACCTAATATGGAAAAGCGAGGATAGTGACAGTATAGGATATATAATTTTTAACGCCGCAGCAGCTGACAGTAAAGGAAACGTATTCGTAATAGGGAAAAATACTGTTGACTATAACTATAACCCGGTGCTGGTGAAATATGACAGCGAAGGGAAATTCCAATGGATGCACATAGTTTCAGAAAAACCGGATTATAATCAGGATAATTCCATAGCCGCCGATTCTGAAAACAACATATACGTTACAGCAAAAGACGAATCCAATAATTCGGTGTTGATCAAATACGATAATGACGGCGACCCGATATGGACAAAGACTGTTACAGGATATACAGCTTTTGTACAAATTGCCGTTGACGGGGAAAACAATATTTATATTACAGGCAACCAGGCAGGGACAGGCAGCTATGATTATGGAAACGGTATCACCATTGAAGGCGCCGGTGATGGATTGAACCCCATTTTGGTTAAATATGACAGTAACGGAAATTGCCGCTGGGCAAGGACCACGGAAGAACCTGAGCCGGCCGGAATGGGTTATGCGGCATTTCACGCTGTTACGGCTGACAGAGCCGGTTATGTGTACGCGGCCGGAACACAATGGGGAATCTGTAACTACGGGAACGGAGTCACAGTAACCGGCCCGGATTATTATTATCAGGGAGAAAAAGCTTCTTCACTGCTGGTAAAATATGACGCCGAAAGCGGTAATGCAAAGGACGCCTGGATCGTTAACAAAGGTTCCGACGAATCACAATTTTGGGATATTGCGGCAGATCCTTCATCCGGTTATCTCTACGCGGCAGGTTTTCAATATGATGATGGCGACTTCGACTACGGAAGCGGGAAGATAATAAAAGGAATATGCAGCGAAAATCCAATACTTGCAAAATTTTATAAGTAGCGGATAAAAATTCTATTTCCGGGGGAAGGATACGGCAAATGAAGAAAAAAATAATAATTCTTTTGGTATTAACCATCTTTATTTTTTCTTTTACAGAAGCCTGTAAAAATCCCTTTTTCCCGGGATTGAATAATAATACTGCCCCAAAAAAAGACGGAACCGGCAGGGATGAAGGCAACGGGCCTTTTGGAAAAATTGCCTGGGTAAAAACAATAATAAATGCTGACGGAGAAAGCGATACTATAGTTGAGATTTACAGTATAGCTGTTGATTCAAAAGGGAATGTATATCTGCTGGGGACACAAAATAAAAATCCAGGTTATATCGGCGAATCGGGTGCAGCAGCCGGGACAAGGGGAGGTTATAACTGGTATCCGGTACTGGTAAAATACAGCGCGCAGGGAAGTGTTATTTGGGTAAAAATCATTACAGAAAATTCAGCCGGTTTAGGTTTTAATGCATTGGCAATTGATCCGGAGGACAATATCTACATCGCCGGTTTTCAGCAGGGTAATAATATCAATTATAAAGACGGAGTTTTTTCAAAAGGACTTGAAGGCACAATAAATTCTGTTGTTGTAAAATATAACAGCAACGGGATAACCCAATGGGTATATACAGCCGAAGTTGATGAAACCAATCAAGGCTGCGGATTTTACGCTCTTGCAATCACGGCAGGCGATAAAGTCCATTTGTACGCAGCAGGGTATCAGGCAGGGGAGAGCGCCTATACTTACGGAAAAGATGTATCCGCGGCCGGCGGAAGTTCCGGTTATAATCCGGTTCTGGTTAAACTTGATACTGACGGAAAAGCTTACTGGGCAAAGACCCTGGAAGCACCGGAAGAAACTGATCCGGAAAAAATAAACACGGGAAATTTTGTAACTGTTACAACTGACAGGGCAGGATATGTATATGCGGCGGGAAACCAGTATGGAATCTGTAACTTTGGAAACGGAGTCATTACTAACAACCAAACTGACAATATTTCATCATTGCTGGTAAAGTATGATTCCAACGGTGAGGCCCAATGGGGGACTACATCCGCCGGAACCGGCGGTGATTCATTTTTTAAGAAAATAATCGCAGATGAAGCAGGAAATATCTATGCTGCGGGTCATCAGGCAGGTTTTGGCGTCTACAGCTACGGATCCGGAATCCTGGCATCAGGAGCAAACATTGCAAATAACCATGTACTGGTAAAATATGATTCTAACGGAAATACCTGCTGGGCAAAGACTCTGGAAGCAATTGATACGGCAGAACCGGGCGGAGGAGGATATGTAACCATTACAGCCGACAAAACAGGCCATTTGTATACAGCCGGAATTATGTATAACGGCCCATGTAACTTCGGAGATGGAGCCATTGCGGAAAACCATACAGGCAAAACATCACCGGTACTTGTAAAATATGATACCGGCGGGAATACCATCGGCGTATGGAATATAAAAGAAAGTCCGGGAATAGTATTTTTTCAGGATATTGCCATTGATCATTCCTCCGGCTATCTGTATGCCGTAGGTAATCAAATGTATAATTTAGCTTATGAATACGATGAAAGTACTGTAGTTACCGGAAAATATAATCAGAATCCTGTACTGGTAAAATTTTATCGGTAACGATTTAATACTCGTATAAATTCAGCTTACGCCGGTGTACTGTTAAAAAACAAATGCTCGATTAAAATCTTGATACCCAGAAGGATTAAAAAAGCTCCTCCAATCAATTCCATTTTAAAATTGAATCTTTCGCCAAAAAAGTTTCCAATCTTTACCCCTGCTGTTGAAATAATAAAAGTTGTCAGACCCGTTATCATTATTACAATAAAAATATTTAAGGCAAAAAATGAAAAAGTGATACCTACAGCCAGCGCGTCAATACTTGTGGCCACTGCCATTACTAGCATTGCGCCGAATCCAAACGAGTAATTTTTTGGTTTTTCATCATCCTGCGAAAAACTGTCCTTAATCATTTTCCCGCCTATAAAGCCAAGAAGAATAAAGGCAATCCAGTGATCGAGAAATTGAATTTTATACGCAAAATAAGTTCCGCCAAAATATCCAATCAGCGGCATTAACGCCTGGAAAAAACCAAAAAATATTCCGGGGATTAAGAATTGAATCAGTGTAAGTTTTTTAACAGACAGACCCAGAGTAACCGAAACAGCAAACGCGTCCATTGACAGACCAACTGCGATAATGGCAATTTCCAAAAAACTCACCGCGAAATACTCCTGCAAATATTTATGCCTATATTTTCATACTGAAAGGTTATTTTTTCATTATGTGCACGTTCTCCGGTATATGAATAGCAGGGCCAGGACTCGTCTTCCAATGCTAAACCGGACAGCAGTGATTTACAGTATCATTTTGAAATGAAGCATTTCGGGCGTAAATAGGCTGATCGCTTGAGACCATACAAAGGTGGAGTACTGCCTTTCTGCTTATCCCTTAATCGAACCTATCATTATCCCCTTTACAAAGTATTTCTGAACAAAAGGATAAACAATTAGTACAGGTACTACGGTAACCACAATGAGCGAGTATTTGATCACGGCCGCGGCATCCGCGACACGCATCTGCAATTCGGGATCCGATACCGTGGACGGATCTATCTGACTCGCCATCAATATCTCGCGAAGAAATATTGTCAGAGGGTACAGGTTCCGGTTATTGAGGTATATCATGGCGGCAAAGTATGAGTTCCAGTTGCCGACCGCATAGAACAATATCAGAACCGCTATAATAGCCGTGGAAAGGGGTATAACTATGCGTATGAAATAATAAATATCGCTGCATCCGTCAATTTTGGCGGCGTCCAGCATTTCGGAAGGTATGTTGTGCTGGATGAATGTTTTCGCGATTATCATGTTGTAAACCCAAAGCGCGCCGGTAACGATGAGTACCCAGCGTGTATTCAGCAATCCGAGATTTCGTACAAGCATGTAAAAAGGGATCAGGCCGCCGCCAAAAAACATCGTAAAGGTAAACATGAGCATGAAAAAATTCCGTCCCGGCATGTCGCTGCGGGAAAGACAGTAGGATGTTGTCAGAGTCATAACAACACTTACGCAGGTTGAGACCACAGTATAAAAAAGTGAATTTGCGAAACCTATCCAGACGACGGAAGTATTAAAAACGGTACGATAACCTTCCAGGTTGAAACCCACGGGCCAAAGAACCACCTTTCCTGACTGAACGGCGGAAGATGAGGAAATTGAAGCCGATAAAATAAATACACAGGGATATAGCACGATCATAAAAAACAAGGTCAGGAAAACAAGTATAATGCTGTAAAAGATTTTATCTCTGGCAGTGGCTTTAAAAAATTCCGATTTCATGATTTCCCCTTAAAAAATTCCGCTTCCGGACAGCTTCTTGCTTCCCCAATTGGCAATAACAAGAAAGATAAAATTAATTACATTGTTAAAAAGGCCAATGGCGGCCGAGAGGGAAAAATCATTTATGCCGCTGGCAAGCCCCACCTTGTAGACATAGGTAGAAATAACTTCACTGTAATTGAGATTCAGGGAATTCTGCATGAGAAGGACTTTTTCAAAAGCAACGCCCATGATGTTTCCTATTGCAAGTATGAGTAATATACTGGCCGTGGGCAGTATATTGGGAAAATCAATATGAATTAACCGCTGGAATCTGGTAGCGCCGTCAACCAATGCCGCTTCATGCAGGGTAGGATCTACATTGGAAAGCGCTGCGAAATAAATAATGGAAGCGAAACCGGTATTCTGCCATACACCCGACCACACAAAGAGATGTTTGAAAATGGGTCCTATCGCAAAAATATCAGCCGGTATTTTTTTGGTAAAAAAAAGCATTAACGAACCGTAAAAACCGATTCTGTTGTTAAGAACCTGAAAAATAATACCAACCATTATCACCGTGGAAAAAAAGTGGGGAATGTAGGTAACGGTCTGAACCACTTTTTGATATCTGCGCCAGGGCAGGGCATTCATGAGCAGGGCAAAGATGATGGGAATGGGAAAGTGTACAACAAGGCCGTACAGGGAAATGGTCAAGGTATTCCGTAATATGAGCAAAAATTGGTAGGATTTGAAGAACCTGTAAAAGTTGGCGAGTCCCACCCAGGGACTGCCAAAAATCCCCCTGGCTATACTGTAATGTTTAAAGGCAATTATTATGCCGCCCATGGGGACATAGTGAAAAAGGATTAAATACCCAATAGGCAGAGCCAGGAGCAGGTAAAGCTGCCACCGTGCCTTTATGTTAAGCCACAGGAGCACACGCCGCCGCTCTTTTAACGTGGTATTCTGAATAAATTTATCACTCATGGCTATGCCCCGGGCTCAATTACCGCTGCCGGTTATAGGTTTCCTGGGATATACGAAGCCACTGCTGCAGGCCCATATTGTCAAGTTCCTTGATGTACGCGTTCCAGGCGGCGTCACTGTTTATATCCCGGGCGCCGATCGTAAACTCGGCGATGGATCTTCTGACATACGAATTGACATCGGTAATGGGTTGGGCAAGGGTGGTGCCGTCAGCGGAATTGTAATTGAGCTGCGGCAGTAAATATTGGGGATGCCGGGGATAATAATCCTTGACAAGCTGGGCCGGTATAAGGTCACTGGGATTGTTTGGATTAAACGGAGATACCAAATCGCCCATTAGTTCCTGTATGCTGCCCCTCTCGGCGGAAGTGTACATGGGATTAAAATTCATCCAATGTTTGTTGGCGCCAGGTGTAGTCAACACCCTCTGTAAAAGGGCAAATTTTATTTCCGGATACAAACCTAAATACACAAAAGGATTGGAAATGCCCTTGAGACGGGCAGGGTCCCGGGTCCAGTCAACGTTTTCCTCCCCCCAGAGACTGATGAGAGTTAAGGTCGGCTCATAGAATGAATCCATTACTTTTACCGCCAAATCCACGTTTTTTGCCTTGTTGGTGATATAGCTGATTTGCAGAGGTACATTGTCCATATAAGGGGAATAGCCCGGAGAAACAGGACTACTGAGGGGCGCTATAATCGGGAGAAATGCCAGGTAATTGGGATTGTTCAGGGCATCCGGAAAACGGGCCATCACGGCAAAAGTAGTCATACCAACTACCATGGGATTGGCGTTAAGCACGGCCCTCTCGGTCTGGGGATCCACGGTGAATACGGCGGGATCCAAAAGCCCCTCATTGAAAAGATCGTTAAGATACTGCAGAGCCTGACGGAATGCTGGCTGGGTAAAGGGAGCGATCACATTGTTTCCAGAAGCGTCCAGGCTGAGGGGGTTGCCCCTGTGATAGAAAACGAAAGAGTTTATCAGTGTACTAATGGGGTCGTCACTTCCGGCTTCAAACCTACCGTATACACCGATTTCATCCTTCAAACCGTTCCCGTTGGGATCATTGTCACGGAAAGCAATCAGGACGTTTCGCAGGTCGTCCGTGGTTTTGGGTACCTCAAGTCCGAGCTTGGCGAGCCAGACCTGGTTTACAAACAGCCGGAACTGCAGCTGATTCGGGATGTAAGGATTTTGCCTGGCAAAAGAATAAACGTTGCCATCCGCACTTGCTGTGTCCCTCAATATGGCTTTCCTGTCTTCCTGGGGGATCTGGTTGAAATATGGAGTTTTTGAAGCATCGCTGAAGTACTTGTTCAGAGGAATAAAGATCCCCTCGCTGCCGTATTGCAGAATTTGTTCTCTGGTTAACCAGGGAGCCCAAATGGTCTCGGGCATATCATTTGAAGCCGCCATCAGGGAAAGTTTGGTATTAAATTCCGCGGTGACAGACGGGAGTAAATTAAAAATAAGATCAATGCCGTGCAGGTTCTCTAAATACCGGGTCATGTAGTTATTTTTATAATCAGTAACATTCATGTCCTGCATTATCCCGATTTCCAGGGTAGGTTTCCCCGCCGGAACCTGTTGAGTACTCCCGCCCGCGAAAGTCAGACTTGCGGCGAAAAGCAGGAGCAGGCATAACATCCCCGCCGTTTTTAGGAAAAAATTATTCATAAAGTCCTCCATTTAAAAAATTAATTATGGAAAGCCGTAAAACGGACCTTCGCACAATAAAATATGGTAATCCCGTTGTTCCCGTCTTTCTATGAAATAATTGATAAAATGATTTACAAAATCGAAAAATTGATCCAACAAAAGGGAAAGTCAATATACAATTTGGAAAACCATGATGTAATTCTTGCTATATGGTGATTATCCATACATAATGGAAACATGAAACTAAACATAATAATGGTCAGGTATCTGTTTATTTTCATCCTTTTTGCAGGTTTCCTGCTGCTCCTCTTTGTGCCTGTATTAAACTATATTACCGATTTTACCCTTCAAAATGAGTTAACCAGTGTTTCCAGCCACATGGAACAGGGAATTAGCTCGATTGATTCCGTGTTAACAAGTCTCGACCTTATAAAAATATCAAATAATCAGGATTCCCGGTTCTCTGTTTTCAAGTCCTGGATTTTCAACCCTCCGGATGTGCGTCAGTTCAGCAATATCAGCGCGAGCATCCTGATAGAACTGCGGGATTCTTTCAATTTGGCGCTCCTTCCATACCCCCTGGCTGTGGACTCGGGGCTCCTGCTCCCCAACGGTATGGCCATTACACGCAATGTCATTTCATTCTATCCCACCCCTGTTCCTTTTTACGGTTTTTCCCTGCAATGCGGAGACTTGACACTGGAAGAATGGCGCGGTCTGCTGACCGGAGGCCATACTTTTATACCCGCAATGTCATATACCGATGTTCACAATTCTACTTATGAGGCAGTTACTTATGCCGCCCACTGGTCCTATATCGGCTATCCCCAGGAAATTGTCTTTTTTGCCATTTTCCCGGTGGAAGGCATCGTAAATTTATTGACAGATACTGATGTGGCTGCCGCGGCAATAATAAAAATGTATGACAGCGGCGGAGAACTTCTTTTTTCACACGGTTCGGCAAATAATGGATCTTACCATGTAGTCAGGGGCCGGAGTACTATGTATTCGCTGGAATTTGAAATAAGTGTACCTGATACCTTGATTAAAACAAAACTGCGGCAACTCAGAAACCAGATACTTCTTTTTACCTTTCTGACAGCGGGTTTTGTCATCACGCTCTCCTTCTTGTTTGCCTGGCGCAGTTCTCTGCTGCAGCGGAACTTTTTGGAACGGATTAGCCCCGCCGGAATGGTCCAGACAAAATACAGGCCATTTTCCGGTTATGGCCGTTTGTTACGGGAATTGGCAAGTCAGATAGAAGCGCAAACTGCCCTGATCAGAACTCAAACAATAGATCGCATACGGAAAGCGCTTCTTGCAGGTGATGAAGCCATGTCCCGGATTATTCTGCGTGATTGTGTGGCCGCTCTGCCCGATCCGGAGGACCCGCTCACCGCCGCTCAGTTAAGCAATTTGCTTTCATCTTTGATTCGTGAGCTGGCCGAAAAACTGCCCGGTATTGTAGTCCCCGAAGAAATTCCGGAGTATGTTCCGGGAAGTCAAAAGGAATTTTTTGAACATTATTACACAGGCTGTTTTGCCCGAATTTGTAAAAGCATCTCTGCTCAAAAGGAGAAAGAAATTCCGGCTATAGGATGGGATCTGTTGGCCTATATTAACAAACATATTTACGATCCCAATATATACACTACAATGGTAGCAAACCATTTTAACATTTCAGAGCCGACACTGCAAAAATATATCAAACAATGCGCAGGCCAAACCTTCCAGACCTATGTGGAGAAACGCCGGCTCGATCGGGCCTGTGAACTTCTCCTGGAGAGTAACGAAACCATTGCACATATAGCTCTGGCCTGCGGGTTTTCAAGCAGTACATCTTTTAACCGTACATTTAAACGAATATATGGTTTCCCTCCGGGCAGGCTCCAGGAAACGCGCTCAGCGAGATCATAGACTCCACAGATGTAGAATCTTTTTTGTCACTGATTTTCCGATAAGTACATGGACATATATCCAGTCTCATGGGTACGTTTAATTTGGGCTAGATTTTTAGTTTTGAGGCACACACCCCTTTTCGGCCAGAAAAGTTTGAAGGCAATTCAACACCAGTATTATTTTAACGAAATCTGTTATAATATATGCAAAAATATCAGAAAAATTTCTGATATTACCGCCCATGTTGAACTTTAGGGGAGATCAAAAATGTTTGCGGATGTAAATCCTGCCTATTTGACAGCAGATTTGTTTTTCCTTATAAGCGGCAGTTATTTCTTCATGTGCATCCTTGCGCTCCTTGGTACCGCCAAATCCAAACTAAGGAAAAGTTATCTATCTGTCGGGATTTGCCTTGGATTATTCAGTTTTCTATATGGCTTGATGACGATTGCAAAAAATGAAACATTGCTCCGGATTTGCTGGGCAGGCGGATTTGTTTGCGGATGTATATTCTATCCGGCATGGATATTATTCATGTCAAATATGGTAAAATTCAAAACCAGAATGACCCTGTTTGCATTTAAAGCAGCATTTGTTATTACGGCATTCATCTCTATGTTAAGCTTTTTTTCAAATGATGTTGTGTTTGTTCAAACCAGAATCGGCAACCAGTTTTCCTATCAAAACAGTTTATATTTTAAAGCAGTCTTTTTTCTTATAACCATTTTTATCATTATAATTCTGGCTTTGAATTACAGGTGGTGGCGTGAAGCAGAAATGAGACGCCAGCGTTCGCAGGCGTTTGGATTTATTATTATTATTCTTTTGAGTGCCCCGGTTGGATATATAACTGATTATATCATCCCTGTTTTTACCGGCCATACGGTTATCCCGCTGCTGTCGCTTTCGCTCCTGGCAGGTTCCATACAGATATATATTTCAATGAAAAAAAACCAGACGCTCAGTATTACCGTACCCAATGTTTCCGGTTATATTTTTAAATCAGTTACAATTCCGACATTGGTTCTCGATCATAATAATAATATAATGCTGGAAAATAACGCGGTTTTTAATTTTTTTGGCTGCAGTGTTACCGGTAAAAAAATTACCGATGTCATAAAAATGCCGGACCATGCTGCCGGGGCTCCTGCAGAAAAATTTTTTCTTGACAGCAGCTTTGCCGGTAAAATTGTTAAGGTTGTAACACCGGGAGGAATCAGAATTTGTGATATGCTGCTGACAGTAGAAAAAGATAAGTACAATGATGCGCTGTGCAAGGTTGTTCTGCTAAAGGATATTACCGACCTTGAAGCGGCGCTTGAGCAGGCAAAGGCAGCGAGTAAAGCCAAGAGTGATTTTCTTTCCAATATGAGCCATGAAATCAGAACTCCAATGAATGCAATTATCGGCATGACGGCTATTGGGACAAGGGCTGATAACCTTAAAGAAAAAAATTATGCTTTTAACAAAATTAGTGAAGCGTCAACCTATTTGCTGGGCGTAATAAACGATGTACTTGATATGGCAAAGATCGAAGCAAACAAGCTTGAGATTGTGCCGATTGAGTATAATTTTGACAGGATGCTTCAGAAAGTAATTACTGTTATCAACTACAGGGCAAACGAAAAACATCAGAAACTGACTGTTAATGTCGACAGCGGCATACCTCCGTTTATTGTGGGTGATGATCTGCGTCTGGCACAGGTATTAACAAACCTGATGGCAAATGCTGTAAAATTTACTCCCAATAACGGAAGGATAACTCTTGAGGTTTCTTTGACCGGAGAAACTGACGGTATTTGTGAACTGCGTATAGTAGTAGCAGACAGCGGAATCGGGATATCTCCCGAACAGCAAAAAAAATTGTTCAATGCTTTCCAGCAGGCGGAAAGCGAAACAAGCCGGGAATATGGGGGGACAGGGCTTGGGCTGGAAATATCCAAACGGATCATTGAGCTTATGGGCGGCAAAATCTGGATCGAATCTGAACTCGGAAAAGGCGCGCGGTTTATTTTCATTGTAAAGGCTTTACGCAGCAATAAAAACATTAGTTCCCTGCTTGCCCCTGACATCGATATTAAAAATTTACGGATTATGGCTGTTGACAGTACACCTTTTATTAGGACTCAATTCCAAAAAATATTCAGAAGCCTTGGAATAAAATGCGATGTCGCCTCTGACGGTTTTGAAGCACGCCGGATTATTGAAGAACGCGGAAACTATAATTTATATTTTTTGGATTTACTTAGCACAGGTATAAACGGATTGGAACTGACAAGATGGATAAAATCCAATGAAAAACGCAAACAATCATCCGAAACAGCAGTTTCATCAGAAACAGTAGATTCTGCTGTAATCATAATTACCGAAAAAGATTGGGCAGAGATCAGGGAAGAGGCGAATTCCTGCGGAGTTGATATGCATATAACAAAACCGGTGTTTTCATCATCAATTATTGATTGTTTAAATGATTTTCTGGGAATGAAAAACCGCGCTGTCATCAATGCTGCAAGTCCAAAAAAATTCAGCGGTAAAAGATTGCTGATCGCCGAAGACATAGAAATAAACCGTGAAATACTTTTAACTCTTCTTGATAATTCCGGGCTAATAATCGACTGCGCGGAAAATGGAAATGAAGCGGTAGCGATGGTGGCCGACGCACACGAAAAATATGATATCGTGTTCATGGATGTTCAGATGCCTGTTATGGATGGTCTTGAAGCAACACGGCATATACGTGAAATGGAAAAAAAGCAAAGCCTCACCTCCCAATCAAAAGTTTCCAAAAGGATGCCCATAATCGCAATGACCGCAAATGTCTTTAAAGATGATATTGAAGCATGTATCACTGTGGGCATGGATGATCATCTTGGCAAACCGCTGGATATGGATAAGGTAATGGAGAAACTGCAGAAATATTTATCTTAGCAATGAGGTAATGGCAGACGCCTCCACTGTCCATGCGCCCTTATTCAAATGGCGACAAGAGCGGGGAAATTGGTAAAAACAAGGAGCTGAAAATGGATAATTTTGAATATTTAATTTTCCAGACAGTGTCTGGAAAATTGACACAGTCTCAATATTTTGAACTTGGGAATTGAAATGAAAATCGGAACTGAAACCGAAATTCTTGAATTTAAAAAAACAACCGCCGAACTAAAAGAAGGTGTTATTTCAATGTCGGCTATACTGAACAAGCACGGCGGCGGCGAAATATATTTCGGTATCCACAACAACGGCACAGTGCTCGGACAGCAAATTGGCGACGCAACTCTTCGTGATATAAGCCAGGCTGTTTCCAGTGGTCTTGAACCCAAGATATTTCCGACAATAAAAGTGGTCTATCTTGATAATAAACCATGTATTCATATAGCGTTTACCGGGGATGATGCACCGTATTTTGCATACGGACGGACATATATACGTGTCGCAGCGCTTATTAAGATAGCCGAGAAATATATCATTAAAAATATCCGCTGGCGGGTAGTATTTGACGGCTCATTACAGCGTAATGAAATCCCCGAAATCCCGATGGATGCAGTGCGTGAAGTAATTATCAATTCATTTTGCCATAGGGACTATAAATCATCCCAGAATAACGAAGTTACAATTCATAGTAACCGCATTGAAATTTATAATCCCGGTACATTCCCCGATGGGCTGACACCCAATGACTTCATCGGAGGTACTGCGCGTTCAATTAAACGGAATCCTTTGCTGGCGCAGCTTATGTACTACGTTAAAGACATTGAAAGTTTTGGGACAGGTTTAAAAAGAATCACCGATGCCTGCAACGCGGCAGGAGTTAAAGTTGAATTCAAAATGCTGAAACTTGGTTTTTCTGTAATTTTTTACCGTCCCGAAATTTCTATCTCCGATGGTAAAATAGATGATAAACAAACAAATCAGGATACAGGGCAAGATACCACCACAGATACCACCACAGAAAGCAACAATCTTATGAATAAAATATTATCGTTTTGTATGGAACCGCAAAGCAGAATAGAGATACAATTATTTATTGGGTTAAAGAACAAGAATCATTTCTTAAAAAAATATTTAAATCCGCTGATTGAAAGCGGCAAACTCAGAATGACTATTCCTGATAAGCCCAACAGTAAGAACCAGAAATATATAAGGAGCGAAAATAAGGCCTGAATAAAACGCGTCCGCGATTGTTGAATGCCTCCGGCCTCAGCTTGGAAAAACAATCGTTGACCCCGCGGGTGGGAGCTTGTTCCGTTACAAATATTTTAGCAGGGACAGGACTCGCCTGGATCCAAAAAAAGCTCACTATTCGGGAGCTTTTTCCTTAGAAATATTTTAGCAGGGACAGGACTCGAACCTGTGACCTCCGGGTTATGAGAGCAAGCAATACCTATAACTCTACAAGTCCATACATATCTATATAAATAAATTTACAGATATGTCAATCAGAGAATTGCACAGATATATAAAGTTTAACCATTGCTGACTCACTTTTATTCTACCTGTGATTGTCAAATTGAAGTATACTTTGTGAATGAGTGGGCCGGAGACGAAGCGCCGGAAGAATCAGAACAGGAAGTGGACGAAAACGAAACCACCGGGGAGGACGAAGAATGAAATATCATGAAGAAGTACCTGGGAAAAAAGAATGTGGGGGCTACGTTAAAATGGCAGTATTCCCCGCCGATGAAATGACAGAAATAATGTCTTTGTTGAAATTAGCCGAACAAACCGCAAACCTTGAAGGCCTGCGGTGGTGTTCAAGGCGGATTCTCTGGCTTTACAACATTTTCAAAGATGATATCCATCAGGACAACGAACCATTTTTATCTAATGAACCGCCTGTTTTCACAATTGACTCATTTAACGAAGCTTACGATGTTGAACTAAATAAAGATAAAATTCCGGAAACACTGCGCTTAAAATAAAAAGGGGATCCAGACCGGCGCGGATCCCGCCGAAGCGGGGGTAGGCAATCCCCTTGATCCTGTAGAATATAAATGGCGGTTCCGGGTACCATCCCGGACGCTCATTGGCTGGTTCTAAAGGTATCATTCATAATATAAACCTGAATTGAAAAATTTCAAAGAGCAATATTCTACACAGCTACATTTCCGGGGTCTTCGTTCCCATTTATTAAGTAACCCGTTTTATTGCAAGCGGACATTTTTCATGTCTGCGGTCGGTATACTCGGTAACGTCCCCGGCGCAAATAACCGCAGTCGTAACAATAAGGCAGCGGGCTGTCCTCTACTTCGTGCATGAATACGATTCTATATTCCCGGCAAGAGGGAGGTAGATCCATTTCAATAACGGCTTTTTGTGTCATGTTATCCATTACTTTAGGCTGTCCAGCGGAACAAAACTTGACGGATCATTTTCATAGTCTTTCATTCGTTCGTCTATCATTTCAATTTCTTCCGGGCTTGCCGGTTCAATAACTGGCTTCCAGTAATCGTCCCTTAGACGTGCTAATAGTGGCTTTACTTCCGGAAGTTTCTGATCTGGCATTGTATCAATTATGCTGTGTAGTTCTTTTCTTAAAATTTTTGCTGTCATCGTTTGTTCCCCTTGTTTTTCTTGTTATAAACCTGTCCCCGCGGATCAAGGTGTGTAACAAAAATATGATCGTCCCTATATCGGAACATTGCTCGGTAACCGCCTATTGTCAGCCTGAAATATCCCGGCTGCCCTACTACCGGCGTTATATCGCCTTCGGGCGGTTCTTTTTCCAGCCCTTTTAATGCCGCCTTTATGTGGCCTTTGTCGGGCTCGTTAAGGTGTTCAAGATATTTTCCCGGGATACGGTGAAGTAATACCCTCATATCACCGCCCAGGTAAAAGCCCCGCTTTCGTCATTACAAGCCGTCCAGCTTTTATTTCTTGCATCGCGTGATATGCTGCCAGCTTAATTCCTCCGGACAGAGTAACGCCGCATTGGTTAAATGTTTCTTCCAGCATTGTCTTTTCAATGGGATCAATACGGAAGTTCAATAAAACGCCCTTTTGTGGTTTCCGCCCTGGGGTCAGCGTGGCCCTGGGTGTCGCTGCGCTTGCCGCAGCCCTTGCTGCGGCTTGGGCGCTTTGCTCTGTGTTTCCCGGCTCTTTTTTCTTACTTACTGCCATTTGCTCCCCTCTCAATATATAGACTTTGCAAGGCGGGAAAGCTCCGCCCGTGTTGCCTCTTTTGCCCCGGATAAAGCCTGAATAACTGTAGAAGCGTCTTGGGCTCGCCGGTATACCGGATCGGTAGGGAAACAATAAAGCTGCATACCCTCGGCGTTCAATTTCAGCGCATCCAATATCCGATCATGGCTTGAAATGCGTTTATCATACGCATTGAAAATGATCCGGTTATAATGTGGCTTTTCAGATCTTTGTCTTTTGCGAAGCTGTTTTAAGTTTTCCGCAAATATCTGTAGGCCGTCTTGTCCGTATACATCTCCCATGAGCGGCGTTAAACATTCGTCAACGGAAAGTAATATGCTTTGTTCCAAAGGCCCGAACGCCGGGCTTGTATCAATGACGCAATACTTGAATCCCCATGAAACAAGCTCTTTTATGAGTTCATCCATTGCCCATGGGTTACTGTTGGCAAGCGTTTCTGAATAAAGCCGCAGCCGCCCATCCAGCCCGGCGGTCTGTATTATGCTCAAGTTTGGAAAAGATGTTTTATGGACAGCCTCTTTCAGATTCGGGGCTTTCCCTTCGGCGATGTCAAAAAGAAGATCGGCCAGCTCTTTGTTCTCGATTATGGGATAAAGCTGCCCGGTTATGTTACCCTGCGGATCTCCGTCAATCAAAACAGTAGGTCCATAGGTTACGGCCAGCTCCCCAGCCAGCGCCATTGATAAGCTGCTTTTACCTACGCCGCCTTTTTGTAAGGAAAAACAAACGGTTTTCATTTTACCCTCCCAAAACTCTGTAAAGCAAAATGCTATACTAAAACATATCTATTTTATCGGTATATAGTCAAGTGTTTTACAAGTAAATATACATTTGTTTTCAAGGCGTTTTTACAGTATATTTGTTATGAGAATAAAGACGGGTTATTAAGTAACCGATAAAAATTAGGAGGAGGAGAGCATATCAAAAAGAAAAACACTGGAATTAAGCCTGGAGGCCCAGGCCGCGAACCTTGCCGGGGACGCAATGCGCCGGAAAGAAAAAGAGAAGCGGAAAAAAGATAACGAAAAACAAAAACGGCATAGGGAAAGCATGAAGGCCCAGGGGTTCAAACAGGTTTTATTGTGGGACCTCCCCTACCCTGCCGATGTCCGGGAAAGAATGACAGAGGCCGGCTTCTGGCAAATCCCGGCATGGGAAAAAGCAGACCGAGAAAGAGACAGGAAGTCCGGGGCTGTAAAAGTGGCTGCGGTTATTCGTGAAACGTCCATCGGGGCGACAGACAGATCCCCGGAAATTAAAAAGGCTGTGTCCCGCGCCATGTCGGAATTCCTTCATGCCCTCGGCGGCGGAATGGATATAAAATTAACCAAAGAAACGGATGCGGTTTACCATGATTTTATTGAATTGTTAAAGCCCCTCAGGGACCCGTGGGGTGATAATGAATAAATCCCCGCGTGGCCTAGTTATTAAGTAACCTGATTTTATCATAGTTTTTTCCTAGTTTGCCCATCGCCCTATAGAAGCCCAGTATTGCGTCCGGTATCCCTTTGTATGCCCTGCCCTCCCCGCTCCCGTCTGTGTCCCACTATATGCGTCCTGAAAGGTTTCCGGCCCCTGTCTGCGGTATTGTGTCCCATGTTCTACCCTGTCCGGGCCCCGCCTTCCGGGTTCACCGATTTTAATAGCGGAGGTTGTATATGCAACAACAAACTATTTTTTGTCGGTTGGACCTGATATTTCTAGCCCTTTCATTCGTGCTGGGAGATTGAGAATTATGCATGGTACGGTTTAAATTCTTCCGATATGACCCATGAAGTTGGGAAAAAATTATCCAATAAATTGGGCATTTTCGACATAACGGGAAATATCTACGAATGGGCATGGGGATTACATTGAGATACCGAACTTTGTTTCAGGCCCCTTTTTTGTATTCCTGGGGAAGCAATCTATTGTACCGATCTGAAAGTGCTAAATATCCCAATGATCATGACGGTTTAAAATCGTATGAAATTCGTGTATTGAGTAATCAGCAAGCCGGGCCAGCCCCGGAGGCCTGTCTGAGGCTGACTTGATCATGCAAAACTCCACAAAACTCCACAAAATCGCTGTTTTTCAGACCTTTATAATTTAACTATCACATTTTCTATTGATGCATTTTGGAATACATTGTGGAGGCTTTCGGGTCCTATGTTCCCGCCAACTGCATAATAACTTCCGGAAACAAACATTTTATTCTCCGAACATTTCTGTCAGGTCGGTTTCCAGGGTCGAGAGGCAACTGTAGAGATTGGCTTCCGTTATTTCCTGCTTCCGTACCAGGCACATATCAATGGCCATTTTTTTTGCACCCTCAGGACCGTATTGCCGAAGTACGAAGGGAAAGTTTTCTTTGTCTAATTTCAGGGTTATATTATCCATGTGATTTATTCCACACTTGAAAAAAATGGCGATACCCTTCCAGACGCTCGGCACCGATTTAACGGCACGCCCGCAGCGAGGTATCGCCAAAAAAGGCGGAGCGATGCTTAAATGCTGCCTTTCGGCCCCCAGCTTACGTCTTGCACGTCTTCGCTCTCTTTCCTCAAGTCTGGATAGGTAAGGGCGCAGTCCAATCAGTGTATAACACCCCCTAAGCGCTAATTCTCGGGCAACTCAGATACATAAAATATACCTCATTTGGATGAAAAAGTCACATTGAGAAAAGAACCAAGTTACCACTTTTTATGTCTCTTTCCGGTTATTAAGTAACCCGTCAATTTATTCCCCGCAAAAAAACGGTTATGATTTTCCGCTACAATCCGGGACTTTGCTACATTTCTCCCAGGCCCCGGAGGTATCTTTCAGTAATGGCAATACTGGAATGGTTCAAGGCTTTCTGTATCGCGTAAATGTCCTTATATTTCCGGTAATGGGTAACCGCAAAAAAGTGCCGGAAGTCATGGCAGGAATAGGCGCCACCGATCTTCCCTTCCCGGAAAAGTTTTTTTATGTGGTATGCGATAGCCAGTTCAATGCTGTTTGCCGTGCGGCCGGCAAATGGTTCCCGGAGGGGGAGGGCGGCGGCTTTTATCACTTCCAGTATTTTCGCCGGAAGCGGTCCGGAAATATCTTTCCCCTTGCTGTGGGAAGTGTACCTGTCCCCTTTAATGGACAGATCCGGCAAGGCTCCGGCCCGGAGGCCTAAACCCGCCATAATTGACACGGCGGCGCCCAGATTCGCGGGGAGTTCCCGGAGGATTATTTCAACTTCCCCAACGGAGGGAATGACAAGTGGGCGGGAGGCTTTTTCTTTTGGCCGGGCCTTCGTTCCCCGGAAGGGGTTTTCAATCTCTTTATGGCGGCGGTGTAGGAAGGTGTAAAAACTGGATGCGGCCGCAGCGGTCAGGCGGACGGAGGCCGGGGCGGACCCGGCGGCTTTCAGGGAATAAATAAAATCGTCAGCCTGTGCGGGGTTCAATTCTAGGGCTTTGATTCCCTGCCCTGCGGCCCAGGCTTCCAGTTTGCCCAGAGCGTTATCATAACCCCGGCGTGTGTGGGCGCTTTGTTCCTGCCCGGCGTTTTCAAGAAATACGGCTTTTTGTTTCTGCCAGTCTATCCCGGCAAGGTTTACGGCCGTATGAAGTTCGGCGACAAGGCGCTGTGACATTACAATTTTAGCGATCTGTTCCAGCTGCTCATTGTTCAGGTCGGCCAGGGTTGGCGCTTCCTGTTTAATCCTCATAGCCAATTTTTGCGGGTTTCCTGCGGGTGTCGCTGTGATCCTCTGGGCTATCGCGTTCATGTCTTTTTCCCCCTTGCTTTTCGGCTTATTCATATAACTGATAATATAACGTTATCAGTGAATAAAAACCAATAAATTATTATATACGGGGGTAAACCATTCTATCGCAAGGTCATTATAATGTATCTAAGAACCGGTTTTGTAAATCTGTAAAAAATAAAATTCCAATACTCAGAATTATCCGAAATACCTATAACAAACAGAAGTCACGGACACGCTAGAAAATGCCCCAGGATGCGCGAGAAGACTCTTACAAGCTTCACCGTGGCTATTTTTCAAGATTCGAGGTCTATGGGTCTGTGAAAGGTTTTACCGCAATGCTTTTATATCAAAATCATCAACTTTTATTAGCTGGATTCCGCCTGTTATTTCAACCGTCGGAGGCTTGATCATCTGGATGTACTTAGCCAGCATGTCTAGCGCAATATCACGGTCAGCCAATTTGACTTTTACGGTTTCGATTCCCTGGGGATTGATTTTCGTTTCCACACCTTCAACGGCCGCGGCCAAACCTTTTTCACTGAGTTCCGCCAATGAATATTTCAAAGCGCCGCCGGCGGTGATTATATCCGCCGGATTGTAAAACGCTCGAATATACCACTTGTCGAAGATTTGCTTCTTGAGGACTAGCAGCGATAATTCGAGGGCTTGTTTTATGAGCTTGGAAATTTCGTTTTGAACCATAACTTTTAATAACAGACGCGCTGATTGCGACTGTGCAGTCTTCGGCGAATATCCAGCCCGAACCGCCGCCTGAGTCGCGTTACAGTCCTTGATGTACTCCCGGCAAAATGCCGCCTGTTTCGGTTCCAATTGTTTTTCGTATTTTTTCATAATTTTATATCACCTCTGCTTCATTTTAAAAATTTTTTAGATTGTTCCAGTTCACACTATGTTTAATTCCTGTACCATGGCTGTTGTTTTCAAAACTCAATCTCACTGGGATCAAATGGTTTATCTGGTAGTCCCATTTGTACTTGGCTGACTTGTTCTGGAAGTTCTTTTTTCCCGGCTAATCTTGCGAATTCCTCAACTATATCAAGTGATTCATCCCACTGGTACAACCCTGACTCATTAAGGATACAAATTGCTTTACATTTCGGACATCTACTTCTATCATTGAAAAATTCTTCCAGATTTGTACCACAAAAAAAACATGTCCTGGGAGGATTTGCCCGGGCCTCGGTAATACGATATTCCTTTTCCGCTGCGGAAGTTCTATTTTCAGCAATACGTTCCTGGCCTGCTCTCCATGATGGAAACCCTTCGATTAGATCATTCCAAGGTTTAAAGAGAGCAGCATAATACATTTTTTTAAGGTCATCATCTGTCTTCTTTGGATATTGTTTGCGTAGGATTTCTGCTGTGAATCGTAAAAAGCTATATGGGTCCTTAAGCCAGAAGGGATCAAGCCCGTTCGCTTGAATTCGTTTTACCGCTGCATCATCAAGATCGAATCCTACTTCCTTGGAAATTTTTTGAATTTTAATAAATATAATGGTGAGGGTATTTTCCCCGCCATCAATCGCGGGGCTATTTACATTCACATTATTATATACATAACCATTACCAATATCATTATCATTATCAGCTTGGGTTGAATTGTTCTCATTAGGCAACCTAAGCAGTGATTGAGTTGAATTATTTTGAGTTATATTATCATGATAATCTTCAAAGGTTTGTTTTTTGGCATTTTGGTTTCCCTCCGGTGCTCCTCCCAATTTACCGTTTTCAAGAGCTTTTTTTATTTTTAATTCAGACCTGGAAGAACCCCCAGCTTTGCCAAGTTCTGCTCTGCGTTTTACCTCGGCTTCCCATTTTTCCATATTTTTTTCAAGTTCAGGCTTGTACATTATCCATAATGAAAATTCTTCTCCTTTGGAAAAATTTGGTTCTACCCGGGTTTGTTCATATATCAATACTTTTTTCAGAAAACGATATTGTTCAATTTCAGAAAGGTTCCCGGCTTCAAGAGCTTCCCAGAGTTTATGAGGTGTTAGTAAATAATCTCCAGCCATGCTTATACCCCGGTTAACACAGACACAGTCTTCTCAATTCTATATGTCCGATGAAAATCACGTATAGAAACAATGAGCGATACAACGCCGAAATTTATGCCTCGTGTTTCGTTTTCAAGTTTTTCAATTACTGCCGCCGGTATGTTGGAATAATTCTCGTTCTGTGATAAAGTAGAATTGTCATCACCGCCCCGGACAGGCCGCAAACCTTGAAGGGGTTTTCTTATATCATGCATGGAATGCCTCCCCTTGCCGTGGGATCGCCGGAACGCTTATGGAATCCAGATATGAAGAAATATCAGCTTCTGAAAATAAATACCGATCACCGATTTTCCTGTATGAGATTCGTCGGAGTTTGATTAGCCGCCTCACGGTAATTTCTGAAACACCCAGTCTCTCGGAGACTTGCAAAACTGAAAAGAGCATTTTAGCCCTCCCATGATAACATTAAACCGCTCAAGCGGTCTGTGTTTCGTAGGATAATGCTTAAATAACCTGTATGCAAAACTGGAATTATACTGAATCTATACTGGATTAATCCGTTTTTTATCTTTTATCTTTATTTTCATCTCTGGCATCTTGAAAGTACCGTTTTATTGTATCTTCTTTAAGATCGCATTTTATAAAATTGAGATAATTATCTTGTGTCAAACGATCATCGTATCTGTTTTCAACAATCCAGAAAATAAATCTTCTTCTTTTAATAGTTCCTTTTCGCCTGGAAACAGTGCAAAAGAATCTATTTTTTGAAGAATCGATTGTTGGAACTGATTATCATATCGCATAAAATATACAAGTTTTAGTTTTTGTTCTTCAGAAATACCTGATAAATATTCGAGAAGTTCATCTTTATTATACTTATTGATTCTCTTTTTTAATTCAAATTCAGTTAATTCATTATCATTCCCATTTCTCACTCTTTTCTCCCTCCCCCGACGATTTCGCATCGTAACAGCCCTGGATGGATAATTTCACATCCAGATTAATCAGGCGCGTCTTATGGCCCTTCTCACATATCCTGGAAGGTTTTATGATACCTTCCGGTCCGTAATTATTCCCAGCATTCAAAAGCTTCCACATCAAGCCCCTATCTTGAATTGCAAGATGTTCCCAAACACTTCGGCGCCAACCCTGCCGACTTCTTCAAGATTTTCTTCGGTGATGTGATCAGCGTATTCTTCAAAAACTGCCCTGCTCTTATGCCCTGTTATACGGCTCACCTGATCAGCAGTCATACGGTCCACCATCCGGGCTGCGTAATAATGCCGCCATGAATGAAACACGATTCTCCGCAACACAGGGTCAATCCCGATTCCGATTAATGCATCATGCAACCCGTCAAGTAAGACATTTCGATCTATAGGTTTATTTTTCAGGTTACTGTGAAAAATAAATCCATCTTTCCCATATGGATTATTATTAGCAAGTTCAAGCAGTTTTGTTTTTACTTCAGGTAAAAGAAATACCCGCCGGGTTTCACCATTTTTCGGACATTTTAGACCGTCGTAAGCGCTCCATGAATGTTGTATGCGTAAAGTCCGGGCTTCGATATCTTCCTGTTTAAGGGCCAATACTTCACCACTTCTTAGACCGGTAGTACAGGCCAAAAGGGAAGCGGTATAAGCCCGTTTGTCTTTCCATGAGCTGGCAAATAAAACCTGCGCTTCAAGGGGTGTCAATACACCTCGTTTTTTCGTTTCTCCGGTGAAACTGACCAAGCCCACAGTTGGATCTGCCGGTATCATCCCTTCCCGGAAAGCCCATGCCAGGCATGTTGTACCAACAGCCATGACTTTGTTGACTGACGCTGGCGCTTGACCGCTTTCGGCGAGCGAAAGCGAGAAGTCTTTCAGGTCCTGCCTGGTAATGCTGTTGAGAGTGCGGCCCCGGAAAGCCGGTTCCCAGTGTTTATTAAATCGACTCGTGCTTTCATAACAATGCCGCTTCCCAATACTCTGCCCATGTGCTAATTTTTCTCGAATGTAAGGCGAAGTTTCATGATTCCAGAACTCTTTAAGAAACTCTGAAAATGAAACCGTTCCCTTCCCAGACTTTACCGCCGCAACATCAATTAATCCCCGATCCTTCAATGCCTGGACAATTCGCAAGGCGTCATCTGAATTAAGTTCCGTCCTTTTCATTGTTTTCATGATATTTTCAATCCCTGTTGCCGCCTCCAAAGTCCGGGGTTTACGGACCTGCCGGTCGGAATGCCGGATTTGAGCCATTCGGCAATAATTAGCAAGGCTTCATCCCGGTTCTTTGTTCCGGTCGATCGGGCTGTGAGCTTTACTCCAGTTTGTGGATCAACAAGTTCTGTGTAAAATATACCGTTGTGTCTTGTATGCAAATAATAACGGCGCATCACTCCTCCTCTGAGAAAGGTGTTTCTACCTTTTTTCTCACTGGTCTTGGAGTTAAGGCGCCGGTGTTTCCGGTGGTCTTAAACTATTTTGTTATCCCATAAGGAATTACAGTCTAGCAGGGACAGGACTCGAACCTGTGACCTCCGGGTTATGAGCCCGACGAGCTGCCAACTGCTCTACCCTGCGTTAATAAGTTCTATTACCCTACTTTCTTTTTGGGATTATGTCAAGCGAATTTTCATTTTAATCATCTTTTCTGCGGAAAAACGCATAAATTCCGGTGTCTAATGCCCAAATTTTGCCTTAAACCCTTTCAAATCACATTGTTTATCAAAAATCCGGCGGTCCAAAGCCAGGCCAAATCCGCTGGATTGCGGAATTTCCAAAAAACCGTTCTTTATGCTGTAGGCGGATCTGTCAATTCCTTCGGCATCGGCCGCGTCGTACTCGACAAGGGCGAATTTACCGGTACAGGCGGCAAGGTGGCCGCAGGCGAAGTTTCCGTAGAATCCGCCGTAATTATGGGGGGCGCAGAGTATGCCGAACGGTTCAGTTTCCCTGCACAGTTCCATCAGGCTAAAGAATCCGTAACCGCGCAGGTCGTACTGGATTATGTCAATTAAACCTTTTTTTGCCCAGTCAACAAGCGATGGACTTGCCTGTCCTTCGCCGTCGGCTATCAGGGTTTTGATGTTGTTTTCCTTCATCCATGTTTTTAGATTGGCGTAAAGCATATTGTCCTCATAAAATGCTTCTTCCAGCCAATATAGGTTTGATTCTTTTACAGCCAGCAAAAATTCTTTGGCGATGTTCAGGTTATACCCGTTATTGGCGTCTGCCATTATTTTACCGTCTCCGATCAGGACGCGTACAGCATTCACAATTTCGATATCCCGCTCAAGGCCCCGGGCAAGCGGCATCCACATCGCGCCGCGGCCGATTTTTATTTTGAAATTCCGGTGGCCGGCAGCAAGACCTTCTGATACTTCTCCCAAAATAAAATCCAGCGCCTCACGGTTGTTTTCGATATGGAGTTCATCGAAATAAATTGTGGTATCATAAACAGGAACCGAAAATTTGCCGGCGATCGAATCGGGGGTTTTGGCAGCCAGTTTGTAAACCGGCTTTTTAAAATAATTACCCAGCCAGTCCAGAATCGGAAACTCAATGCAGCGGTATTGCGCCGCAAGCATCCTGTTATCATCAAATAACGCACGCAGGGGAAGCCCGGTCAATTGTTCAGCCCGGCGTTTGTTGATCGCACTCCAGCCAAAGCCTTCAATTCCGCCGGCTTTGATGACGGCGATCGGAGTTTCTCCTCCCCATCCGTGTGTATCAAGTCTTGCGTTTTTACCCGCAATCCTGGGTCTCCTGTACGGCAGGGGCGCGGTACAAATTTCTTCAATCCGCAGGCTGTCATCAATTTCGTTTAAATCTATATTCAGCATAATTCCCTCCAAAAAATACTCTATTAACCAATAATAATTATAAGTACAATCATTATAATGAATATCAATCCGGCTTTCCAAAGACTGTCCCTTCTCATCGGCAATGACGCGGCCTCGGCACTTGCCGGTACAAAAGTTATTATCTTTGGCCTGGGCGGTGTCGGAAGCTGGTGCGCGGAAGCTTTGGTCCGTTCCGGCATAGGGAGCATTATCCTTGTTGATTATGACACAATTGATATTACCAATATCAACAGACAAATTGAAGCTACGGCAAAAACAATCGGTTTGGCCAAAACCGAAGTTCTCGCTGCGAGGTTAAAAGAAATTAATCCTGAATGTAACGTTGATGTTATTGATAAATTTTTTTCGTGCCAAGGAAATAATGATAATAAAAACAATTTAGAAATTCAGGAGAAAACCGCGATGGAATTCGGCATCCCCAATGCCGATTACATTATCGATGCCATTGACAGTATAGAAAGCAAACTCGACTTGATTGAATGCGCTGTCCGCTGCGGTGTAACTTTATTTTCTTCAATGGGAATGGCTCTAAGGCTCGATCCAACCAGGCTGCGCACCGCCGATATCTGGGAAACATCCGGCTGTCCGCTGGCACGGCGTGTCCGCGAAGGCCTTCGTAAACGCGGCTTTAGCGCGAACTTTACCGCTGTTTACAGTGATGAAAAACCAATTACGCCGGGAGATAAAAAAATTAACGGAAGCGCTGTTACGGTAACAGCCGCGGCGGGCATGATCCTGGCAAGTCTGGTAATCCGGGATATTTTCGATATTAATCGTTGCGATAGTAATCGCAGCAATTTAAATCGCTGCGGAGAATCATGAGCAACCGTTTTCTGCGCAGGGCTAACGCCGACACCATTGTTGAAAAACTCTGTACCAAAGTAATCATGGAACGCGGGCTAATCGGCCCCGGCGACCGTATTCTTATAGGCGCGTCAGGCGGCAAGGATTCCACTGTCCTGACCTGGGCGCTGTCCAGGCTGCAGTCTGTAATAAAAATAAATTACGAGTTAAAGGCCCTTCATATTTCCAATGATTTTGACGGGAATAACTGCAATCCAAATCTCGGCGGATTTTGCTCGGAATGGAACATCCCTTATGAGGACATTAGTATTCCTGTGGAGGGAAGACTTAAACCAGGCAGGGAAATGAACTGTTACTGGTGTTCAACGCAGAGACGCACGGAGCTGCTGCGTTACGCAATCGAAAATAATTATAACAAGATCGCCCTGGGCCATCATCTTGACGACATCATCGAAACTTTTTTTATGAACATGATAAACAAGGGGCAGTTAACCGCAATGCCGGTTTTGCTTGCGTATAAAAAATATCCTGTAAGTCTGATCCGGCCGCTGGCCTATCTGGAAGAAAAACAAATTATCGCCTGCGCACGGGAACTCGGCATTTTGGGTTCGGTCTGCACCTGCGCATACGGAGAAAATTCAGGACGAAGGGAAGTCAGGAAAAAAATTGCGGAACTCTGCGGCAGCAGGAGCGAAGTAAAAAGACGAATCCTGGCGGCGTTATCGTACGGACCAAAAGATCTGCTAATGGAAAGCGGTGACAGCCAGGGCGGTAACTGAAGTCCCAAGGTATACGGAGCCGTTTTTTGTTTTGCCTTCATGCTTGTTAAATTCAACGGTAATCGCCGGCTCTCCCCTCCCCCCGCGTTTCACAATCTCCGCGCGCGCTCCGGCCTCCGCTTCGGCGGCTGCAAAAGTCCCGGCCTCCGCCGCGGTGCGGAACTGCCCGGTCCCGCTAAAACCAAAAACCTTAAAGCCGGTAATTCCGTCTCTGCTGTAATCCGGACGTATCTCCACAGTATAGGAGGCCCTTATTTTGCCGGCGACAGCGCCAAGCGCGTTTGCGACTTCGTAATGCTGCGGAACAATTGCAGTTGTCCCAAGCAGCCGGGCCACATCATCAAGGAAGACGCGGATCGGCGCTCCCAGTCCGACCAGGGGATAAGCTGTTTTAAAACCAAAATCCAGGAGCCTGTCCGGGCTTCCCCTTAAAGCGGCTTCGTAACTTTTTTGTATAAAATATTTGGTTTCTTTTTCTGTTGTTTTTTTATGGAACTTGCGATCGTGATTTTCCAGCAGCATATTGCAGATTTCAAAATAGAGTTTGCGTTTTACTTCATCGTATACAAGACCGCACAATTGTTCGACAGAAATATCCGTGTTAAAGGCAATGTGTTTGGCGGCCATAAGCGAAGCTTCTGCCGAATACGCTGAGAAATCATTTTTTAAATGCATTACATCGGTTGGGGTAAAACCGCACTTCAGAACCACGCCTTCGGCAAGCAGCCGCTGCGGATTAAAATTATAAATATCTGAACCCATAAGCTCCGCAGCTTCCCTTACCGGAAGCGGGCCATTTTCCAGTATTTTACAGAATTTTTTTTCGTCTTCCGTATAACGGCCGGAGTCCCTGATCCCGCTGCCAAGAATAAAATGTTCGTAAATAAAAAGCGAATGTTTGGTATGCGCCTGCGCCAGTTCACGGAGCCTGTCTGTCACAGCAGGATATTTGGCGGCGGCAACGCACAGCGGCTGCACCCTGTAGTCTTCAAGATAAATACCGTTGTCATCAAAATGAACGGCGGTATCGCCGCCCAGCCCAAAGGTTCTTACGGCAAATCCCTTAACAAAAGTTTTCCATTTGCCGACCGAAATCCCGTCTTCCGCCATTACCGGATTTCCGTTTTCCACAAGCGCGATATCGGTTGTAGTGCCGCCCATATCAATAATGATACAGTCCTTTTGATCCGACAGCAAATTCCCGCCGGAAATACTGGCGGCAGGTCCGGAAAGCAATGTCTCCACCGGACGGACACAGGCAAACTCTTCTGACATAAGACTGCAATCGCTCCGTACAATAACGGTCCTGGCATTTATTTCCCTTTCGGCCATGGCCTTTTTAATCGCGTCAAGAAATTCCTTGATCACCGGGAATAGCCTTGCGTTAAGCAAGGTGCCGGCCGCTCTCTGCAGACTGTTCAAATCGCTGAACAGTTCATAACCGCAGACAACCGGAATCGGATAAATTTCGCGGAACAGCGAAGCCGCTTTTTTTTCCAGCACGGCGTTATTCTTCATCGCGTAAAGTTCTATTATTCCCGCGCCGTCGAGGTTATTGAATTTTTCTTTTATACTTTTGGTAAGCAAATCCCAGTCCGGTTCCCTTTCAGCCTGGCCTGAAAAAGTTGTATAGCTATCCTGAATATGAATTTCGCCGGCCGGAGGAAGCCCGTATTTGCCTCCCAGTTCATTAATAACTTTCCCGTCGCCGCCCAAAAAAACAAGCTTGGCCCTGCCTCCGCGATCTTCCACGCAGGCATTGGTGGCCAGGGTTGTGGAAAGAGATAAAAAATCCGCGAGTTTGAGTTTATCCGCGGGCAGAGCCGACAGTGCTTCCAGAATACCGATGGATAAATCCTGTCTGGTAGTTAAAGCTTTTGCGGCTGCGATTAATTTATTTTCCGAAAAATCATAGATGACTGCATCGGTGTAAGTTCCGCCGGTGTCTATTCCAATGCCTAATTTGCTGTCCATTCAGTAAATATAAATAGTTATAAAAAAATTGTCTATAAAAACATCTATTATTTTTACTCAATTGCTTTTATATTAAAAAACATATATGAACATATAAAAAAGAGGAGAAATCATGTCGATCCATATCACTGCCAAAAATGGGGAAATTGCGGATTCCATACTGCTGCCCGGAGATCCCCTGCGGGCAAAATTCATCGCGGAAAATTTTTTGGAAAATCCCAAACAATACAATGATATCAGAAACATGCTGGGATATACCGGACTGTACAAGGGGAAAAAAGTCTCTGTACAGGGGACAGGTATGGGTATTCCCTCAATATCAATTTACGTAAATGAGCTCTTCAGGGATTACGGTGTGCAGAAGGCGATCCGCATAGGAACGGCCGGTGCAATCCGGGAAGATGTAAAACTGCGCGACCTGGTTATCGCGCTGTCCGCAAGTACGGATTCCGGCGCAAACAAAATCCGGTTCGGGGGCAGAAGTTACGCGCCCACCGCGTCCTGGAGACTGATTAAGGCAGCCTGGGACATAGCGCAGGCCAAGGGATTTTCACCCAAGGCCGGACCGGTAATTTCCTCGGATATGTTCTATACCGAAAATCCCGATGACTGGAAATTATGGGCAAAGTTCGGCTGCCTGGCCGTGGAAATGGAAACCGCGGAACTGTATACGCTCGCGGCAAAATACAACAGGGAAGCCCTTTGTATGCTTACAATTTCGGACAGCCTGGTTACCGGAGAAGCCACCACTCCGCAGGAAAGGCAGACTACGTTTACAGCAATGATGGAAGTGGCGTTGGAAACAGTAGTTTCCTAGAAACTGTAGTTTACTAAAAACAGTAGTTTCCTAATTGCTTGCGAATCCGTCCGCAAAGTTTTATAATATAAAAAATTAATTTTACATAAAAAGGAAAATTTATGGCCGCAAATTTTGATTTTACCATAGATGAACTGGGCAACCGCAACATAAGATCTCCGATTGCCATGTCAACAACCAGGGGCGATTTGGTCGCGAATTATGTTACGGACAAGCAGTATGTACGGTATCAGACCGAAGTAAAAGTCGGGGCGCAGGCGCCGCTCAAACGGAGCCATATCCTGGAATGTGCAGGCCCCCGGGAAATGATTTATTTTACTCCGGCCCATGTACACGCGGGCATAGTTACCTGCGGCGGCCTTTGCCCGGGCCTCAATGACGTAATCCGCTCGGTGACCCGCTGTCTCTGGTACCGTTACGGGGTAAAACGAATTTCCGGCATTCAGTATGGATACAAGGGATTTCTGCCCGAATATCAATACGGAATCAAACGCCTGGATCCGGATGTTGTCGACGACATCCATAAACTCGGGGGCACCTTCCTGGGCAGTTCGCGCGGCGGCGGCAGGGAAACCGCCAAGATTGTTGACGCAATTGAACAGCTAAATCTCAACATGCTTTTTACAATCGGCGGAGACGGTACCCAGCACGGAAGTCTGGAAATCGCCGAGGAAATGGAAAGACGCAAGCTTAAAATCGCCCTGGTAGGAATTCCAAAAACCGTTGACAATGACTTCGCCATAATCCAGAAATCATTCGGTTTTGATACCGCCGTTGACAAGGCTGTTGAAGTTGTCGCGGCAGCGCACATGGAAGCAAATTCCGCGATAAACGGAATCGGCCTGGTAAAGGTAATGGGACGTGAATCCGGTTTTATCGCGGCGCATACGGCCCTTGCCAGCCACGAAGTCAATTTCGTCCTTATTCCTGAAGTTCCCTTTAACCTTGAAGGCTACAACGGTTTCCTGACACACCTTGAAAAACGTATGATGAACCGCCACCACGCGGTCATCGTTATCGCCGAAGGCGCGATGCAGGATCAGCTTATGACCGACAAGAAGACAGACGCCAGCGGCAATCCCAAGATGGCAGATGTGGGCGTTTATCTGCGTGACAGAATCAACAAATATTTTGACGAAAAAAAGATTGAAATTAACCTCAAATATATCGATCCCAGTTATATAATCCGTTCCGCTCCCGCAAATCCATCTGATTCCATTTACTGCGAGAGGCTGGGAAACGCGGCGGTCCACGCGGCAATGGCGGGCAAAACCAAAATGATCATCGGGCTGGTAAACAACGAATTTGTCCACGTGCCGATCAAGGCGGTAATTTCCTCCAGAAACCAGGTCGATCCCGAGGGCAACCTGTGGCGGGATACACTGGACGCCACGCATCAGCCCGCGCTGATGGTTAACCAGTTTACAGAAACCAAAACAAAATAATTTCTGTGATAAAGTAATTTTATTAAGGTGTGTACGATGGAACAAAAAACTTATATAGCCAGGGGCGGCCCTGATTTGGAATTATCGGAGAAGGAAGCCGGTGAGTTACTGGCCGGCGTTCTTTCGCAGGCTCTTGCGGATAATAAAAACTCCGGGCCGGTCCTGATACTTCCTCCGGACATTACCCGGTTTTACTCCAGGGCCGGTTACCTGACCGATATTGCCTCAGGCGTTCTGGGCTCCAGGCTTGGGGCGGTGATGCCGGCGCTTGGCACCCACATGGCTATGACCCCGGAAGAAATCAAAAGGATGTTTCCCAAAACACCGGCCGGAAAATTCCTGGTGCACGACTGGCGCAACGATGTAAAGGAACTGGGCCGTATCGAAGAGGGCTGGATCGAAAAGAACACAGACGGCAAGGTTAAATATGACTGGCCGGTACAGGTAAATAAACTTCTCACCGAAGGTAAATTTTCCATGGTTATTTCCATAGGCCAGGTTGTCCCACATGAAGTAATCGGTATGGCCAACCATACAAAGAACCTGTTTGTGGGAACCGGGGGCAAGGAAGCCATCGACAAAAGCCATTTTGCCGGCGCGGCTTATGGCATGGAAAAAATGATGGGCCGTTTGGACACTCCGGTAAGGAGAATGTTCGACGAAGGCTTCGCCAGATTCGGCGGCAAACTGCCTCCCGTGCTTTACGTCTTAACAGTGGTCGGATCAAGGAAACCCGGAGAAGCCGCAGGCCCGTCAACCGCAATAAGGGGATTGTTTATCGGGTTTGGCAGGGAATGTTTTGAAAAAGCCGCCGCGCTTGCCGCAAAAGTAAATGTGGATATTCTGGATGAGCCGGTTAAAAAAGCGGTTGTATATCTAGAGCCGGAGGAATTCAGAACAACATGGCTGGGTAACAAGGCTGTCTACCGGACCCGTATGGCCATGGCAGACGGCGGTGAACTGTTAATACTCGCGCCGGGTCTGGAACGATTCGGCGAAGACCTGGAAGTTGACAAACTAATCCGCAAATACGGCTACAACCCAAGCGCGGTAATTCTGGAAAAAGTAAACAGGGAAAAAGAACTCGCCCAAAACCTGAGCGTGGCCGCCCACTTAATCCACGGCTGCAGTGAAGGCCGCTTTACGATAAAATATTGTCCCGGCCCCAAAGTAAGTAAAAATGAAATTGAATCCGCGGGGTTCCAATGGGGCAGCCTCGAAGAAGCCCAAAAACGCTATGATATTAACAAACTGTCTTTGGGCTGGAACACACATACCGACGGCGAAAAATTTTTCTATGTGCCCAATCCGGCGCTCGGATTATGGGCGCAGCGGCAGCGTTTCTTTGCAAGCTAACAAAAATTACAATCTTAAAGGAGCATAATATGGCCAAAAAATTACGTTATGGTTTAGTCGGCTGCGGCGGTATTGCCAACGGCAAACATCTTCCCGCAATCAAAAACCTCCAGGATGTGGAAATTGCCGCTTTCTGTGATATTGTTCCGGAACGGGCAAAAAAAGCCAATCTGGAATATTCGGGCGGTAAAGGAAAAATCTTTACCGATTACCGGGAACTTCTAAAGGAAGACCTGGACGCCGTTTTTGTCCTTACGCCCAATATTTCACACAGTGAGATTTCAATTGCCGCCCTCAAGTCCGGCAAAAACGTGCTGTGTGAAAAGCCCATGGCCAAGAACTATAAAGAAGCACAGGCAATGATCGCGGCCCGCGATGAAAGCAAGAAACTTCTTACTATCGGCTACCAGGGCCGTTACAGGGCGGACAGCCTCTACCTCAAGCAGGAATGCCAGACCGGCGCTCTGGGGGAAATCTATTTCGCAAAGGCAACGGCAATCAGGCGCCGGGCGGTTCCTACCTGGGGAGTTTTTCTTGATGAAGAAAAACAGGGCGGCGGCCCCCTCATTGACATCGGAACCCACGCGCTGGATTTGACCCTTTTTATGATGGACAATTACGAACCCGCATACGCTGTCGGCACTACCTACCATAAACTGAACAAAGACAAAAACGCGGGAAACGCCTGGGGTGACTGGGATCCCAAAAAATTCACGGTAGAAGATTCCGCGTTTGGTTTTATCGTAATGAAGAACGGCGCAACAATTATTCTACAGTCAAGCTGGGCCTTAAACACAACCGAAGTGCGCGAGGCGGTTACCACCCTGTGCGGTACAAAGGGCGGCGCGGATATGCCGGAAGCCGGGTGTCTGGTAATGAACGGCGTAAAAAACGGCCGGCAATATACGCTGACCCCCAATGTCAAAGCCGGGGGCGTTGCTTTTTATGACGGCGTTTCCGCAAAACCGGAAGACCTGGAAGCCCAGACATTTGCCAGCGCCATTCGCGGCAAAGGCAAACTATATGTATTGCCGGAGCAGGCCGCGGTTGTTACCCAGATTCTTGAGGGCATCTATATTTCCGCAAAATCCGGGAAACCGCATTATTTTTAAATATTAAAAAGTTCGTATAAAAACAGGTTTGCCGCCTGCGCGACATTAAGGCTTTCCATAAGGCCTGTGCCCGGGATTCTTACCAGAACAGTACATCTGTCGGTAACTTCCCGGGGCAGGCCGGTTTCTTCATTGCCCAGAACAACGGCGATTCCGGGCCGCCCGGACTGGCCGCCGGAGTCATCGCGCAGTGTTGATTTTTTTTCATTAATAATCTGAACCAGGTCTCCTATACGCTGCCTGGCCCGCATTTCCGCTCCGACGGTTATAATCCGGCGGGAGGCGTCTCTTAACAGGGCCGCGGTATCCCTTACGGTGCGGATCCTGACGTGTTCCATGCCGCCCTCTGCTATACGGTAAGCGCTCGTAGTAAGCTGGGCGCCGGGATCGGATTCCGACATTATAATCAGGGGGGCATCAAAAAAGGCTGCCGACCTTACAATGGCGCCGAAGTTATGATCATTTCCTATTGAATGAAGCACCAGGCCCGTAATTCCCTTCTGCGCCCATTCATCAAGATCTTCGCGGTTTAATGGTAAAAGTTCAGGCGCGTAAATCATGGCAACAACACCCTGGTGGTGGCTTGTCTTGCAGATTTTTTCAAGTTCCTCGTCTTCGCATATTTTATAGGGCCTTTTACGTTCCGCGAGGTTTTTACAGAGCCCCGAAAATAACTGGATCTTCTCCTCGCGGAGGAACAGGCGGTTAATGGATTCCGGATGATATTGCGCGGCCGCGGCTACAGCATTGATACCGCAGATTGCCAGTTCCTCTGTCAGTTTGTTTCTCATAATCCGAGTATAATCCGTGTACATGAATCAACCAAGATGTTAAAATAATACTTTATGAATGAAACACACAACAACTCCGGTATTAATATTGACAGCATTGACTGGAAAGTCTGGACACCGGACGAAAAGAGCGTAATCGTTTTTATTATTGATAAAAAACAAAACCGCACACTTTTAATACACAAAAAAACCGGACTCGGCGCCGGCAAAATTAACGCTCCCGGCGGCAGGATCGAAAAGGGAGAAACCGCAGCGCAGGCCGCTGTACGGGAATGCCGGGAAGAAGTTTCAATGACCCCTCTTGGCCTTCAGAAACGGGCCGAACTTTATTTTCATTTTACTACAGGTTACAGATTATACTGCGAAGCGTTTATTTCCAATGCCTGGGAAGGAGAACCTGCCAACAGTTACGAAGCCGAACCTTTTTGGTGCGGCCTGGGCGATATTCCCTGGGAAAAAATGTGGGAAGACGACAGGGACTGGCTGCCATCAGCCATTGACGGTAAAAAAGTAAAAGGGTACTTCATTTTTAACGATGACGACATGATCGCGGAGAAACTGGAGGAGGTTAAAAATTTTGAAAGTTGAAACCAGCCGGGAATATTATAATTTTAATTACTCAACCGGGACAGAATCCTTCGAAGCCAATATTTTGGAAGTGCGGCCATTTACAGGGCCCCAAACTGCCACGCAATCTGCGGCGCAGACTGCGATTCTCCTTGATAAAACAATTTTTTATCCGGAAGGCGGCGGTCAGCCGTCAGACAGGGGAACAATCAACGGAGTACCTGTACTGGATGTTATCGAACAGGACGAAGAAATCCTGCATTTGGTCAAAGACGGCGAATCCAAAATAATACCAGGGAAGGCCGGACTGGTTCTTGATCGCCGCCGGCGGCGGGACTTTTCGGTTTGCCATACAGGCCAGCATCTTCTGTCGGGCATCCTGTTCCGCCTCATGAATATTCCGACAGTCTCGATGCATCTTGGAGATGAAGCCTGTTTTATTGACATAAAGACCTCCGAACTCGGCAGGGAAAAAATGCTGCAGGCCGAGGAAACCGCCGCTGACATTATCGAAGAAAACCGCCCGGTCATTGTTCACCTATGCCCGCCGGAAGACATCTCTTCTTTTCCCCTGCGCAAAATCCCCCCAAAAGGCAAAGAAGTCATAAGGGTGCTGGAGATACAGGATTTGGATTTTTCCCCCTGCTGCGGCACCCACTTAAGATCAACAGGAGAAATCGGCATGCTCCGTATTCTGGGTGCGGAAAAATACAAGGGCATGATGCGTCTTGCGTTTATCGCCGGCCGCCGCTGTTTGCACGACAGCCGCCTGTTAAGGGATAACGCGGAGATCATTTCGCAGGCCCTAAGTGTCCCGGTAAAGGAAACAGGCCGCGGAGTTCATGATTACATGGACAAGACAGCGGCCCTGGAAGCAAAACTTAAAGAATTAAAAGAAGAATCCAATCACGCCAAAGCACAGGACCTAATAAAAAAACCAGGCAGCCAAATATTATCAAACCAGGCAATTATCGAAACCTATAAACTGGACATGGACGATGTAATAAACATCGGCAAGCAGGCAGAAAAATTAAGCCCGGTAATTTTTATCCTGGTAAGCGAAAACGAAAATAAATTCGCCGCCTTTTGCGGCAACAAGGCAATAGACCTGCGCCCGTTGCTGCGCGAAAAATTAACCGCCGGCGGCGGCAAGGGCGGCGGCGGCCCTTCATACTTCCAGGGCAGTTTTGGCAATAAAGCAAATTTAGATTTATTTTTTAAAAGCCTTACAAATTAATTTTCGGTGTTCAGCAAAAATAAGCCGGATTAATTTAACGCGGGCACAAGACCTACCAGGCCTTTTACTTCCCTGTCCGCGAAACGCAGGCCGCCTCCGATAAAGAAGTCACGGTTGCCGGAGAGGGCGTTGTTGATTCCGCCGCGCAGGTAAATCCAGTTCCAGGGTAAATTGGAATTGGGATCAAAGAAGGGATAAATGGTCAGGGAACCGCGCAGGTTGGGCAGCTCGCCTGTTTTAAAATTAAACATTTCCCCGGAGAGGCTTATCCAGCTGAAAGGACTGACATCAAGACCAAAACCGGCCGTGTTTTCCAGAAGCCCTCCGCGCAGGGTAAGGGGCCCAAACCGCCTGGCAAGTTCAAGATCAATGGCATAGCTAAAGCTGGTTTCTGTTGTGTCCTCTTTTTGGTAGCCGCCCAGATTATCGGTAGTTTCCTTGATCGTGCGGCGGCTGATGCCGTCCGGAACCGATGTTACCCCTATGCGGTACCAGCGGTCATTGGACGCGGGTTCCAGCCGCAGCGAAGCGCCGGCCCTTACATTCTGCGAGAAAAAATCATACCTTGCTCCGGAATCAATCTGAATCCCCAGCCCCATGGCCTTGTCAAGGATTTCTCCGGCGCTGTCAACTACTCCGCCGGCATTGACGGCGAGCGTATTAATGCTGCCCAGGGCTTCTGTAAGTTTAACGGCTGTCTGATTGGTGCTTTCCGTAATTGCCAGCAGATTATTATACAAATCATCATTGTAAATGGCCTGGCCTATATTTCCTCTGCCCTGCCGTATTTCGGAGGTAATGGCCTGGACATCGGCAAGCGCCCCGTAAACATCATCCAGGGAAGAATTGATTTTACCGTCGTTATTCCGCAGCAGGGATTCGGTCCTTTCGGTGATAAGGGCAACCGCGTCCAGTATGCGCGAAACCTTGTCCAATTCATCGGAAGTACGGCTGTCAATCTGCTGTGATATTGAATTGGCGTTCTCCAGAAAAACTGTAATTAATGTCATCTGGTTCTTTTGAAATTCGTCAAGAATCGAAGTGAGCTGGGTTCCCAAATCGGAGACAGTACCCATCAGCGCTCCCATATCCGCCGCGTCAAGGCCGGAATTTATAACTCCGCCGGGCTGGATCAAGGGCAGAACATCGGGCCCCGGATCCAGGGCCAGCACCGATGTCCCCAGCAGCGATGAAGATTTCCGTGTAAGCTGAGCGCCCTTGCGGATTTGCAGGCTGTTTAGAAACCCGACCTTGAGCCTGGCAACATTACCGGTAAGTTTTATATCTTCGACTTTGCCGACCGGAACACCGGCGAGGTAAATCTTTGACCGGGTGGAAAGCCCTGTTGCGTCAGAAACCACGGCTTCGTAGGAAGACATGTTGAACTGGTTAAGGCCATTTGAAGCCATGACAATGTATACAATGCCTGCGCCGCCAAAAATTATAAAAAACAACGCTATCTTAATATATCTGGAAATATTCATACGTTAAGCCCGCCAAAGGAAATACGGATAAAATCCTTAACCATGGGATGCTCCGATTTTTTAATATCATCGGGCCTGCCTTCCGCAACGATGCGGCCCTGATCCAAAAAAGCAATTTTGCCGGCTATCCTGAATGCCGCCGGAATATCGTGTGTAATGAGTACACAGGTAATGTTTAATTCCCGGTTTACGCGGACCACCAGACCGTTAATAATCTCCGAAAGCACGGGATCAAGTCCGGTAGTAGGCTCGTCAAAAAAAAGCACTTCCGGCTGCATAATAAGCGCCCTGGCAACACCGACCCTTTTCCTCATACCGCCGGACAATTCATCAGGCCTCTTTGACTGTATACCGGGAAGTTCAATCCATTCAAGAAGCTCATCGACCCTCTTCTGAATCGCGGCGCTGCTGTGAATTCTTAAAACTTCCTTTAACGGGAAAGCAAGGTTTTCGCCTACGGTCATGGAATCAAACAGCGCCGCGTTTTGAAAAGAATAACCAAAGGACTTGCGGACAGAAACAAGAGCGTTTTTATCCAGCGCAGTTAATTCATCATTTTTAAACCATACTTTTCCGCTGTCCGGCCTCATCATACCCATGATGGATTTAAAAAGGACACTCTTTCCTGTGCCGCTTTGCCCTATAACAACGCAAACTGACTTTTCTTCTATCTCAAGATTTATATCTGCAAGCACATGATTGTCGCCGAATGATTTGCTAAGGTGCTCGGTGCGGATAATTGGTATTTTTTTGGTTTCATTAATTATTTCGCCGCTCATTTGTAAATAAAATTAAGCATAATGCTTGTAAGAATATAATCAGCCACAAGGATGGAAACCGATGAGACAACAACCGCTTTGGTTGCGCTGTCCCCTACCCCCTTGGCGCCCTGGGTAGTCTGCAGGCCGTGGAAGCAGCAGATGGTAGCGACCATTACGCCCATAACCGCGGACTTGATAAGCCCCATAAGGACATCCCTTGGCCCAAGGAAGTCAAACATATAGTCGGTATAACCGGCGGAATCCACATTGAAAAGAAAAATCGCGATAACATAGGAACCGATGCTGCCGATTACATTGGCAAGGAGGGTTAAAACCGGGTAAACCACAACCGACGCCAGGACTTTGGGAAGAACCAGGTATTTTACAGGGCTTACAGACATCGCCTCCAGGGCGTCAATCTGCTCGGTAACCTTCATGGTGCCAAGTTCGGCCGCCATGGCAGACCCGTTCTTTGCGATTAACATCAGGGTAGTAATAACAGGCGCCAGTTCCCTTGACAGGGCAACAGCCACAGCAGCGCCCACCCCGATTTCCGCCTGGAAAAGAGAAAGCATCGTTACCATCTGAAGCGAAAAAATCATTCCCATGGCCCCGCCGGAAAGCATGATTATGGGAACAGAGTTGACTCCAAGATGCTCGAGCTCATTGACAAACTGTGCTGTCTGGAAAGGTTTTTTTACGGCTGACGAAAAAATTTCACCAAGGAAGTACATATAGCGGCCAAAGGCTTCCAGACGCTTTCCCAGGAACTCAAATAACATTTATGTAAATTATAATGCATTAATTACCGGCTGCCTATTCCTGGCGCTGCTGCCTGCCTGGGCCGCAGGATTCTTCCTAACCCTTTATGGCGCCTATCATGACGCCCTTCACAAAGTATTTCTGTAAAAACGGATAAAGCAGAAGCATGGGAACACTTGATACAACAATTACCGCATATTTTATACCTTCAGCCATTTTAATCTTTTCCCCCATTCCCACGTCATTGGATCCAAGCTGCTCAGTATTGCTGAGCAGGAGAATGTCACGAAGGGTAATCTGCAGGGGGAAGAGATTTTCATTTCTTAAATATATCAGCGCGGAGAAATACGAGTTCCAGTGGGCGACGCCGTAATAAAGCACCAGCACAGCCAGAATCGCGCTTGACAGCGGAAGCACAATGCTGATGAGTATCCTGATATTGGAAGCCCCGTCCAGTTTGGCCGAATCGTAGAGTTCCTCCGGAATATTCCGCTCAAAAAAAGTCCTTGCGACTATGAGATTGTACGTTGAAATGGCGGCCGGGATCATGATGGCCCAGACTGTATTGTACAGATGCAGATTTCTGACCAGCAGATATGTCGGAATAAGGCCGCCGTTAAAGTACATGGTAAATACTATTATGAGGGTAAGGATCCTTCTGTTTGGCATATCTTTCCGCGAGAGCGGATATGCGGCAAGGACCGTCATAAAAAGGTTAATAAAGGTACCCACCACCGTATAAAAAACAGTATTCCTGTAGCTCTGCCATATTTTTGCGTTGTTAAAGACCAGTTTGTAGGAACCAACGGTAAACCCTTTGGGGAAGAGCACCATTTTACCACGAAGTACAAGATCGGGATCTGAAAATGACGCTGACAGTACAAAGATCAGGGGATAGAGCATAACGATAACTATGGCGATTCCGATTGTATTTACAACAAGATCAAAAATCAAATCTTCCCGGGACAGGCGCATTCCTTTTTTCACATTTGTCCCCTTCTAAAAAAGACTTGTTTCCGTTGCTTTCCGGGAAATAAAATTCGCCGTTATCAGTAAAATAAAATTTATCACATTGTTGAAAATTCCTACCGCAGCGCTGTAACTGAACTGCCCCTGCTGAATTCCGTTTTTATATATAAAAGTAGATATCAGTTCACTCGTTTCCATGTTAATCGGGTTCTGCATCAGGTAGGCTTTTTCAAATCCCAGTTCCATTACACTGCCAATTCTTAGAATAAACAGAATAATGATGGTAGGAAGAAGACAGGGCAGGGATATATGAATGATCTTCTGCAGCCGGGTTGCGCCGTCCATTAATGCCGCTTCATAAAGAGCGGGATCGATGGCTGTAAGGGCGGCTATGTAAATGACCGAATTGAATCCCATCATCTGCCATACCGTTGAGAGAACGTAGAGGGGCCGGAAATATTCCGCCTTTGCCATATAATCGGTTGCCGGATTTCCGAAGAGCATTCCGATTTTGTTGAAAAGGCCGTACTGGGTATTTGAAAAAAGGACCAGCATGCTGACAACGACAACCACGGAAATAAAATGGGGTATATAGGTAACATTCTGGAGAAATTTCCGGAATTTTTTAAACCGGATTTCGTTAATGATCAGGGCAAGAATGATGGGGATGGGAAACCCCACCGCCATCTGGTATAAACTCAGGAACAGCGTGTTGCGCAGCAATGTCCAAAAATAATACGATTTAAAAAATTGTAAAAAATAAATCCCCCCAACCCAGGGACTCTTGACAATCCCAAGGCCGGGGTTAAAACGGCGAAAGGCAATTTGTATCCCGTAAATGGGGACATATTGAAAAAGAATATACCAGGCAAAGGGAATGGCAAAGATCAAAAGAAGATCCCATCTGCCGGCGAACTTCTTCCTGAGTTTCCTGATTACTCCCCCGCTGCCCGGTTTATTTTTCATATACTATGGTAACATCTACCGGTGTGATGCGTCAAAGGCTTTCTGGTAAATGGCTTCCAGTTCGGGAAGGCCAATCTGGTCCAGAGTCCTGCAATATTCATCCCAGCGATCAAAGCTCCAGTCTCCGACAATGAATTTCGTAACCGATTCATCGCGGTATTTGTTGAGATCCTGCAGAATGGCATTGGCCCGTTCCTGATCATTTTCATTCAGCGGGGGCCGGCCGTAATTGACCTTGGGCAGATAGGGCGCCAAATCGGCGGCTATCGATTTTGTAAGGTCACTGGCTACAATACCGTCAGTTTTGTTGGTGATAAGATGGGGGCCGCCGCCGCCTGGGACGAGATTAATTTTCCCAAGTGCGGTCATGAAGCCCTCAGGCGCATTCAGGATGTTATCATTAATGACTGCGTTGCCTTTGGCGTCAAAATGGAAAGTCTGGCCTTCAATACCGTAACGGTAGAAGATTGAACCTTCATCTGTATAAAAGTAATCAACCCAGCGAAGCGCCGCTTCCGGATATTTGCATACATTGCTGATTGCGAAAGCTCCGACTGCGGTTATACCGTCATTGGAGGCAGACCAGACCTGGTCTCCGTACGGTCCGACCAGCGGAGGAAAACCTTCAAACTGATTTTCTACATTTATGAAAACATCGGAATAGGGCATATAGAACGCGCCGAAGAGGGCATTCGCCAGATTGCTCCGCCATTCGGGGCGTGAGTCCGCCTTATAATAATTCTGCCACAGGAGTTTATCCGCATAGAGGCCGCTCAGATACTGAATGTACGCCTTGAATGTGTCATCCTTGATCCAGAAATGGACTTTCCCGTTATTCACATTGATCGTGTCATTCATCTGGTGCTGGAGGCCCCATGAACCGCCCAATACATAAACCGCGGCGATTTCACGAATTCCCAGCGGAATTTCATCGGCTATGCCGTTGCCGTTCGGATCTTTGTCGCGGAAAGCGACAAGAACCTGCCTGAATTCATCAGGTGTAGTCGGGATCTTGAGGTTCAGTTTGGCAAGCCAGGTTTTGTTTATCCATTGCATAAATCCCATATGACCTGTATTGCTAAAGTCCAGCTGCGGAAGTACATAAACATGGCCGTCTGCCGCTGTCTGGGATATACGTACAGCTTCGTTGGTCTGGATAATATTATTAATATTCGGGGCCCATTGCTGCAGGTAAGGATCCAGGGGAATTAACTGTTTGCTGGTGGAGCCGTACATCGTAAACTGCACCTGGTTAATGAGGGGTTTAACAAAAATATCGGGCAGCTCGTTGGAAGCAAAGAGCAGATTCTTTCTCTCCTCGAATCCCTGCGCCGGTACTTCCTGGAGGTCCAGGTGGATATTGGTCATTTTTTCATATTCTTTAAAGAAGAACATATCTGACCAATTGGCCTGGTTTTGATCGCGGCAGCCAAAAACCGACATGGTAATGGGATCGTTAACAATCGGGAAGCCGGTTGGATTCACCTTTACCGCTGAAGCAGACGGCGCACTGCTGCCGCCCTGCTGCGCCGGGCTTTGACTTCCGCCGCCGGCGAAAACAGCTGCCGGCAGCAGCAGAACAGCAGCCGCAAATAAACATAAAAACTTTGGCATCTTCATAAACACTCCTTAATAAAATTTTTTAGCCATGGCAGTAACAAACAGATAGTACCAATGCAATAGTTTATCATGTGAAAAAAGATATGGATTTTTTTAATTCACCAAATTTTTGATACGATGATATAAAATTTTGTCATTTACTGTCATATTCCCTGACGGATGAATTCGGAAGGGGTTATGCCTGTATGATCGCGGAATACTTTGATAAAATAGTTGTAATACATAAAGCCGCATATCGCGGCAGTACTCTTGAGGTTCATTCCTTCCAGAAGACATGCTTTGGATGCTTCCACCCTGATCTGGTTAAGAGCTTCGACAAAGGAGCAGCCGGTTGTCCTTTTATAAAGCCGGCTCAGATATGAAGGAGAAATATTGAGCGCTGCAGCCGTTTTCTCCAGGCCCGGATTTTCGGTATAATGATTCAGCATAAAATTATGTGCCTGCCGTATATATGCGTCTGCGGACTCGTCTGCCTTGCCGCCGATAAACTGACAGAAAAAGCTGACCAGGTAGTTTACAGGATTATTATCCGCAATCTGCCGGAGTCTATCGCCGGCATTCCTGTATAAATCCTCCAATTGCGCGGAAATATCTTCAGTTTCTGTATAATCGCTGAAGATAGCTCCGACATCCTTTATTACTGCAAGTACGGCGCCCTGGTCCATTTTATCAATGGTGCCGAAAATACTCCGGAGGATCAGCTCGGTTCCTGCTCTGTTATTTTCTTTCAGTAAGTAAGTTAAAATTTTTCTGTTGTTAACAGACAGGGTAATCCCCATATTGCGCGAAGGATTACCGGAGTCCGGAAAAGAATCAAGAAGCCGCCGTATCTGGCTTGGGATAGCAGCCGGATCCAGAAAGGGAAGGGTTTTGTAATAATATTCCAGATTGAAAACACCTTTGATTTTTTCACGGTTTTTTTGATTCCGGCTGATCAGGAAGTCCGAAACCTGTTTCTGCGGCGTGTCACCGGAAAACCGGGCGCAGAGAATCAGGAAATCCGGTTCCCTGTAAAAGATATCGATTCCTACGGTATTCAATACAGGATCGTTTTCCGGGATGTCATTTTCAAGGAGAGAGATGATGCCCGAAATTATTATTTCCCGGGAACTGCCGGGCAAAGCTTCCAGGGAAACTTTGGCAGCACTGACGCCAATTATGGTATCTGCGGCAGGAAAGGGAAAGCTTGCTCCCGAAAACAGCCAGGCCCTGATACGTTTATGCAATTCTTCTGCTGCGGAAACAGGCGATCCCTTCATCCTTGCGGTTATACCGTTCAACGCTATACGGATGGTTTCCGCGTTGAGCCGGTGTTTAAGTATGTAGTCGTATGCGCCCTTTTTGAGTATTTCCCGCACATAATCGTAATCATCGTGGCTTGAGATTGCAACAATGGCAATCTGCGGATAATGATCGACTATATAATGACTAAGGACAACGCCGTTTTCTCCGGGCATAAACACATCGAGAAAAACTATGTCAACAGGAGAAGAAGCAAGGATTTCTCTCGCCTCTTCTCCGCTGTAAACCGGCGGGTATAAACTGAAGCCTTCTTCTTCCCAGGAGATAAGTCCGCGGATATAGTTTTGGGAGATAGGTTCATCATCGACGATCATCACACGGAGCATGGGGTGTTTTCCCTGAACGGCAGAATCAATTCCACCGATGTAAATGCGTCCGGTACGCTTGTAATTTCTACACCGTACCCTTCCCCGTAGATTAAGTTGATCCGTTCTCTTACATTGTGAAGACCAACCTTGCGCAGGGATCCGCCTGATTTTTCTTCAGGCTGTGAAACCAGGCCCCGTCCGTTATCGGTAACTTTCATCACAAAGGTTTCATTCCGCAGAAAAACCTGCACGCTTATTCGTCCGTCTTTTTTTTGAGCAATTCCGTGGAGCAGGGCATTTTCGACTATGGGCTGAAGCAGCAGCTTTGGAATGGGATAGGACCAGAGTTTTTCTTCCACATCCCATTCCAGGCGGAAATCCCGGCCCATTTTAAACCGCTGGATTGTCAGGTAGTGCTCAATATAATCATATTCCTGCCAGAGCGGAATAAAGGATTCCCGGACTCCCAAAACTCCCCGCAGGAGCTGGACTGTGGAGGATGCTACCGCTTCAAGATCCTTTTCTCCCCGTTCATGGGCAACATAGGCAATACTGTTGATTGTGTTGTAAATAAAATGGGGCTGTATTTGGGCTTCAAGCACTGTTTGTTCCGCAAGCCGTTTTTGTTCTTCGGTTTTTTGGATATTTTTCAGAAGATTCCCGATACGGTCCATCATATTGTTGAATATATCGGCCATGACTCCGATTTCATCCCGGCTCTTGATTCGTGAGCGTACTTCGATATTGCCCTCGCGGATCCTGACCATGCTTTCCTGGAGCCGGTAAATGTTCCGGCAAAAAACCCGGGAAAAAAACCATGCGGCAAGGGCAGCGGCGGCTACCGAGGCCGCGACAATTACAAGCATCAGCGAATTGATTTGCCATGCAGCTGATGTAAGACTTGAGTAATTGACATAACCCATGGTGGTAAGTTTATTGAAGGATGACTGATAGCGTACTATGAGCGCACGTTTTCCGTTGATATTCCAGTATTTCCGTGCGGCATTATAGGAATTAATCAGCGGGCCGAGGTCAGTCTGGGCCATTGTACGGATATCACGAAAATCATAGTTTGAAAAAACCACATTCCCGGCATCATCAAAAGCTGTGATCTTGCATTGGGAAAGGGGCGCAGAGCCGTAAAGCCCGTTTAATACCTGATAGTTCATTTCCACAACCGCTACCCCCCGGGCCTTGCTGTCATAAATAATCGGACGGCAGACCAGGATATGCCTAAAATCGGGCGTATTATAAAAAATCCGGGTTCCGGAATTTTGCAGGGTTTCTGTAAACCATGGTTCCAGTATTGTCCGCTTCAGTATAAGGGAGCCTCCGGACTGAAAACTTTTTCCGTCCAGGCCGATAATCGCGGTCATCAGGATATGGTTCTTGTTGGCAATTATATTGCGCAGATAGGCTTCTACTTCCTTTTGTACCAGGAACGCGCTGTAACTGGCTTCCGGTGAATCATCCTCAAGGCCGGTAATTATTGTTTTTTGGTTGGACATAATGGAAAGACCAATTGCCGATGCGTCTTCCAGAAAGATATTAAGGTTGGAGTCCGCATATTGCAGGTTTTCAAAAATATTGTTATAGGCGTTATCTGTTACCGTATTCACCGCTATCCCGGTAATTAACTGGGCTGCGATGAGCATGATCCCGCATGAGATAACTGTGCATATGATAAACATTTTTCCCCGCAGGGAATGGGGGCTGAAAGATTGCCTGCAAAACAGTAAAAATTTTTCCAAGAATTAATCTCCGACAACCAAATATTGTAACATGATCCCCTCAAAAACGGTCAAGAGTCTGGCCGCCGACAATTCACCGCCCGCCGACAACCGCCCGTCGCCTGCCTTGACATTAATAAAAAATTCAGTATTATACATAAAAAATGAAAAGACCAAATTCGTTAACGCAGCCACAAAAAGCAATGATTTTTCCTTTTCCGGGGAATCTATTTTTTATAAACCGCCGTAAGGGCGGTTTTTTTTTGCCCAAAATTAATATTATGTCAAATTTAGTTAACAGGGAGGAATAAAAAATAATGTTAAAAGGCCGCAGTTTGATTGAACCTCTGGATTTAAGTCCGGAGGAAATGAATGAGCTCTTTGTCCTTGCCGAGGAGATCGAAAAAAATCCAAAAGCCTGGAAGAGCAGTCTGCAGGGACACATTCTGGCGACTCTGTTTTTTGAGCCAAGCACCAGAACAAGGCTTTCATTCGAAGCCGCCATGCAGCGGCTGGGCGGGAGCTGTCTGGGTTTCGCGGAAAGCAGCTCAAGTTCTGTTTCAAAGGGCGAATGCCTGGCGGATACTATCAGGATCGTTGCCGGTTACTCGGACATCATAGTAATGCGGAACCCAAAGGAAGGGGCGGCTCTGGTCGCATCCCGATATTCGGATATACCGGTTATCAACGCCGGAGACGGCGGACACCACCATCCCACCCAAACCCTGGCGGATCTGCTTACAATTAAAAAACTCCGCGGTCAAATCCGGGACCTGACAATCGGTTTCTGCGGTGATTTAAGGTTCGGCCGCACAGTCCATTCGCTGGTAGAAGCACTGACCCGCTACAGCGGAATAAAGATGATCTTTATATCTCCGCCCGAACTTACAATTCCGGGGTACCTAAAGTCCGGCATATTGACCCAAAAACAAATCAGCTTTAAGGAAACGGACAGTCTGGACAAGGTAATGGGCGATCTGGACATACTCTACATGACCAGGGTACAGAAGGAGCGCTTTTTTAACGAGGAAGATTATATCCGGTTAAAAGACAGCTACGTTCTGACTCCGGAGAAAATGCTGGCGGCAAAAAAAGACGCAATGATCCTGCATCCACTGCCAAGGGTTAACGAAATTTCACTGGAAGTGGATTCGGATCCAAGGGCAATGTATTTTAAACAGGCCAGACAGGGAATGTTTATCAGAATGGCGCTTCTTCAATCAATACTGGGGGAATAAAAATGCTGAATATAGACAAGATACGGAACGGCATAGTCATAGATCATATCAAGGCAGGACAGGGCATACGGATATTTAACTGGCTTGGACTGGACAAAACTTCAAACACTGTTGCCTTTGTTGTCAACGCCAGTTCCCGCAGGCTTGGCCGCAAAGACATAATTAAAATTGACAGTACCATCGACATCAATTTTGACATACTGGGGCTCATAGATCCCCAGATCACAGTCAATGTAATCAAGAACGAAAGGATCACAGAAAAAATAAATCTTAAGCTGCCGGAGATGGTGGAGAATGTCATTCTCTGTAAAAACCCCAGATGCATCACATCTACCGAAAAATACATACCTCATATTTTCCGTCTGGAAAATCCAAATGAAAGAACCTACCGCTGCGAGTACTGCGATGACATTTGCTCAGCTGGCGACTTTACCCGGTAAGATATGAAAACCGTTTTAAAAAATTTCAGAATCGTTGACGAAACAACAGATATGATCGGCACGGTTATTCTGGAAGACGGCATTATAACCCATGTGCTGCCGGCACACGCAGAAGTACACGCATCGGCGCAAACGGTTGCGCAAACAGCGGCCCTGATAATTGACGGCGAAAAAATTGCCGGTAAAACCAATACCGGAGCAGATGATTGCGGAAAGGGAAATCAAAATTTTCTGCCCGTACTGATGCCGGCTTTTATTGATCTGCACGCGCATTTTAGGGATCCCGGTTTCCCGTTAAAAGAAAATCTCGAATCAGCTTCTCTGGCTGCGGCGGCCGGCGGTTATACGACTGTAGTGTGCATGGCAAATACCAATCCGGTTATAGACAATTATGAACTGGCCTGCGAATTAAAAAAACGTTCGGACGCAATCGGCCTGATTGATCTGTATCCGGTATTGTCGCTGACAAGGGGAATGGAAGGCAGGGAGCTTTCGGCAATCGCAGATATGGCGCCGGGGCAAATAGTTCCGGTAATGCTTTCTGAAGACGGTAAAGACATTACCGATGATTCACTTTTTTTAAGGGCAATGGAACAGGCAGCGCGCTTTGGACTGCCGGTTTCATGCCACTGTGATTTTGGCGGCCAACAGGCAGAAGCGCAAAAAAAAGCCGGGGATCCAAGAGGAGTTTACAGCCGCACCGAAGAAAATAACGCCGTAAGCCGTGTTATTAAACTTGGGAAAGAAGCAGGATGCCATATTCATATTGCCCATGTTTCAACAAAGGAAGCAATCGAAGCAATAAGAGCTGCAAAAAACAAGGGCCGTATAAAGTTAACCTGCGAGGCAATGCCCCACAATTTTTTTCTCACAGACGATGACGCAAAAAGAATGGGTGAAGAAACATTTGGCCGGGTCAATCCTCCGCTAAGGACGCCTGCCGATATACAGGCTCTTAAATTGGCAATACGGGACCATGTAATCGATGCGATCGCCACAGACCATGCTCCCCATACCAATAGCGACAAAATAAACGGCGCACCTGGTTTCTCCGGTCTGGAAACCGCTTTTGCAGCGTCATACACAAAACTGGTAATGCCTGAGCCTGCTGCGCAGAAATCAGGTTTAATAAATTTACAAGCCCTTTCATCATTGATGAGCGCCAAGCCCGCAAATATTATTGGTCTGGCCGGCAATTCAGGCGGCCGCAGTTGTTCGCCTGGCAGGGGTTTAATAAAACCGGGCATGGCTGCGGATCTGGTCCTTGTTGATACAGAAACCTCATGGATCGTTAATCCCCAATTATTAAAGACAAAAGGTAAAAATTCGGCGTTTACAGGTATAAAACTTTTTGGAAAGATATTAATGACTATCCGCAATGGCCGGATAGTATATCAATTATAAAGGATAAAAAGAATGAACAGCATAAAACTGAACATGGATAAATTATACGAAGCGGTCGCGGCAAAAGGCCATGTTTGTATCGGTTTGGACACCGCGGCAGATTATGTACCGCAAAAAGAAAGACAGTGCGCGTCATCGGACGCGGAAGCAGTACTTGCTTTTAACCTGGCCGTTATTGAAGCCACTCTGGATACTGCGGCCTGCTACAAGGTTCAAATAGCCTATTACGAGGAACTGGGAATTGCGGGACTGGAAACCTATTCCAAAACACTTAAATATATACGGCAAAAAGGAGCTCTGGTCATCGCGGATATTAAACGCGGAGACATTGCCGACACCGCAAGCCGTTATGCCCGGGCCCACTTCGAAGGGAATTTTGAAGCCGACTTCGTCACACTCTCACCCTACCTGGGCATGGACGCTGTTGAACCATGGTTAAAATGGGCATACCAAAAAGGCAAGGGAGCATTTGTACTGATGCGCACAAGCAACCCGGGAATGAAAGATTTTCAATATTTAAAAACCGGGCCCAATCGCAGAATGTACAATGAAGTTGGTGATAAACTAACAGAACTTACAGAATCCGGTAGAGGCATATACAGATATGGTCCGTTCGGAGCGGTTGTTGGGGCAGATCCCAAAACCGATGAAGAAAAACAAGAAGCCATCGCAATAAGAAACCAGTATCCCGGTTTGTTTTTCTTAATACCAGGTTATGGCGCCCAGGGCGGAGCCGCAAAAGACGCGGTCCTGCTTTTACGCGAAGGAAACGGCGGAGTGGTTAACGCGTCAAGGTCGATAATTAAAGCCTGGTCTTCTGATACCAGCGAAACGGCCGGCGCAGGCAAATTGGCAGAAGCAGACAATGTATTCGCAGCAACAAAGGCAAGAGACGCGGCGATAAAGATGAGGGATGCAATCAAAAACGAATTAAAAAGGAACGCTTAAAAAAAACATTACAAAGAACGCTTATAGAAGTATTCTACCATCTTTTGTTTTAACTTCAACCGCCATTAAATAATCGCCGTCCTCCAGAAGTATATCAATCCCGGTCCTGGTCTTTTTATTCTCGTCTGTATGGCGCTTGGAATTTTATAAATTATTTTACAAAAATCAAAGCAAAACGCAACTTAATGCCTATATATATAGATGATAGGTTTTTACTGATTAGTCTCGTATATTTTGTATATTTGACAAATGCAGAAAAAAGACTGAAAATTAACTTATTTATTGGGGGAAAAATGGAACGCGGAGGTAATATGGCGCAAACAACAAATCCCGGTGAAGGTCTGACTTTCGAAAAAGTCTGGGCCGCTTTGATGGAGACAAGGGAGTCCATAAAGGAAACAGATCGTCTGGTCAAAGAAAACGCTGTTCGAATAAAAGAAACTGACGCTCAGATGAAGGAAACCGCTGCTCAGATGAAGGAAACCGCTGCCCAGATGAAGAAAACTGATGCCCAGATGAAGAAAACTGACAGTCGGATGGGTGAACTGGGCAACAGGTTCGGAGAACTGGCAGAGTATTTGGTCGCGCCCAATATTGAAGAAAAATTCAATGATCTGGGATTTCATTTCCAAAATATCTTGCCCAGCGGCCAAACTATCAAAGATAAAAGCGGCAGGGAAATTGCTCAAATTGATCTTCTGCTGGAAAACGGAGAATACATTGTAGCCGTTGAAATCAAGACAAAACCGGTTTTGCAGGATATACCTCACCATGAAAAACGCCTTGAGATTCTTAGCAAATTTAGAAACAATGGAGAACTCACCAGGAAAAAAATTCTGGGCGCATTGGCCGGTGCAATATTCCCGGATAAAGTCAAAGCAGCGGCTCTTGAAGCAGGTTTTTATATATTGGAACAAACCGGAGATACCATGCGCATAAAGGAGCCGGAGAAGTCAAAACTGCGGGTATGGTGATTAATAATCTTTACGAGTGGTAATTTATATTTTTCAATAAAAAATTAAGCACAAAAAAACCGGCCCTTGCGGACCGGTTTATTGTTCAGCTAACTAACAGAGATTAGAATACCACCGCGTAGCTGCACCAAATTGCATTTCTTGTACGTGCAGCAGGAAGTGTTGCGTAGCTGGAATCTTTGGAGAGATCCATCTGCAAGGTATAACCAAGCTGGATGTACTGGTTGGCGCTGCCAAAACGGAACTGTACAGACGGCATCATAACGAAGTTCATTCTATCTTTTGTAAATCCGCCCTTGTTTGTTCCATCCCACTGGCCCCTGAGTTCGCCGTTGGTCTGGACACCGGTACCTACGTTAAAGCCTGCATCGAGTCTGGGGAGAATGTTCCCGTTAACCAGATACTGTACATAGCCTGTAAATGTGAGGTCGGGTGAATAGGTTGTGGGTTCATTGTCATATAACCTGAGCTGCTGCATAAAACGAATACCAGCAAGTAAATCACCGGCTGTATATTCAATTTTCTGTCCTAACTGGATGGTCATAAATTTGGCAGCTGCTACTTTTGTAAGATCATTGAATGCAAAGTCGAGGTTGAATGTGCTGAATCCCATGGATTTAAGTGCGAGAACTTTAAATGCTAATGCTGCGTTAAAGGGCTTATCAAGGTCATTGGCGGCAGGGGTTGTACCAGAAACTGCACTCTGACCAAGGCCGATAATATCAACAATATCTGTTACCAGATACCTTACGCCGAAGCTGTAGTTGGCTGTGGCAAATCCGTTATCTTCAACAGCATTGGCGCCATATGTCCAGGCAACTAGTCTTTGCGGGAATATACTGACATTAAATTCCAAACCGGGCATCGGGAGTACTGCTACGTACATACCAGTACCGGTTCTGTTATTAAGGTTGGTATCAATACCGCCGGCAGTCTGCATTGTTCCGCCTTCATCAACTTTACCGCCGACGACATAGAGCATGCCGTTAAAAGCCTTGAACCATCCCTGATACAGGTGGGGGAATATACCAAGACCGCTGGAAACAGCTGTAAAACCCATACCTTCCATATTAATAGTATGAGTGATGCCTCTTAACAGAACCTTGAATCCTGCAATACCGTCTGCATTCTGCCAGGCAGCCTGCAAATCAACACGGGTACCAAAAGTCTGAGAAACATCGCGGACACCGATTGCGGGATCCCATCCATCCGCATCTGTAAGGACCACGCCCAAACCGCCCCTGATATGGCCGGTAAATGTTACCTGGGCAAACACCCCCCCTGCTACCGCAAGGATTAATAAAATAACTAGAGCTTTCTTCATGTAAGAATCCTCCTGGAATTGACAAGAGGGAAGTAGCCTACGGCCACCATAATCCTCTTTATCTTTACTTGAAATATAAACGATTTTGCTAATACTGTCAAGGATTTTTTTTTATTTTTTGATATTTTCAGTTTTGGGACTAAAAAACTAATTCTTTATATTATAAGGAATTAGAAATTACCTGACAATTATGGGCATAATTAATCAAAATTTAATGGTACCAAAAGGATGAAATTCATAAATTTATGTTCAAAAAATGGGCTTTTTTGATCAACTTTTACGTTTAACGGTTGTCATTTGGGAGGTTTTATTCATATGGGAGTCTTTGGAGGTTTTTACCATAACCGGATTTCCGCGCTCCAGGCGTGGCTTTCAAGACTCTCTGCCCGGGCAATGGTCTTGGCGGCCTCAAGGGATTCCCTGCTGCCGGAGGCTTTTTCGCAGCGCAGGGTGGTGACTGTTTTAAGGAAGTGCCGCACCGACAGTCCGCCTGTAAAGCGGGCGCTCCCAAGGGTCGGCAATGTATGGTTGAGTCCGGAAGAATAATCTCCCAGAACTTCGGCAGAACTTTCACCAATAAAAAGCGAGCCGTAATTGACCAATGATCCGGCCCAGGTTTGAGGCTCGCGGACATGCAATTCAAGGTGTTCAGGCGCAATGGCGTTCGCAATCCGGACTGCATCATCGGTGTTTTTGTAGACAATGATCAGGCCGCCGGCCTGCAGGGAGGCGCCTGCGTTGTTTTTGTTCTCACCGGACGGCAGGTCATGCAGGCGTTTTTTTATGGATTCGGCCAGGCGCTGCGCGGCGTCCTGCGAAGGCAGAAGGGCCCTGGCCCTTGCGTCAGGGTCATGTTCGGCCTGGGCGATCATGTCGGCGGCGATCAGGTCCGGACTGGATTCGGCGCCGGCTATGACAAGGATGTCAGAAGGCCCGGCAATCAGATCAATGCCGGTTTCGCCGTACAGGATCCTTTTGGCTTCGGCTACGTACTTGTTGCCCGGCCCGGCGATAACGTCACAGCGGGGAACAGTCTCTGTACCCAGCGCCAGAGCGGCGATTGCCTGGGCGCCGCCCATGGAAAAAATGCTGAAGCCGCCAGCAAATCCGCAGACATCCCTGACAATCGCGGCAGAAGCCAGAATCCGCTGATCGGGGAATCCGTCCCCGGCAGGCGGAGAAGCCAGGCAGATTTCTTTTACACCGGCGCAGATTGCCGGTATTAGGCACATGAGGGTGCTGGAGATCAGCGGGTATCTTCCGCCGGGAATATAAACACCGGCCCGGTTTACAGGAATTATTTTTTGTCCGGTAAAAATTCCGGGGACATTCTGAAATTCAAAATCAGCGAACTGTTCCCTCTGTTTAAGTGAAAAGCGCCTTATGTTTTCCGCGGAAAATTTTAACGCCTCTGCCAGACCCGGATCAGAGGCCTGCAGATTGCGAAGGGCGTTTTGGGCACTTGCATACGGAACAGTAAAATTATCGGGGGAGCTTTTATCCCACATTGATGAATACCGGTGTACAGCTTCGTCGCCCTGTGTGCGCACGGATTCAATTATTTCCCTTACGGAATTTTCAACGGCTTTATCTATAGAGCGGATCGAATTGGCCTTCCAATAATTTTTAAATTCATCACCGGTAATTATTTTCATTTTTATTTCCTGTTATTTTCAGAAATTATTTGTCTGCACGCCTGTACCAGCGCGTCCATTTCAGCGTCAGTTCCCATACTTATCCGCAGCCAGTCTTTTGTAAGCGGCCGGTTAAAATGCCTTACAAGGAAGCCCTTTTCCCTTAGGGCCGCGAAGAATTTTATGGCATCAGAAGGCGGCGAGGCAAAGATAAAATTGGCCTGGGACGGAATCACTTTGAAGCCCAGGTCTGCAAGCGCCGCCGAGGTCCGCTCACGGGTTCTGCAGACTTTCGCGTTTACTTCACTATAATACGCGGTGTCAGTGATTGCCGCCGCGGAAGCTGCCTGGGCAAGGCGATCCATTGTATAGGAGTTGAATGAGTCCCGGATACGGCAAAGGCCCCCGATTAATTCCTCACTGCCGACCGCGTACGCTGCTCTCATTCCGGCAAGCGAAGCGTCTTTTGAAAGGGTATGAATAATCAGCATATTGGGATATTCATTGATAAACGGAATCATAGAACCGCTGTCCGCAGAGTCAGCGAATTCTATATACGCCTCATCAACGATAAATACTTTTTTATTTCTTAACTGGGCCTCAGCTATTTCCTTTAACGCCTTGATACCCAGGGCCTTCCCGGTAGGGGCGTTTGGATTTGCAAGAATTACGCCGCCGCAGTTCTGTTTGTAATCCTGCGGGTTTATGTTAAACTCTCTGTCCAGTTCCGGTGTTTTAAAAGGGATGTTCCATAAAGCAGCGTAAACCGGATAAAAACTGTAACTGATATTCGGAAAAAGAATCGGCTCAACTGACCTTGCTGAAACAGCCTGCTGTCCCGGCCTTTCGCTGTATGCTGAATTAAAAAACGCGGCGAACGCGAAGGCAAGGATTTCATCCGAACCGTTGCCGCCAAAAACCTGCTCCGCCTTTATTCCCCAGCGGGCCGCCGCCGCTTCCCTTAAAACAGAACAGGACGGATCCGGATATAGTCTTAGATTTTCATTGGCGGCGTTGCGGATCGCTTCGATAACCGCGGGCGAAGGCGGATAAGGGTTCTCGTTTGTATTGAGTTTTATGAACTTGCGGTCTTTGGGCTGTTCGCCTGGGACATAAGGGGTAAGGCCGCAAGCCAGGCTGCTGTAATAATAAGGCACCGCGGATAAAGACTTGTCCGGCGTCATTTCTTGTGCCTGCGGTCCAGCTCGTCCAGCACCTCGGCCGCGTTTACTCCGGCCCTGGTCATTAATACTGTGGCAAAGTAGAGAAGGTCAGCGGCTTCCCACACAAGTTCGCTATGGCTTTGGGCTTTGCAGAGTTCTTCCGCTTCTTCCATCACTTTTTCCCTGACCAGTTCGTCGTCCAGGGTTGCCGTATATGATCCCGGCTTTGGATTTTTAAACCTTTCGGCAATAATCTCCTGCAAAAATTCCCAGGTGTAGCGGCGGTCCTGACTAAAACAGGACCAGGCTCCGGTATGACAGACCGGGCCGGCAGGATCGGCTATGGCAAGAATCGCGTCTCTGTCGCAATCCGCGCGCAGCCGCCTTAATTTGAGTGTGTTGCCGGAGGTTTCGCCTTTCATCCATAATTTATTTCTGGAGCGGCTGTGGAAACATAAATTGCCCCGTTTAAAACTTTCGCTCACGGCTTCCTGATCGGCAAACCCCGTCATAAGCACCTGGCCGTCATTTGACTGGGCAATCATGGGAAGCAGTGCCGATTTTTTCCAGTCAAGCGATCGGACAAAGGCGTCGGCCAGGTTGATTTTACCGGTATAGAGCGCCATGCCGAGCTGAACATCGCAGCCCAGTTCCGAGATCGTCTGGATCTCTTCAAGAGTACTGACGCCGCCGGCCGCGGTTATGCGGCAGGATACGGCGCCGCGCAGCAATTTGACCGGCTCAAGATCAATTCCGGTCATGGTGCCTTCGCGGTTTACGCAGGTAAACAGAAACTCTGAGACATAAGGTTCAGCGGCGCATGCCGTCTTTACAAGGTCAAGGCCGGTCCGCGTTTTCCAGCCGTCCGCGTAAATCTGATAACCCTGCGGGCTCACAGTTCCGTCGGCGCCGCTGTCCCCGGATACCTCGGTATTTGTTCGAAATACCGGACCTGAATCTATCGCTGCGATGATCCTCCCGCGGCCGATTGTATTTGCAAGTTTTTCCAGAAAATCAACATTGAGACCGAACTCGCCGCCCGATGCGCCCTGTCCTTTTTTTGCCGGGTTCCTGAATGCTGCCGAACCAATAATAATTTTTTTGGCGCCCAGGCTGACAAGTTCGCGCGCCTGCTCCGGGGTCCGTATTCCGCCCCCAACCCGGCATTCGGCAAGGCGGAGCAGGGATTTGACGATTTCACCATTACCGGACGTTTTGCAGTCAGCGCCGCTCATTGCCGCGTCAAGATCGATAACTGCTACCTCACCGTAACGGTCGAATTCGGCGGCAAGCTGCTCCGGGTTATCACGCTCCAGAACAAAATCCCTTCCCTGTTTTAGCTGAACAACTTTTTTGTTCTGGATATCTATCGAAGCAATTACCATTTTACGCTTATTCCTTTTGTTTCAAGGTATTTTTTAATTTCACCTACCGTAGCTTTATTAAAGTGCAGCATTGAGGCGACCAGAGCAGAGGCGACTTTTGTTTCCAGGAACACGGCCGCAATCTGTTCCAGGGTTCCGGCCCCGCTGGACGCGACAACCGGTATATCTGCGGCGTTTGAAACCGCGGCGCAGAGTTCCATATCATAGCCTGTGCCGGTTCCGTCGGTATCGATTGAATTAAGAACAATTTCCCCGGCGCCCAGTTTGGCAGCCTGTACAGCCCATTCAACAGCGTCCTTTCCGGAGTCAATTCTGCCGCCCATGGAAAGCGCGTGCCAAACTGGTTTGTCTCCGGGCGCCGAAACACGCTTGGCATCAATTGACAGGACCACGCTTTGCTTGCCGTAAGCTTTTTCCATCTCTGACAGGAAAGCCGGTCTCTCCAGCGCTGAACTGCACACAGAAACTTTTGAAGCGCCGGCGTCCATTACAGCGCGCATGTCTTCGATAGTTTTGATCCCGCCGGCAACGCTCAGCGGTATTGAAATCACTTTCGCAACTTTGCGGACAATGTCGAGAAGCACGGCCCTGCTTCTGAAAGAAGCGTTAATGTCCAGGAACGCGATTTCGTCAGCTCCCTGATCATTATAACGTTTGGCCAGTTCAACAGGATCGCCTATATCTTTTGGCGCCTCGAAATTTACACCCTTGATAACCCGTCCGTTATCAAGAATATCCAGGGCTGCGATAATTTTTTTATATTGCATTTTAAATCCTCCTATGCAAGAATTCCTTTTGTTGAAGGTATAGAATCCGCGGACCGCATGTCAATTTCGCAGGCTTCCCTTAGAGCCCGGCCTGCCGCCTTGAAGAGCGCTTCGATTTTGTGGTGGTCGCTGAGCCCCCTGATTATTTCCAGATGCATGGTAATACCTGCTCCCATGACAAAGGCCTGCCAAAAATCCCGGACAGTATCTTTTTGGAACGCACCGTTTTTCGAAGAGACCAGAGGACTTCCCAAAAACTCAGCTTCAAAAACCAAGAAAGGCCGCCCGGAAACATCAACCGCAGCCCGCGCCAAAGTTTCGTCCATCGGGAAAAGACAGGAGCCAACGCGGCAGATACCTTTCCTGTCGCCAAGCGCCCTGGCAAAACACTGCCCAAGCACGATCCCCGTATCTTCCACAAGATGATGCTGGTCTACGTCCAGATCCCCTGCGGCCCTGATCTCAAGATCAAACAATCCGTGCCGGGCAAAAGTATTAAGCATATGTCCCATAAATCCGACAGGATAAAACAGCTTTGCCTCTCCGGCTCCGTCCAGATTTAATCTGATAAAAATATCGGTCTCGGAAGTTTTTCTGGTAACTTCACCTATCCGGTTCATAAAACCACCTTCCTTAAATCATATTCGACAATGTCTGTCGCGCCAAGTTTCTTAAGCCGCGGTATAAGAACCGGGACTTCATTTTTCTTTACCGCTATTTTTATCGCGAATCCGTCATCGCCGCAGAGAGGAGAGACGGTCGGACTTCGCATGGAAGGCAGCCCCGTCACCAGTGCGTTAAAATTGTCTTCTGCGACATTCATTTCCAGCATTACACGGTCGCGGCCGTCAAGGACCGCGCGGAACAGCATGGCAAGTTCTTCGATGCGGCCGCGTTTTTGCGGATTGGCCATGGCCTCCCTGGAAGCCACAAAATGCGTGGACGATTCCAGCAGGCAGGAGATAATTTTAAGGCCGTTGTCCTTGAGGGTCTGGCCCGACGATGTATTGTCAATGATCATGTCTGCGTCATCCGGCGGAAAAACTTCGGTAGCGCCGTAAGTACGCAGCAGCCGGAAATTATAGCCGGATTCCGCAAGCCATTTTTGCGCAAGGTTTACGTACTCGGTTGCGGCAACAATTTTTTTGGATTTAAGCCGGCCTTCGTCACAGCCGGAGGGAATGGCCGCCACAATCCGCACCCTGTCAAATCCAAGGTCCATGATTTCTTCAACATCGGCGTTGCTTTCCCTGATCCAGTCAAGTCCGGTAAAGCCCGCGTCATGGCTGCCAAGTTCAAGAAGTTCGCCGACATTCTGCGGCTTCATGATTTTGGCGTCCAGCCAGTCCGAACCGATTACCGGCCGGTAAGTCCGGTCCGACAGGCGCAGCGGGAACCCCGCCTCCGCAAAAAGCATGGAAACGTTGTCGTAAATGTGCCCTTTGGGAATAAGTATCCTAAGTCTGCCCACCGGGTTTTCATCTGCCATTTAATACCTCCGTACGGCCAAGCGGCCGCGACCATTTTTAGACTAGTCCATAAAAAAAAGCCGTGGATTGGAATCCACGGCTTTGATTTCCGTTATTACGCCTCAATGGCGCTGCCTCAAAGAGGCCGCCTCATTTGGGCGAAGATTCCGCATCCCGCTGAAGCGACAAGTGGTTATGATGATGGTGATGTATAAAAGGAATCCGTTTCATTATTTGATTTTAAGATTAAAACATGAAAATAAATTTTTGTCAATAGAAATTATACATGGATTTTTTATATAAAAATCAAAGCAAAACACAACTTAATGCCGTATAAGGGGCAGCGTTGTTTTCACTGGTAAAATTTTGGTTATGGGGGTATTATATGGGTATGATACATACTGAATTAAAATTGATTAATGTAATGGATGAGAATTATGCACAAGGTGGATACATCCGGACTTCTGATATAAGATCAGAAACCGTAACAGCAACCGTAGATACTGGTTCTATGTATGTCGTAATAACAGAGGAATTATATAAAAAACTGGGACTCTCACCAATGGACAAAAGAATCGCTAAATGCGCCAATGGTCAGCGTGTATCATGCATATTAACCAGTCCTGTTCATATTAAGTGGAAAGAAAGAGCCGTTATATTACAAACTCTGGTCGTACCGGGCGCCGAGAAGGTGTTGTTTGGCGCGCTTGCCCTGGAGGGCATGGATTTAATGGTTAACCCGGTCGCCCAGGAACTTGTGGGTGTCCACGGCGATAAAGAAGAGATTTACGCGCTAAAAGCAAGTTAAAAAAATTTGGCGGCGCAATAAAATTTTATGCGCCGCGGCGATTTACAACCCCAGTGTCTGAGCGTCCAGCGCCATGAATCCGGCCGCGCCTATCGAATATTCCTGTTGTTCTTCCCATGTCGCAATTAGGGTATTTCCGATAAGTCCCGCGCCGGTATAAGCAAAGCCCTGCGGCAGGGAAGGAAGACTAAAGGTGAAAACCGATTTTTCCCTGCAGGCAAAGCCCCGGCCGTCCGGCAGTACCGCTAATGCAAGCCCGGAGCCGTCGTTCTCTTCGGTTGGATCTGCCGGATCACTTCCTATCGGATTATTTATGAAGTATCCGGTTAAATAAATAAATTCAGCGCCGGTTGTATGCTCAGGCGCAAAATCTCTGGCGCATAAAAAAAAGGGGGAGATCATCCGCAGTACCGGAGTTTTTTGGGAATAGTCCGGCAGCTTTGAAATATTTTCCGCAGCGAACAAAGCCAGGGTTTTTATTACCGGCGCATCATCCCCAGCATTTGCGGGAGCTGAGCCGCCGCGGTATTCTCCCTGGCTGATTTTTTGCCCGGGCTGCGCAAGTCCGGCTGTCCGGTAATAAGCGGTTTCCGGAAGTGATTTATCGGATTGGGTAACCCTGTAGTACCAATTTTGGTCAGGCCCATAATTTAAAGCCGTCATTTCCCCCGAAAAATCATCAAAAACAGGCAGATTGATTCCGGTAGGTACTGATGATGTTTCTTCCAGCAGCCGCACCGGATACTCCGGCGGCCCGGCGCCGGGAACAGAAAAAAAATTGTCCCTGTACAAAAGGACAGCAGGTTTTTGGTCATATAAAAAAACACAGGCTGCCGAGTATGGATCCCAGCCGCCGGGATCATCGGCCTTGTAAACAACACTGCAGCCCGGTCCGTTCACGGGGTCATTGCCGAATATAATAAAACCGCAACGGTTTACAGTTAACGCAAGGAAAGAATCCAGCCTTGACTGGCCGAACTTTGCAGGTTCTTTGAAACTTGCCTGGCTGTAAAACGGCAGTAAACCTGCGCTGTAATAAGAGAGGGGCCAGGGAGTAAAATCAACCAGGGATGCCTCTGCCGGCGAAGCAATTTGACGCGGCTCACCGGGCTTTCCAAATTCCGGGCCGCTATATTCAAACCAGATTGGATTGGCTCCGGGTTTAAGTATGGCCAGAACCGGCCAGTCCGGCCCGGTTATTACCGGCTCTGTTTCTTCGCTGCCCGCCGCTGCATCAGCCGCGGCAGAATCAGGCAATACAGCGGGAGCAGCCGCGGCAACCGAAGAACGCTGACAGCCCGAAAAAATGAGAAAAGAGAAAAGAGAAAAGAGAAAAATTAGTATAGCGGTAAACCGATGCTTCACAAGATCAGCTTAACGCATTCCGGTATTAGAAAATACTGTACATCCAGGTTCCGTTCCCGCAGCGCAAAATACCGGATTTGCAAATCCAGGTCTCCGGCGCGGACCCGGCTTTAAGCACAAGAGGCTCACCGTCAGGAGTTTCCAGGGGAGCGGCGAAACAACTATAGCCTATCCAGAGACTGCCTGGATTGGGAAAAATTGTAACAGCGGTTTTTTCTGCAGTCTTGATTCGCCTGCGGTCAAAACCGGAGGAAGCTGTTTTTTGGGCAAATTCTTTCCAGTCAGCAAGCCAGGGGTCCAAACGGACTTCCGCCGGGATATTTTCGCTTTCCATCAATTCCCTGAACCTGGGCCAGTCAAAATACCAGGGATATCTGGGCGTTCCGGATGTCTGCATTTCCTGGAAAAAAGCAAACTGCTGCCATAAAAACGCGTCGACTCCGGCCTCCCAGCTTAAAACAAGGCTGTCACCGCTTGCGTCCCAGGGGAACAATCCGCCGCATGGACTCATTTGTCCGGGGTACAGGCCTTTTTCCGGCCAGTACGGCCAGCAAATAACAGGGGAAGTCCACTCCTGCATCAAAGGTAAATCCGGAAATCCGCCGGCGCCGTCCCAGTCAGACCATTTTCCTTCGGTATTTACCCATTGAATACGCCAATGCGGGGAGCCAAGTATTTCCTGCCAGGCTATGGGCAAATCCGGGAATTGAAGGCTGTAACTTGCCCTAACCGGCCCTTGATCACAGGCGCCCAATAAAATAATGGCAATAACCGCCAATATATCCGTAAATAAATATAATCGTTTCATACCACCATTACGGGCTTAATTTTCATTTTGCTTGGATAATTTACTCCTGACAGATAATTTACTCCCGGCAATTAATTTGGCGCCGACAATTAATTTGGCGCCGACAATTAATTTGGCGCCGCATTGCGTAAAATAATTAAAAAGTACATAATATAAGAAGATGGCAGACAATACTGAATATTTAAAAAATCTTTCTGAAGCGCTCAGGGCGCGTTCGGAGTGGCTGGATAAATCAGAACTTCCCAAGCTTAAGGAAGTACTGCGTTCATATCAGACCGGGTTTGCTTCACTTTATAACCTTTACTTAAAAAAAGGGCTGCTGAACGAAGATCCCTATAAACAGGAAGTAAAAATCGGCGAGCTTGAGGTACCGGAGACAGGCCCTCTTAACGAAGCAAAAAAACTGGACCAGCTTAGCTTAAGGTTTTCCAATTATGATACCCAGATGGACTTCCTTGTGAATTTTTATCAGTTCAGTCCGGATTATTTAAACCTGGACCGGCTTAAACGGATAGCTAACCTGATTAAGTTTATAGACTGGGTCCACCTGACGCCGGACTCCCAGTCTCCCAACACAAAGGCCGCCGCGGAAATGACTGCCCAGATCAAAGCCGGTACAGATTCCCTGACCATGAATGTTATAACACAGTCACTTTCCAATCTTAACAAACAATTCAATCCCATAATGTCTTATTTAAAAAGCCTGGTTGATTACCGCAGGGAGTTATATAAACTGGAACTCAGGGAATCCGTCATTTCCCAGATGCCTGCCGCCGAAGCCAGCCAGCTTCCGTTAATTAAAAAGAAATTTTCCCAGGTTAACCACGGTCAGCCGTTTTACCAGGAACTGGCGGACGAAGTTCTCAAGGAAGATTCTTCAAATGAAGGGCAGGCTTTAAAAGAAAAAATTCTTGCCGGACTTAAGGTAGCGGAAGTCAAGCCGAAAGTTGTCAAACAGGTCATTCCCCTAAAAACCACTTTGCTGGACGGTATAGTGGGCCTGGGCGGTACCGCACAGGCGTTTGCCGATATTTCAGCCAAAATGAATGAAAACCAGACCGTTCTGGAAAGCAGAAAAAAAGGGGTTTGGGAAAAGATAAAAAAAGTATTAAATCAAATGCTGCATAAACAGCCGGATGCAGTTGTTTATGAACTGGAATACTCCGACCCGGTCAAAAATGTCCAGGTCAGAGACAGAATAAATTATGTTTCCTTTAAGAATGACCTGGATCGAAAAATTAAGACTTTAAATTCGATCAGCGGCAAAAGCGCGGGACTGTCCAAGCTTGAAAGCATGGCGGATGATCAGTTGATTTCTTTCCTGGAAAGGAATATCCGAGATCTGCAAACCCTGCACAAGACGCTTACAGCCCTGGATGATTTTTTTAAGGCCGCTGTAGCCAAGGAAGACCGTGAAAAAATAAAAGGTATAAAACCGGAACTGGCTACAATCAAAAACGCCATTCTGCGGGCAAATTCAAAACGCCATGAGTACAGCGCCCAAAAGGATGAAGAAGAACAACTTAGAAAGCTTGGGGTTAAACCCGAAAACTAGAGGATAATTTCAATGACAAATAAACTAAATTTCAGAATTCCGGTTATATCGGGCCTGCTTGTATGTTGCCTTATGCTTACCGGATTTATCGGCGGCTGCAGCAGTGTTCCGTCTCCGGGCGCCGCAGTTCCGGAATCCGGCGCCCCGCAGCAGGGAACCGCTGAATCCCAGCCGGAACAGGCCCCGGATGCAACAGGGGATAACGGACCTGATTACGCGCAGACCAGGCCCAGAGCCTCTGTACGGGACGAACTCACCGTGGTTTTTTCCAAAGGCGATATTCAGCTTGACTTCCGCAAGTCCTATCTGGCCAGCGAAGCCCAGATTTTTACCGGCATTTACGAAGGCCTGTTTTCCTACAATCCGCTGACAATGGAACCGATCCCGGCGGCTGCCAGCCGATGGGAAACCTCCGACGATAAAAAGCAGTGGACTTTTACAATCAGGAACAACGCCAAATATTCAAACGGCGATCCTTTACGCGCCCAGGACTTTATGGCCTCGTGGCTCTCTTTACTCGCTGCCGGAGATGACGCGCCGTATTCCTCGCTTTTTGACATTATTGAAGGGGCCCGCGACTACAGGCTTGGGATCACTTCTGACCCGTCAAAAGTAGGCATCTCGGCTCCAAACGACAGGACCCTTGTTGTCAAACTGAACGCGCCTGCCGCTTTCTTCCCAAGCATGCTTTGTCACCATTGCTTTAGTCCGATTCATCCTTCCATGCTGAACAACAATGATTGGTCAAAGTCGCCGCCGGTTTCCAACGGCCCGTTCTACATCACCGAGAATACCGAAGACAGGATGGTATTGCAGAAAAATCCAAATTACTGGGATGCAGGCCGGACCGCTCTCAACAAAATTACCATTGAGTTTCTGGATGACGGCGACGAGGCGGCGGCCATGTGGAATTCCGGCGCTGCCCACTGGATTGCCGGCGATGTCAACATTGACGCGCTTACAGACAGAAGCGGCATATCCGTAAACGCGATGTTTGCAACTTTTTATTATTTTATCCGCTCCCAAAAACCATGGGATGATTACAGAATCAGGCAGGCCCTGACTTTGGCGCTTCCCTGGGATCAAATCCGTGACGGATATTTTTTACCCGCAAAAACACTAATCTACCCAATCCCCGGTTATCCGTCGATTGATGGGATGGATAAAACCGATATTGAGCAGGCCCAAAAACTTCTCGCAGATGCCGGTTACCCAAAGGGAGTCGGACTGCCCACCCTGGTGATCCGTATAACACCGTCCCAGGACGCGAACCGCATCAGCTCGCTGATGGCCCAGGCCTGGTTTGAAAAACTGGGCGTCCCGGTAAAAATCGACGTGGTTCCGTTTAACCGGTATTTCCAGTCATTAAAGGGAAACGATTACCAGGTAGGTTTTACCACCTGGATAGGTGATTTTGCAGATCCCTATACCTTTTTGCAGATGTGGCGGAAAGATTCCAACCTCAACGACGCCCTGTACAATGACAGTGACTACGAAGCTTTAATGGACAGGTCCATGACAGAAGAGGGAACAACACGCTGGGAAACTCTGGCAGAAGCTGAAGAACTTTTGCTTTCGCGGGGAACAGTATTGCCCATCTCCTACAGTCCGGCGATCAATATAATCGATACCGACGAAATTGACGGCTGGTATCCCAATGTACTGGATATTCATCCGTTTAAATACATGAGTTTCAAAAGTTTCAGACCTTTGCCGGGGGTGGCAATGGCCTCCTTTTCTGTGGTAAACTGAGGTTACATGAGCAAAGCCGCCAAAACATACCAGGTTGATCAAAAAATTGTTTATCCCAGCCAGGGAGTCGGAGTAATCAAATCAATAGAAGAAAAACTCTTTAAAGATACAAAGATTCCCTACTATACCATTTATCTGGAAGTCTCTGACATGACCATAATGGTTCCGGTAGGCAAGGCAGACAGTCTTGGAATCCGGCCCATAGTTCCAAAGGACGAGGCTCAAAAAGCCCTTGAATTAATAAGCGAAGATTATGATCCCATTCCCTCGGACTGGAAGCTGCGTTACCAGATGAACCTTGACCTTCTTAAAAAGGGAAGCATTATGGACATCGCCACCATAGTCAGGTCGCTTTACCACCGGAGCAAAATCAAGGAACTGCCCATTCTGGAAAGAAAACTTTATGATTCCGCGTTAAAACTGCTGGAAGACGAAATTTCATATTCATTGCGCAAACCAAAAGAGGAAGTGGAAAATATGATCTTTACCCGCCTGGAATCAAGATAGATTCTGAAACTACGGCAGGTATAAATTAAAGTTAATGAAAATTGAAGTTAATAAAAAATAAAGCTGATGAAAATTGAAGTTGCGGCTGTAATTGCAGCCGCGGGATCTTCATCCAGGATGGGGGGAATCAAAAAAGAGTTCCGGCCCCTGCCTGCGCAAAACGCCATTTTAAAAGAAAATGAAAATCCGTTAACAGTACTGGGCGCCGCGGTCCGGGCTTTTGCCGCAAGTCCGCGGGTTGATTTAATTGTCATCGTCGTTCCGGCAGGCAGCGAAACCGCTGCGGCGCAGGCCCTTCCCCCGGAATTAAGACCGTTTACCGGCGAACTACAGCCGGAGTTCGACGTATCGGGGCCTGATTCCGGCAAATCTGCCTTACCGCGGTCTGATTCCGGCACACCCGATAAATCCGCCTCACTGGAAAAAAAAATCCTCTTTGTAACAGGCGGGCCAAACAGACAAGCTTCGGTGCGCAATGCGCTTATGCTGCTGGAAAACTACAGCCCATCCCTGGTATTAATTCACGACGGCGCCAGACCCTGGATAAAAACTGTCTTAATCGAAAAAATCATTGATGCTGCAATCGAACAAAAAGCGGTAATTCCCATACTGCCAATTACGGAAACTCCAAAGGAAGTAGAATTTAGCGGCTCCGGCGGGACAGGTTTTATAACCGGACATTTAAACCGCAGCAAAATCGGGACAGCCCAGACGCCCCAGGCTTTTGCCTTCCCTCAAATACTTGATGCCCATAAAATGGCCGCCGAAAAAACCAATACCGAATATACCGACGACGCACAGGTTTGGGGAGAGTTCATCGGACCGGTAGCGTTTATTCCCGGAGATCCTGAGAATAAAAAAATAACTTTCCCCGCGGACCTGTTACTCCAGCCGGTAATTAAAAAGGAGATAAAACCATGATTAGGATTGGCCTTGGAAGGGACCTGCACCGGCTGGTAACCGGACGGCGGTTCCTGCTGGGCGGCGCGGAGATTCCTTTTGCCAAAGGAGAAGAAGGGCATTCCGACGGAGATGTACTGGCCCACGCGGTTACCGACGCAATCCTGGGAGCCGGCGGCCTTGGCGACATAGGAGAATTTTTTCCTCCGTCGGACAGCGCCTGGAAAGACGCCGATTCCATTGAGCTCCTGCAAATAGCCTGGAAAAAAGTAACCGATTGCGGCTGGAATCTTGTAAACCTTGACTGCGTTGTAACCTGCGAATTGCCAAAAATTTTGCCTTACCGTCAATCAATAAGAGATTCCCTTGCAAAAGCCATGGGCGTTAAATCGGAATTGATTTTTGTCAAAGGCAAAACCGCCGAAGGCCTGGACGCGGTTGGCAGGGGTGAGGCGGCGGAAGCAATGGCTGTCTGCCTGCTGGAAAAACCATGATCAAACCTGAGGATTCCGCTCCCCAAATCCCCTGGGATAAAATATTTTCTGCTCTGGAAAAATGGCGGACAAAAATGCGTGCGGTAAAAGATGACACCGCTGTAGGCAAGGCCGCGGAAGAATACCGTGACAATATTAACGGCCCCTGGGCAGTGCTGGTAACTACGATACTTAGCCTGCGCACCAAAGACGAAGTGACAAGCGCGGCATCCGCGGCGCTTTTGGCAAAGGCGCCGGGTCCAAAAGAACTTCTAAAGCTGGGCGAAGAAGAGACAGCGCACCTTGCTTACCCCGCCGGTTTTTACAGGACCAAGGCGGCTCAACTGCAAAAAATCGCATCCATACTTCTTGCCAAATACAAAGGACAGGTCCCCTCTGACATGGACGCGCTGCTGGAACTGCCCGGCGTTGGAAGAAAAACCGCCAACCTGGTACTCACCGAGGCCTTTAATATGTACGGGATCTGTGTTGATATTCATGTACACAGGATCTGCAACAGGACGGGATGGCTGGACACAAAAAATCCCCTGGAAACAGAAATGGCTTTGCGCGGTTGTCTGCCAAAAAAATACTGGAAACGGATCAACGGACTTTTGGTTTATTACGGACAGAATGTCTGCAGGCCGGTAAGCCCGTTTTGTTCACGCTGTATAATCAAGGAATATTGTTCGCAGGTTAACATCGGGCACAGCCGGTAATAATTTTTTACGCCGGCGGTTAGTCTCCGCTGCGGTTAGTCCCTGCCGGCCGTTAGTCTCTGGGAGAAATTTCCAGGATTAACTCCACTTCGCTTCTGGACAGTTTTAAGCTCTTTGCGATTTCTTCAACTTTCCAGCCTTTGGTCGCCAGTTTGATTACGCTCTCCCTGGTATTGATTGGCGGAGCTCCCTGATCATCGGCGGCCGCGGCGGTCTTTCTGCCTTTTTCTTTTTGAACGGTTCCAAGCAGACGCAGATTTTCCAGTATTTCGCGGTTGATTTCGTCCAGACGGGTCTCGGCTCTGGCAATCCAGTCGCGCGCCTTTTGCATCGCGGTAATCCGTTCCTCAATTCCCTGCAGCGCCGTATCCAGAACAATCATTTGATCGGCCGTCTCCCTGGCCTTCTCGCTTTGTCCGGCAAGATTTTCAACCGAACCGCGCAATGACTGTATATCGTCGGTAATCCGCTGCAGTTCTGTATTTACTTTTTTGATGGTTTTTTCCGATTCCTGGAGATCCTTAAAGTTTCTGTCAATGCCGTCATTGGTCGTATCAAGGACCTGGTTTTTCTTTTCAATGCGCTGGAATTTTTCCTCGGCGCCGGTAAATGATTCCCCGATTTTGCGGATCTGCAGCTGCACCTGCTGAAGCATATCATCGGAAGCGCTGACTTCCTTGAGCTTTTCCTCGACCGCTTTTGATGTCAGAAGCAGACGGTTAAAGTCGGAGTCAATCTGTTCGATTCTGTGTTTCTCCGAAAGGAACCGCGTCATCTTGGCGTTAACTTCATCTTCCAGGCGCCGCACTTTAATGAACTGGTTTTCAAGCTGGGCAGTTTCAGCGCGGCGCTGTTCAAGCCTTTCCATATCAGCCCTTAGATCTTCAATGGAACGTTTGAGCTCAAACTTGAGCTCGTCAGTATGCTCGATGATTTTGGCCTGTTCAAAGAATTCTTTAATTTGCCTCTCCGCTTCCCGGATACCGGTCTCAAGGGATTTGGCCTGTTCGGAAGTACGGGTCAATATTTCATCGCGTTTGGACTCGGCCTCACGGTGGATATCGTCAATCGCAGACCGTACAGACCCAATCCTGTTTTCCTGCTCGACAACGCTCTGGCGGGATTGATCCAGCAGTTCCTGGATTTCCCTGCCGCGGTTTTCGGTATATTCGGTGATCTCCCGGAGTTTGCCTTCCAGGTCGCGCTGGTTCGTTTTAAAGGAACCGGATGTCGCAAGGGCCAGGCTGCTGATCTCCGCCTTAATTGCGGCTTCCGCCTCCTCCTTCGCCGCGCCAAGACCATGGTCCAGTTCGTCCCGGTAGGAAGCAAGTGAAATATCTGCGGCGTTCATCCTGCCCCTGATTCCTTCTTCAAAAGCGTTTGCTTCGGTTTTTAACTTGTCAAGTTCGGCCAGTAATTTATCGTTCTGGGCGGCTAGTTCGCTCCGCATTCCGGCTGTCAGGTCCTGTTCCAAAAGGCGCCGTTTTTCAGTTTCTTCAAGATTCATCCCGGCAAGCCGGTTATCAAGGCCGGCCTGCCATTCTTCAAGCTGTCTCTTTGTTTCCAGACTTCGCTTTTCCAGCTCCAGAAGGAACTCGTTCTCAAATCCCTGCAGTTTCTCCGATACGTTTTCGTAGGCGGTTGTTTTTAACCTGGACAGTTCGGTATCCACTTCGCCCATCTGCGCATTGAGGGCAGCGGCGGCGGCATTGAATTCCGCTGCGGTTTTTTGCCGCTCCCTGGCCGATTCGCTGACATAAAGCGCAAATTCATCCCTGACCCTGGAAATGGTCTCCTGCATATAACGGCGGAGTTCGGCGTCAAGTTTATGGCTGTCATCGGCAAGGGACTCAAGGTTTTTAAATTCAGCGTTCTGGGCTTCGCGGTATTCATCAAGTTTTACCGCTGCAGCTTCCAGCGCTTTTTGTTTCATTTCCTCTGCGGCCTTTAATGTCAGAGCTTCATATTCAGAAACAGTCCTGTCAAAATTTTCCCTGTGATCGCTTAGCTGTTTGACAAGGCCGGCGATCTCCGCGCTTAACCGGTTTTTAGTTGATTCGGCAGTATTTCTGAATTCCGCAATATTGTTCCTGGATTCATCCCTGGCAGCTTTTTCCCTTGTCTCCCATTCCTGTTTTTCGGTCTTCCATTCTTCGCGGAGATTTTTTAACAAACCCTGAACTTCCGTCACGCGTTTGTGCGCGTTTTCCTGGTAACCCTGTATTCTTTCTTCTTCGGCGGTTTTGATTTTTTCAATTCTTTCTGTTGCCTTGGCAAGCAGTTTTTCCAGAGCCGCTTCTTCCATTCTGTCGGCTTTAAGGCCGGCCTGTTCCACGGCGGTCCTTAGGGTATTGTTGACAAGCTCCATATCCCGGTCCAGAGCAGCTGCCCTGGCCTGCTCGGTTTTATCGACAGCGTCCCTGTGTTCTTCAACCTTCCGTTCGATCACCTCTGCCTGCGCCCTAAGGTCCGAGACCGTTTGTTTGGCTTCCGCGATCACTTCTTCCGAGCTGGTTTTTAACGCGCCGATATTGTCCTGCCGCAGCCGTATTTCAATTGTTTCAAGGTTGTTTTCAAGGCTTTCCAGTGCTGTTTTGGCCTCGGTTACCCTTTTATAGGCACCGTCCACAAAGGCTGATTCTTCCCTTATGCGGTTAAGGTTCTCCTGAACTCTGGCTGTCATGCGGACGAGTTCTTCCAGGGAGGCGTCATAAGTGTCCAGCCTCTTGTCTATCCGGTCGGCGGTGGATGCTTTTTCGGCCAGGTCCTCGTTGCTTTTCTGGATGCGGTTCATCAGCTCCCGGGCCGAGTCCTGTTCAACCTTGAGCTCAATACCCAGGTTTTTGACCAGCCCCTCGCGTTCTTCAACAAAAGCCGAAAGATCTTCCCTTAGTTTATCCGCGTACTTCCTGATCTTTTCCAGGATACGGCTGCGCCTGTCCATGGAACGGTACAGGATAAGTACCAGTATAACTATACCAAGAGTAAGGAGATTTCCGGCGGAAAAAAAACCCATTTAAAAATCAGGTTAACACAAATTTACTTAATTGGCGATAGTCAAAAAAGACAAAATCGGCCTTTCTTTCTTTTTTATAATCCGGAAAAAAATACGCGATTTTTGGCCTTATCCAGGCCGCCTTGAACCCGGCTTTTTTGGCGCCCAGAACATCGTAGGAAAAACTGTTGCCGACGTAGAGAATCTCGTCCGGCGGGAAACCCATGGCCCGGGCCAGTTCCTTAAACGGAAGCGCATCGGGTTTGAGCCGTCCGGTTTCCTCGGAGTCAAGCACAGCGTCCCAAAACCCGTTAATCCCCAGATTTGCCAATTTTACGTCAGGAGGAAAATCCGATAATAATCCCAGTTTGATACCGTTATCGCGCAGGGTGGTTAATGTTTCTTTAACATGCGAAAACAGCCTGACTTTTTTAAAAAATGGCTCCCATCCCCTGTAAATTAAATTATCGATTTTTACTTCCAGTGCCGCTGGGTCTTCCTTTAATATTTTGGAAACATATTCGGCCTGGTTTTGAAAAAACATGCCATCCAGCGGTTTCTCGCGCAAACGATCGCGGGCTTTTCCAAAGGCGCGAAGGAATTTACTTTCTTTCAGTAAGAAAGGAATGAGATGCCTGTAAAAACTTAAATTTGGATAGAGGGTGCCGTCCAAATCAAATGCTACAGCCTGAAATTTAATTTGTTTTACTTTTCCCGGTGTTTTCACAATAATTAATATATCTCAAATAAATATATCTAAAAAAGGACTTTCTATTATATAATACTTTTTATGGAAAATATAAAGCTCAGCAAAAGCAATCTGGCCCGTCTGTCAAAATCCGTAAAAGTTCCGGTTTACGCGCAAAATCAACTGGTTCCTTCTATTATACATATAGGCCTGGGGCATTTCCACCGGGCGCATCAGGCAGCTTATCTTGACAGGCTCCTGTCGGCAGGATTAAGCAATGACGGTATTTTTGAAATAAACCTGGTACCGGATACTTTACCGATAGCTTCCATTCTGGAAAAGCAGGATTATCTGTACACCCTTGTAACCAAAAGCCCTGCCGCCAAACCTGATGTTAGAGTAATCGGCGCCATTACCGGCTACATGAATGCCGCCGGAGACAAGCGGCAGGCCATTGGCAAAACCGCCGCTGAAAGCACCGGCCTTATTACCCTGACAGTTACAGAAGGCGGATATTATTTTAACAAGGAGACCGGAGAGCCGAACCTTAATGAGGAACCGGTTAAATGGGATTTTGAAAACCGGGATAACCCAAAAACCGCTTCCGGATTTTTGGCAGCTGTTCTGGCAAAAAGATACAGGGAAAGCAAAAAACCGCTTACAATTATGAGTTGCGATAACATTCCGTCAAACGGGAAAATTCTGCAAAACTGCGTAATGTTTTTTTGCCGCCGGCATTACCCCGAAATTGTAAACTGGATCACAGACACTGTAAGTTTCCCGTCATCCATGATAGACCGGATAACGCCGGGTACAACTGTGGCCCTGATCAGGGAACTGGAGGACAGCTACGGTATAACCGACGGCTGGCCTGTTTGCGGCGAGGACTATATTCAATGGGTTCTGGAAGAAAATTTTAGGACCAAAATCCCCGATTACGCGGCGGCCGGAGTTCAGATAGTCAAAAATGTCGAGCCCTATGAACTTATGAAGATGCGCCTGCTGAACGGCAGCCATGTCGCGCTGGCCTTTCCCGCTTACCTGCTGGGGCGCCGCTTTGTTGACGAAGCCATTACCGATCCGTTATTGAACGCCTATATCCGCAATCATTACATGGAAGAAGCGGGCGCGACCTTGGAACCAGTGCCGGGCATTGATATTGAAGCCTACAAAAATACCCTTATAAGCCGATTTTCCAACAAAAACATCAGCGATACAATTGCGCGCCTGTGCTCCCAGGGTTCAAGCAAAATGCCGGGCTATGTATTGAACCCGCTGGCCGGCGCGGTGCGGCAAAATCTCCCCCATTCAACAATATGCTTTGCCCTGGCCTGCTGGGCCCGTTATCTTGACGGAAAAGACGAACAGGGGAACGAAATTCCTGTCGAAGATGTTAACAAAGAAAGAATGCAGGCTGCCGCGGCAAAAGCCCAAACAGACCCTGCGTCTTTCCTGACCGCAGCCGGCCTGCAAGGCTTAACACCAGAGCAATTAAACAGGACAGCAGCCATATTCCAGACCTATTTGAAAACAATTTACCGCAAAGGGGTAAAAGCGGTGCTGGAAGAATTAACGGCGAAGAATTAACCACGAAACACACGAACTAGTACGAACGATTTTTTGAAAAAGATCTCTCACGGAGGCACAAAACTCACGGGGAACACGGAGGAAATGAAAGATTAGAAGAGTTAATAGTTAATAGTTAATAGTTAATAGTGATAAGTGATAAGTGGAAAAAATTTCTTGCTTTTTTAATTTTTTACTTCTCATTTCTTACTCTGTGGTTCTCCTCTGTGAACTCCGAGAGCTCTGTGAGAGATCTTCCTGATTAATTTCGTGTACGTGAGGTTTGTGGTAAATTTTTTTTAACAAAATCAATCCGGGTCGAACCGGCCGTCTATTGGGATTCTTACCAGGTTTACGAATTGGCCGGGGTACCGGTTTCTGAACGCGGTAAAGCTGGTTTCGGCGGCGCTTTCGAAGACGGTTACCTGGAAAGCGTTGTTTTCGTCGAAGTACGGTATAAGGACGGCGACGTGGTAATATCGGCGGATTCGGGGAAGGCCCCTGGGATTGTCCGCTGTGACCGGCTGGCCGATCTCGTCATTTACCGCGGCGAGGTAGATGCGGCCGGGTTCATTTATTGCCAGGGTGTAAAGCAGGGGCTGGAGGCCTTCAATGCCAAAACCTGCCTCAGCAATAAAACCAGGGTATGGTATGACAACAGTATTGCTGCCCTGCCTGGTGATAATTTGGGAGAACGGCCAGGAGCGGACTTCAAATTCTTCAAGGGCGGAAAAAGACGGCGAACGTAAAATTTCACCTGCGCTGGCCGCGAGGTTGCGTATCCAGTTGAGGCCAAATAGGGGATCAAGTATGCTGTCCCAGATTTGGGTAAACGAAGAGATCTGCCCGTTAAATGTTTGTTTAAGCGGATTTATGGGAAGGCTCTCTCCGGTAACCGGTTTTAGAATTCCGTCAACAATCCACTTGGCAAAACCCGAACAATTGAGTCCTCCGGTTTTTGCCGGTTCTGCGGGGTTTTGATATTCAAGAGAATTGATATAAACATAGCGGCCGTTTTCGTCAATTGCCCCGTCATCTGTATAATGTAAGCCGGGGAGTTTTGAACGTACAGCTGCGATAAAATCCCTGGTATCCCTGTACATGTTGGGCCGGGAATCGAAATACTTGGCGGGGAACATGGCGCCTGCAAGGGCCAGAACTTCATTGACAGGAAGCGCCAGCAGCCTGTCAAACGGAACCGCAAGCGGCATGGATCTGACAAGATACGCGTCATAGACGACAACATCCATCTGGCATTTTTCCGCGGTAAACGGGCGGAACTGTACATAAACATATGGATCGCTGCGCAAAAATGTTCTAATACGTACAGGCGAGCCGTCGGATTTTTTACGTGTCAAAATCCATGAACCCTGGGCCCAGCCGGGCCAGGAACTGCCCGCACTTGCGGGGTTTTTAAATTCTCTGGCAAAAACAATCCCAAATTCGTCGGGACCGGACTCACAGCGGACCTGTATCCGGGCGCCGCCCTGGAGGGTATGGTATTCGGCTTGTTTGCTTTGAACCCTTGCCGGAGTTTCGGCAAGCCAGGAATCCTTAAGGCTGGCCCTAAGCGAAGAATCGTCTTGGATTAGCCGGTACGGAACATCGGCCGCGGCATTCTGCGGGAACCCGGCAGAGAAACAAAGACATGCCAGTATAACAATGGTAAAAAGTAATTTATTCATACCCAATATCAGTATCGGTTTTGGGACAACTTTTAATTATTGCCAAAATTTATTATAATATAAAGGAATTTTTCCGGAGGTATTTGATGAAATTATACAGCCGCGGACAGGTGATTTTATATTCATTTTTAACGGGTCTAATCATTGTGATGCTGGCCGTCGGGTTCGGAATTTTTAAATTTCCGTGGCTTAATTCCGCCGCGAAAACAACCGAAAAACAGGCTGCCTCAATGGCAATCAATGCTGAAAATCAATCCGGGGCCGCAGGCAACGCGGAATTTATTCAGGCTTCGCAGATTATACCGTTAAATACGGCGGATCTCGTCCAATATTCCGAAGATGAACGCGAAAACATCAGTATTTATGAACAGCTCAACCCCGGTGTAGTCAATATTACAACAGAAACTGTTGGCATTAACTGGTTTCTCGAACCTGTTCCCCAGGACGGCGGTTCCGGTTCCGGTTCGATATTCGATACCCGCGGATATGTTATCACAAATAACCACGTAATAAATAACGCTTCCAAGATTTACATTAACCTGTCGGACGGCAGCCAGTACGAAGGAACCGTTGTCGGCACAGACCCGGAGAACGATATCGCTGTTTTAAAATTTACCCCGCCCAAGGACATGGAACTGCGCATTATACCGTTTGGCAGCTCTGACAACCTTAAGGTTGGTCAAAAAGTACTTGCCATCGGGAATCCTTTCGCGCTTGAGCGGACCCTAACAGTCGGCATAGTCTCCGGACTCGGCCGGCCCATCCAGATTTCCACCAACAACGTAATCCGTGACATGATCCAGACAGACGCGTCAATAAACCCGGGCAATTCCGGCGGCCCGCTCCTTGACGCGCACGGCAGAATGATAGGCATCAACACAATGATTTATTCGCCCTCCGGCGGATCTGTCGGTATCGGCTTTGCGATACCGGTAAATACGGCCAAACGTGTGGTCGCCGAAATTCTTGAATTTGGGAAAGTCCGCCGCGGGTGGATTGACGCAACAGTAGTGCAGATTTTCCCGGCTTTGGTCCAATATGCCAAGCTGCCTGTTAATTCAGGCTTGATGGTATCCAGAACCGTAAGCAACGGCCTGGCCGAAAAAGCAGGGCTTCGCCAGGGAACAGATCCGGTGCAGTACGGCCGCAGTGTAATATACATCGGAGGAGACATCATCACCGCTGCCAACGGAATGAAGGTCAATACGCTCTCCGATCTTTATTCTGCACTGGAAAGCAGTAAACCCGGCGATGTGGTCAAGATGGAAATATTAAGGGCGGGAAAGCCGTTATCAATAAACATAACTTTGGTGGACATGGAAACCACAACAGCGTCTGCAACCGCAACTACAACCACCGGCCGTTAAGTTTTAATCCTGGCACAAGCCTAAAGTTAAGCTTGCGCCCAGCCGCGGCTGCGCCCGATTGCCCTGTGCCAGCCGCTGATCGACTTTGATTGCAGAGCCTCTTCCATTGACGGTTTAAATGTCATATCGCACTGCCATTTGGTACGGAGCTCTTCCGGACTTTTCCAGAAGCCGGCGGCAAGACCGGCAAGGCTTGCCGCTCCCAGAGCTGTCGCTTCCCTGATTACAGGCCGGCGGATCGCACAGCCGGTTATATCTGCCTGAAACTGCATAAGGAATTTATTAAGGCTGGCGCCGCCGTCCACTTTTAATTCTTTTAATACAGTCCCCGTGTCTTTTTCCATTGCTCTTATCAAATCCATGCTTTGATACGCAATTGATTCCAGAGCGGCCCGTATTATGTGTTCACGTTTTGTTCCCCTGGTAATTCCTATTATGCAGCCCCTTGCGTACATATCCCAATACGGCGCACCAAGACCGGTAAAAGCCGGAACCAGGTAAACGCCGCCGGTGTCCGCGACTTTTTCGGCAAAGTATTCTGAATCCGCGCTCTCGGCTATAAAACGCATTTCGTCGCGAATCCACTGGATTACAGCTCCGCCGACAAAAACACTTCCCTCAAGAGCATACTGAATATTTTTTCCCGGACCGGCGGCAATTGTTGTCAGCAGACCGTTGGAACTTTCGCAGGGAATCTCCCCGGTGTTCATAAGAAGGAAGCATCCGGTGCCGTAGGTATTTTTTGCATCACCCCTGTTAAAACAACACTGGCCAAAAAGAGCCGCCTGCTGATCGCCTGCAATGCCCGCAACCGGAACCTGTGTTCCCTGGATATTTACAGTGCCGTAAATGTGGCTTGAAGGAAAAACTTTGGGCAGCATCGCGGCCGGAATGTCCAGTGCTTTTAGAAGCTGTTCATCCCATTGCAGTTTTTTAATATCAAAGATCATTGTCCGGCTTGCGTTGGTATAATCGGTAGCGTGAACGGCGCCGCTGGTCAGTTTCCAAAGGAGCCAGGTATCGACCGTTCCAAAAAGCAAATCACCGTTCGCCGCCTTTTTCCTGGCGCCTTCGGTGTGATCCAGTATCCACTTGATCTTGGTCCCGGAGAAATACGCGTCCGGTACAAGGCCGGTTGTTTTTTTAATGTAGCTGCCAAGTCCATCCCTGACCAGGCCGTCAACGATATCAGAAGTTCTGCGGCACTGCCAGACAATTGCGTTGTATACCGGCCTGCCTGTAAGTCTGTCCCAGACAATTGTTGTCTCGCGCTGGTTGGTAATGCCTATACCTGAGATTTCAGCAGGCTCAATGCCAAGCCTGGTTAAAAGCTCCATCATCACTGAATACTGCGAAGAATAAATTTCCATCGGATCATGTTCGACCCAGCCTTCCCTGGGATAAATCTGCGTAAACTCCTTTTGCTCCGCGCCGATCATGTTCTGATCTTTGTCAAAGAGAATCGCCCGCGAACTTGTAGTCCCCTGATCCAGAGCCAGAATATATTTCCCCATGGAATGCCTCCTTTTTTTATATTGAAAGGTAATGGTTGACTTGTCAATTCCGAAATAAATATATAGGGTATCTCGCGTGTGTTAAATTTATGTGTTAAAAATTTCTACCCCAATATAGTGATTAAAACAGGAGAAGGAAAATGAGGCAGGAATTCAGTATTGTTGTCCGCCGCGGCAAAAAAGGATTCAAATATTACGTCCGCTATTTTGTGGACAACTGTATGCTGCCATCCCAATGGAGTACCAGGACAGACAATTACCAGGAGGCTGTAATTTTTTCCAAAACAAACAGGGAAAATATCATTAAAAAATATTTAAACAGGAAAGAAGGAAAAACACTTTATGCGATTTTGCAAAATTATTATGAAATTGAAAGTCCTTTTCTTTTAATAGACGCCGCAAGGGGCAGAAAATTAAATGAATCCAGCAGAAAGATACTGCATGGGTTTGTCAAAAATACTTTTATCCCCTTTTTACAGATGAATAAAATTAAAACACTGGAAGAAATTAACGCTGTATTGATTAACCGCTTTCAGAATTATTTGCTCCTGGAGAAAAAAATCCAGTCCCAGTCCATTAACCGGCAGGTAGGCGGCATAAAAGCGATATTCAGTCATTTATATATGACAGGCGTGCTGCCGATCAATACGATAAAAGATGTCGCGCCCCTTAAAAGCATAAATAAAAAAGCGCGCAGCTGTTACGCGCTGGATGAATTAAAAGGAATCTTTAAAAACAAATGGCAGGATGAAAAATCATATTTACTTTGCGCGTTAATATATACGACAGGACTGCGCAACAGTGAAATTACAAGGTTAAAAGTCAGGGATATAACAAACGCTGTTTTAACAAACCAACAGGCGTCGGATTTTATCAATATTGAAAAAAGCAAAACCGCCAGCGGTATAAGAAAAGTACCTGTTCATCCCAAAATAAAAGAAGCCCTTGTCTGCTGGGTCAAAAGCCGCTGCCTTGCTGAAGATGATTTTTTATTTATTACAAACGAAAATCAAAGATTCTACAGATACGCAAAAAAAGCCAGCGATTACCTGGGCTCTTTGCTGAACAAAACACCGGAAGAACTGGAATCGGAAAACATATCTTTTTATTCCGGCCGTCATTTCTACAAAACCATGCTTAACAGTTTTAACCTCGGTGATATTGAAGAACTGTTTATGGGCCATAAAGTTAATAAAAATGTCAGTGAACTATACAATCATAAAAACAAAAGGGGAGAACAGGAACTATTAAACGCAGCCAGGAGAGCCATAGAAATAATAGACATATGTTTATTCTAATGTATTCAAATGTGTTGAATTTGTGTGTTTTTTAATGGTAAACATATCAATTCATTACTGCATAATAATATAACAGGAAGCTGCTTTCTTACATGAAGAAAGCTCTAGTTATTTTATTAATCCTTGCGGTAGCAGGGGGGGTGTTTGCCCAGATTAATTTTACTGGCACACTCAGTGCAGGTTTGGTGGGGGTATTCAACAAGGACCAGGACCCGACAATTGGTATCCGCAGCCCCAGAAATGATTCGCCCTTACGCTTTGACTTAAATGGCGCTTGGGCAAAAGACGATGGTCTTTCCGGTTTTAATTTTACACTCAGAACCGAAGGAACTCCAGGTCATAACGTATTTGCCTCAACTGTTGCAATAGATAATTTATATGGGTGGGTTAGTCTTTTAGACAAAATGGTAACAATTTACGGCGGTAAAACTAATAATAACGGGAATTTCGCTACTGTGGGCGGCGTCCAGGATAACCTGGCAACAGGCGTAGGCGATGGATTTTTTGCCCGTATAGTGCCAATGACAGGTTTGGAATTTGGCGTAGGTGTTTATTCACGGTCATATATAACAACCGCTACAGGACTTGGCGGGCTTACACTTGCAAATGCCAGGTATAATTTTGGTGTTGCCTATACAGTTCCCCAGGTAGTTACAGTAATTGGTCTTTTAAGGCAAGGTCAGAACGAGCCTAATGCAGCCCACTTGGCAGATCAGACTCTTGATTCCGGTAAATTTACAGATGCCGGTATTGGTTTTAAAATCTTGTCACTTACATCAGTAGGTATAACCGCTTTAAATGTTGACGCATATTTCTTTGATCTGCAACAGGTAGCAAAATTTTCGACAGTCAAAATCGGTGAATTATTGAATTATGCCAATGGTGATTTAAGCGCGGGCATTAGGTTTATGCAGCAGTTCCAGATTGGAGATTCAGCCGCCAAATACGCCGATTTAACTTTTGTCGGCAATGTACAGTACCTTGTAAACGGATTTATTCTTCCCAGGCTGGATGTTGGATTTAATATGGGAACAAGCGGATTAGGTGGTATCTATTCTGGTATGTGGAATTTAGTTGGAAAAAACGGCTTCTCAGAAAAAGGTATGAACCTTGGTATTGCTCCGTCAGTAGCATTCCGTTATGGAAATGCCAACAATACACTCGAATTCGGTTACATTTTCCAGAAAGATTTAACCGCGAATGCTGACAACATGAGAAACAGCGTGTACGTGGAAATGAAGACTTCTTTCTAATTATTTAAAGAAAAAAAAACCGGTCCGAAAGGGCCGGTTTTTTTTTGGACTACCGGAGCTAGGTCGCGCGAAAACTTGTTTTCGCATGACCGAGCGAGGCATGTCAAAGCAGGGTGTCAATACCTTGCATCGTCCAGGCGCTGGGTGCAGGGCTTACTCTGCGGTATTGATACCCTTCAATTCACCAAACCCGTAATTTGGATTTTTCTGGCTCCTTTATGCGCATGGTATCTCCGGTTTGCTCCAGCACATAAAAACCGGCTTCGAGGGCCGCTGCTTTGACATCATCCGGGAATATTGCTCCGGCCAATGCGCCCATAATTTTTTTCCTGGTGAATTTTTCATCTTTTCTGGATTCTTTAAGTATTTCCAGCCGTTTTTCATGATGAGATATATCCTGTAAATGCGGTTTTGCTTTGATTTCAACGGCTATAATGCTCTCTCCGTTTTCCAGTAAAAGGTCTATTTGAGCAATTTTTTTACCGTTTTTATCCCAGATGGTATGGCCTCCAGGTGAAATATGTCTAAAATGAAACCCTAATTCATTAAATTTTTCTGCAATGCTGGGCGCGACCAAATACTCCGCCAGTTCTCCGAATCTGTTGCCCAGCTCACCCATACGGCTGTCAGTTTTTTTCATCTGAGCGTCAGTTTCTTTTATACGAGCAGCAGTTTCTTTAACCAGTCGATCGGTTTCTTTCAATCTGGCATCGGTATCTTTCATCTGCTCTCGGTTTTCCATCAAAGCCGCCCAGACCTTTTCGAAAGTCAGGCCTTCGCCGGGATTTGCTGTTGTTTGCGACATAATACCTCCGGATTCATTCTTTTTCCCCATATTTTTATTAATCTTCATTCATTTTTACTTGTTTGTCAAATATTGACCAATAATTTCGGCGGATATTTAACCTTCATCTTTATAAACATATATACGGCAATGAGTTGCGTTTTGCTTTGATTTTTGTAAAATATTTTCTAAATTTACAGGCGGCCTGCAGATCAAAAAACCAAAGAATTGAAAAAGCCATTGTTAAAAATCAGTGAAAATGTCCCCTATGGCGTTCAATAGAAATGTCCCCTTTTGCTCAAAAACCAATAGAAATGTCCCTATGCAAAAGAGGAGCATTTAAGGCTTTAATCATCAAACATTG
>Ga0123357_10000034_pt1 | contig 113349 bp, 87 predicted proteins | sample TergutEmb28metaG_FD_89873 | JGI IMG/M metagenome (GOLD analysis project Ga0123357, IMG submission 89873) | Embiratermes neotenicus P4 segment gut microbial communities from Petit-Saut dam, French Guiana - Emb289 P4 | ecosystem: Host-associated > Arthropoda: Insects > Digestive system > Gut ...
ATCATTAAGAACGCGCTTGACAGCCTAAATTCCAGCAAACAATCGCTGTCTGCTATTATAAGGGATAACCGCTATATTATTAAATACAGGACATTTTGTGAATTTATTTACGGGCAGCCGCAGACAAATTACCCCGGTTTTAATTTTAACGGAAAAACCAACCTTGTTATCGCGATGACATGCATAAGCATATCGGCAAATGACGATGACGGTGATTATTATAAAACGCTGCGCGCTCTGCATATCGCGGAATTCATTAATCAGAAACTGGCCGGCCTTTCATTCGGCGCGGATATTCTGCAGACATATAAAAACGAGATTATCATTATTTTAATGAATACCGCCGTTATCCCCGATGCTGCAATTAAGGTCAGGGAAATTCTTGCTTCATTAAACAATAATATAAGGCTGAATTTTACGGATGTTCTGGCGCTTAATACCGGGGTGGGCATTGCCGCGGACAAACCGTCAATGATCAGCGAGTCGTATTTCCTGGCGCGCCGGGCAATGGAGTACGCCAAAATTAACGGTGAATTCAACATAATCTTCCAGGAAGATTATATTGTACAGGAAAACAGCACCGATCTGGTTACCTGGGAGAACAGGCTTTTAAAGCTGCTGGCCGACAGAAAAACAGAACCAATCAAAATACTGGTTGATGAAATAACAGAGGAAGCCGCAAGTACGCCGGCCCGTTTTACCTATGACAGATTGTATGATTTTTATGTACGGATAATTTTTGAGTCCATACTTAGCTTTTCCCAGATTAACCCCAAAATAGCGCAGACTTTATCGCAGAAACCCTATATATCCGATTTTTCCCGCACCGGAAACCTGGCGGAAAAAGGCCGCTGGCTCAAGTCCTTCTATTCCGAAATTATTTCAATTACTCTGGACCCCGAAAATAATCCGGGTTTGCTTAAAAACAAGATCAGGGGCGCCTGTGAGTATATCCGCGAAAATTACACCAGGCTGATTACGCTTGACGATATCGCCCAAAAGGTAAATCTTAATCCTTCGTATTTTAGTACGGTTTTTAAGGCGCAGACCGGGCTTACATTTACCGACTATATTAACAAGATGAGGATTGATGAAGCAAAATCTCTTTTAAAAACAGGAGAATCTATATCCGGAATTTCGGCGGCAATAGGTTATGTATCCGTAAACCAGTTAAACCGTTTTTTTAAAAAATATGAAAAAATTACGCCAGCCCAATACCGGGAAAATCTTAATTTTACCGGACAGTCTTGATAGTTCTTTTTTGTTGGTTATAATGCACTTATGAATCAATCCGCACCAGGAATACGCAAGCTGCGTGATTTTTATGACCGCAAAAGCGGAGCTCCGGTTTACCAGCAGGAGTTTGGTTTTTATGTTCTTGATCACTGGAAGGCGGAAGGGCATATAAGCCCCGATGCCGATGCCAAAGAACTTGCGGACCTTTTTGGTTATGATCCGCCGGCAAAATTTTCCATGGGAAATCTTGGCTGGGTAACAGCGGGTTTTTATCCATTGTTCGAGGAAAAAGTTGTCGAAGACCAGGGAGAGTATGAACTTATACAGGATAACGTTGGCCGCATAAAAAAATGCTTTACTGGCCGGCGCAGCGGCTTTATGCCGGAGTATGTTGATCATCCGGTAAAAGATCAAAAGTCCTGGGAAGAAAAATGCCTTTGGCGCATGGATCCTTCCGACTCGCAGCGTCTTTTAAAAATAAAAGAATCAATATCAGAGGCTGCAGCCGCCTCTGATGAAGGAAAAATAATCTGCGCCAATCTGGTAGGCGGATATATGTACCTGCGCAGCCTTATGGGGCCTGTTGATCTTCTGTACATGTTTTACGATAATCCGGCTCTTATACACCGCTGCATGGAAACATGGTTTACGCTTGCCGACGCTGTATATTCAATAATGCAGAAGGAAATTGTCTTTGACGAAGTTTTTATAGGCGAAGATATTTGTTATAACCACGGCTTCTTGATTTCCGCGGAAATGATCAGGGAATTTCTTTTTCCGTATTACCGGCAGCTCTTGTCCAATATTAAATCCCGCCAGCTTGACAGGAACCGCAGGCTGCATTTCCAGGTCGATACCGACGGATTTTCCGATCCGGCAATACCGCTGTACGGTGAACTTGGTATGGATTACCTTAGCCCCTTTGAAGTCGCTTCCGGCTGCGATGTCGTAAGGACAGGCAGGGAATATCCGGAACTGCTCATTCACGGCGGATTTGATAAGCGGATAATGGCGGCCGGCAAAGACGCCATTGACAGGGAAGTCGACAGGATAATGCCCGCTATGGTAAAACGCGGCGGTTACTACCCGACCTGCGATCACGGAGTTCCCATGGAAGTAAGTTTTGAAAATTATATGCATTACCGCAAACGCATGCTGGAATTTGCGTGACAATGGACACATTTTCCCGGCAGGCATTATCCAGCCGGGAAATGCGATAGGTCAGCGCTGCAGAAATTGCATAAAAACCTAAAAATTTGATATAGATCCAAAAAAGAATTTGTTGACAGCTCCCAAAAACGATCAAATAATTAAAGCTGGCAGAAACAATCTATCGCATTAATAAGGGAGAATATCGTGAAAAACAAATTCATGTCTAAATTTTTGTTCTTGTCAGCGCTGGCAATCTTTATAACCGGAAGCCTATGGGCCGGCGGCGGCGCACAGGGAGCCGCACAACAATCCGCTGCGCCCGGAGCCAAAAAACATTTCTCGATTTTAAACACATCGTATGCGCAGGCGCCTGTACCCCCGGATATAGATCTTAACAGCAACAAATGGGCGGATATTTTTAAAAAAGAACTTCCCGATATTGATATAGACTGGATTATTGTACCGCCTGATCAACTGACGGAAAGGCAGAATATTATGATCGGCAGCGGTGACTTTCCCGACACTCTTCAGATGACAATGGCTCAGATGATCCAATGGTCGGATCAGGGCATAATACAGCCGCTTGATAGCATGATCCTAAACTTATACCCGAATATTCTTAATTTTGTAACAGAGGACGATCTTAAATCAACAAAATATTCCGGTCATACATACGGGATTATGGTACCGAATAACCGTTTGTCCAATCCGCAGATTATGGTAATCAGAACAGACTGGCTGGACAAACTCGGTTTAAAAATGCCAAAAACAATTGACGATCTTTACAATGTATTGCACGCATTTACATTCGACGATCCGGACGGGAATGGTCTCAATGATACCTACGGCCTTACAGGCTGTGTCCAGAACAACGTCGGTTTTAGTTATATGTGGCAGATTTTTGAAGCCTTTGGCGTACAAACAGGCACTAATTTCACGAAAGTAGGGGATCAGATACTGCCCGATTTTATCCGGCCGGAAATGAGGGACTGTGTCGCTTTCCTTGCGCGGCTGTATAAAGACGGTATTCTTGACAAAGATACACCCATCAATAATGGTAACCAAGTTGAAGACAAGGGAGTACGCGGCATTGTCGGCCTGTTCGGGATATTTGCGAACGGTATAGCGGTAAGGGCCTATCCGAATATGGTCAAGGCCAACCCAAATGCCAAAGTTGATATATTTGTTCCTCCGGCCGCTCCGGACGGGAATATTTATGTTCCGATAGGCAGAAACGGCGGACGCATGTTCGGAGTTACCGCACGATGTAACTGTCCGGATGCAGTATTAAAATTTTTCAACTGGATGATAGAACAGGATACTTCTACCCTGCCTTTCTATACACTCAATGCTGACAAGATTTACAACGGCGTGGTCGGCATAGACTCAACGCCGCTTGGTAATAAATATGTAATTGAAATGCCGCAAAATATGCTCACCCCGCAAGCCGCAGCTGATCTCTGGCGGTATTGTTACCGGACACATATGGGAACGACACAAATAGTTCCGGATGATATGCAGCTTGAAATTTCGCAGACCAGGGTCGCCATGGGCTTAATTGATCCCATTTTCCTGGTTTCGCAGCAGCAGGCCGTCCAGTACGGAAAAACAAATGCAGCCGCAATTACCGGCCCCGTATATTCACAGTATATCAATGACATTACAACTTATTGGGAAGAAACAATTGCTGCGATTATTACCGGAGCAAAACCAATTACAGCGTTTGATGATTTTGTCAGGTTCTTTTACGCAAATGGCGGACAAAAAATTATTGACGAAGTTACAGCGTTAAATTAGGAGCGTTCATGACCGGCAAAGAACGGACACTGTGTTTTTTAAACAGGAAGAAGGCCGACAGGATAGGGCTTTACGAACACTTCTGGGGTGAGACAATAAAGGCCTGGAAAGACCAGGGCCATTTAAAAGAAAATGAATCCCCCCATGACCATTTTGGCCTTGACCTGGAACAATTCCAGCCTTTTAATCTGATGGCTGACTTCCGCATGGAGCCGGTTGTACTGGAAGAGACAGCGGAAACTGTTCTGCGCCGCGACGGCAACGGCGCGGTTATGAGGCACCATAAACTGCATTCTTCAACTCCGGAACATCTGGATTTTTATGTTAAAGATTACGCGACCTGGAATGAGTTTGCCAAACCATTGCTTACCCCGGATCCTGCCCGGATCAATTTTGAAAAGTATACTGAAACAAAAAATCGCAGCGATGCTGCCGGACGTTTTTTTTGCTGGACAGGTCCGCAGGTTTTTGAACTGATGCGCGCGATCACCGGCCATGTAAACATGCTGGAGGGCATGGTTCTTGAGCCGGAATGGATCGCGGACATGGCCAAAACCTACACCGATCTTTACATCGCCCTGATCGAGATCCTTTTTGCCAAATGCGGCAAGCCGGACGGGGTTTGGTTTCCCGAAGATATGGGATTCAAACAGCACCCGTTTTTAAGCCCCGCCATGTATAAAGAACTTTTGTTTCCCGCGCACAAAAGGTTTATAGATTTTATCCATTCAATGGGCCTTAAAACCATTATGCATTCCTGCGGTTTTATTGAACCGCTGCTGCCGTATGTTGTTGAGGCCGGAATTGACTGTCTGCAGGCAATAGAAATCAAATCCGGAATGGATCTGGTCCGTATTTACAAACAATACGGAGACCGTCTTTCTTTTATCGGAGGCATTGACGCGCGCGTACTTTGCAACAATGACAGGGCCGCTATTGACCGGGAACTGGAAGAAAAAATTCCCATTGTAAAACAGAATTATGGTTACATGCTCCACAGCGACCATTCAATTCCGAACTCTGTTAAATACGAAACATACCGGTATTTAATAGACAAGGGCCTTTCGCTGGGTATTTTTTAAAATTGGAAATTTTTTAATTATGAATTTACCCCTCTACAGTTACATGCCCAATTACGAAGCCGCAACCGGATTCCTGACCGACTGGTGGAACGGCCGCAAAATGCCGCGCCCCGCGCTTTTTATTACCGCCGTTAAAGAAATCGATCCATTTCTGATGCTGCCGCTGCCGCATATCGAAGGCGTCTTTGATCCCAATAAATCATTAAAGAGTGCCCAATACCGCCTTGCATACGAAAACAATAAAATAGCCGGACTTGAATATTTTGCGGAAGGAATGGCAATCGCGAATCCGACCATAGGCCCCAGCACGTATTCGTACTTCTTCGGCGGAACTCCGATTGAAGACCGCAATACAGTCTGGGTTGATCCCTGGTATAAAAGTATCCTGGACATTGAGATTGCTTTTGACGAAAACAACCAGTACTGGCGCTACCAGATTGATCTTCTTAACCGCATGATGGAGTTCGGCAAAGATAAATTTGTTGTTGCGCCTCCTACTACTACCGACGGCCTGGATATTCTGTCTTCGATGCTTGGGCCCCAGCAGCTCCTTTACGATATCATGGATCATCCGGACGCGGTAATCGAAAAAAACGCCGCAATCGGCGATTTTCTTTTAAAGATGTTTGACACGGTTTATAAAACCATCGGCTGCAAAGGCGGCGGCAGTATTTACCTGTTCTGGTCAGAGGGGAAGATGCTGCGCCATCAATGTGATTTTTCTGCGATGCTGTCGCCGTCCCTGTTCAGACAATTTGCCCTGCCCCAACTGCGCCGTACAATGGGCAGTGTTGACCATACCATTTACCACTGGGACGGTCCGGGCGCGCTTTGCCATCTGGATGCATTGCTTGAGACTGAAGAAATCGATGTTATCCAGTGGACTCCGGGTGCGGGCATTCCGCCCAGTCATGATCGTAAATGGTGGAAAATGTACCATAAAATTCTTGACTCCGGTAAAAATATCCAGATAGCCACATCCTCCGGCGTTGATGAAATTTTATTGATGAAAAAAGAATTCGGCAGGGACTTTCCCAGGTTCATGATAATTTTTGGCAGGGCATTTCCTTCTGCAAAAGAAGCCGCTGACGCTGTTGAACTTTTAACATTGTAAAAATTGTGGGCATAAATACTTTTTGGTATAGACCACACAAATATTTTATAACAGGAGAATTTTTATGAGCAAAAGCAATCTTTTGAAGTTGGCGCTGGCGGTTATGTTTATTGCCGCAGCAGCCTGCGTATGGGCAGGCGGGGGCCAGGCGTCCGGCGGGTCTGCTGCTGCGCCCGGAGCAAAAAAGTCGTTTTCGATTATTAACGCGGAACTGGCAGGGTACGGCGTGCCTCCGGATATCGATGTCAACAACAATAAATGGAACGATATTTTCAAAAAAAACCTGCCGGATATTGATATCACGTGGATTATTGTGCCGCCCAATTCAATGCAGGACAGGCTTAACGTTATGATCGGAGCCGGAGAACAGCCGGATGTATTCCCCATGACCATGGCCCAGATGATTCAATGGTCAGATATCGGAGTTATCCAGAACATCGACGGTATGTACGACAAATATTATAAAAATATTTATAATTTTTTGACCGCCGACGATCTCAAGCCAACCAGATACAACGGCCATACCTACGGTATAATGGCGCCGGATAACCGCCTGCAAAATCCGACCATTATGTCCATAAGGGCCGACTGGCTTGATAACCTTGGACTTACAATGCCCAAATCCATTGATGAATTGTACAATGTACTGCGCGCGTTTACCTTCGATGATCCTGACGGAAACGGCAAGAACGATACATACGGTATAGCCGGCTGCTTTAACGGAAATACCAGCTTTAACTATATGTGGGAAATTTTCAGCATGTTCGGAGTCCAGCAGGGCACAAACTTTACCCAGGTCGGGAACCAGATACTGCCGGATTTTATTCGCCCGGAGATGAGAAGCGCTGTTGAATTTTTGGCAAGACTTTACCGCGAAGGCATCATGGACAAGGACACCCTTGTAATGAATATCCAGCAGCTCGAAGCAAAATCGATCCAGGGTATTCTTGGTATGTACGGGAACTTTGCCAATGGTTATTCTGTGAGGGTAATACCCACGACGCTCGCTTCCAATCCAAATGCCAAAATAGAACTATTTACTCCGCCGCCGGCTCCGGACGGCAAAGTCTTTTTACCGGTAGGCAGAAACGGAACCGGGATGCGCGGTGTTTCTTCAAAATGCACAAATGTTGACGCGGTCATGACTTTCTTTAACTGGATTATCGAACAGGATATGTCCAAACTGCCTTATTATTCGCTTAACTGTGACAAGATTTATCTTGGCCTGGATGAGGAAGGCGCGCTGGGCACTTACTGCGTGGACCTTGGCGGAAAGTATTATATGGTTCTGGCGCAGAATCTGCAGACTCCGGCGGCGCTGTCCAACCAATGGCGGATGGGGTACAGGACCCTCAACGGAACAATACAGGCGCTTCCCGATGATCTGATTTTTGAATCAATGCAAATGCGCATTGACCAGGGCCAGTCGCGCCCGATTCATCTTGAAGCCATGAAGCAGACCGCCCAATACGGACGTCCCAACGCTGCGGCAATCACAGGGCCGGTCTGGGCATCCCACGCGAACGACATAACCACATACTGGGAAGAAACCATTTCCAGCATAGTTTCCGGCGCCAAACCAATTACCGCTTTCGATGATTTTGTAAAATTCTTTTATGCCAACGAAGGGCAAAAGATTATCGACGAGACAACGGCGCTTAACAAGTAACTGAACAGAACATGAACCGCAGGCCGAACGTAATCGTATTCTTTACTGACCAGCAGCGCTGGGATACCATGGGAGTTTACAGAAATGGGAACTCTCCGGACCTGACGCCGAATCTGGACAGAATGGCAATGGAAGGGACGCATTGTTACAGCGCCTTTACCTGCCAGCCTGTCTGTGTGCCGGCGCGGGCCGCGCTGCAAACCGGGAAGTACCCGACCAATACCGGATTCCGCACCGGCAAGATGGCCCTTGGAGAAGAACACAAAACCCTGGGGTATTATTTTAAACAATCAGGGTACACAACCGGTTATATCGGGAAATGGCATTTGGCCATGGAGAATCCCGTTCCTCCGGAATTCCGGTGCGGGTACGATTACTGGCTTGGTTCAAATGTACTCGAACATACTTCAAACGAATACAGTACCTATGTTTATGATAATGAAGGAAAAGAAATCTTTCTCCCCGGTTACCGAGCTGACGCAATCGCGGACGCGGGAATCCGCTATGTAACCGCGAACAGGGACAGGCCCTTCTTCCTTTTTATGTCATTTATTGAACCGCACTTCCAGAACAGCGTTGACGATTTTCCGCCTCCGGTTGGTTACAGGGAAAAATACGAGGGCCGCTGGTTACCTGCTGATTTACAGAGCCTGGGCGGCTCATCGGCCAGACATCTTGGCGGCTACTGCGGAATGGCGAAACGTCTTGATGAGGCCCTTGGCCGCCTTAATGACGCACTAATCAGCATGGATTTACTTGATAACACGATCATTTTATTTACAACCGATCACGGCTGCCATTTCAAAACACGCAACGGCGAGTACAAGCGATCCTGCCACGAATCAAGCATAAGGATTCCTATGGTACTCACCGGACCGGGTTTTAACGGCGGCGGACGCATCCGGGATTTGGTCAGCCTAATCGACATGCCGCCGACTTTGCTGGACGCGGCCGGCCTGCCAATTCCGCCAGTAATGGAAGGCCGTTCAATTCTGGACGGACGCAAAGACTGGCCCGATGATGTCTTTGTCCAGATCACCGAATCCAACCATTATGGCAGGGCAGTCCGCACAAAGCGCTGGAAGTACAGCGTTGATACTGCAGCCGCAGAGACCGATTATGAATCGTATGACCGCAATCCGGTTTATACAGAAAAATTTCTTTACGATCTCGAATATGATCCGCACGAGCTGCGCAACCTTATTGGATTGCAGTCCCATGCCGGCGTTGCGGCATTAATGAGGGAAAGGCTGCTCCGCCGTATAGAAAAAATCGAAAATAAGAAAGCGGTGATAATTAAGGCTCCCGAAATTCCGTCAGGCCAGCGAAGGGTGATGCCGGAAGAAACGCTGCAATAGTTTATTTTTTTATAAAAATTTTCATTGGAGGAATTCTGTGGAGAAAAAACTCGGCGATGCGTTTGTAAAATTTAGCGGCAATATACTTGAAGTCTCCACGGGAAAAATATCCCGTAAATGGGAATGGCGGGGCAGCGGTTTTGCAACTGTTGAAATGATCGCAGGCAGTTTAAAATATGGCCGCGGCTTAACAAATGATTACAGGGCGGGCGCGGACAGCGACTATAACATTTTTGGTCTGACCGCCGGCGCCAAAGCTGTACTGCGCAGTGCTGACGCCCGGATTGACGAAGACACAATGAGCTCGCCGCATATTGAAATTGAATTAATCAGTGAGTATCCGCAGCTGCAAATATGCGTTAAATATGTAATCTGGGTTTACCCCGGAGCGAACGGACTAAGAACCCAGCTTTTTGTGAAATCATTCGGCGATTACAAACCGGCCGCAAATTGCGGCGAAAGCATAACCGAGACAGTTGAGTTTTGCACGGCAGAGTTCAATGCGGCAAAGTTTAATGCGGTGTCCCGGATAAAAGCTGCCGGATATTACAATGATACCCAGAACCGCAATAGGGCGGAGACCGAAATTATCCGCGAAGAGGATTTTATAAATCCAGCGGCATTAAAATCGGGAAATCCGGATGTACCCGGCGGCCTTGTTGAATCCGGCGGCCTGGCCGTTGACTGGGCAAACCTGGCCGCGCTGATTGACAAGGACGGGAACGGCATATGTGTTGTAAAAGAGAGCAACAAATGCGTTAACCAGAGCGCTTATGAAACCGGCGCTTTTAAATATAAAAACGGTATATTAAAAGTAACCGGCGCCGGATTTACCCCCGATGATATTTGCGAGGAAAAATACCTCTTTGCCTGGGCTGCCTGGACCATCTTTTTTAATGGCGGAGATGACGGCCTGCAGACCGCTGTCAAGGAGTTTGACCGGTTACGTTATCCTGTTAACAGCGAACGTGATATTTACATTATGGCCAATAACTGGGGCACATCGGATCCTGCTGACGCACGCGATACAGCGAGCGCGGAAAATGTTCTAAAAGATATACCCGTAGCCGCTGAGATCGGCGTTGATGTGGTGCAGGTTGATGATGGCTGGCAGTTCGCTTCCGGCGTACAAAAACCCTCGTACAGCGTTCCCTGGTATGTTCACAAAGACAAATATCCGGACGGCTGGGAAATGATCACAAAACCGGCGCGCGAACTCGGCCTCAAACTGGGCCTGTGGTTTGCATGGACAGCTTCCGCTGACGAGATGATCGACAATATGAAGCAGGGAGACTTTAAATATTTCAAGATTGATTTTGCGAATTTAAAAACACGGGCGCAGTTTGACAGCCTTTATGAAAAGGCGGTAAAACTCTACAGGGCGGGGGAGGGCAAAGTACGCATCAACTGGGACGCTACGGAAATCGCGCCGCGGATGGGTTATTTCTTTGGCAGGGAGTTCGGCAATATATATCTGGAAAACCGTAAACCTTTTGTTCCGGAGAAAGTAGTTTATGTTCCTTATCTGGTTCTGCGGGACGCGTGGCAGGTGGCGAAGTTTACCAATATTAACAAGTTCCAGGTAACCCTGCAGAACCTTGACCTGATCAATAAAGAAACCAGCGACGCCCATCTTCATAATTTTCCTTATTGCGCGATGATCTCCTTTATGGGGTCGCCCATTTTTTTCCAGCAGGTGCAATTCCTTTCGGCGCAAGCCATAACACAGCTTAAAAAAATTATCGCGGTATATAAAAAACACAGGGAACAAATGTACAGCTGCTATGTGTATCCGGTCGGCGAAAAACCTGACAACAGCTCGTGGACCGGGTTCCAGTTTGTAAACGGTGATCACGGGTATATCGTAGTCTTTAGGGAACTTAACAATAAACATAAAACCGGCGTTATCAAATTAAAGTTCCTTCGAAACATTAACCTGGACGCGGTCAATGTTATGACAACAGACAGGAGTACGATTAAGGTCGACGATGAGGGCCGCGCGGAATTCAGTATTGCCGATCCCTGCGGCTTTGTCTGGTATCAATACGGGGAGAACAACAATGGGTAAACCGGATATTTTAATTTTTATGAGCGACCAGCACAATGCCATGTTGACCGGTTTTGCCGGCGACAGGATTGTTAAAACTCCCAATATGGATAAACTTGCTGCCGACGGAACGGTTTTTGACGCGGCGTATACCAGTTACCCGCTCTGTGTGCCCGCCCGCATTTCTTTTATGACCGGCCAGTACCCGCTTAAAAACGGATACAGCGGCAATTCCGGCGCGGTCGGGGAGGACCAGGCGACATTTATCCATTCGCTTGGTATAGAAGGTTATGAAACCGTTCTCTGCGGAAGGATGCATTTTTTTGGCGCGGATCAGCGGCACGGTTTTTTAAAGCGGATTGCTGGCGATATTACTCCGACCTATATGGGAAAATCGCAGCCGGTTGATTGGGGAATTTATGAACGTACCAACAACGATCAATATTTTAATACGGTGGGAGGAGGGGATAGTCCGGTTCTGGCCTATGATCGCATGGTAATTAAAGCGGCTCTTGATTATCTGACCGCGCAAAAAACAGCCAATCGCAGTAAACCGCTTTGTCTTGTTGTCGGGACCTACGGCCCCCACAGTACATACGTCGCGCCGGCGGAACTTTATACGCAGTATCTGAACCTTGTTCCGCAGCCTGCCGCTGTTGAGGAGACAATAAATTACGATCTTGAGCTGTATAAAAGACGCCTGGAAAAAAAACCCGCTGAACTCATACGCAAAGTTCGTGCGGCATATTACGGAATGATTACAACAATTGACAGCCAGCTTGGGGCAGTGCGCGGGGCCTGGGATGATTTTTTAAAAGAACAGAACCGCAAAGGTATTTTTGTTTATACTTCAGATCACGGAGACCAGCTTGGCGAAAGAAACATTTATGCCAAAATGACTTTGTTTGACGGGGCAGCCAAAATTCCGCTGGTCTTTGCCGGGGACGGAATAAAACGCGGTTCAAGAATTTCGCAGGCCGTAAGCCTGCTGGATATTTCCCCGACAGTCTGCGAACTGGCAGGCGCCGAAATCCCGCCGGACCCGGACGGCCAAAGCCTCGCCAACCAGCTAGTATCCGGTAATGAGGAAATTGATCGCGCCGTAATCTGCGAATGTTCGTTAATGAGGAATGAAACGTTTCACCCGGGCAGGATGGTAAGATACGGCAAATGGAAATACATAACGTACTGCGGCCTTGAGGATTATGACTTATTGTTCAATATGGAAAAAGATCCTTATGAACTTCATAACTGCCTAAGAGAAGAACCTGCCATTGCCGCGGAACTGTACGCCAAAATAAAAGATGGCTGGGATGTTGAAGACATAAAAAAGAAGGTCAGTATTATTGGCCGGCATGCCAAATTACTGCGGCGCTGGGGCGATGTAATCGAAATAGATGAACCGGAAAGGTTTCTTGTACCGCCGCAGTCTCTGGTTCCGCCGGTGATAGTGTAAATGTCAGTTAACAAAAACCCTGTCAGCCGCTTTGACGGAATCCGCGGAATGCTGCCCCGTGAGCAAATGGATGCGGCAGCGGCAAAACTTCGCGATGTGTATTCGGTAAAACCGGACGCGTCTTTCTTCCAGCGTGAGTTTGGTTATTATTCCCTGGAGCGCTGGGCAAAAGAAGGAATGCCGGCCGGCCATGCTGAATTCGCAAAAATGGCAGGATTTGATCCGGACGCAAAGTTTTTATTAAAAGGTTTTAATTTTTCAAATCAAATTTTTTTACCGGCTTTCCCGGAGACGGTCATTGAAGACCGCGGTGAATACGAAGTAGTGCAGGACAGCATAGGCCGGCACAAGCTCTGTTTTAAAGGTCAGCGCAGCGGGTTTATGCCGACTTACCTGGATCACGCGGTAAAGGATTTTGACACATGGAGAAATGACTGCAAGTGGCGGATGGATCCGTCAAATCCCGAACGGTACAGCGAGATCCCGGAACAGGCAAAAATTGCGGAGGCACAGGCGCGCAAAGGCAAGTTTATTTTTTATCGCCTTACCGGCGGTTATATGTACCTGCGCAGCATTATCGGCGCGGAAAACCTGCTGTACATGTTTTACGACAATCCGGCCCTTATCCATGAATGTATGGAAAGCTGGTTCCTTCTGGCCGATGCGGTTACATCGAAATACCAGCGGTATGTCAGCATTGACGAGATTTTTATGGCCGAGGATATTACCTACAATCACGGTTCGTTTATTTCTCCTCAAATGTTTGCTGAATTTTTATCGCCGTATTATAAACAGCTTCTGGACAATGTCCGCAAAAGACAGCTTGATCCTGACCGGCATTTATTTTACCAGCTTGATACTGACGGCTTCTGCGTACCGGTGATCCCGCTCTACCGGGAACTTGGCATGGATGTGATGAGTCCCTTTGAGGTTGCCTCCGGCTGTGATGTTACCGAAATCGGACGGCAATTTCCCTGGCTTGTAATGATCGGGGGCGTGGACAAACGTGTGCTGGCAAAAGGTCCGGCGGCAATTGACGCGTTTGTTGACAAGGTATTCCCGGTAATGAAGAAGCGCGGCGGTTATATTCCCACCTGCGATCACGGCGTGCCGCCGGAAGTAAGTTTTGCCGACTGGCTGCATTACAGGAAGCGGTGCCTGGAGTTTTAATGGAAGTAAAATTTAATAACGCGTACGTAAAATATAAAAACGGCCTTCTCGAAGTTTCCACCGGAATAATATCGCGTACATGGGAATGGCGGCAAAACGGTTTTGCCACAGCAGAAATTATTTATTCAGCGGGCGGAAGGGTATGTCAGCGCAATTGTGATATTGATTACAATGTCTTTGGCTTGTTTACAGGACAAGACCTGCCTGCAGGACAGAGTCAAAGAACCGGACAAACCGCTGAACTGCGCGGTATTGATTCCCGCGTTGTACAGGACGGTTTAACTTCACCGCATCTGGAAGTTACTGCGATAACAACTTACCCGGTTCTTTTACTCAGCGTAAAATACGTGATATGGGTATATCCGGATGCTCCGGGGCTAAGGACACGGCTTTATGTCAAATCATTCGGCGGATATAAACCTGCTGCCTGCGGCGGTGAAAGTGTAACCGAGACTCTTTGTTTCCCGCAGACTTCCCGAATAAAGGCTGCGGGTTTTTACAATGATACCCAGCACCGCAATACAGCGGCAACCGAGATTCTCCGGGAAGAAAATTTTAATAATCCTGATAGAATAGACATTGACTGGGCAAATCTGATTGCATTGTACGGCAGCGGCGGAGGCGTTTGTGTTGTAAAAGAAAGCAACAAATGCGTTAACCAGAGTTCATACGATACAGGCAGTTTTAAATACCATAACGGAATTCTTACAGCGACCGGACTTGGGCTTAAACCGCAGGATATAAAAGAAGACAGATATTTATTTGGCTGGGCATCCTGGACAATTTGTTTTGACGGAACAGATGACGGGCTTGAAAAAGCGATAAAGGAATTTGATCGTTTTAGATTCCCCGTAAATAAAAATAATGATATTTACATTATGTCCAACATCTGGGGTTCCACTACAGGTGTATTGGCCCGTGACAGCGCATGCTCCGATATAATATTGAAAGAAATCCCTGTTGCCGCCGAACTTGGCGTTGATGTTTTACAGGTGGACGCCGGCTGGCATTCGCCTATGGGTCTGGAAAAAAAGGCCCAGCCTGAAGTACTCCCCTGGTATACCCACGGGAGCAAGTTTGCTGAAGGCTGGGTAACAATTTCCGGACCGGCTGCGGACGCCGGGCTAAAGCTGGGATTGTGGTTTCCCTGGCTGGCTTCCGCTGATGAAATTATCGACAATATGCGGCTGGGTAATTTTGAATATTTCAAAATTGACTGGGCCAATTTAAATACTAGGGAACGCCTTGACGGGATGATAGAAAAAGCAGAAAAAGTTTACGCGGCCGGCAGCGGCAATGTCAGAATTAACTGGGACGTTACGGAGAACGCGCCCAGGATGGGTTATTATTTTGGCAGGGAGTTCGGCAATATTTACCTGTCAAACCGTAAACCGCACTTTCCTGTAAACGCGGTTTATGTTCCGTACCTTGTCCTGCGCGATTGCTGGCAGTTATCGAAATATGCAAATATCAACAAGTTTCAGATTATCCTGCAGAACATCGATATGATCGATCGGGATTTAAGTGACGCTTGTCTGCACAATTTTTCCTATTGCGCAATGATAGCTTTTATTGGCTCACCGATTCTTTTCCAGCAGGTGCATCTACTTTCCGCGCAAGCCAAGCATGAATTAAAAAACATTATCGCCGTATATAAAAAACACAGGCAGGCCATGTACAACTGTTATGTTTATCCTGTCGGGGACAAACCGGACAACAGCTCATGGACTGGGTTCCAGTTTGTAAATGACGGACAAGGCCGCGGTGAACAAAGCCGCGGTGTACAAGGCGGCGGCGGGCACGGCGATGGCGGATACGGCGGCGGCACTCCCGGATTTATAATATTGTTCAGGGAACTTAACAATAAAAATAATACACAAAAAATCAAACTAAGGTTTTTAAAAAATTGCCGCCTGCAGGCAATCAATGCAATGACCGGGGAGAAACTGGTTATTGGGGTTGATAGTGAAGGCTGCGCGGAATTCAGCATTAATGATCCCTGCGGTTTTTTATGGTACAGGTATGGAGAATAAAAATTCAGGAATGAAAAATCATGGCCGATAAACCTAATGTAATATTGATTTACGCAGACGATTTGGGCCGCGGAATGTTAAGCTGTTACGGTCAAAAACATTTTAACACCCCGAATATCGACAAGCTCTGCTCAGGCGGCCTCAAGTTTAATTACGCTTACGGCTGTCATGTATGCGCTCCCGCCCGCGCTAGCCTGATCTGCGGAATCCATGACTGCCACGCAGGCCGGTGGACTTTTACCAAAGGCGGTGTTTACATCGATTATGCCAAGGGTCTTATTCCGCTTGAAGATGTTTACGAACTGATACACAACACAGGTATTGAACAGCGCAGCGATGATGTTTTTTTACCGATGGTTTTTACCGGAGCAGGTTATGTTACAGGCCAGATAGGCAAACTGGAATGGGGTTTTGCCGCGACAGGCGATGAGATAAAGGCTCACGGCTGGGACTACCATTACGGGCACTACGATCATGTTATGCTGCACGGTTATTATCCGCCTTTTATGTTTGAGAACGGGAACCGGGTTGATATCCCGGGTAACACCGATCCTGAAGGCGGCAAAGGTTTCAGTTACAGGGATCCGCGCTACAGCGCCTACCGTAATGACCGTTCAGACAAGAAGACATATTCTCAAGATCTTTACGATCAAAAGATTGTTGAATTCATTACTGCCAATAAAAACCGCCCCTTCTTCCTGTACCATCCCTCGCAGATCCCGCATTTGGCCTTAAGTATTCCACAAATCGATTCCAGAGTAAAAAATCATCCTGTATTAAACACGTCTGAACAGGAATACGCCTCCATGGTGCTGCGTCTTGACGATACTGTCGGCCTTATCCGGGACACCCTGGAGCAATGCGGTATTCATGACAATACAATTATCGTTTTTACATCGGACAACGGGCATTGCTTTTATTACGGACAGGAAAGGAACGGCTGCCGTCTGTATTACGATGCGCAGGGCAGATTTATTGATCATCTCAACATACGGTATACTACCGAAGGCGTAGGCGATATTTTTGACGGCAACAACGGATTCACCGGCTGCAAGCAGACGAGTCTGGAGGGTGGTGTGCGCGTACCGCTCATAATTAGCTGGCCCGGACATACGCCGGCCGGGACACAGACTGACTCTATAGTTTCCAATTATGATTTTATGGCGACCATGTCGGAACTCACCGGTGTGAGTCAGGGCCCGGACAAGGACGGGTTATCTTACCTGCAGCTTCTGCAGAACAAGCCGGAAAATTTTTGCGGCCACGATTACATTGTGTACGCGGGATTAAACGGTCCGGCGCTGCTTATGAAGGACGGATGGAAAATCCGGTGTTATATAAAAAGAGACAGCCCGCTCAGCCAATTCCGCGGTGAATGGAAGACTGCTGCGGACAATTTTATTTTTGAACTATATAATATTTTTGATGATCCAAAAGAAAATAAAAATCTCGCTTCTGTACATCCTGAAATTTTACAGCGGCTGCATAAACTTTTGGTAAAGGAATGTGACGGCAATGTGATACATGGAACAATGGAACCGCATTTTGCTTTTTATGGAGATTTAGGGGGCTGACTAATATATGATAAAAATAACTCAAACCGATAAAACAATACTGCGGGAACTGGCCTGCAATTACGCAGCGATTGCTGCTGACAGTTCAAACGCCGAACGCATCGCCCGCATACGCAGGATAAACGGACTTGTTCCGGACAGGCCTGTTGTCTGGATCGACGAGATCCCCTGGCACGAGATGGACATTGACGGCCAGCTTGCTCTCCACTGCGAAAGTAAAGAAGCCAGACAAATGGAATTTTTCTTCCGTTCAACGTTGTTCCGCTGGAAATATTTCCGGGCCGATATGGTTGTTGAAGATGTTTATTATATTACCAAATCTTTCAGTTCCTCCGGTTACGGCCTTGAAGTTAACGAACAAACATTGGGTACGGATTCCAAAAACCGTGTGGTTTCACATCATTATATAGATCAGCTTGACAGTGCAGAGAAAGTCGAAGCATTAACATTACCCGTCATTACGGCCCATCCAGAAAAAGACATGGAGACTGTTGAGTTCGCCGAAGAAATTCTTGACAGTATACTGCCTGTCAGACTGCGCGGGTCCGGCGTTTTTTATCCGCCCTGGGATCGTATAAGCCATTACCGCGGCGTTGAGCCGATCCTTTTCGATATGAGCGACAGACCGGAACTTCTTCACCTGACAGTGCAAAAATTCTGCGATTTGCTTACTTCCCAGTATCTGCAGATGGAAAGCCTCGGCCTGCTGGATTTTAATCTTAAGAGCCTCCATTGTACTCCGCCTTACTGCGATAATTTACCGGCGCCGGATTACAGCGGAGTTCCAAGGTTAAAAGATATGTGGTTCAGGGGAGCTTCACAGATTTTCGCTACGGTATCTCCTGCGGCTCTTGAAGAATTCGATCTTCAATATACACGAAAGTTTATGGAAAAATGCCGTTTGGTTTATTACGGCTGCTGCGAGCCGCTGGAAAATAAAATTTACCTGCTTAAACAAATCGGGAATATGCGTAAAATCGGGGTAAGCCCCTGGGCCGATGTGCAATCCTGCGCGGAACAAATCGGCGGTGATTACGTCTATTCCCGCAAGCCCAACCCGGCTTTTGTCGCTGGTAATTTTGACGCTGATGTTGTCAAAAAAGAAACATCGCTGGTCCTTGAAGCCTGCAAAAAAAATAACTGCCCGCTGGAGTTTACATTAAAAGATATAAGTACGGTTTCATACAAACCGCAGAACCTTATCGAATGGAACAAGGTTGTTCAGGATACAATTGACAATTATTATTAAGGAGGCATTATGGAAAAGAAGTATAAAATTACTGTGATCGGTGCAGGCGCCAGAGGTAATATTTATCTCAACATGCTAAAGAAATATCACGGCGGTGATATTGTGTATGCCGGGATATGTGATCTGCTGGAAGACAGGCTAAACAAAACTGGCGCTGAATTTGGGTTTGCTTCCAGGTACTCTGATTATAAAAAGGCGATTGCAGAAACAAAACCGGATATCGTAATTGTTGCGGTTCCGGCGTATCTGCACTGTGATGTCGCATCATTTGCCATGGACAATAATTGCCATGTGCTTACAGAGAAGCCTTTTGATTTGTCTCTGCAGAAATGTTTTGATCTTAGGGAAAAATCAAAGCAGACCGGCAAATCTCTGGCAGTAGGGCTGCAATACCGCAACAACCTGGGTAACAGGGCTTTAAAACACGCGATAGACAAAAAGCTTATTGGCAAAAATGTTGTTATGTCATTTGCCGACATCAGACAAAACAGGCCAAAACTCGCCATGCATGACGCGTGCTTCGGCAACGGCGGCCCAATGACGGACATGGCCTGCCATTACTTTGATTTGATGCGCTGGTATTACAATTCAGATCCAAAGTCGGTAAGCGCGGTTTGGCGCATAAGCTCTGCGGACCGGCCCTATCTGGCTTCGATAAAAAATAAGGCGCCCGATTCCGCAATCATCACAGTGGAATATGAATCCGGCGATATGGGTACGATGATATTAAACTGGAGCCTGCCGGTTACAAACGAAAGCAATTTCCACGCGTCATCGGTTACCGGCTCGGAAGGTTTTGTACTGCCAAAAGAACTTCAGACTCCGCCGGAGCTAAAGATATTCAGCTCGGGCAGGGAGTTAATTGTAAAGCCGGAACCGGAGGACGAAGCCGACTGCGTCAAGTCAGAGCTGGGCGTGTTTGATCATCTGGTAGCGGAGATCGAAGGCCGCGGAAAAGTGCAGGCTTCCTTTGACGAAGGCATAATGAGCCTGGCGTCTTCCATGGCCGCAATCAAGTCCGGCGTACTTGGCAGGACAGTTGCCATAAGCGAAATACTGGAAGAGAAACCTACGGTGTTTGACTGCATGAACGCCAAAAAATAAAGAAATATTAAAGGAGATGAAAAAATGATTTATTTTGGATACAGAACCCCGTCCGTTACCGGCCTTACGTTTAAGGAAAAGATCGATCTCGCGGTAAGTTTAAAAATGAAATCGGTTGAACTGGGCCCGCCGGATCTTCCCGATGACGCTGATCCGGTACAGATGAAGGAAATGGCAGCTTCTGCCGGTATAATGATGAAGTCAGTAGGCATGGGCGGCGCGCAGATGTGCAAACCTGCGTTAAAGGATGAGGCGGTAAGCAGCCTCAAAAACCTGATTGTAAAATCAAAAGCGCTGGGCCTTGATATTATTTTTAACCGGACCATGAATCCGGAACCTGGTGTGCCGCAGCCGGATACCTGGAAATATATTGCTGAATTGTTCCGCCTGTTCTGCAGCCTCTGCGAAGAGAGCGGGATCAGGTTTGCCCTTGAAGTAGATCACGGCAATTTTGTCCAGAACCTGGAAAGGGCCGAGTACCTGTTCGAAAAAGTAAATCACAAGAATCTGTTTCTCAATTACGATCCTGCCAATTTTTATATCGGCGGCAGCGACCCGATCAGGGTAATCGATCACATGAAGGATTATATTATCTGCGGACATGTAAAAGACGGAGTTTACCGTACAGATAAAATGGGCGAAACCAAAATCGGCGAAGGCGAAGTTGATTACCGGGCAATATTTAAAAAATTAAACGATGAAAAAATTTCGCTGGTCATGCATCTTGAGCACTGTAAGTCCGCGCAGGATGTTATTGACGGGGCAGGGCCCATTATAAAAATTTTATCGGAACTGCAATAATGATTGTAAAATCAAAAACACTCAAGACACTGTACGCCCAGAGGCATTTGTATCTGCTGCTGCTGCCGGCCTTTGTCATTCTTGCCTTGTTCAGCTACCAGCCCATGTACGGCGCCATTATCGCGTTCAAGAATTACAATCCCATGCTGGGTATCTGGGGCAGCAAATGGGCCGGCTTTACGCAGTTTACCAAACTGTTCAACAGCATTTTCTTCTGGCGGGTTATTTCAAACACTGTACTTATAAGCCTGTACCATCTTGCGTGGGGTTTTCCCATGCCGATAATACTTGCCCTTTTATTAAACGAAATAGCAAACAACAAGGTAAAAAGGGTTGTGCAGACAGTTACTTATCTGCCGCATTTTTTGTCCTGGGTAATTATAGGCGGGTTTGTTTTCAACCTGCTTTCTCCCAGCCAGGGCGTCCTTGCCGGTGTCGCCAAACTTGCGGGATTGAGGTACGACGCCGCTCCCCTGGCCGATCCCAGATACTTCAGAACCATTCTGGTAGCTTCCAGCATCTGGCAGAACATCGGCTGGGGAACTATCCTTTTCCTGGCGGCAATCACGGGCATTGATCCGGAACTGTACGACGCGGCCGATATTGACGGCGCGGGACGGTTCACAAAAATGCTCAACATTACGCTTCCCGGTATTATGCCGACAATAGCGACTTTGCTTATTCTGCGCATGGGCGGAATAATGAGCAGCAATTTTGAGCAGATATTCGTGCTTTATTCGCCTTCAGTTTACAGCGTCGGCGATGTAATATCGACCTATGTATACCGCGAAGGAATAGGAAGGGCCAACTTCAGCTACACAACGGCCATGGATCTTTTCAGGTCTGTTATCAACTTCGGCCTGATTGTAATCACAAACAGGATCAGCCGCGCGCTGGGAAGGTCAATGTGGTGACGCCATGAGAAAAAAATTAGCGATGTTCGATATTGTCAACATGACAGTTATGGTACTGCTCTGCATTACCATTATTTATCCGTTTCTGAATGTGCTTGCCAAATCATTCAGCTCCGACGTGGCGATAGCGATCGGTAAAGTATTGTTGTATCCGGTTGAATTTACGATGAGCAATTACCACAAGGTGATTTTTTCCAGTTCATTTTATTATTCGCTGCGGAATACCGTTATCGTTGTTGTTGTCGGTACGGTGTTTTCGCTAGCAATAGTACTGGCGGCCGGATATGCCCTGTCCAGAAGAATGCTTGGGCATAAATGGCTGTTCCTTATCGTCCTGTTTACGATGTTTTTCAGCGGGGGAATGATCCCGCTTTACCTGCAGGTAAGGGCGCTTAAAATGTACAATACGCTCTGGGCGCTTATCCTGCCTGGTTCATTCAGCGTATACAACATGATCCTGGCAAGGAACTTTTTTCTGCAGCTTCCCGACGGCGTGCTGGAAAGCGGCGCCATTGACGGCTGCAACGAGCTTATGCTGTTTTCCAAAATCGCCATACCAATGTCAAAGCCAATTATCGCTTCCCTTACGCTGATGATTATGGTCAGTTACTGGAACATATTTATGCCCGGTGTTTTATACATGGATCAGCCCAGGCTCTATCCGCTGCAGGTTTATGTAAGGCAGGTTGTATTTGCTTCGCAGGCGTCCCTGGACAGTTCGGTGCTGGGCGAATCGGCAATTTCTGAACTTTTTACCTTTAGTTACGAAGGGATCAAGTCCGCCGTCCTGATACTTGCGACGCTGCCGATTGCCTGCGTGTATCCCTTCTTGCAGAAGTATTTTGTTAAAGGTTTGAACATGGGAGCAATCAAGGGTTGAATTCGGAATTTAGAATTCGGAATGCGGAATTTTGTGTTTGTAAATTTGGCGTTTTTGCCATAATTATATTTTTTATAAGGAGAATTAGTGATGAAGAGAAGTGCGATTAGGTATGTTTTTTTAACTGCACTGGCTGTTGTAATAACGGCCGGTTTGGCTGCTTCGGGAGGAACCCAGAGTTCCGGCAATACCGCCGCAGGGCCTGTCACTGTCAGGAAATCATTTTCGCTGCTTAATCCTTCGTTCCAGCAGATGCCTGTGCCGCCGGATGTTGATGTTAACAACAATGAATGGGCAGATATTTTCAAAAAGGAACTTCCGGATATTGACATCAACTGGATCATCGTACCGCCGGATCAATTAACCCAGAGGATCAATATTCTGGTCGGAAGCGGCGACATTCCGGATTGTTTGCCGATGAATATGGCCCAGATGATTTCCTGGTCAGATATGGGAATTATCAGGAACATAAATGGCCTGTACGAGAGTTCGTATCAGAATATTTATAATTTTCTTACGGAAGACGATCTTAAGACCACCAGGTATAACGGCAACCAGTACGGCATCGCCATACCCGGCAACCGCCTGGAAAATCCCAATGTCTTGTGCATCCGGACCGACTGGCTGGATAAACTGGGACTGTCCATGCCCAAGACAATTGATGAGTTGTACAATGTGCTGTACGCGTTTACCTATAAAGATCCCGACGGCAACGGCAAGGATGATACTTACGGAATCGCCGGCTGCACCAACAGCAATATCAGCTTTAACCACATGATGCAGATCTTTGGATCATTCGGCGTAATTTACGGCGGCGGCGGGTATAATTTTTCAAAGGTAGGAAACCAGATTATACCGGATATTATCCGTCCCGAAATGAGGGACGCTCTGGCCTTTTTCGCTCGTCTGTACAAGGACGGGCTTATGGACAAGGATACGTTCAACATGACCGCACCCCAGCTTGAAGACAAGGGCACGCGCGGTATCGTCGGCCTTTGGGGTTTTGCCGCCAACGGCATCGCGGCCAGAGCCTATCCCAATATGCAGAAGGCCAATCCCAATGCCAGAGTCGCGCTGTTTATTCAGCCCCCTGCTCCTGACGGCAAACTTTACTATCCGGTCGGCAGGAACGGAGGCGGAATGCGCGGTGTCTCGGCCAAATGCAAAAATGTTGACGCTGTTATGGAATTCTTTAACTGGATGATCGGGCAGGATATGTCCACACTGCCATATTATACGCTCAACGCCGACATGGTTTACCAGAAACCGGATCATTCAGACGCAGAGGCGCTTGACGGCAAATACTTGGTCGAAAAAACCCAGGACAAACTTACCGCGCAGGAATGGGCGGATCGCTGGCGGATGTGCTACAGGACCCACATGGGAACAATGCAGGTAGCTCCCGACAACATCCTGCTCGATATTAACGCGACCCGTGTAAAACTGGGTATCGCCAACCAGTTCCACCTTGACGCGCAGTTGTTTGCCCAGAAGAACGGAGTCACAAACGCCGCCGCTATCCAGGGGCCGGCCTATGCCGAGTATATGAACGATATAATTTCTTACTGGGAGGAGACACTCGCCAGTATTGTAACAGGCGCCAAACCGATTACCGCCTGGGATGATTTTGTCAAGTTCTTCTACGCCAACGGCGGGCAGAAAGTAATTGACGAAGCCACGGCGCTTAATAGTTAAATAAAAGGCTGCCCCTGTAAATCCGGGGCAGTTTTTTTTTAACGGACGCCTCAGGCCTGTTTTTCGTTTACAGCAGCAATATCGTCAGTGTAAAAGGCAAAATGCGGCTGTGTGGTGCCGTGGATAAAATTGCCGTCGCATTCCTTTAAAAGGAGCTGTTTTAATTTACGCGCGATATCAGGCTGTTCATCGATCAGATTGTTTTCTTCCCTGTAATCATTTATGACATTGTGAAGGGTAAAACTTATTTTGTCCTTAACCTGATGCCAGTACGCGCCGAATACATCGAAATTGAAATTCTCGTAGATATGGGTGCGGAATTTCCAGCCATCTTTTGTTAATATAGCCGGACCGTTTTCGCTGGCGTATACTATGTAATCGTGTCCCCTGAAGTTTTTTTCATCTCCAAGCAGTACCGGCAGATATGAAAGGCTGTCTTTGTATTTCCCGGCGTCGGTCCCCAGCATCCCGGCCATGGTTGCCATAAAATCATAATTGGCGACAAGGGTGTCTGTTTTTGATCCGGCGCTGATATGCCCCGGCCAGCTTATGACCAGGGGAATCCTGACGCCTCCTTCAAAATTTGAGGCTTTACATCCGGTCATGGAATTGTTGCCGTCAAAAATATCACCGACAGTTTCAGATGTATATAAAACATTTAAATTATCCACTTCCCTGCCGTTTACAGCGGGACTGTCATTCCCGGTGCGTTCATAACCGTAGTAAAAAGAATGACCGTTGTCTGCGGTAAAGATCAGCATGGTGTTTTCTGCGATTCCAAAGTCTTCCAAAGTCTCCTGTATTAAACCGACAGTACGATCGAGTCTAATTACCATTGAAGCGTATTCCTTTTCCATTCCGGTCAGCGCCGGGTTATCTGCCACTTCCGGGGAAATCTCCGGGACAGCGAGTACGCCGTGGGGAAGCTGGCTGGGATGGTAAAGGAAAAACGGCCTGTCCCTGTTGGCCTTTATAAACGAAACAATTTTTTCGTCAAAAAGATCCTGGGAATAAACTTTCTTGTCGGATCTGTCCCAGTGGTATTCATTGTATTTGGGATGCTTCCTGCCGTATCCCTTGCCGCAGTGGGGATCTGTATTTCCTTCTATGTCAATCCTTTTGTTGTTTTCAAACATGAAAGGCGGATAGTAACCGTGGCACATCTGGTGATCATAGTAACCGTAATGGTAATCCCAGCCATGCCTTTGTATTTCTTCGCCGGTTGTGGCAAATCCCCATTCCAGTTTGCCGATCTGTCCGGTAACGTAACCGGCCTGCTTAAAAACCATGGGAAGGAAGATGTCTTCGCTGCGCTGTTCAATGCCGGTGTTGTGAATCAGTTCATAAACATCTTCCAGGGGGAGCAGCCCCCTGGCGTAATCTATATAGACGCCGGCTTTTGTAAAAGTCCAGCGCCCGGCATGACAGTCGTGGATGCCGCAAAGAAGACTGGCCCTTGCCGGAGCGCAGATGTGGCAGCCGTGTGCGTTGGAAAACTGCATTCCGGCGGCGGCCAGGCGGTCAATGTTGGGAGTCGAAAATTTTTTTTGTCCGTAACAGCTTAACATTCCGCGGCCAAGATCATCGCCGTAGATAAATATTACGTTAGGTTTTTCCCGCTGCTTGTTTTTCATTATGTTCCCCTGTTATTATTTATTATAGTCATAATTATTTTAAAACAGGAAGGTGCGGCCATGCAGCCGAATTTTTGCTTTATTTTTCCTGATCAGCACCGGGGCGACTGGATGCCTTATGAAGACCCTATATTTGAAAAATTAAAAACCGAAAAACCTCCCCTCAATATGCCGAATGTCAAAAAACTCATAAACAGCGGCGCCTGTTTTTACCGGTGCGTGACTCCGTCTCCCCTTTGCGCTCCGGCGCGCGCCTGTCTTGCTTCCGGACTCAGATTCTCCGACTGTCCGGTGCCGGACAATGATGTCGATTATCCGACAGATACCGAGTCTTTTTACAGGGTACTGCGGGACAGCGGTTATTCTGTCGGAGGCGTCGGCAAATTCGATCTTCACAAGGCAACTTATTTTTGGGGCTTCGATGGTTGGGTGGACGGTTTGGGCAAAATAGGATTTACTTCTGCCGTTGACAGCGAAGGCAAATGGGATGCCATCGGCGCGTATAACATGACGCCGACAGGTCCCAAGGGGCCTTACATGAAATACCTGCGGGACAAAGGGCTTGACGGCGATCATATCTCGGACATGGGCAGGCGCAGGGAAGGTGGCAAGTATTATACGGAACCCACAACTTTACCGGACTCCGCTTACGGCGATACCTGGGTCGGAACAAACGGTATAAAGATGTTAAAATCTTTTCCCAAAGACAAGCCCTGGTTTTTACAGGTTAATTTCCCCGGACCTCACGCTCCCTGGGATGTAACGCAGTCAATGAGGAAACGCTGGGAGAACATCAGCTTCCCCGCGGCCGGGAACGGAGACGCAAGTAAAGCTGCCGATCTCAACAGGGTAAGGCAGAATTACGCGGCCATGCTTGAGAACATAGATACTCAGACCGGATTGCTGCTAGACGAAATCCGCCGCCGCGGCGATTGGGACAATACAATAATAATTTACTCAAGCGATCACGGTGAAATGCTCGGGGACTGGGGCCGGTTCGGCAAAAGCTGTCCGGACAGAGGTTCCATAAATGTCCCTTTGGTTTTCGCCGGCCCCGGCATAAGGGAAAATATCTGCACCGGCGCGCTTGCCGAGATAACCGATCTGTCCGCGACTATACTAGATTTCGCAGGAATTTCAAACCGGTTCCATGAGGCTTATTCAATGAAGAAAGTCCTTACCGGCGAAGCCGCCTCTTACCGCAGAACCGTACAGTCGGCCCTTTCCAACTGGAAGGCCATTATCGGGAAAAAATACAAAATAATAATCCAGAACAGCGAAGTTACGGAAAAATACAATGTACTCGAAGATCCTCTGGAAAGGGAAAACCTTATACGCTGACAATATCCGGGTTTGCCATAAAATCAGCCATAGCCGTCATTCTGTTTGCCAGGCTGAACAGCGCCCGATCCGGGTATTTTAGGTCAAAATCATGCGCAAATATTTTTATTTTTTCGCCGAACCCGGACAGCTCTTTTAACCCGGATTGTTTTGGACAGCCTGACTTTACCCAGGCGGCGTGATGCATGGCCGCAGCAATGAACAAAGCGTTTGCCTTTGCCAGATATTCCCATAAATCATAACTTTGATAAATAAAATCAAAATCTTTTTGGGACAAATCATTCTTTAATTTTTTTACTTCTTCTTTTAACTTTCCAATACCGGCAATGCCTGTTTCAATATCATTTATATAACAGGACGGTTCTTTTGAAACCAGACCAAGCTGAGTCCTCCACTGGGCGCCGGCCCTAAGTTCGCTGTCCGCAGGATTGCCCAGATATGTTCCCGGTTCGCTGAATAAATCATCAACGGCCTTCATCGCCAGGAAGGGGTCCTTGAAGTAACCTTTGTTAAAATATGATGACTGCGGGAAAGCGCTGTGATCGGGAAACGATATGCCGTTTAAGGTTTGGACAGCAACGGTCAATTGCCGGCTTTCCATAAGCAGGTTTGCAGCGGCGTTTGCCGCCGTGCTGCCGGCAGCCAGGCTGCTGAATTTTTTTGACATAATATCTTTAAGAACCGAAGCCGCGTCCCCGCCGGGATTTTTTGCCAGAGCGCAGAACAAATATACGTTGATGATATTCCAGCCTTCCATTGTACCGTAATCGTCCCAGTAAAAAACTCTTCCGTTTACGCAGGCGGCGTTCATTTGTTCAGCCTTTAATAAACATTCCTGCAGAAATTGCGGATACACCGAAGGTATGCGCCCCTGTCCGCAGTATTCGGTATCCAGCAGGTAATTTAGTATTACCGGATTTCTTTTAAAAATTTCTTCAAACTGGCTGTCATCAAGATATTTTAACGGGGACAGGGCCGGGTTTTCTTCAGGCCAGGTATTGTCGATCATTACAGCCAGGTCAGGGTGATTCATTATCACAGTATGGCTGTTCCACAGGGTACCGCGCGAATGATGGTAGTGGTGAGAAAAAACTGCCATCTCCAGATTGTACTGTCTGCCGAATTGCGAAACCGCGTCCAGCCAGCCTTCCATCCAGCCGCCTGTTAATAGCAGATCGTCGAATTCAAAATGATGAACCGTCGCGCCCGCGCCTTCCGCAATCCAGATTTCAAAACCGGCCATCTTTGGGTAACGGCTGTATATTTCCAGCATCATCGAAATTATAAGCGGAATATGCTCGGGCGCGGATAGGTTCATCCGGCCCTGCGGATAAAAAAGGCCGGGGAGGATTTGCGCGATGGCTGCTTTATCGTTATAAACAAACTTGGGCAGCACAAGATTAAAAATGAATTTGATATCATTGTTTAAACAATTTCTGTAAACAGCATCGGCAATTTCACGCTGTGTTTCTATTTCATTTTTGTTTACATAAGAAGCCAAAGCGGGTACGGTTTTTTCCCCGCATATGTAGCTCTTAAAATTGCGGATTGAGCCGTCGGCGATCTGCCCGCGCAAAAATGGATTGGCCGGCCCGCGGTTCCAGTCCGGGGCCATCAGTACAAACCTGCTGAACCCCAGCTCCGGCGCCAGTTTAAAAAATTCATCGGCCTGTTTTACGTCCCTAAAATTGCCTGACAGCGAAATTGTTTTTATCATCGGAACCTGGCTCCTATTTTGAAAATTTGTTCAGGAATTCTTTTACTCAAACACTCGCCCGCCGTTCAGGGGAGGCCGCGCGGCAAACCGCTGGGTCTCGATTTCCTCGCCGGGCTTTACATTAAATTCCAGCGCTATAACCGTAACGCCCGCAACAGGTTCGCGGCCGTCCGCCGGCAGATTTTTTAAAATGATGCGGTACTTTTCCTGCGTAAAAGGCAGGCTTCGCCCGTCAGCCAGAAGTTTTGCCGATACCAGCGGTGTTTTGAATCCGCCCAGTATCAGTTCGCGGTTGGGCGGCCAGATCCAGTTCCACAAATATACGATTTTTCCTTTTTTGCTCATTGAACAAAGCCGGCTGCCGATTCCGCCGCCTTCCTTAAAACGGCTTACTTTGCCGTACGCGGCTTCGCCGTTTTTGGCCAGCCATTTACCGACAGTTGTAAGCGGCTCAACTGCCTCCGGCGGGACAGAGCCGTCCGGCTGCGGACCGATGTTAAGCAGCAGATTTCCCGCGCCTTCTGAGCAGGTGGCAAGCATTTTTAAAATGCGCTGGGCGTTGTAGCTGTGGGGGCCGGCCTGCGCGGAATCTACATAACCCCAGGAGAGTCCGTTGAAAGTCATGCAGGATTCCCAGTCCCTATCCTTCTCCGCGGTGACTCTTTCTTCCGGTGTGCCGAAGTCCTCGTCGAGGCGGCTGCGGTTATTTATAATAATGTCCGGCTGAATCGCGCGCAGACGCTGGTTTATTTCAAGTGAGTTCCAGCCTTCATAATTTTCCATCGGCCTTGCCACATCGTACCAGAGGATGTCGATCTTCCCGTATTGGGTCAGCAGCTCCTCGTTGAGGGTGTAAATATAATCGTTGAAACGTTTGCGCGCCGCGCTGTCGTATGCGGCCGCGCCGCCGTCCGGATGATGCCAGTCCATAAGCGATGTATAAAATCCGATGCGCATATTGTTTGCGCGGCAGGCTTCAACAAATTCCCTGACTATATCGCGCTTTGGCCCATAATTGACACTGTTGTACGGATTGACTTTTGAATCCCACAGGCTAAAACCTTCATGGTGGCGGGTTGTCAGAACCATATACTTCATACCGGCTTTTTTTGCCAGCGCGGCCCATTCATTTGGAGCGCCCTGCTTTGGCAGGAAACCGGCCGCAAGTTTTTCGTATTCGTTAACCGGCCAGTTTTCCGAAGCCATGGCCCATTCGTGCCGGCCAAGCGCGCTGTACAATCCGTAATGAATGAACATTCCAAAACGGGCTTCCCTCCACCACGCCATGCGGGCGTCCCGGCTTGCCGCCGTAATTTCTTCATATTCTGATTTGGAAACAAACTGCGCCATTTAAAGCCTCCTGAATTTATATCCGGTTTGCGGTATCTTAATTCAATATAACATTAAATTACGGAGATAACAATGAATGAGAATAAACCCGCAGTGCGGCCCGCTGATATAGTAAAAGAATTTTTAATTTACGGAGTTCTCCTGGATATTTCACCGATGGGAAACGGCCATATTAACGACACTTTTATTTCTGCCTGGAACCAGGGCGGAACTGTTGTCCGCTATACTCACCAGCGGATCAACCACCATGTCTTTATACATCCGGAGGAAGTAATGGAAAACATCTGCCGGGTTACCTCGCACATCCGCGCCAAACTCGGGGCAGCCGGCGGGCCCGATATCGGCCGCAGGGTTCTGGAAGTAGTTCCCTGCCGCACGGGCAAGCCCTGGTTCCGCGATAAAGATGGTTATTATTGGCGTACTTATTGCTATATCGAAAAAAGCAGGACCGGCGAAACTGTAACATCGGCTCAGGAAGCCGAACTTCTGGGCAGGAGCGCGGGCCGGTTTCAGAAGCAGCTTGCCGATCTGGGCGGGCCGCGGCTTTTTGAAACCATTGTTAATTTCCATAATATGGAAACCCGGTATGTCAGCTTTCACAAGGCCCTGGAAAAAGATGAATTTAACCGCGCCAAAAACGCCGGGCCCGAGATTGAATTTTATCTTGAAAATGAAGACAGGGGCGGCATACTCATACGTTCTATGCGCAACCGGTTAATTCCGGAACGGATTTGCCACAACGACGCCAAACTTAGCAACATTCTGCTCGACGATGAGACCGGAGCGGCCCTCTGCGTCATCGACCTCGACACCGTAATGCCGGGCTCAAGCCTTTTTGATCTGGGTGATTTAATCCGTACTGTTACCATTACCGCCGCCGAAGACGAACAGGATTTGGCCAAAGTCGGGTTTAATCCGGTTCTGTACAGGGCCTTATTAAAAGGTTATCTTGGCGAAGCTCTGGAATTCCTTACATCAGCGGAGTTAAAGCTCCTGTGCGAATCCGGCCGGAACCTCGCGCATATCATGGGCCTGCGCTTCCTTACCGATTACCTGGAAGGCGACCATTATTACCATACCAGCCGCCCAGGCCACAACCTTGACCGCACGCGTACACAGATGACATTCATCCGTTCAATGGACAAGCAGTGGGCGCAGGCGGAACAGATCACGCGTGATCTCACGAGTGAAGCCGCCGGTAGATAAATCATGATATCAGGCTTGTATTAACACCTTGTTGGTTTTAAAACTCTGCAGGAACCGTCACAAGTTTTTTTAATTCTTCCATGCTCAGCATATTGGCAGCGTATTGCTTTACCATAAAATTCGGAGGAAGCAGGTAATCGTATTTGTCTGTATACGGAATCTGATCGGCTTTTACCAAAGTTTCGGCGCCGGCAGCAGATAAAATTATTTTGTTCAGTTCATTCCCAAATTCATTAATTTCCAGTCCGCTTGTGATTCTGAATATGTACGGATTAATATTTTCCTGCCGTGTTATTTTTAAAATTTTTTTGTTTTCTTTTTTTTGCATAAGCAGCCTCATGGTCCGCATGCCCCTGCTGCCCAGCCACGGCAGAATGTAAAAAATATTTTTGCTTACTTTCTTTGTTTCGTTCTTTGAACCGTTCTTTGGGACTTGTACTCCGGATTCCGCGGTCTCTGTCTGATACACCGGCGTTTTTATTTGTTGTACCGGCAAAAAAATACTGCTGCCCAGTCCCGTCTTTCCGGCGTAATCCCTTCCCCCTCGCAGACACGCTGCAGCGCCGGCCGTCAGATAGGGGTATTGTTTATTTTCCAGCAAAACCTGCCGCATTCTTTCCGCGACTTTTATATGATGGCCGTCTGCTCCGCCCCGCCAGATCTTTGCGATATTATCGCGGGCCATATCATCACTGTCTGAATCGTTGTTTGAACCGTTTAAAAAACTGCCCTGTTTACCGCCGGGTACCACGGCGATCTCCCTGCCGGACAGGTTAACGTTTTCGGCTGTCCAGGTTTTCCCGCCCAGAGCCAGGACGCTTGCCTGCGGTGGTATAAAATTTACCCTGCCAATTTCCCTGCCCATGTATGTAACGCGGAATACCTGTTCGTCAGGAAATACCGAATAGAACGAAAAATGGCTGATGATACGTCCGCCTTCAAGGCCCGCGATATATTTTCCTTCTTCGGTTTTTTCGATGTAATCGTTTGCTTCCAGACAGCCAAGCAGTTCCAGGTAATCTCTCTCCTTGATTTGCGCGAAAGGTGGCATTGATAAAATTTTTTCGCAAAGTTCCTGTTCTCCCTGTTCGCCCATTGAGCCAAGGAGAGCCAGAGTCTGCTGAAAAAGCAGGCTGAAAACAAGGGGCCTGGGATCGGCGTCCTCTGACCATTGTTCCTCGATATAAAGCTGAATGATTGCGATGGTTTTTATTAGTGTCCAAGGGATTTGTTCCGGCCCTGCTGCCGCAGGGGCTGGCGCCGCAGCCGCCCGCGAACAAAAGTACATCTGTGAAACACCGCCGCGTCTGCCCGACCGTCCCAGCCGCTGTATAAACGCCGACACTCCGGAGGGCGCTCCTGTCTGGATTATCCTGTCCAGGCTGCCTATGTCCATGCCCATTTCCAGTGTTGCCGTCGCTGCGATTACCTGCGGTTCTTCTGTCCGGCGCAGGTTTCTTTCGGTTTCTTCCCTAAGATCGGCGGCAATGCTCCCGTGATGTACCTGATAATAATCCTGTTCTCCGCGCTGGGCGGCTATTCTTTTTAGCGCCGCTGTTGTCTGTTCGGCTTCCAGGCGGCTGTTGGTAAAAATTATACATTTTTTTATTCCGGCAGCATTTATTCCTGCAGCATTTATTCCGCCGGAATTTATTCCCGGTCTGCATTGGTCGTAAATTGCCCTGTAATAACTTTCGTCGTTTCCGCTGCAGCAATCAACCGCAAGACTTAACCTGCGTCCCTTTCCCGCCGGATCTGCGCCGGTGATAAGTGACGTGCTGCAGGCTGTTCCGGCGGCCAGCCAGCCTAGAGCCGTGCTGTAATTCCCCAATGTTGCGGAAAGCCCCACCCTGCGCACAGGGCTGCCGCTGGTTTGCGCTGATTCTGTCATCAGCCTTATACGTTCAAGCAGACATATAAGCTGAGAACCGCGGTCAGTTCCAATAAAGGCGTGAACTTCATCAATAACCGCAAATTGGAGACTGCCAAAAAGATATTTGATTTTTTCAGGATGTCCAAGGATTAGCGCTTCCAGCGATTCAGGAGTTATCTGCAGAATTCCGGACGGGTTATCAAGCAATTTCTTTTTGTGTGTCATTTCCACATCGCCGTGCCAGCGCCATAGATTAATATCAAGCGCCGCCAGCATGGGCAATAACCTTTCGAACTGATCGTTGATCAGGGCCTTGAGCGGACCGATGTAGATAACCTGTATGCCCGGCGGCTGGTACTCACCCGGCGGTGAACTGTCTCCCGGCGGCAAATGGCCGCTCTGCTGTGATGATTTTTTTTGGTTAAGTAGTAAAGTGATTATTGGAAAAAAACAGGCTTCGGTTTTTCCCGCGGCCGTATCGGCGGCTATTAATATGTGATTATTCGTATCCAGAATGACCGGGATTGCGGCTTCCTGGACAGGCTTGAGCGACGGCCATTTTTTTTCGTAAATATATTCCCTTAACCGTTTGTCCAGCCTTGAAAAATTTGAACCCACTGTTTTAAAAATTCCTATATTTCAAATTCCGCGTATATGCTGCTGTCCGCTGCAGCCGCAGCGGTAAAATTTTGGCGGCGGATTATTTCGTCAAAGGCCGCGGAAGGCTCATCATTCATTATGTTTAAAAGACCCAGGAAGTCCCTGGTAATCTCGCGCGGGGTAAGGAATTCGTCCGCGCCTGGAACCGACAATGCCATTTCCAGAAATATGGTCAGTTCCCTTTCACCCAGCCTCTGTTCATATTCATAATGTTTTGCGTGAATACCGGCCAGCCTTTCCAGCAGTACGTAAAGTTCTTCCCTGGTAAGCTGCAGGAGCCGGATGACCGGGCCGGCTGAATCCGTAAAGCCGTCCCGCACAAAACGGTTTCCGGCCAGTCTGCTTTTAAGCGCCGCGTATGAAGCGAGTCCGCGGCGTTCATCTTCCATAAATTGCGGGGTGCCGGCTGCGAATATACCCAGATTTTGGGCTTTGCCCTGCAGACAATCATTAAACATGGCCAGCAGTTTTTCGTAATTATTTTCCCTTGACTGCCGGTTAACGATTTTATACAGGTTGACACATTCATCAATAAATACCAAAAAACCCCGGTAACCGATTCTGCTGCAGAATGCCGCGAACAACCGTATGTATTCGTACCAGTTATCGTCGGTAACAATTTCTCCGACCGGTAAATTGGCCCGCGCTTCTGTCTTTGTCGAATATTCCCCGCGCAGCCAGCGAAGGGCCGCCTGCTTTTTTATGTCGTCGCCGCCTGTGTAGGCGCGGTAATAAACGGAAACCGCCGCCGCAAAATCAAAACCGTGGGCAAAGTTTTCCATGTCATTTAAGGTTTCAAAAATTTTTATTTCAACCCTTGAATCAAAATCCATGTCAGAAGGGAGAAGACCGTCCTTTATCAGATTGCTTTTTATAAGATTGATCCATTTTTGCAGAACCGATTCCAGAGCGCCTCCGTCGGGCCGTACATTTGTTGAGAGCCGCTCCATCAGCTCCCTGTACGTTTCGAGTCCCTTGCCCGAACCTGTAAGACGTTTTTCCGGCGAAAGATCAACATCGGCAACCAGAAATTCTTTTTCCATTGCGAAGTTGCGGAGCGCCTGCAGAAAAAAACTTTTGCCGCTGCCGTACCTGCCGGTTATAAAACGGAATGCCGCTCCCCCCTGGCTGATATTTTCCAAATCGGTCAAAACCGCTTCAATCTCGCGCCTGCGTCCCACGGCCACATATTCCAGTCCCACCCTTGGAACGACTCCGGCCTGGAGTGATTTGAGAATTGCCGCGCTCAGCCTTTTTGGAATGTTAACGCCCATATTACCTCTTCTTTATATTCCTCTTGAATTGCCGGGTTGCCGTCCGGGCCGGTTTCCACAAGCAGGTCTCCGTACTCTATCATAAAACGGCTGTTTATTTCATCTATTAAAAAATCCGCCATTGTGTTCCTTGATCTGGCAAATTCTTCCAGCCCGCCGCTCCTGTCCTGCGAGAGCAAATCCAGAAAGTCCCGTTCGGTTTTTTCCAGACCGGCGGTAAATTCTGCAATATCGGTGGTTTTCTTTTTGGTTCCGGTATCATTGACAGCGAAAGTTAATTTCCCGGCGAAGTCACTTTTATAATAATCATTTTTTGTATAATCATTTTCTGAATAATCATTTTCAACTTTAAGCATTTCCAGAACAGCGTCCGAATCTTCGCGGAGCTCCCTGATCTTCTGCATCTGCAGGCCGCCGTAATATCTGGTTTTTTGTCTGGTTTCGTTTTGCGCATTCATTTTTTCCCGGCCAAATAGTTTTTTCCAGACAGGCCCGGGCTGTACGCGGCTGCGGACTTTAATGCCTGCCGACTCCAGTATATTGCATTGCAAAAAGCCGGCGAGGTTTGTGATGAATTTTATAAGCGGCTCATGCCTGCTGTATGCCGGCCATTCGGCTGTATAGGAAGATTGGCCAAGCCCGGGTATTCCTTCAAAACAGTTAAATTCATTTTTGGTCATGGGCAGGGGGCAAAAAAATTCCAGGAGTTTTTTCCCGTATTGAGTTCTTAGCGCCGTGTCCGCTTTTGCCAGGGCTTCATCCATGCCTGTAAGCAGAGGTCCCCATGATTGCGCCGGGAATTCCGGCAGCAATGGTTTTGGAACAAGCAAAACAAGGTCGCGTGACTGCAGTCCGCTGTTTTGTTCAGCATATTTTTTATGCAAATAAAGATCAAAAAGTATTGGAGGCAAAACCTTGTTATCCTGTATTTTTAATGCTTCCTCCGCGGCTTGCATAAGAATTTGAGCTGAATCTTCTGCATGGTATATTATTGAAAAATCCAGCAGCCACGACGGAAACTTTTCCATGGCCTTTGGAAAAATCCGGCAGTAACTTGTCCACAGGCGGTATAATTGTGCCAGCGCATAATTTGCCCGCGATGTTACCGGCTGTTCTGACTGCGCCGCGTCCATGCAAAGTATGAGTTCTCTTGCATAAACAAGAATAAACTCTGTTGTTGCCGCCGGATTCAAACCCTGTTTAAATTGCGAGCGCCATTCTACAAAACCATCCTCGTCTTCCTGCGCAAGCTGTCTGTAGCCAATTGATTTTAACTGAAAGAATTTTTTCCCAACCCAAAAACGGCCGCCGCATATAGCAAAGCAGTCTCCCTGCAAAACTTCGCTGGCGGTTTTATTGGTAAAATTATTATTTGACGGTAATTCCAGCGGTGCGCTGCTTTCTGTGTTCCTTATAATAAAATTTTCGAATTTTTTATAACAGCCTTTTATTTTAAAAAATGTTTTTAATTTTTCCGATAAATGGACATTGCCGGATTTTGATCGTGTAAGAAACAATCCCAATCTTAACCTGCACTGTATTTGTTCAAGCTGTTTGAAAATAAATTCATCATTTACTGCGGTCTCCGGTTCGGTTACAAACAATATATCCGGCGGCTTTTCTGCATATTTTTTATTTGCAGTATTGGGTCCGGAAGTTTCCAAAAGTTCTTCGTACGTAATTAATTCGCAGCCGTTTACGGCCCGGTGCGCGGTCCAGAGGATCGAAAATTCCTGTTTAAAAAATTCTTTGGGCATGATTAATAAAATTCTGCAGTACGGCGCTTCTATATTCAGATCTTCAAGCCACTTTATTAACAGTGCGGCTGCTTTTGTTTTTTCTGTGATAACTCCGCCGTATATTCCCCATTTGCGCAGGAACTCAAGATGGGCGTTGAATATTTTTTCCGCCGGTCCAACTGGAACCCATAAATCCCGGTTAACAGAATCTGTTTCGATAACTGCGGGAACCCCGGATATTAAAGAAATATCGGTAATTTTATCCGGATTAAAAAACAAATCCGCAGCTTTTACAAAAAAAGGTTCCAGCGGCCGGCCGTTAATAAAACAGTCCAGCGGTCCGATTCCTGTTTTTTCCAGAGTTTCCCTTCTTATCCAGCGATCGTCCAGCCTTATATATTTTTGCCTGAATTGCCGGGATAAAAAAATTGCGGGGCAGGATTTATCTCCGTATTGTAATACCGGAGTACAGAGCGCTCTGCCGACGCCTTTTTCAATTACCGGTCTGCACTGCATAATAAGAGAAATTTTATCTGTATCGATAAAAATGTTTTCTTCCGCAGCGTTTTCCTGGGCAAGCAGTTTGTACAGGGAATCATCGGCGAACATATAAATTAAGCGCGCGTAATTATCGCCGAATTCCGGAATCTGTGTTCCCCGCAATGTCAGGGTAAAAACTCCGGCCTCCAGCGAAAACATTGCCCTGATCTGCTCCGGAATAATTTCGTATATGCGGTTATCGCAAAGCCTGTGATTGGGCAGTCCGTCCAGCGGATACTGCTTAAGTGTCTGCGGGCAGCGCAGAATAATTTTAATGTACGGAGGATCTGCCGCGCTGCTTTCCATAAGGCCAAGTTCCATTATGCGGTCGCCGCGTTCGGCCAAAACCGGACCTGCTTTTATAAGCGGATTATAGCCCCGGCGCACAAGGGCAAGCAGGTCCCTGCCCCTGATCTCCGGCATTGTCAGTATTTTATTTTCCAAAGTCTGCGGTAAGCTGTAAATTTTTTTTTCTATTTCAAAATTTCCGCTGCCAAGGTCCAGCACGCCTTCCGGCAGTTTCCTTAGAAAGCATGCTTTTTGCGGATCATATTCAAGAGTAAATAACGGTATGCTGAGGATTCCGGAACTTTCCATTAAACCCTCTCCCGGTTATTTTATTTACGATTATTTTTTTTCAATAATATTTAAATATTATTTAATCGTAAATTTTTCGCCCGTATTTATCCGGAATGCCGGTTCTGCGCCAAAAATAAGTATTTACCTGATCCCGCCATTCGCGCGCGTTGGCAAGCTGCCTTTTAAATCTGGCAAGCACGGACGAATAGATTTCTTCATCAATACTGCCTTCAAGGCTTATCCATTTTTCCAGCATCGCCTGTACTTCATCATACCCTTCAAAATGGGTGCTGTAAATATTTTGCAGCAGGGTTTCGCTGTTTTTCATTTTAAAATCGTAGCGCAGCCTGTGGAAAAAAAGGATGAGGTCCTCCGGACACTTTAACGGATCCGCAAACATCGCCGCATTGGACTGCGGGTACTGGTTTGTAAACCCTGTACCGGCCTGTGTGCGGTCAATGCCGATGGCCTGTGTGTCAGCGCGGTGGTAAGTTCCCCAGCGGTCAAACTCGTAGCCTTCAACATTGGGGCCGTAGTGGAGGCCCGGTGTTACCATAAAACAAACGCCAAAGGGAGCGTTATATTTTTGATAAGCCGGATAGGATTTAAGCTGCAATTCCTCAACTGTTTGCGCGGCAGGACCCGGGCCGAAAGTCAGTACGCTCCACTCCCGCGCAATTTCGCCCGCGCTTAATCCCGGGTTCCAGATGATCCGGCCGTAGCCGTAAAGATTTGCCTGCGCCAGTGTATGGCCTGTCCAGTTGATGTCGCGGCCGGTATTTACTATTGACGCGAACCCTTCGATAGAAGCGCTGCCCGCGCCGCCGGCTGCGGTACTGCCAAATTTTTTTCCAATCAGATCCCTTATCCTGCTGTCCGGTCCGTATGCCGTGTCAAAGTTCATAATGTCCTGCCAGATCCAGGGCAGATAACAAAGGTCAATCTGGTGGCCGGTGTATTCCTGGGTAATCTGCAGCTCCATAATATGGCGGGTTTTTTTGAGCGCGCCAAAGAGCGGGGACACAGGTTCGCGCACCTGGAAATCGTAGGGCCCGAATTTTATCTGCAGAATTACATTGTCATCGAACTTACCGTCAAGCGGCATAAAATGATCATAGGCAGCGCGCGCCCTGTCCTGGCTTTGGTCGCGCCAGTCCTGCTGGCAGTTATAAACAAAACAGCGCCAGAACATAATTCCGCCGTGGGGTTTGAGCGCCCGTGCAAGCAGATTCGCGCCGTCAGCCTGGGTACGGTGGTACTGGAACGGTCCGGGCTCGCCTTCTGAATCCGCCTTGACTATATAGCCTGCCAAATCCGGTATAAATTTATAAACCAGATCGGTCTGAACTTTCCACCATTTAATTACATCCGGATCCAGCGGGTCGGCTGTGGGCAGTTTACCCACAGACCATGGAGCGGCAAAACTTACAGAAAGTATAAGTTTAATGCCAAAGGGCCTGAATATCGCCGCTACTTTAGCAAGCTCGCCAAGGTATTGCTCTGTAATAAAGCATTTTTCCAGTTTGCCGACATTGACATTGCTTATCGCGATGCGGTTGATCCCTATTGAAGCCAACAGCCGCGCGTAATCGATAATCCTGTCCTTATCATACTCAAAATTATTGTTCTCAAAGAACAGCGAACGCCCCGCATAACCGCGTCCTACCGTCCCGTCAATATTATCCCAGTGATTAATAATACGCAGCGGGGATGCCGGTTCCTCCTTAATTTCGATTTGTCCGGAGGCTCTGCCCAGGCCAAGCAGCATAAGGAACCTGAATACACCGTACAGCAGGCCGGTTTCCCCAGCGCCGGCGATGATCAGATTTTTTCCGTCAGACTTTATCAAAAAGCCGTCTTCGCCGGGATCATCTGCCGCCGGATTAAATTGTTTGCCATAAATCGATTTATTTTTAAAATCTGCTAAAGTCCCCAGGTACACGCCGTACTTTGAATCGCTGTAATCAGCTGCTGTAATTTCGTAAACAGCGGGCGAGAACCCCAGCAGCCTTTTTATGCCCGCGCGGAATTCCTCTGCGGCCCGGCAGGCAACCGGTCCGTTTTTCTTAACACCGTCTTTTAAAACGTAAACTGAGTCCAGGGCAAGGTCCGCCGGTTTTTGGACTATTCTCTCCTGGAGCCAGCAATTGTATTGGTTCATTGACATAATACTCAGGGTACTCCTGACGCACGGCATGGTCAATGCGGCGTGCGGGTTTGCGCCTGTTCCCACTCCCTAAAACTCAATTTCTGTGTTATTATTTACTATATGAATATTGGTATTTTTAGCGATACTTATGTTCCCCAGGTTAACGGCGTCGTAACTGTAATACGGGCGCTTAAGGAAGGGCTGGAGCAGCGGGGCCACAAGGTCTATATATTTACCGTAAAACATCCCATGGCAAAAGATGATGAAGAAGGCGTGTACCGCATTTTGTCTTTCCAGTTTCCAACGGAGCCCCAGCACCGGATCGGGATGTTCCTGACCAACCAGGTTTATGACATGGTAAGGCCGCTTAATCTGGACATCATCCATACCCATTCGGAGTTCAGCCTTTATCTGGCTTCCAGACAGGTGAGTAAAAAATTCGGCATTCCTTCGATTCATACCCTGCATTCTTATTATCCTGACTACGTGCATTATCTGCCGCCTCCCATCAATATTCTGATGCATAAAAAACTTCCCTCCTACATGAGGTACGTGCTCCGGAGCCAGAAGATGGTTATCTGCCCGTCAAGAAAAAACGCTGACTACCTTACGTCCATCAAGTACCAAAAACCAATCCGCATTATACCCAACGGAATCGATTTAACGTATTTCCACGATCGTTCCGGCGAGCACAGGGCAGAAAGCGAACAAATGCGCAGACGCCTGGGTATTGCCGGCGGGGAAGATCTGATCGTTTTTGTAGGAAGGCTTGGGTCAGAAAAAAATGTCCCGGTCCTCCTGGAAAATTTCAAGGAAATCCGCAAGCACAGGAACGCTAAACTTGCCCTTGCCGGCGACGGCCCGGACCGGCGTTCCCTTGAAGAATATTGCCATTATAACGGCTTAAGCGATTCCGTAATTTTTACCGGTTACCTAAAATGGCCCATTGAAATAAAACAAATTTATTACGCGGCCGATCTCTTTATGAGCGCCAGCCACAGCGAAGTCCATCCCATAACTTTTATCGAAGCAATGGCCAGCGGCCTCCCTGTGGTAGCTGTTGCCGACAAGAGTATAGAAGGCATGGTAATTAACGGCGTAAACGGCTGGGCAGTCGATGACGAACTTAAAATCTGGGAAAAAGCCGTGGAGATTCTCAGCGATAAGGAAACCAAAACCGCGATGGGAATAAAGTCTGAAGAAATCTCGCATAACTACACAATGGATCGCTTTGTGGAAGCAATGCTTGCCTGTTACAGGGAGTATGGGCTTGCATCAAGGAAGGGTTAGACGCAATTTGAGAATGACTCATAAGCGCAGCCATAGTTGTTTAATGGTGTGTACCTAACCCTGTAAAGCCCAATCTAGGAAAAAGTAAAAAACGGATTTTAGTCGTTCACTTGAAAATTACTCCTTTTATTATTCAATTCCGGTCCATCTTGCTCCCCGTCAGCTCAAAATGATTTTTCCTGCAGATAATCAGCCTGTCCCTGCGCATCTTTGAAAGCTCCGCGGACATCGCGCTGCGTTCAACCGATAAAAAATCGGCAAGTTCGCCGCGGTCAAACGGTATGTCAAATTTGTTGCCGCCCGCGGCCCGCGCCTGTTCGGATAAATAGGCGAGCAGTTTTTCCCGTGTGGTTGTCTGTGTTATATATTCCATCTTTTGAATCAATTCGATGTTTCTTTGCGCCAATAGCAGAGACAGGTTCCTGTTAAGTTCGGTATGGAACCCGCAGACCTGTGAACATACAGTCAGAATCCTGCTGCACTTTAAAAACATTATTTCGCAATCCTCGGCCGCCATTACGCTTACCGGAAGCTCTGCGCCCGCGCAGGCAAAAGCTTCCCCGACCAGGCCGCCTGGATCGATACGCGAGACTATTTTACGCTTGCCCCAATAATCTTCCCGGATTACGTGAACCGCCCCGGTAAGCACAACGCCCAGCGATTCAGTCTTTTCTCCTGCCATAAATACAAAGCTGTTTTTACTGAATTTTTTCTGCCTTGCCGACAGACAGTCCAGCATCGGTTTATAACTGGATTCATCTATACCTGTAAACAACAGGCAATTGCGTAATATTTGGTAATTTTTTATCATTTTGTCCCTTTTTGTTGGAAATACAACAGAATTTACCTTTGCAGTATTGTATAGTTTTATTTGAAAGCGTTAAAGACCAAAGAACAGGAGGTTAAATTGACAAGAAAAATAATTAAAATTGATGAAGATAAATGTAACGGCTGCGGCCTTTGCGCCAATGCCTGCCATGAAGCTGCCATTGCCATAGTTGACGGCAAGGCAAAATTGCTCCGGGACGATTATTGCGACGGGCTTGGCAACTGCCTGCCTGTCTGTCCGACCGGCGCTATAACTTTCGAAGAACGCGAAGCAGCCGCGTATAACGAAGCGGCTGTTAAAAAAAATCAGGAGAAAAACATGAAAGAAGAAACATTGGCCTGCGGATGCCCGGGCTCACAGTCAAAATCACTTGAAAGGGAAGCGCCCGTATCTGCAGCGGTACAGCAGGCCCCGGTATCGCAGCTTAGCCAATGGCCCGTGCAGATTAAACTCGTGCCTGTAAGCGCCCCTTACTTTAACAACGCGAATCTGCTTGTCGCCGCCGATTGCAGCGCCTTTGCTTACGGTGATTTCCATAGCCATTTTATCAAAAACAAAATCACTTTAATCGGCTGTCCAAAACTTGACGACATTGACTACACCGACAAACTCACCGAGATTATTTCCAAAAACAACATCAAATCGGTAACAGTCGTGCGGATGGAAGTACCCTGCTGCGGCGGGATCGAACACGCGGTAATCACGGCGCTTCAAAACTCCGGTAAATTCATGCCATGGCAGTCGGTAACAATTTCCACCAACGGGGAAATCCTGGAATAATAAAAAATGCGCTCTTTGGCGCATAAAATTACTAAAAAATTTGCGCCATTTAGCGCATTCCATTTTTCTTTGTGATTCCCAGTGTACTTAGTGCATTCCGTGAGATAATTTAAAAGAGGTAATAAAAAAAATGTTTTGTTTTCAATGTCAGCAAACAGCTAAAGGAACCGGCTGCACAGTTTCGGGTGTGTGCGGCAAGAAACCGGATACAGCCGGCGGGCAGGATGAACTTACCTGCGAGGTAATTGCACTGGCTTCAGTAATGCAGGCAAAAAATAACAATGAAGATGAACTTGTCACCTTGATCACAGATGCGTTGTTTACCTGCGTTACCAATGTCAGTTTTGATACTGCCAGTACCGCGGCTATAATCGAAAAAATCAGGGCGCATTGCTTAAGGCTCGGCGGCGGCGAAGTAATAAAACCCGGTGAACTTTTTACCGGAGACGAAGATATCCGTTCTCTGCGTTCGTTACTTTTATTCGGAATGCGGGGTATGTCCGCTTACGCTCATCATGCCCGCAATCTGGGCAAGCGCGACAGCAGGGTAGACGGCTGGTTTATCAAGGGCATGACCGCTCTTGGACAGACGCATACAGCCGAACAGTGGCTGGATCTCCTTATGGAGTTCGGAGGCGTTAATCTAAGGTGTATGGAAATCCTTGACGAGGCGCATAACGCCGCTTACGGCAAACCTGTGCCCATTGAAGTGCCGCTTAAGATTGAGAAGGGGCCTTTTATCGTAGTAAGCGGGCACAGCCTTTCTGATTTGCAGATGCTGCTGGAGCAGACCGATGGAGCTGGCGTCAATGTTTATACCCACGGCGAGATGCTGCCAGCCCACGGATATCCCGGGTTAAAAAAACATCCGCAGTTAAAGGGGAATTTTGGAACCGCCTGGCAGAACCAGCAGAATGAATTTAACGATCTACAAGCGCCTGTAATTTTTACCTCAAATTGTTTAATGCCTCCAAGATCAAATTACGCTGACCGTATTTATACGACATCGGTTGTGCAGTTCCCCGGAATGGTCCACATCGGCGCAGACGCAAATGGCCGCAAAGACTTTAGCGCCGTGATCGCACACGCAAAAAAACTTGGCGGTTACCCGGCAGACAAGTTCCTTACCGGCATAAACGGCGGAGCTGCTGTGACTACAGGTTACGGCCGCCAGACTGTACTGGACAGCGCCCCGGCTATTATTGACGCCGTAAAGTCTGGAGCCATTAAGCATTTCTTTTTGGTAGGCGGCTGCGACGGCGCCCACCCTGGCCGCAATTACTTTACCAACTTTGTAAAACAAACTCCCAAAGATACGGTAGTGCTTACCCTGGCCTGCGGTAAATTCCGTTTCAATGACATTGACGCCGGTAAAATCGGCCCGTTCCCCAGAATCCTGGACATGGGCCAGTGCAATGACGCCTACGGCGCGGTTCAGGTCGCGCTCGCCCTGGCAAAAGCTTTTAACTGCGGCGTCAACGATCTGCCGCTGTCCCTTGTGCTTTCTTGGTACGAGCAAAAAGCTGTCTGCGTCCTGCTTACCCTGCTGTCCCTGGGCATTAAAAACATTCTGCTGGGCCCCAGTCTGCCTGCCTTTACATCACCGAATGTTTTAAAAATCCTGGTTGATAAATTCGGGATCAGCCCCATAAGCACGCCCGAGGCGGATTTGGCAAAGATTCTAAAAAAATAGAAAAACAATAAGGTTGACTCACCCTTCCCATAAGGTTTATACTGATTGCCGATAAGGTTTATATTGTATTACGTTTTGGGAAGGTGAATATGCCAGGGAATCGCAGACAGGGAGATGAAGTCCGTAAATTTATTCTGGCTAATATTGGCGGGAACAGGAACATAGCTGCTCTGACTTCCAAAAATTTTGAAATTTCATTACCGGCTGTTTACAAACATTTGGATAAACTTGCAGCAGAAAATAAAGTTGATAAAAAAAACGGCCGGTATATAATAAAATCTTTTAAATCACAATATTGTTACAATATTGATAAAACACTCAGCGAAGATTCTGTTTGGGAAAAAGATATTAAAAAACATTTTACAGGTATTCCCCAAAATATATGGCAAATTTGGGTATATGGATTTCTCGAAATTTTTAATAATGCGATAGAACATTCCAGGGGAAAAAAAATTAATGTAATTATCGAAGAAAATGAAATTTATAAAGATATGACTATACTGGATGATGGTATTGGAATTTTTAAAAATATCAAAGATAAATTCAAACTCCTGGACCTTGATGATGCACTGCTGGAATTGGTAAAGGGTAAACGTACAACTGATATAAAAAGACACTCGGGGCAGGGGATTTTCTTTTCATCCAAAGTTTTTGATGAGTTTATAATAAAATCTGACGGACTTATTTTTAATCTGAAACAGGCGGTGCATACTGTACCTGCTGCCGATAATCAAAAATATTCCACATTGGTAAATATGCAAATGTCAAATACGAGCCGTAAAAATATTAAAAAAGTGTTCGATAAATTTTCTACCGAAGTCTATGGTGATTTTGATAAAACTGTTATACCCCTGCATTTCGCAAGCAGCAGCGATCTCGTTTCGCGATCCCAGGCCCGCCGTGTTTTAAGCGGTCTGGAATTGTTCAAAGAAGTTACCCTTGATTTTAAGGACATTGGCTATATTGACCAGGCTTTTGCCGATGAAGTGTTCAGGGTATTTGTTAATTTTAATCCGGAAACAATAATAAAAGTTCAGAATGCCAATTCAGATGTCCAATATATGATAAACCGCGCAATTAAAACTAAATATTGATTTTTTCGATTAAGATTTTATTTATTCTGTTTCCGTCCATTTCTGCCACGGTAAACCGGTAGCCGCTGTAATCGAAACAGGCGCCGGCGCCCGGAATCTCGCCGGCAAGGTTCAGAATAAAACCGGCAAGAGTGTAGTAATCTGACTGTTCGGCGCCGCCGGCCAGGCCGGGTAGATTTATTGCTCCGGCTGCGTCATCAATGTTCATGCTGCCGTCTGCCAGCCAGGAACCATCTTCGCGTTTGATTATTTCTTCTTCGCCGCCGGTTTCGGCAAAAAGCTGTCCGGTGATTTCTTCTATAAGGTTGCGGACAGTAAGAATACCGGCAAAACCGCCGTATTCGTCCATGACAAACAGGCAGTAGGCTTCGGCCTTTTTGAAAGTTTCAAACGCCTTTAGGGCCGGCATTGTTTCCGGTATAAAACAGGGAGTACGCATAAGGGATTGCAGGCCGGGCCATGTGCCTTTAAGCATCGCGAGCAGAATATCCTGGGCGGATACAATTCCAAGTGTTTTGTCCAAATCACCGTCAGCTACCGGGAAGTACTGCTGTTCGGTAACTTCATCCCTGATGCGATCCGGGCTGTCATTGATGTCCAGCCATTTGACCTCTGACCTGTGGGTCATAAATTTTCCGGCCGGTTTGTCTCCCAGATAAAAAACGCCTTCTACCATGGTCCTTTCCCTGCTTTCGACTATGCCCGATTTTTCGCCTTCGTCCAGGGCGATGCGGAGTTCATTCTCTGTCATGCCTGGATTGGAACTGTAACCTGCTATATGGTTAATCAAACCGGTAACTTTTTTTTCAAGGGCAAGCAGGGGAATATTTATTACTGAAAATATTTTTATAAAACCGGAAAAATATGCGGTTATTTTTTCCGGCTCCGAACGCGCTATTGCCCTGGGTATGGTTTCGGCAATAATAAAAAATATTGAACCGCCCAAAATCGATATAATCATAAAAGTAATAATTACGATCAGTATTGAAAAAATTTTTAAGTTAAAAAGAACGATGACAGCGATCACAGCGCAGAGGCAGCCCAGCATGATTTCAAAAAAAATTATTCCGGCCCTCAATGAAGCCTGGTAGAATCCGGTTTTTTCTTTTAACTGCGCGGCCCTGACATATTTCTTTATGCCTTTTTGCGCGTATAGGCGCAGCCTTGCCATCCTGCAGCAGGCAAGCGCAGTCTTTAAAAGGGACAGAAACGCGCCTGCCAAAAAAGATATTACCGCGCATATTAATAGCGGCGCCGGGATTGCAAGAGGTTCCATCGAAAATATTGCCATCGAATGCGGTTCCAAAATACCCCCTAAGCGGTTCCGGTCTCTTCCCTGGTCAGGGGGCGGATTATGTAAATCCCGGTTTGCGAAGTTTCAACAACCTTGTTTTTACCGTCAGGCGTCAGTTCACCAAATACCTGGACAATCGGGAAACGCGGGTTTTCGGGGTTAACATCTACGACCTGGCCCTTGCGTCCGCTGGACAGCAGCACATACAGGCCGATTGGATAAATCGAAAGCGAAAAAACCAGGGCCCGTACTATGGTGTCATCGTATTGTTTGCCTTCATTTTTGAGGAGTTCCAGCATTCCGGTATACCCGTCCTTTGCTTCCTTGTGGGGTCGCTGGGACGAAAGCGCTTCGTAGGAACATGCTACCGCTATTATTTTGGAATAAAGGCTTATTTTGTCGCCGGTGAGCTTCTGCGGGTAGCCGCTGCCGTTTTCCCTTTCGTGGTGCTCCAGGGCGCCCAGTGTTATATTAAGCGGGAAATCAAAGGATTTTAACAAATTGAAACCCAGCAAAGGGTGGGTAAGTATAGCCTTGCGTTCCTGGGGCTGGAGGGCCCTTTTTGACAGATAAATCTGCGGCGGCAGTTTTATCATTCCGATCTCGTGGAGAAGAGCGGAAATTCCAAGTTCGATTAAACGGTGGTTGGGAAGTTTTAAATAAGAACCTATTATGATTGCTATTATTGTGGATTTTACAGCATGGGACGCGAGATAATTGGTATTTGGACCTGTACTGCTGTTTTTTTGGACCCTGAGCAGGAAACGGCGGTCTTCCCGCATAATATCGCAGGCGGTTTTTATTTTTTCGGCAACAGAGGTATAATCAAGTTCATTTTTTATCGAAACCCTGGTAAAAAGGGTTTCTACGTATTTCTGGAAAGCGTCATAAAAATCTTCTGCCCGCCGTATTTTTTCGCTGTCGCTGACAATTGTAGCTTCCGTCAGTTCCATGGCTTCTTTTTCCGAGGTTTTATCTGCCGCGTAATCATCAAGAATTTCCCCGTTGCTGTAAACTTCGGTATATCCCCAGGCCCTTAACGCCGAGACAAGCTGGCCCGTAACAGGCATTTCCGGAGTTGCAAGGATAAAATTTTTATCCAGATTATCCAGATATACAGGTTCGGAGAAAAAACTGTCTTCCGGTATCTTGTCTATGGGTATTTTTTTAAAATTACCGTCCAATCCTGCGCTCAAAAAAAGCTCCTTATTGCCTATTCTTTTTTTCTTTATTATAGTGGTAAACAGTAATTATAAACAACAGTTAAGTTAAATTAAGGGGAATAATTTTGAAATTCCAGTCCGTGTTCATCATTTTTAATATTCTTCTGGTAATATTTCTGGCTATACTTTGTCTGTCTCCGGTAATATTTTTGGGTAATCAGATGGCCCTGGTTTTTTGGAAATCCAACTGGTACCTGATCTGTGTTCTGGTTTTTATTTTGGCGGTTTTTGACGCGTTTTATTTTTCCAACCGCAGGCTTTATACGCTTCTGGAAAAAGAAGACTGGCCCGCCCTGGTTAATTATCTGGAAGAAAAGGTTCTTAGGCAGGGGAAATTTTCACCCCGTCTGGTGCGGCTTTTGGCAAATACTTATTTTGTGCTTTCAGATTCGGCTGCCGTAATGAGCCTTGAAAACAAAGCTGCTGCTGCCAATGCGCCTCTTGTGGATAACAATGCCTTGGTCTTTGGCACCGCGCGCATTCTTGGCAAAGATATTCCGGGAGCCCTCAATTTTTTTAAATCAAGGCTTAACAGGGTAAAGCCCACCCTGCGGCCATGGGTAAACTGGTATTACGGTTTTACATTAATGCTTGACAGGCAGTATAACGAAGCCTGCGAAGTTTTTATCAAACTTGCGGATTCGTGCAGGGACGGGGTGATTACCGGCTTATCGGTCTATTTTTTGGAAAATATGCTTAAAAAATCCATTCCGGACGCCGGTCCGGCTCTGGATACCGCTGCCGCCAAGGGCCGTGAAAGGGTAAAAAAGGTTTTCCCCGCGATAAAGGACTGGAACAAGGAAACCGCAAGAATTAACGCCGAAATTCATACGGCTGTTCTATCAAAATATATGGAAGAAACCGGCTTATGGCTGTACAGGGATAAAACCAATTGAGAAAATTTGAAAAATCATCGAAACTTGACAATGTCTGTTATGATATCCGCGGTCCTGTATTAAAGGAAGCAAAGCGGATGGAATCCGAAGGTTTCAGAATTATAAAACTGAACATCGGTAATCCGGCGGTTTTTGGGTTCAACGCTCCGGACGAAATTCTGCACGATATGATTATAAACCTGCCCAATGCCCAGGGTTATGCTGATTCCCAGGGTCTTTTTGCCGCGCGCAAGGCAATAATGCAGGATTTCCAGTCCAAAGGCGTGATGGATGTCGGTATAGAAGACATTATTTTGGGCAACGGAGTAAGCGAACTCATTCAAATGGCAATGCAGGGGTTATTAAACTCCGGCGATGAGGTTCTGGTCCCCATGCCCGATTACCCGCTCTGGACCGCCGCTGTTACCCTTTCCGGCGGAACAGCCGTCCACTACCGCTGTGACGAAGAATCCGCCTGGAATCCTGACCTGGCCGATATACGCTCCAAAGTAACGGATCGGACCAAAGCAATAGTGGTCATCAATCCCAATAACCCGACCGGAGCCGTTTATGACCGTGAAATTCTTGAAGGAATAGCTTCCATTGCCGCCGAACACGAGCTTATTGTGTATGCCGATGAAATTTACGACCGGATTACCTATGACGGAGCCAAACATGTACCCATGGCGACGATAAATCCCGATATTTTAACCATAAATTTTAACGGAATGTCCAAAGCTTACAGGGCCGCCGGCTTTAGATCCGGGTGGATGGCCTTTTCCGGCAACAAAAAATGCGCCGCCGGCTATTTTGACGGCCTTGAAATGCTTTCCAATATGAGACTTTGCGCCAATGTACCGGCCCAGTTTGGAATTCAGACCGCGCTTGGAGGCTACCAGAGCATTAACGACCTGGTACTGCCCGGCGGCCGCCTAAAGGAACAGCGCGATACTGCGATAACACTCGTCAACAATATTCCCGGCCTGTCGGTAGTAAACCCCAGGGGCGCCCTGTATTGCTTCCCCAAAATCGACATTAAACGGTTCAACATTACCGATGACGAAAAATTTATAATGGATTTGTTAAAAGATCAGCGCCTGTTACTGGTTCAGGGAACAGGTTTCAACTGGGATAAACCCGATCACTTCCGTATTGTCTTCCTGCCTGACAAAGATACCCTTACCGAAGCCATAAAGCGCTTGGGCCTGTTCTTTGGCCATTACAAACAGGCATAAAAAAGACGGTGCGCCTGGACGTTAGCGGACTAGGCCTGCTGCGCACCGTCAATATTTTATCAGGGGGGTTACCCTCCCTCAATTTTAAATATCGGTGTTTTATTTTTTAGACTTTAGAAAAAAGAAATGAGAAAAAAGAAATGAGAAGTGAGAAATTATAAATGAGAAAAGAGTGGGGAGTGGTAAGTGGGGAGTGAATGTCGTGGGCGCTGCATGTCGTGTCTGCTTAGTTATTTTACTACTTACTACTTACTACTTACTACTTTCTCCTTCCTACTTTTCTTAAATTGTAATTTGCTGCTTCTGCAAGAGCGCTGTAAAAATTGGCGGAGTATTCCAGGTGGCGGAGCAGGGGGCTGCCGGCCGAAGCGGATTTTTTTTCAAGTTCAACAGGATCGGGGAACAAAAAGCCGGCCACTTCTTTTACAGCACTGCCGGTTATTGCCAGGTTGGCTTTTTCCAGGTCATTGAAGAGTTTTTTTATTACTGCCGCATCCTCAGCATCTACCGTATCCCCAGCATCCATCGCATCCCGGTGTCTGTTTCTGATGGTTTTTATGCCGGCCAATGCCAGATTCCGCGCCTGTTTTGCCGTTTTTTCAATTTCCTGTAAACCTTTTATAAGGGAATTCCTGGCTTTTTCGTACCTGGATGCCCTGGCTTCAGTTTCTTTTACAGAGTAAAATTCATTTTGTAATGCTGAATCTGCTTTGTTTAATAAACTGTTTATCTCGCCGCGGCGTTCGGGCAGGGCCAGCAGGTCTTCCATACTGCCTGTTTCCAGGCCTTTTATGGCTAACCCGCCTGCAGATAGACTAATATTACGGACTTTTGGGTACATTGCAAAGCGGTTTTCAAACCAGGCCGCGTAAATAGAGAGCCTCTGGTCGGTCAGCACCGGATTTCCCTGAATATTTTTCCCGTAAAACTGGCTGCCGTCCCTTAGCGCCTTTACCGATATGGTTTCCGCGGGTAAAAAACGATTTGACTGGGAATGGGATTTTTCTTCGAAGAGTGCGCCGCGGAAATGGGTTTTTAAATCCGGGAAGGATAGATCCAGGCCCGCAATCCAGACTGTACCGGCGCCCAGTATCCTGGCAAAATCCCAGGCCGCAGTCGCCACTGAACCGCCTGATCCGACTTCGCCTTTTGGATCGACGGAGTCTTCGATATACCGGCCAATGGGAAAAAGTGAACCGCACAAATAAATTTTTTTGAACGGCTGCCGCAAACAGGGGGGATATACCGCTGATTCGGCAATCAAACAGGTGCCGGGCACCGCTGTCCGGTCGAGGTGACGGAAATTCCAGTATTGGGGATCCAGGGATACTGCGAAGTCCGGCTGGATTCCGGCTTTGAGTAAAAAGCGAAGGCTGGTATCAACGGCGATGACCAGGCAGCGTTTTGTTATTTGCGTGATATATTGTCCTGTCGTGTCCAGGCCGGGACCGGCGGCCGCAAGAAAAACAGGGATATTGATTCCCTCCAGCAGGCCTTCAAGACGGGAGATACCCGGCAAATCCCTGATCGAATCCAGGTTTCTGGAAAGGTTATGCACCCAGCGGCGGCCAAAACGTTTTAACGTGGCAGTGTTGATTTCTGTACGCGTAATCCACGCCTGGATTTTTTGCCCGGTTTCATTATAAAAAGCTTCGTCCAGGTCTGTAAGGGCCCGGTTCTTAATTACCAGCGGCCTTCCCCCGGTATTTCCCAAAAGTGAAAGCGCTCCGGTAATCTGGCTGCTGTCCCTGCCAATTATAAAAATAACTTTGTTTTGTGTTAAAAAAGGCCCAATATCCTTGTGCCGCAGCGCAAGTCTCAGCAGCTCCCTGCGCCTTTCTACTATAATAATTGGCCTGGAAATTCCTGCGGCGGTTTTTATATTTCCTGCGCCGGCGGTTTTGGCGTTTCGCGCGGCGGCAGCCGAAGCATCAGCTACAGCATCAGCAATATAGCCCAGGCCGAATCCCAGCAGTATTACCGGCCCCTGTTCCGGGGCTTCAAAACAAATTTCCGCCTGTCTTGCCGCTTCCCTTACAGGATCGCGGGGAGAATGAATATAATGTCCGCGGATTTTTAATACAGGCTGGCCGGTCCGGGTTTCTTCGATTATTATATCGGCTGGATTTATTTCATCATCATCATGCTTTTCCAGTTCCAAAAGCAGACCCGGGTAATTGTTTTCCAGAATGGAAAGGTCTGTCATTCCAGTTCCAGGGTTATTATTGTATCCGGTTCAATCGGGGTACCCGGCGGCGGGTTTTGATTTTTGACCCAGCCGTCGCCTGTGATGTTAAAATGAAGGTCATCGCGCAGAAGGAGGGGAAGAAGCTGACGTTTGGAAACGCCGGTAAAGTCGGGAACTGTCCCGTTTACTTCCGGGTAAGGTAAAGGCTGCAGCGAAATGGTTCCCGGATGGGTGATCTGCAGGTTAAGGCCCCGCGGAATTCCCAGATAATTTATTAATTCTTCCGCTGCTTCCCGGATCGGCGGCGCCGCGATTCTTCCTCCAAGAATTTCGCCTTTGGGTTTTACTATTACAAGGTAAAGTATTAATGAAGGGGATTGAGCCGGGAGCATGGCCATGCAGCTCGCTATAAAATCAGTTGATGAATACCCTTTTGTATTTGGATCATAAAGCTGGGCTGTACCTGTTTTTACCGCCATGGACATATCGGCTACATCGGCCCTCCATCCGGTGCCTATGCTGGAAGTGACGTCGGCCATGTAACTGCGCATTTGTCTGGCGGTCTCGGCCTTTAATACCTGTCTGGGCGGGCCGGCGTCATATTCCCTGGTCTTTTTACCGTCCGCCGAAACTATCTTTGAAACAATCCTGGCCGGGACCAGGATGCCGTCGTTGGCAACTGCCGAAGCGGCCTGGATCATTTGCAGGGCGGAGACCGCTATTTCCTGGCCAATGGCGATGGTCGGTTTTGACCTTTCTGACCAGTTATCAACCGGACGCAGAAAACCCATGGTCTCCCCGGGATTGCCGGCATTGGTTCTGGAACCAAAACCGTATTCCCGCAATTTATCATTAAAAACAGGTACAGTAATTCTGTCTGACGCGTAGGCCGCGCCGGCGTTGCAGGAATAAACGATTATATCCCTGGCGTTGACCCATCCGTGCGCGTCAAGACATCCTATTTTTATAAGTTCTCCAAGACTGGAAACTTTTTCGTACTGGCCGTTGCAATAAAAAGTAGTATCGCCGTTTATCGCGCCGGTATCCATCATTGCCGAAAGCGAAAATATCTTGAATACAGATCCCGGCTCATAGGACCAGATCGCCGGCCGGTTCATAAGCGCCGAGTCAGAAGGATTGTTTATGTTGTTGGGATCAAAACTCGGCAGCGAAACAGATCCCAGTATATCTCCGGTCCTGGGGTCCATGGCGAGGAACATAACAGCTTCGGCTTTGGTATCCCTGTAGACATTCGCAGAGATATTTTCGAGAATCATCTGAACATTTATATCCAGGGTTAGATAAACCTGGGATCCGTTCTGGTATTGTCTTATCCCCGGAGAAGTTGTTACCAGGCTTGGCGAAAGATCATCGTTAAAGGCGTTTTCTATTCCCGCGATTCCGTCCCGCCCCGAACTTTTTACTGTCCCGGCCGCTTCTTCGGTATTTTTTATGGTCGTTGTGGTAAAACCGATTATCTGGGCGGCCAGACTGCCTTCCGGGTAAATACGGTTGATCATGGGTTCAATGCCTACGCCTTTGAGCATACGGTTGGCCTGGGCGTCCTCAATCAGTTTAATGGTTGTATCGTCAACGGATTTTTTTAAATAGATAAAATTACTGGCCGAGCTGTCAATTTGCTTTTTTATATCGCCGGCCGGGATTTCCAGAATCGGGGCAAGGTCTTTTGCGACCTGTTCGGATCCGCCTGCTTTATCCATTGAAGGTTTCCAGAAAGTTACGTTGCTCATCCTGGTTTCCATGGCAAGGATTTTCCCGTTGCGGTCCAGGATCGGCCCCCTCCCGGATACTATTTCTGTACGCATTCCGATAGTACTGTCCTGGCTGCCCAGCATTAAATACGCGTACCGGATTATCAGTGCGGCGGCAGCCGCTCCCAGCAGCGAGGCAAAAAAAACAAAACGTTTTTTTAATGAAATTCCTTCATTCATTTTATACCGATTACCTTCCCGACAATGTTGTCTATTGGTACCGGGCCGTATGAACGGGAATCGTAGGAATGGGAACTGTTGTCTCCAAGCGCGTAAAAATAATTCGGAGGGTTAATTTCACCGCAGCGCTTGACCGCGATATCTCCGAAGGGAGTTGCAAAAATCACAATATCGCCTGTTTTGGGGGCTGACCAGCGAATCAGGTAAGCTGCCGATCCCGGCGGCCTGAGCCCGTAACTGAGTTTATTTACCAGAATAACTCTACCCGGCATTATGGTAGGTTCCATTGAATGTCCTTCGGCAATCATAAAATCAAATAAAAATAGTTTCATTATCAATGCGGCGGCAAGGGCTCCGATTACAGCTCTTCCTGCGGGTACGGCAGAAGTCCTTTTTCCCATATACGGAGTATAATGCTTCCCCCTGTTTATGTCGATAAACCAAATATATCATGGTTAATATTTTTAACAAAAAAACCAAAAGGCGCAGATACAGTTACAGTGTTCCCGCCTGGAAAAAAGACGCCGGCCTGGTGTTTTCCGCAGGGACAGCCGCGCCCATAAATGTCTTTAAACCGGAAAGTATAGTCTCCCGGGCCAAAAAAAATTCAAATTTACTGAACCGGATTAAATATAAACCCATAGGCGGCAGACGCCGCCGCCGGAACTTTCCTCCTGTAAAAAATACTAAACAAAAGACATTAAACTTTGCGTTTACCATGCCCCTGCTTCCTGTAATGTGTTTTTTGGTGCTTGCAACCATTTTTGTCATTGACAACAGGGACGCGATTTCCGCCATGGTCAGCCGCGACGCAATTCCCGCTCTGCCCGCCGATGAAGGGGGCCTGACTGAGATGGCTTCGTTTGCCGGCGCCGCATCCGGCGGCACAGCAGGCGTTTCGGCAAATACCGGCATTGCGGCCGGCACGGACACGGCGCTTTCAGCGGCCGCTGCAGCAGGGGAGGCGCCGGGCACAGTAAGTTCCCCGGGGAATACGGTCATAACCGTGGGCGCGGTCATTTCTGAACCCATAAAGGATCAGCCTGTTCCGCTTAAAATGACCGAATACTTTGCCTGGGAAAGCTATACGGTCAAAAAGGGCGATTCGGTTTCGTCGATAGCGGCTGCCCACGGGCTCTCGATGGACGCGGTTATCGCGTCGAACAATTTAACCAACGCCCATTTACTAAAGATAGGCCAGGTGCTCCGGCTTCCGAACATGAACGGAATTCCCTATGTTGTTAAAAAAGGCGACAACCTGTCCAAAATATCCCGCGCCTACAATATTCCCCTGGAAGTATTGGTTGATGTAAACAATATCCAAAAAGACCTGATTATACCCGGCCAAAATATTTTCCTGCCCGGCGCCAAAATGCCGGCGACCGATTTCAGCAGGGCCCTGGGTACTCTTTTTGTATCGCCGCTCAGCGGCACCAAACCGGCGCTGAGTTCAGGTTTCGGCTGGAGGGAAGATCCGTTCGGGGCAGGCCAGAAACTTCATGAAGCGATAGATATGGCAATCGCCTCCGGGACGCCGGTAAAGGCCGCGTCTGCCGGGAAAGTATCCATGGTCGGGGTAAGCGCTGTTTACGGAAATTACATTATTATTAACCACAGCGATAATATGCAGACGCTTTATGCCCATCTTTCGGTCATTTCAATTAAAATGGGAGATAACGTAAACCAGGGAACCAAAATCGGGGAAGTCGGCAGCACCGGAATGAGCACCGGACCGCATCTGCATTTTGCCGTTTATAAAAACGGCCATGCCGTTAACCCACTTGATTATATAACAATGTAACTGTTAAAATTGATTATTCCGGCTGCGGAGGTTTTATGCGCAAGCTTTTTATTATATTGATATTTTTTATAGCTGTTGTAACGTTTATCAGAGCCATGGATAATTTTGGAAATGTAAAAATAAATGATGTCCCGGAAGTATCCGGAGGCAATACGGAAATAAATATTGAATAACAGTGCAGAGCCGTTGAATTTGACATACGTTCCGGCCGGCGGCAATGCTGCCCGCGGAGAATCTTTTATGGAAACCCTGGACAATACCTGCGACCGGCTGCAGGAAAAACAGGCCCTGTATTTAATTAAAAAACTGGATAAACTGGACGCACTGCTTGGCGGGCTTGAATCGGAGCTTGACTTGTTGATCCAGAAAACTCCCCTTTAAAGAGGCGTAAGTGGCTCGCAGGAGTTTCTTCCCGATATTTTTTTCTTTTCTGTTTTTTTTCAATCTTAATACATCTGTCTGGAGCGGCATAATCTTTTCCGATCCCGACATCTCCGATGACAATAAGCTTCTTGTGCGTATGTCGGACGGCGCAGCCGGTATGCTTTTGTTCTCCGATATTGATACAGGATCGCTTGACGCACTTACGGCATATCCGCAGCAAATTGATCTTATCGATAACAACAGGACCATTTTGGCAAGGAATTCTTTTGGTTATGCAAAAATTCCGTTAACCGGCGGTCTGCCCGGGCCTTTTTTATCCGGTTCAGACAATAATCCTGAATTTTCTTCCAGAATGAATGAAACTACGGTTTCGCCTGACGGCCGCTGGATTTTAACCCTGATACCGGATTCACCTGCGGCAGGAACCCTAAAGCTGCTTGATTTAAATTCCGGGGACAGTGTTGCTATTGCCTCAGGAATTGAAAGGCCTGAAAGGGGTTCGCCGGCTTCGTGGAGTCCGGATTCTACCGCGTTTATTTATTCGCGTTCAAATAAACTCTACTATTGCATTGTAAACCAAAACCTGCTGGAATCCGGCCCCCCGGTTGACGAACAGTACAGGTCAATCGGAGACGGAACCCTTGATTCAATTTACTGGGATAGCCGTGATATTTTTTATTACCTTAAGGGATCAACCGTTTACAGGGTTGCGGCGGGCGAACTTTTTGTCAGGGCCCTTTATTCGGATTTTTTAAACATAGGAACAGTTGCCGCCAGAATACCGTTTGAATTCGATCCGGTCAGTGACGCGTTCTGGGTCTCCCCTGACGGCGGCTCTTTGCTCCTGTCAAAGGGCGGCCGCAATATTTTTTATTATTATATGGACAGCAATGATTACTACGCCTTTAAGTCCGGTCTGCCTTCCCTTGTATTGCCGCGATCCTGTTTTGATATAAAAGTTCTCTGGTCTCCGTCCGGCTGTATTACATTGCTCGTTTATACCTGGCAGGGGCAGGGTGAATCGATCGCCGCGTGGCGCCTGCAGGCCGGCGCGGATTCTTTTATGCCCATGACCGCTCCGCCCGGGGAGAACGCCTGTCTCTCTCCCAATGGTGATACCGTGCTTTTCTTGGGCAGGGACGGTACTTTCCTCTATGATTATACCAACTGGAAGTTGCTGGAAACGATCAGCAATCTTGCTTCCCATTCCTGTGTTTGGACCGGCGGCAACGAGTTTATTCTGGGCGATGACGAGCGCATAGAAAAAGTCATATTATTCCCCGGCGGCAGCGGCAGGATTATGGGCAGGGAAACAATATGCCTTTGCGGGGTTCAGAAATTCGGCTTTGGTATGAATTCCGGCAGCAGCCAGATTCTGGCCCTCTGCGGCGGCGTGTGGTATGCTACCGACGGCAAGACGCCCTGGGCCGAGACCGCAAATCCCAGGCTGCGGCCTGCCTCGTCTGCTTCCGCGCGTTACAGGGTTTATCTGGAAAACCAAAACTCCGGCCCTTACGAAAATATGCCCATGATCCGCAATACCGAATCGGTTACGACGTTCCCCGCCATACCCGCAGCAAAAACAACTGACAGGCCCGGCCAGCGGGAATTGTCGCAGGCAATGCAAGCGTCGCAGGCAATGCAAGCGTCGCAGGCAATGCAAGCGGCACAGGCAATGCGTGTGGCACTTTGTTTTGACCTTTATGATGATGCGGAAGGACTCCCCGCGGTATTGGAAGCCCTTGACCGCCTTAACATAAAAGCGACTTTCTTTTTGTGCGGCGAATTTATCCGCCGCTATCCGGGCGCTGCAAAAGACATTGCCGCCTGCGGACACGAAACCGCTTCCCTTTTCTATGCTCCGCTTGATTTATCGGATTCGCGTTTTCAAATGGACAGTGATTTTATAGTCAGCGGTCTTGCCAGGAACGAAGATGATTTTTTTAACGTAACCGGCAGAGAATTGGCACTGATGTGGCATCCTCCCTGGTATACTTCCATAACCGCCGCAACATCAGCAGCCGTTACGGTCGCAGGTTATGTTACCGTTAAACCTGATGTGGATCCCCAGGACTGGGTAACCGGTATCAACCGCAATTCGCCCGCGCAGATTATTAACCGCATTATGAACGAAGTAAAGTCCGGTTCAGTAATTCCTGTTCGAATCGGAGCGCTTCCCGGCGGCAGCACAGACGCCCTGTTTAAGCACATCAATTTGCTTTTGGATGTTTTTACCAAAGAAGGTTATTCAATCGTACCGGTTTCGGCACTTGTAAGCCGTTAATTATTTCTTGCTGAAGAACAATCTTATTGAATCAAACAGCCTCTTGAAAAATCCGCCCTGCTCAATTGTTTCCGCCGTAATCAGCGGTATGCGCCGCAATTCTCCGGCATTATCGTAATAAATAACCTCACCAGCTTTGCTGCCGGCCTCCAGGGGCGCAATCAATGGAGTATTCAGTTCAATTTTTTGGTAAATATCCAGGCCTCTGTCAATCGGCACGGTGCACTCCAGCGGTTCATTAATGGTCAGGCTTACATTATTGGTTTTACCTTTCCATACCCTGGGTGTACCCGGATCAGGGGCCGGCAGATATAAAGTTTTAAAATTATCAAAAGCCCAATTGATTAACGCCTTCCCGTCGTCATTGCGGATTTGATCGCCTCCCGCGACAGGAGCTCCCAGAATTACCGCGAGAAAACGGGTGTCGCCGCGCTTTGCCGTAAGGGCGATATTATAACCGGCCTCGTCGATGTAGCCTGTTTTTAAACCGTCAACACCGTCCAGAACTCCAAGTAGCCTGTTCCCGTTGCGCTGCACAATAGTGCCTGGCCTGTTCCTGAATACCTGGGCCACGTTTTCGGCTTTGGGATAGGCAAACTCCCTTACCGAATGTAAATCCTGCAGGGCTTCTGGAAAAGTCTGAATATAGATCCGGCAGAATTCGGCAAAATCACTTGCTGTTGTCATATTGAATTCTGAAATCCCGGACGGTTCGTCAAAATGCGTATTACTCATTCCCAGAGCAGCCGCGTTCAGGTTCATTATCTCTGTAAAATCTTTTACAGTAGGCGCAAAGCATAAAGCTACAGCGACCGCCGCGTCATTGCCGGACGGAACCGCAAGCCCCAGAAGGAGTTCTCCCAGTGTTGTGCGCTGGCCGTCGGCCAAAAACATAAGACTGGAACGCGGCGGCTGATTAATTGCCCAGCTTTCCCTTGGAGGAATAATTTCGTGATCCAGTGATATATGACCCGCCTTTACTTCGCTTAATGCAATATAAATGGTCATTAATTTGGTCAGGGAAGCCGGCGGAATTTGTTCATCCGGATTTTTGGTAAACAGAATTGTACCGGTTGCCGCATCCATAAGCACCGCGGCTCTGGAAATTATCGCCGGCGGGGTTTGAGAATTTATTTTTGCTGCCGGAATTACTGCCAGCAGAAACAAAAGGAAAAATGAAACAGTGAATTTTTTATACATGATTCCCGTTAATAAGCCGCCTGTCCGGGCGCCCTGGGGAAGGGGATTACATCGCGGATGTTCACCATGCCGGTCACGTACTGGATCAGGCGTTCAAAGCCCAGTCCAAAACCGGAATGCGGGACTGTACCGAACCTTCGCAAATCAAGGTACCATTCGTAATCGGCCTTGTTCAGCCCGATTTCTGTTATCCTTTTTTCCAGTTTCCCAAGATCTTCTTCCCTCTCCGACCCGCCTATAATTTCACCCAGTCTGGGAACCAGAACATCCATGGCCCGCACAGTTTTGCCGTCATTGTTCTGCTTCATGTAGAAGGCCTTGATTTCCTTTGGATAGTCGGTAACGATCACAGGACCTTTGACGACTTTTTCTGCCAGGAATTTTTCGTGTTCGGTCTGTATATCGCAGCCCCAATAAGGTTTAAATTCAAACGGGCCGCCTTTCTCCAGTTCGGTGATTGCCTGTGTATAGGTCATGTGGCCGAATTTTGAATTCGCTACAAGCTCCAGAGTCCCGATAATTCCCTTTTCGATATGGGCGTCAAAGAAGCCCAGGTCTGCCGCGCAGTCCTTGAGAACCGCATTAAAAAGGTACTTTAAAAAATCTTCGGCCAAAGCCATATTGTCTTCCAGCGACGCGAACGCCGCTTCCGGCTCAATCATCCAGAACTCTGCCAGATGCCTGACCGTATTGGAATTTTCCGCCCGGAACGTCGGCCCGAATGTGTAGACCCTGGTAAGGGCCTGGGCATATGCTTCAGCTTCAAGCTGGCCCGTTACTGTAAGGCCTGTCCATTTGCCAAAAAAATCTTTGCTGTAATCCGGAGCCTTGCCGGACTTTGCCAGGCCTTCCATATCCAGGGTTGTAACCTGGAACATGGCGCCCGCTCCTTCTGCGTCGCTGCCGGTAATAATCGGCGTGTGTATATACTGAAAACCGTTTGACTGGAAAAATTCATGGACAGCGATCGCGAGCCTGTTCCGCACACGCGCCACCGCGCCAAAGGTGTTGGTCCGCGGCCTGAGGTGAGCGATTTCCCGTAAAAATTCCAGCGAATGTTTTTTCTTCTGTAAAGGATAAGTCTCGGTCGGAGCGGCGCCCACAATTTCGATTCCGTCTGACCGGACTTCCACTTTTTGACCGGACGCCGGAGACTCCGCCAATGTTCCCCTGATTATGACCGCCGTGCCTGTACTTATTAGGCCCAGGGCGTTTTCGGTTTCGGCGGTCAGACTGTCTTCCCTGTTGAACGTACACTGGATACCGTTAAAGCACGAGCCGTCGTTAACTTCGACAAAAACCAGGTTCTTCATTTCCCGTTTTGTCCTGACCCAGCCGCGGACACTTACAGCGTTACCCGGAACAAACCCAAAAATTTCTTTAATCAGGGGAAACAATTTATGCCTTCCTTAAAAAGTTTACCTGCCGCCGAATTGTTTCGAAGTGCAGGCCATTCCGCCAAGAACCATCAAGTGCGCGCCCAGTCCCCGCAGATAATCCACAAAATTGGGTACCTTCTTGGTAATGGGATAATAAATATCAATAAGGAAAATAAAGACTATCCAGACGATCATCAGAATGATGAGAAGCAGCTCTGTAATTTCAATTTCTATTCCAAAGAGATCGATTAAAAGCAGAATACCTGCCGCAACCGCGCAGATCCCAAGTACGACAATCACAACTTCGGCGACATTGCCCCTAAAAATCGCGCTTACCGCCTGCCTAATCTCGCCTTCCCGGAACCAGTTTTTTCCGGATAAACCCAGGATCCCTGTAGCCAGTAAATACAATGCCACCGAAATCTGCAAAATAATCATGCTGATACTTTTATTCATTTAACTCTCCTTTTGCCGAAGAACCGCCGCGGTTCGCCAGCGGTGTTATTATATTATAAAAACTGAACATTGTATACCTTGAACATTCCGGGTTAAAATACTCCCATGAAACTCCTCATGCATACCTGCTGCGCTCCCTGCCTTACTTCCTGTATGATTGGCCTAAAGACAGAAAACATCAAACCGGATTTGTTCTGGTACAATCCCAATATTCATCCGTTTACAGAGTACCGCTCGCGCAGGGATTTCCTTGCAGCGTACGCCCGCGAAAACCAACTGGAACTTATAACTGAAGATGAATACGGCCTGCGTAAATTTATCGAAGGGGCAGCTTCCGTTGGTATTGCCGGAACCGGCCGCTGTTTATACTGTTATAATTTAAGGCTGGAAAAAACCGCCTCCCTTGCCGCGGAAAAAGGTTATGACAGTTTCTCCACTTCACTTTTGACCAGCCCCTACCAGCAGCATGATCTTATCAAACAGGCCGGTCAGGAATCGGCCGCTAAATTCGGCGTGGAATTTTTTTACCGGGATTTTCGTCCGTTTTTTAGGGAAGGCCAAAAAATTGCCAGGGATAAAGGTACATATATGCAGAAGTACTGCGGCTGCATATTCAGCGAAGAAGAAAGGTACCTCAAAAAATAATGTACTGCGACGCCCATTGCCATCCCTGGGACTGCATCGGACTTATTAAGTCAGGCGGAATTGTCAAATCCGGTGGAGCTGTAAAAACCGGTGAAATAAAAAATTCCGCGGCCGATGATATGGAAGCTGCCATTGGCGGAACTGCCTTTGCCGCCAGCTCCTGGAACCTTGAGCAGTTTGAGTATCATGAAGGCCTTGCCGCGAGACTTGAAAGTAATGCTCCGGCGGTCTTGTGTTTTGCCCTGCATCCGCAATTTCCGGCATACGCGCTTTCTCCGGATTTTATGCGGGAAACCGGGAATCATTGCAGTCATATTATTGAAGATACGATGCTGCTTCTGCAGACACTTGCCAAAGCCGGACGCCTTGGCGCTGTAGGAGAAACCGGCTTTGACCTTTTTGATGACAAGTACCGGCAGACCGAAAAACTTCAGGAGGAAATATTTATTAATCATCTGGAAACCGCCATAAAATATAATCTGCCAATGGTCGTCCATGTGCGCAAAGCCATGCACAAGGTTTTTGCTTATGTTAATGAACTTAAAAAATTGCCTGCAGTAATTTTCCATTCGTGGCACGGAACAACAGGCGAGGGTGATTCCCTGCTGTGCCGGGGTGTTAACGCTTTTTTTTCGTTTGGGGCCGCAATTGTAAATAACCATAAACTGGCCCAAATTTCCTGCGCGCATTTTCCCATTGAGCGTATTCTGTTTGAAACAGACGCGCCCTACATACCTCCCCAGGGTAAGACCTTTTCATCCTGGGCCGATCTTCCGCTTACTTACAGTACTGCTGCCCATTTAAGATCCGCTCCGGTTCCGGAAGATGTGATTCAGAATAATTTTTTTAGGGCTTTTGATTTATAAACGAACCGGCCGGGTTATAGAACAGGTTCAATGTTTTATTTTATAATCTGAAACAATTAACGGAGATAAAAATGGATAACTGGCATGTAATGGACAGGGAAGATGTCCTGGAAAAAATAAATACTGACGGAAACAAGGGACTCACGATTAACGAAGCCGGAAAACGGCTTATTGAGTACGGGCCCAACAAGTTTACGGAGAAAAAAAAGGAAAGCCTTTTTTTACAGATATTACACCAGCTTAAGGATGTCGCCGTAATTATTCTGATAATCGCGGCCGCACTTTCATTCGCGCTTGCTTTGCGCGACGGCCATGGATTTATTGAGCCTGCGGTAATTATCGCTATTGTCATTATGAATGTTATTTTGGCCATTACCCAGGAACGGGGCGCGGAGAGGGCTCTGGAAGCCCTGTCTGTTTTAAACAGCCCCAACTGTTTTGTAATCCGCAATAATGTAAAACAGGAAATTGACACTGTCGATGTAGTCCCCGGCGACATTATCGTATTGAAAAGCGGGGACCTGGTTCCCGCGGATTCGCGTATTCTGGAATGTGAGAGCTTTGCGGTTGACGAGTCCTCTTTGACCGGCGAAAGCGAGCCTTCAGAAAAACATATTGAAACTCTGGTAAAGGAAAACGCTCCCCTGGGCGATCGCAAGAACATGGTTTTTTCCGGCTGCCTGGCTGTAAACGGGCACGCGAAAGTTGCTGCTGTCGCGACCGGAATGGAAACTCAGATGGGCAAAATTGCCGGTTATCTCAACAACACCAAAAAGAACCGGACTCCGCTCCAGCTAAGGCTGGACAAGCTGGGTAAAGTGATCAGCACCATTGCGGTAATTGCGGCGTTTACCCTTTTCGCCATCGGGCTGATTCAGCAGCAGGAAATCTGGCACCTGGTACTTCTGGCCGTAACACTGGCGGTTGCCGCGGTCCCGGAGACCATGGCCCTCATTGTCACGCTGATGCTCACCCACGGCGTCAAAAAAATGGTCGGCAAAAATGTTCTTATACGCAAACTGCAGGCCGTGGAAACATTGGGAAGCACTTCGGTTATCTGCTCAGACAAAACCGGAACCCTTACCCAAAACAAGATGACCATTAAAAGGCTTTGGCTGTACAGCGCGGGAAAGCCTGATGCCGAACGCGCAGACACCGCTGCGGACAGCAGCCCGGCCGGCGCCCCTGTAACCGAGACTGAGGCAAACTCGGATGAATACCTGTGGTTTATAAAAAAATTCCTGCTTGCTTCCAATGTTACTGTTGAGAGCAGTGAAGGTGAAGAAAAAATTATAGGCGATCCCACAGAGTCCGCTATCATGCGCCTGTTCCTTTCAAAAGGGCTGGACAGAAATGAGCTCCACAGCCAGTACAAAAAAGTCGCGGAAATACCGTTCTCGTCAGCGAGAAAAATGATGACCACGGTTTTGAAAAAACCTGACGGCCGTTATCTTGTGCTGACCAAAGGCGCTTTTGACAGGATACCTTTTGTTAGAAAAGACCAGAATTTTATCAAGGCTCTCGACGATATTCATAATTCGTTTGCCCGCGACGCGCTCCGCGTTATAACCCTGGCTTCCAGAGAAATTGATACATTGCCGCCAAAAGACGAAATTGGAAAACTGGAATCCGGCCTTGTTTTCGAAGGGTTCATCGGCCTCATTGATCCGCCCAGGCCCGAGGCAGCGGCCGCGATTATACGGGCCAAAAAGGCCGGTATCCGTACGATCATGATCACCGGAGATCACGCGGAAACCGCTGCGGCGATTGCCAGGGAGCTGCGCATAATAACGGCGCACGAAGGAATAATTACCGGCGAAGAACTTGCCAAGCTTACTGACGAAGAATTTTTTGAGAGCATAGAATTTTATTCAGTATACGCCAGGGTTACACCTTCGGACAAAATCCGCATTGTGCAAGCCTGGCAGAACAGGGGCGCTGTTGTATCGATGACCGGCGACGGCGTAAATGACGCCCCGGCCCTCAAGGCCGCTGATGTCGGAGTCGCGATGGGCATTAACGGCACCGAAGTCGCCAAGAGTGCATCGGACATGGTTCTTACCGACGATAATTATTCGACCATAGTCGAAGCGATCAGCGAAGGTAGAAACGTTTTTGCCAACATCAAAAAACTCATTTACTTTTTAATAGTCTGCAATATCTCTGAAGTTATCATCATGATCTTCGGGCAGGTATCAGGCATGGGTGTTCCTGTAACTCCCATGATGCTGCTGCTCATAAACGTAATAGGCGACGGCATTCCGGGTCTTGCGCTTGCAAAGGAAGTGTCCGACACGCGGATAATGGTCAGAAAGCCCATTGACCGCAACGAAAGTTTTTTTGCCGGCGGGTTGATGGAAGTAATTATCCAGCAGACTGTTATGTGCAGTATAGTGGTTCTTGCCGCTTTTTATATCGGAAAATCTGTTGTGATTCCGGGCGGCGATTCACCTTCGTTCCTTATGGGCCAGTCAATGGCTTTCCTGGTACTGGGCTGGACATCGCTGGTGCATATCTTTACAGTCCGCAGCAGGTCTTCAATTTTTAAACGCACAATCAGGGATAACCCGCAGCTTCTAATAAGTACGTTAATTATGATTGCGGTTCTTGCCGGTATGGTAGGTCTGCCGCCTGTCGCCGCAGTACTGGGCTTGGCCCTTATGGACGGCTACCACTGGTTAATCGCGATGGGCCTTTCTCTGCTGCCGCTCATAGTCGCCGAATACGGAAAATTCTGGGATAACTACAAGTACCATGTGTCAGAAAAGAACCGTGTTGCCCAGCAAAAAATTGACTGATTAACTGTTAAGCCGTATGCAAAAAGGCAAGTTCCGCCTAATTATTCTGATTTCTCTTTTTGTCGTTGTTACAGTTATAGTCACAATAATTTTTTGGCCCATGATTGTAAAACTGGGTAACCCGGAATACCGCGAGGCCTTTGGAATCTGGGTTAAAGGTCTGGGCGCGGCCGGCGTATTTATCCTGCTTGGAATTCAGATACTCCAGATTGTAGTCGCGGTAATACCCGGCGGGCCTGTACAATTAATCGCAGGCGCCGCCTATGGTCCTTTTGGCGGCCTGGCCATAATCGCCGGAGGCTGCGCCTTAACATCAACCCTTATATTTTTTACTGTAAGAAAATTAGGTCTGCCCCTGCTGCGCAGGTTCTTTGGTGAAAAAGATCTCAATACATGGATGTTTTTAAAAGACTCGCGCAAAACAGCCAGGGTGGTTTTTATATTATTCCTGATACCCGGAACTCCAAAAGACCTCCTGACATGGCTGTGCCCGCTGACCAAACTGACCCTTCCGATGTTTGTTGTGCTTTCAACCCTGGCCAGGATTCCGGCCATGTTCTCTTCCACAGTCATGGGCAGTTCAATTATCGGGGGAAACTGGAAATTAACGCTGGCGGTTTTTTCGGTAACGGCGGTTATTGGTTTTTTGGGTATGTGGTTTAAGGATAAAATTACTGATAAAATTTCGCATAAAGAAACATAACCTTGAAACATAATCTTGAAACATAATCTTGTAAAAACAGAAATGAATGCCCAGTCAAAATTATCAAGGGGCCCGGCAGGGGTGAAATCCATATAGCCCTCTCACGGATCTTAAATTTTTTGGGATCGCGCTTTTTTTTCCTAATTGTTGGTTTTATTTGGCTAAGACGGTTTAACGTTCATTTTTAAAGACCATAGGTCGGGCCATACGGATCTTCACCCCCGCCACCCCTCAAGTATTTTATTTGGGCATTCATTTCTGCCTCTGCTAATTTAATTATTTTTGGATTGATTTATTTCAAATTTAAAAAAAATTTAAAACAAAACATAAACCGAAAAATGCAGAATTAAATGCTCCCAGGTAAAATTATCGCGGGGTGGTGGGAGAAAAAATCTGTATGACCCGCCCTATGGTCTCCGTAAATAAATGTTATTACGCCTAAGTGAGTAACAGTAACTATGTGCAACAAACGGCGTTGATCCCAATGAAACTGAGATCCGTGAGAGGGGCATGCAGATTTTTTTCCCGACGGGCCCCTTAATAATATTCAATTGGGAGCATTTAATTCTGGGCAGCTATCTTTGACTGTTTATATATCAATTCCTTCAGCGGTGAATTAATAAGATAATCATTGAGTACCTGCACTTCGTTTTCGGGGAACGAAAGGAACTCCATGGAAATGATCCTGCCGCTGCGGACCAGCCTGCATTTGGGATTCAGTATGGAATCTCCCACGCGCAGGGAACAATCATTAAAAACTTCGTTAATCATTGTTTTTACCAGGACTTTGGAATGGTCCGGAAGCAGGGAAACACCGCCGGTTGATATGGTCTTTAGTTCGCCTGTAACCAGGACCAGATCTGCGGGCAGGGCAAATACCATTTTTACACGCTGCCAGGGCTGTACTATATAACGCCGGGATCTGCGTTTTTCGTCGGTTGGCAGGTAACGGCACAAGATTTCCTGGATGCGGCCGATTTCCTGCGGGTTTTCGAGGTTCTCTGTGACTATGGCGCTTACTCCAAGAAACGATGCCTGGGAACTTTCTTCCACGGTAAAATTTTCACCCTTAAGGATAACAATCGGACAGGCGCTTTTGGGGCGTTCAGCGCGGACAAACTGGACCATGGTTTTCCAGTGCCTGGGAAAATCCCTTGCGCTGATGATGATTCCCGACGGGTCGGCTTCGTCGACATTGTCCATTGCTTTTAAGACATTGGAGTATCTTATAATCTCAAACCCGAGAGGTTTTACATAGCGGGTAATTATTTCCAGTGTTTCATCTGAACTTAAAACAAGAAGGAGTTTCATATACTGCCTTTTTTCTCAATCGTTTTTATTCTGTTCCCAGATTGATTACCGTATAATCAACAATGTTCCATATTCCGTCTTCGCGCTTAAGGTAATAAGTGTAGCGTTTCTTTTCCGTATAATTGCCTGCCTTAAAATATTCCAGGACAGATACTGTTCCTTCATCAGCATTATACACTGTTCTTTCAATTGTGAAATCCAGGGGGATGGTGGAAATGTCTCCGTCGATTACCGCGCTTTGCAGTTCAGTCCTGTACCTGTCAATCATCATCTGCCGGCCTTCTTCGGATTCGGCTGCCCACTGCCTCTTGCGGTAAGAGTCGCGGTTGAGCATGGATTCCAAATCCATGTACAGGAAGAATTTTTCCCACTGTTCTTTTTGTCTTGCCGTAAGCAGGTAACTGACAACTTCGTCCGGCGGGATTTTTTCCCTGACCAGAACCGCGTTGGTCTGGACATCCAGGGCGGCAACAACCCCATCCGGCCCCGGGATTGGCGGAAACCTTATGTTAAGGCTAAGGCGGTTGGACAAAAGCGCCGACTGCTGCATAACAGCCAGGGATGAATAATATTCGGGTTTGTAGAGTTCGGGGTAAATCCTGGCCTGCACTATATAGGCACCGCTGTTGGCGATAAAGTTGTAATCCCGCAGATTTTCATAAAATGAAAAAGACTCACCGGCTTCCACAAGGACTTCCCTGAAGTATACAGACTGGCTCTGGCTGCGTTTCCTCATAAGTAAATCTGAAATTTCCACCGGTCTGTTGGTTGTGGTCCGGACATCAAAATCCAGGGAAAAAGCCCTTTCGTCGGCCAGTTTGAACCGGTAAGGGTCCGGCCCCCTGTTGGTCAGGGTAATTTCGATCCAGATGGGATCTGAGTCCAGGTAATAAATTTTCATGTCGCGGTACCTTATGGAAACATTGATATCCGCGGCAGTCAGTACCGATGTAACCGCAAAAAACATTAAAAAAACAGGTATAAGGGCTGTTTTATACTTCACCATATTTCTCCATTTCTATATTATAGAATCGGTACATAAGCATGAATACCTTATCCCTTCCTCACCTTATAAAACGGACCGCCCCCGGTACAGCCGGTATAGTACAGGCCTGTAAAAACGGTAATTTCCCCCTGGAAATCGACGCCAGCGAAGGCGCTTTTACGGCTTTGCTTCTGGCCGGGCTGTATAAAAACTGCGGCGGCAATTTTCTTGTTGTAACAGCAACCGACAACGAAGCCGCCCTTGCCGCAGGCGATCTTGAAACCGCAGGCCTAAAACCCCGTATTTTTCCCTGGTGGGGAACCGTACCTTACCGCGACGCGCCTCCGTTTTCCGCGGTTTTTGGCGAAAGGACTAATATCCTGTCTGCGCTTGCGGCCGGGAACCCGGAAATAATTATCGCCAGCCAGCGCGCCTTCCTCAATTACCTGCCGCCAAAGGACTACATCAGCGGACTTTTGGTCAGGCTTAAGGTCGGCGGAACCATTGATACGCATAATCTTGCCGAAACTTTGATAGCTTATGGTTATACCAGGGTTCCCCGCGTCCAGGTTCAGGGTGAATTTGCCCTCCGCGGCGAAGTTCTGGATATACTGATGGGCGGCGACGAAGATGCCTGCCGTATCCTTTTTGATTTTGACAAAATCGAATCAATCAGGCCGTTTGACCCGGTTGACCAGAGCACCGGAAACCGCAAACCCCTGCAGGAACTCGTTTTAAGGCCGCTGCGGGAAGTCGTCTGGACAGACACCCGGATTGACGCGCTGTCGGCAAATCTTGATACGTTTGAAGAGTTTTCCGCCGGTTCGCTGACCAGAGATTTAGCCGGTTCGCCGGCCGCGGAACTGCCGGCTGCGGAGCTGCCAATTATCGAAGAACTCATTGCCCGCAAAACCGCTGCGGGAGAGGAAATGTTTTTTCCCCTTGCCTTTGAAAAACCCTGTCTGCTCTCTGATTATTTTGGACCCCAGGATACTGTTTTTTTTATCGACCGTGAGCGGCTCGATAACGGAGCCGAAGCACTTGACCGGGAATATAAAAGCCTTTATTCCAGGGCCCGCCGCGATAAATCCATTGTACCTGCCCCCAGCCGCCTGCTTGCGGATTTTTTTGAAGTTGTAAAAAGTATTGAACGCAAAGTATCGTTTATGACCCTAAAGGGAAGCGGTGAGGAAGGAGCGGTACGGCTATCGGCGGGGTGTGAGCCGCCGCGCAGTTTCTTCGGCAACATTGATTATTTAAGGGATGAATTTGGCGCCCTTTCCAAACAGGGCTGGGAACTTGCTGTAGCCGCGGAGTCGGAAGTCCAGGCAGCCCGTCTTGCCGAGCTGCTAAGGGAAGAAAACGCCCTGGTGGGAGCGCTGCCGTTTTCTTCGGGTTTTACCCATCCTGATATCAAGCTTATGCTTATCCAGGAAAATGAAATTTTCGGCCGCCGCCGCCGTCCGCCCAAATCTTTAAAAACGGTAAGATCGGCGGCCATTGATACCTTTATCGAACTCAACCCCGGCGATTATGTTGTCCACATCAATTACGGCATAGGGCATTTCAAGGGCATAGAACGCATACGGGCGCTGGGCCACGAACGCGATTATATCAAGCTTGAGTACCAGGATGAGGAAACTGTTTTTGTTCCCATCGAGCAGGTCAACCTTGTTCAGCGTTATATCGGCAGCGAGGGGAATCCGCCGCGGCTGGACAAGCTTGGTTCCAAAAGCTGGGAGAACCGCAAGGACAGGGTTAAAAAATCCGTTGAGGACATCGCGGAGAAACTACTGGTTCTTTATTCCAAACGCAGGCAGTCGCAGGGTTTCGCTTTTCCAAAGGACAGCGAATGGCAGACCATGTTTGAAGCGGCTTTTCCCTTCGAGGAAACCGAAGACCAGCTCCGCTGTGTCGAGGAGATCAAGGCCGACATGGAAAGCCCCCATCCCATGGACAGACTGGTCTGCGGCGATGTAGGTTTCGGCAAGACAGAAGTCGCGGTGCGCGCCTGTTTCAAGGCAGTAATGGGCGGCAGGCAGGCCGCGTTTCTGGCGCCCACAACAATTCTGGCGGAGCAGCACTACGAAAATTTCAGGGAGAGGTTCAGCCAGTTTCCGGTCAAACTGGCCATGCTTTCCCGTTTTGTGGAAGACAAGCAGGTTAAAAAAATTCTTGTTGATCTTAAAAACGGCGATATTGATTTGCTTATCGGAACCCACCGTATTATTCAGAAGGATGTGGTTTTTAAAAACCTGGGATTTATCGTTATTGACGAGGAGCAGCGTTTCGGCGTCAAGGACAAGGAGCGTCTCAAGGAGCTTAAAAACAACGTCGATTGCCTGACGCTTACCGCCACCCCGATCCCGCGAACCCTCCACATGAGCCTTCTTAAAATACGGGATATGAGCCTTCTCGCAACCCCGCCGGAGAACCGGCATCCGATTGAAACTGTAATAGACGGCTGGAACGAAGACCGGGTTGCAGCGGCAATACGGCGCGAAGTTGAACGGGGGGGCCAGGTTTTTTATCTGCACAACCGAATTCAGGATTTACAGGAAACCCGCATAAGGCTTGAGAAGATGGTGCCGGAAATGCTTATCGAAACCGCGCACGGCCAAATGGACACGAGGGAACTGGAAGATGTAATGCACCGTTTTGTGCACGGCGGTTTCCATGTTCTTGTTTCGACGACCATTATCGAAAACGGCATAGACATTCCCAATGTCAACACAATAATAATTGACCGGGCCGACATGTACGGCGTGTCGCAGCTCTACCAGCTCCGGGGCAGGGTAGGGCGATCCGACCGGGTCGCTTTCGCGTACCTGTTCTATCCGGAGAACAAGGCCCTTAGCGAAGTTGCCATGAAGCGGCTCCAGGTAATTTCGGACTTTACCGAACTGGGATCCGGTTTTAAAATTGCGATGAAGGACATGGAAATCCGGGGCGCCGGCAACCTGCTCGGCCGCGAACAGTCCGGCGATATTTATTCAGTAGGTTTTGATCTCTATCTGCGCCTGCTTGACGAAGCTGTCCACCGCCTGGAAGACGAACACTACGAGGCCGAGACCGAAACTTTAATGGAACTCGAATACTCCGGATTTATCCCCGACGCCTACATCGACTCTGCCCAGGAAAAAATGGAATTTTACAAAAAAGTCGCCTCCATAAGGCTGCGCGAAGAACTGGAGCGCGTGTATGCCGAACTGCTCGACCGTTTTGGACCGCTGCCTGATGAGGCCGCCTCACTTCTCAGCCTTGCCGAGCTCCGCATCATCTGCCGCGAACTTTCGATCTCGGCGCTCAAGGAAAAGAACGGCATGGTACAGGCTGAATTTTCCAAAGTCTCAAAAATTAAAGTCGAGCGCCTGCTCCGTTTAATGAAGGAATCCGGAGGTAAAATTAAACTCGATCCAAAGCGGCCCAACGTTGTAATTTTTACCGCCGGCAATATTGGTTTAAAAGAAAAGAGCGAGTTTATCCGCGAAAAGCTCGCGGCTCTCGCGGGGTAATATGCAAATGAGAAAAGAAAAAAGAAAAATGAGAAAAGGGAAGAGGGAAAAGAAAAAAGATAATGCAAATTAAAGCTGTTGCTTTTGACTACGGTAAAGTGATTTGTATGCCGCCCGACGGTTCTGTCTGGAAAAAAATCGCTTCGCTTGCAGGGATCGGGTGGGACGTTATCGATCCTGTTTACCGCAGATACCGCCTTGATTACGATCGCGGCAAATTTGATGCGGCTGGTTTTTACAAAAAAATTATGGATGAACTGCGCATTAATGTTGATGATGACCAAACACTAAAAGCGATGGGAGAACTCGATCTGGGAAGCTGGAAAAATATTAATCCGCAGACAGTACGATTAATGGAGGAGTTAAAAAATTCCTGCCTTCTTGTGGCGATCCTTTCAAATATGCCGTACGATTTTTTATCTCAAGCCAGAAAACAAATACCGGTTTTTTCCCTTCCCCAAATTAGCGTTTTTTCCTGCGAAGCCGGAGCAGTTAAACCAGAAAAAGAAATTTACCAATTTCTGCTTGGGCGTTTAAAGTGCCGGGCAGGGGAGGTTGTTTTTTTTGACGATCTGCCGGAGAATATAGAAGGCGCCGCCGCGGTTGGAATAAACGCCAGACTCTGGGTTGATATCAAAAAAGCGCGCGGGGACTTAAGGGAATTGGGTATTAATTTAAACTGACCTCCGGCAGTCAGCAAAACAGGAGCAGCAGTGTTAACAATAAGAACCATCTTCGTTTTTATAATCGTATGTGTTTCAGTAGTTATATTATTCCCGGTGGGAGCAATTGCTCTTTTTTTAAGTCTTTTTGGATTAAAGAAACCAATGTCCCATTTTACCTACAGGCTGGCCCAGGGCTGGGCAAGATCGCTGCTCTTTTTGTCCGGCGCAAAAGTAACCGTTGCCGGCCGCGGGAATATTCCAAAAACCGGCGGCGTCTGCCTGGTCAGCAATCACGGCAGCATTTTTGACATCGTACTCAATCTCGCGTATGTAGGCCGGCCCTTTGGTTTTATCGCAAAAAAAGAACTATTGCTGATCCCGTTTTTGGATGCCTGGATTGCCATCCTCGGCGGCCTTTTTATCGACCGCAAAGATCTGCGTAAAGGCCTCAAGACAATCAACCTTGGTGCCGAACGCCTTAAAAAGGGCGGCGGAATCTTAATCTTCCCGGAAGGCCACCGTTCCAAAACCGGCAAGCTCCTTCCCTTTAGGCCCGGCTCCTTCAGGCTTGCCACCCAGTCCGGAGTCCCGATTATCCCTGTAGCAATAAAGAACAGCCAGGAGTTCTTTGAAAAGAATCTCCGTTTTAATCCGGTTCCCCTGCACATTGAATACTGCGCTCCCTTTGCCGTCCAGGACCTGCCGCCGGAGAGCCGCAAACAATATTTGTCAGATGAGATACAGAGGATTATTCAGACTGCGCTGGATAAAGACTTAGCAAGCATTGAGTGATGAAGAACTAATTTTATGCAGAAGCAGTGAGTTCGTTACTGATAAGTTCATGGATGACTTCTTCCGGTGTCTGTCTGGTAGCAAGTGCTTTGGAAGTGATGTATTCAGCAGAAAAATCATCCAGCATTATCATTTTGAAACCTTTTCGGGCAGTAATTCCTTTAATATTTGGATTTATTTTAGGAGTAGTTCTGGTTAACAGTTCATCAAGAGCATCTGCTTCTTCTTCTGTCATTTCAACCATATATTATATCTCCTAGTCTTGATTTCGCAACATACGGAAAACCTTTCGGCACTTCATAGCATGAAATACATGAGCGGTATATTCATCAATGAGATTATACATGACTTCAAGCATATTACCTCTTGTATCAAATCCAGTTAACAGGAACTTGTTGTCATAACCTTCAATGAGACCATCAAACAATGGGTGCGAAAAAGCGCTTTGAATATCTTCTTTCGCAACACCGTGTTTGAATGCAGACCCATTAAAATTATAATTGGTAAGCACATTTTTTATTATACTGCACAACAAAATTTTTAACAAGCTAACACGATATTGAGATGCGGTTTTGCTTTGATTTTATGGATTATTTTTTAAATAATTTTTGTTGTATTGCAAAATTACGTCAATTAACGTAATTTTTTTGATCAAAATTTACGTTATTTAACGTAAATTCAAGGAATATGATACCTGGTCTATGGTAAAACACAAATAAGCACCATGATTTATTTCATCTAGCAACTTGTCATTGAACCGGCGTGCTGCGCCTTGCTTTCCTGATATTGCCATTCAAGGTTACTCCAGAAATGCGCGGGGCGGCCAATGGCGCGCTCAAATTTAATTGCGGTCTCCGCTGTAATTGCGGATTTTGTTTTAACTATTTCGTTTATTGTTTTTTTTGAGAGACCTGTACGGTCCGCGAGTGAGACTTGTGTGATTCCTGCATACTCAAGGTACTCTTTCAGAACCTCACCGGGTGTAACCAAATAATCAGGAGTATATTCATTTACTGTTTGAGATTTTTTCATGAGTATCCTCAAGCCGGTATAGATAATCCAAATCTATTGATAGCTGCCCTTAGATGAAATTTTCATAGCTTCTCAATAACATTTCTTGAAAGACCGGTATCTTCCGCGATCTCGTCTGTCGGCCGACCGCGGGCCTTCATTCTCCGGGCAATTTCCATACTGCTTTTTTCCATTCCTTCTTTGAGTGCTGTTTCCGCTTCTTTACGGGCATTCTCCGCTTCTTTCTTTATTTCCTCCATGTACTTATTGGCACTGATATTATCCCAATATGCCATCTGCTGCATTTGGTAATGATGTAACGCTTCCTCGTCTCTCAATATATAGTCCTGCTTTTCCTGTGCCTTCTGTATCGCGGTATCCATTTCCAATGCCTCCTCTGCCAGCTCCGGCGGACTTGTTGGGTCCAGCCAGGTCAGCCACCGGTGTAAGGGATTGTTGACTATGTCTTTTTTGCTCTGCCTTCTCCATTTTACCATATCAATGAAATGTATTTCCAGCGCATCTGTTAAAAGTGTTTGGTCCCTGTCTTCTTTGAGATGATAACAAGTGTGGAAATCCCCTGAAGGCATAAACTCAAAACCGACGATATTGATGCTGATTACTTTAGGCAGTTCACTATAAGTTTGCCCTTTGCCAAGGCTTCTGGTAAATTCCTGACTCCAGTAAAAAAGGCTGCGTTTATCCATGTTATGTTGGTTTCGAATTTGGACTTCTGCGATAAATCTGGTTCCGTCCTGTAAGACTGCCCTCAAATCTAGGACACAGGATTTACCTCCAGCGATTTCCGCTGCCAGTTTTTTATTTTCGATGATATCGATAGAAGCGAAGCGGTTTGCTCCGGTTCGTCCGAGGACGGCGTTAAGGAAGCTCAGGAGCTGTTCTTCGTCGCCTTTTTCACCCATTGTTTTGAGGAAGAGGAAATCGTTGAGTGGGTTAGCTCTTCCGCCTGTTTTTGTTGGTTTTTGCTTCATACCCGATATATGGCATTGAGATGCGGTTTTGCCTTGATTTTATAGAATATTTTTAAAATAATTTTCGTTGTATTGCCTGATACGTATGGATGACAGTCACTCTTTTTATTGTAGCGCCTATTAGGTTGTGTTTTGTTATCATTCACGTAGTGTTATTTAATACTGGTGACAGACACCTGTTCTCCTCAGTTGCTGTCGCTGTTTCGATTTTCCCATAACATTTATCAATGTTTATTACCTCATAGTTTAATTTTTGGTTCAAAGAAATGAAAAAATTATTAAAATATTCGAATAATAGTAAAAAATTTAATGAAAAACTATCCAAATAATAGGTAAAATTACTTATTAGATAGTAAGTAATTACCTGTTAAATAAGTATTCTTATCTCAGAGGTATACATGCCAAAGCAAATGACAAGTATCAGGAAAATACTTGCTCAAAATTTAAAAGAATACCGCCGCCGGAATGGGTTAACACAGGAAAAGCTTGCCGAAAAAGCAGGAATTTCTACAAATTATTTATCTATGATAGAAATATCTCGGAAATTTCCTACACCTGAAATGATGGATCGCCTTGCTCAGGCGTTAAATATTCATACATTCCAATTGTTTAATCCATCAGCAACACCAGATGGAGCTTTATTGCACCTGGAACAGGTAATTATTACCAATTTAGAGTCAATTGTTGAGAAAATAATTAAACAAGACTTTTTTATAGAATTAAATCAAACCATAACCAAAATTATAAAACAAGAACTAGTTAAAGAAAATAGAATCAACAAGAAAAAATAGTCTTGATTAATAACATATAGTTTAATGGTTGTAAACAAAACAAAAATACTATCTATAAGATAGCTAAAACTATCTTCTTGACAGTAATAGGAAAAATCCTTAAAATATTCATGAACAATTAAAATTATTAATAAAGGATAAAAATACCTGTTATGATCAGCAAAAAATACGATAACATTGATCAATTATGGACTAAGTACCCATTATGGCAAAAAATTATTTTATACAAAATTTTATCTTCTGAACAATATGATAAGCAGCGTTTTTACTGTATACTTCTTTTTTTATGCATTTTAAGCTTGGCACAGAATCTGCTCTCATTATCAACCAATTTACATAATATAATATAACCTGGAAATACCAATGAAAGCCCGATATTTTATCCTGGTAGCAGTTTTGGCTTGTTTTACTATGATTACCTGCATAAACCCTCTTAATTCCATTGGCTCGGGAGAAGGCACAATCATCTTAACGTTACCTGCGAGAAATATAGTCCCGGTTAGCCAGTCTCCCCAAAGTCAAGCATTTGTAAGCCGCAGCAACAATACCATTAATGACCTTAGTTTTGAAATTACTTTTACAGGTCCCGGCGGACAAATCATTACCAGAACCGCAGGTTACGGTGATACTGTTACCATCTCGGTTGCTCTTGGTACATGGGAAGTCACAATAGCATCTTATGATAATGGAGAATTGTGTGTTGTCGGCACAAACAAGGTAACAGTTAAATCAAAACAAAAAAACACAGTCGAAGTAAAATTGGCCATAGCTAAAACAGATTTTATAGATACATACCTTTCCAGTACGAGTGTAGGTGATACGCCGGAATCTCCTGTAGATCTTAGCCTGGCAATCCAATTATCAGATTCTAATTGGATAGATGTACTTAATACAATAGAAAATTCAAGCAAGCAATATTTTGCTTTAGACCTCTCCGCCTGTACCCGCTCAGACGATAATTCCGGAGGCGGGCTGTGGCAGGACGGGACGTTTGATCCGCGTACAAGTACCACCGCTGGTACGGAGAAAATCGTATCGCTGGTTCTGCCTGAGGCTGCTGATAGTGTTGCGGCGGATCCACTGGGTGATCTAGGTAATGGTACTTTCAGCAGTTTCACCAACCTGTATAAGGTTAACACCGGGAACGGTGTTACTACCATTGGGATGCAAGCTTTTCCTGGTTGGAAGGTCACCCGCCTGACCAGCCTTACACTTGGTAACAATGTTACATCCATCGGGGATAAGGCATTCTGTGACAATTTACTTACAAGTTTGACCATACCCGAAAGTGTAATATCCATTGGGATTTATACGTTCGGTGGCAATCAACTGACCAGTGTTACCATACCCAATAGTGTTACATCCATTGGAGAAGATGCGTTCCAGGATGATCTACTGACCAGCGTAACCATTCCTAATAGTATTACTTCCATTGAAGGTGGTGCGTTCAGTTTCAACCAACTAACCAGTGTCACTATCCCCGACAGTGTTACATCCATAGGAGATTATGCGTTTCAAAATAATCAACTGACCAGTGTTACTATTCCCAACAATGTTACAACCATTGGGAATAATGCGTTCTCTGGAAACAAACTGACCAGCGTGACTATTGCGGACAGTGTTACATCCATTGGAGATTGTGCGTTTCAAAATAATCAACTGACCAGTGTGATTTTTAAAGGAAGCGGTATAATTACTTTTAGTGAGTCCGTTTTTGATTTCGGTGGTTTACCGACTGAATATGCGGCTAACGGCGCAGGAACTTATACTTGGGACGGCAGTAATTGGATTTATAACTGGAACTTAGATTTCAATAGTAATTTAAGTTCGATTGCGTCATATCTTGCCGCACAAAGCAGTGGAAATTCCGTTAACGCCGCGATCGATCTATCTCTGAATATTCAGCTTACTGAAGCTACATGGAAAGAAATACTTTTAATATTTGCCAACTCAGGTAAGTATATAAACCTGAACTTGTCCACCTGTACTCGTTCTGATAATGCAGGAGATAGTGCTGGGCTCTTACCAGACGGTACTTTTGCCCCGAGAATAGGCACTACTGGTATCACGGCTGGCATGTCAATGATTGTTTCGCTGGTTCTGCCTGAGGCTGGTAATAGTATAGCGGCAATAGATGTATATAATTCTATCGAGCCGGGTACTTTCTATGGTTTTACCAATCTGCGTATTCTCAATACTGGAAACGGAATTACTACCATTGGAGATTCAGCGTTTAATCAGAGCAATCTGACAAGTATTATCTTCGGCGCCAATGTTACAACAATCAGAGATTATGCATTTGCTAGTAATCAATTGACTAGCGTGACTATTCCTAGCAACATTACATCAATTGGGGATGGTGCGTTCTCCTATAATAAGCTGACCAGTGTAATTATCCCCGATAGTGTTACAACAATTGGAAATGATGTATTTAGCGGTAATTCATTGACCAGTGTGAATATTCCTAATAATGTAATATATCTCGGGGATGGTGCGTTCTCCCATAATAAGCTGATTAGTGTAACTATTCCTAACAGTGTTACAACCATTGGGAATCTTGCGTTTTATGCCAATCAACTGACTAGTGTAACTATTCCCAACAGTGTTACAACCATTGGGGATTCTGCGTTTTATGTCAATCAACTGACTAGTGTAACTATTCCCAACAGTGTTACAACCATTGGGAATTCTGCGTTCGCTAACAATCAACTGACCAGTGTGAATATTCCCAACAGTGTTACAACCATTGGGAATTCTGCGTTCGCTAACAATCAACTGACCAGTGTGAATATTCCCAACAGTGTTACAACCATTGGGGATTCTGCGTTTTCTCGTAATCAACTGACCAGTGTGAATATTCCCAACAGCGTTACATCCATTGGGAGTAGGGCATTCTATTATAACAATCAGCTTACCATCGTCACTTTCGAAGGAAACAATGTATCAACCTTTGGCACGGCTCCTTTTGATTATGGAAACCTGCCAGCCGCCTACACGCTCAACGGCGCGGAAACCTACACCTGGGACGGGAGTGCCTGGATTTGGGTCCCCAGTACTAATTTGGGCGCAATTGCGTCTTATTTACTCGCCCAAAGCGGCGGAACTACCATTCAAACCGCTATTGATTTATCTTTGAATCTACAATTAACTGCGATCATTTGGAAAGGTATACTTACTGATATTGGCAGTGTCGGTAAATATGTAAACCTGGACCTGTCTGCTTGTACCCGTTCCGGCGATGATTTAAATTCTGGCGGGCTGCTGATAGATGGGACTTTTGATCCCCGTACTACTACTACCGCTGGAATGGACAAAATTGTGTCGCTTGTCCTGCCTGATGCTGCTGTTAGTATAGCGGCGGATTATACATATAACGGTACCTTCATTAACTTCATTAATCTGAGAACTTTAAACACCGGTAATGGTATTACTACCATAGGGGATTATGCGTTCTATGGTTGTAATCAATTAACCAATGTTATAATTGGAAGAGACAATGTTGCGGTTTATACTAATGCTTTTAATAGTTACCTTTATAGTTACGGAGCCGGAACTTATTTCTGGGATGGTAACGATTGGCGATTAGTTTTTAATGATATAATATCTTATCTTACTGCGCAAAGTGGCGGAAACACAATTGAAACCGCTGTTGATCTATCAGTGAGTCCTCAGTTAACAGGAATAGATATATATGCCGTCTTTAATTCTATTGGTGTTGTTGGTAAATATGTAAACTTGGACCTATCCGCCTGTGCTCGTTCCGATAATGGATATTATAATTTACCTTCCTTCTTGTTACCGAATGGTACTATACAAGGAGTAACATCTGATATCGGTATGGATAAAATTGTTTCTCTGGTTCTACCTGGTGCCGCGGATAGTATATCTGACGATTATTGGCGTTACTTCCAATATTATTTTACCAATCTGCGCAAGCTCAATACCGGTAATGGCATAACTACAATTGGAAGTTATGCGTTTTATGACTGCCAACTTACCGACCTCATTATCGGCAATAATGTTACGACTATTGGGGATTCAGCATTTTATGGAAACCAACTGACCAGCCTTACTCTCGGTAATAATGTAAAAATTATTGGAGATTCAGCGTTCTGCGGGAATCAACTGACAAGTGTTTCTATTCCCAACAATGTTACAAACATTGGGTATTGTGCGTTCAATAGTAATCAGTTAACCAACCTAATTATCGGCAATAGCGTCGTTTCAATTGGAGATAGTGCTTTCGGAGGCAATCTACTGACAAGTGTGGTTATTACAAACAGTGTTAATTCAATTGGAATTGGTGCTTTCAATTATAATCAGTTAATCACCTTGTCCATACCAAGCAATGTTAAATCAATTGGAGATAGTGCTTTTGATGGTAATCCTCTAACTAGTATTATTTTTGAAGGAAATGATATTAAAATAGGGTCGAATGCTTTTAACAAAGACTTCTATTATGGATTTAATGGTGCAGGAACTAATAACTGGGAAAATGGTAATTGGCATTATATTTTTAGTGACATTATTTCCTATCTAGCCGCGCAAAGTGGAGGTAATACAATCGCAACTGCAATTAATCTACCTGTAAGTTATCAATTAACTGAAGCTAACTGGGATAGTATACTTAACACAATTGGTACTGCCGGGAAATTTGTTAACCTGGACCTGTCTGCATGTACCCGCTCTACTAATGTGACAGAGAAAATTGGGCTGTTACCTAATGGTACATTTAATTTAAACTATTTAATCACTGGTGGAATGGATAAAATTGTGTCGTTGAATCTTCCGGAGGCAGCAGATAATTTACCTGATGATCAAAGCGGTTTCATCCATTACTACTACACAAATCTTCGTAAACTCAACACTAGTAATGGCATTAAAACTATTGGCAGTTATGTGTTCTACGGCTGTCAACTTACAGACTTAATTATTGGCAATAGTGTTGTATCTATTGGAGACTTTGCATTCGAAAATAATCAATTAACAAATCTTATTCTAGGAAATAATGTTCTATCAATTGGGAGTGCTACATTTTATAATAATCAATTGAGCGATCTGGCCATTCCAAATAGTGTTGTAACAATTGGAAATTCTGCTTTTACTGGTAATCCACTAACCAGTATTATATTTGAAGGGAATAATGCAAAACAGACATATGCTTTTGACTATGATTTCGATTATAAATATAATGGTGTAGGGACATATATCTTAGATAATGGTCAATGGCATTGTATTTTTAGTGATATTATTTCTGACTTAACATCGCAAAGCAGCGGTAATACTATCGAAAGTGCATTAAATTTATCTGTTAATCAACAGCTAAATGGAGCGGCATGGGATGGTATACTTTATGCGATTAATATTGCTGATAAATATGTAAACTTAGACCTGTCTGCTTGTACACGTTCAACTAACGCAACAGATATTTTTGGATTATTATTGAATGGGACTATTAACTTAAATAATTTTGATTTGTATGGTATGGACAAAATTGTATCGCTGGTCCTGCCCGATGCTGCAGATAGTATACCGGCAAATAATTCTGGAGCTGGAAATTTTTATAATTTCATTAATCTACATAAACTCAATACCAGTAATGGTATAACTACCATTGGCGGATATGCGTTCTATAACTGCCAACTTACTGACCTCATTATCGGGAATAATGTTACAACCATTGGTAGTCTTTCATTTTATGGTAACCAATTAACCAATCTTACTCTCGGTAACAATGTCCAAACTATTGGTGATTGGGCTTTCATTGGTAACCAACTTACAAGTCTTACTATCAGTAATAGTGTTATTACAATTAGAGATTTAGCGTTCCAAAACAATCCACTGACCAGTGTTACCTTCGAGGGAGACGGCGTAACCATTGGTTCAAGTGTTTTTGATTATGGTGATTTACCGACCGCATATGCAGCCTACGGCGCCGGAACCTACACATGGGACGGCAGCAACTGGAACTGGACACCGTAACCATAGCCAAGCGATCAGTTATCTTTTGTTCGTGTTGGTTCGTGATGTTCGTGGTAGAAATTTCTTGAATATTTTAAGGAGCAATGACCAGTGCAAATTGATCAAAAAGGCCTAATAAAAATCAGAATGAGACCCAGTACGGTAATAAACCACGCGTTTGTTAGATTTCTCGACCCGGTAAATAAGCAGCCAATCCGTTTCCACATGCCATTCCATATTCAGCATAACTTAGTCATCCGAATCCAAATCTACAAGCATTTCTTCAAGGGAATTATACCACTTTGCCGGCTTCTTCCCCGTAATCATGTCCTCAACTTCCTGCATTCCCGCGATAGTTTCGGCGTTAAAAAGCTCCTGGCCCGTCTTGGGATCGCGGTGTTTGGCACAAATAGGACATTCTTCTCCCTTTTCAAACCAGGAGGTATCGGCGGCTTCATCATTACTATTATTTTTGATGGATTTTACAAATTCCATTACTTTCGCCACACAATCCGCAGGCAGGGTTTTGATTTCCTCAATAAGCATTTCAGTATCCGACATCTCCGCCCTCCTCTCAGCTTTAATATAATTCTAAATCCCTATGAGGTAATAATACCATGAATAGAGGCAAAATTACAGTAACCATTTCATATCTAATTTTTACTTTTTCCTTTTTAATTTTCTCCTTCCCCCTTTCCGCCCAAACCGCCGGCGAACTCGACACGCTGCTGGGAACAAACGCCGTCAGCGTCGCCGCCGCGGCCCGCTTCGTTCTTGGCGCCGCGGATCTGCTGCCGCCCGATCTTTCAGGCGCGGCCGCGGAAAAAGCTGCCTACGATTTGGCTTTTTCAAAAGGCTGGGTAAATAAAGATGCCGCCGGGACTGCCACCTTTAAAGACACCGCCTTCCTCATTATGCGCGCTTTTGATTTTAAGGGCGGCCTCCTGTATTCGCTGTTTCAAAATCCCCGTTACGCGTACCGCGAAATGATCTACAACAAGATTATCCAGGGGCGTTCCGATCCGGATATGGAAGTTTCCGGTACAAGGCTTTTACAGATCCTGGGCAGCGCCCTTACATATTCAGGGGAGGATGATACCGTGCTCCTTAATACCGGAGGCGCCAATTGAGACGCATCTTCCCTTTTGCTGTACTTTTTATGGTGTGCTTTTCGCCGCTTGTGTTTGCTGTTGATTACGGCGGTTTAATAAGCGGACAATTAAATGCTGATAACTCCGGGACAGATACCATGCTGTCCGGCGATCAGGGGAGTGTATATGGCAAAACGATCATTGCGCCATGGGTTTCCCTTCCTATTGGCGGGGTTGATTTTTACTTGTCGGCAGGTATACATGGTGATTTTGTTGACAGGTTTAATGTAATACCTGATCTGTTCCGTATGGAGTTTTCTTTTAAGCCTGTTAATCAGCTTTCAATCAGACTCGGACGTTTTAGTTGGCAGGATCCTTCCGGTTTTATAGCGAAGGGTAATTTTGACGGAGCCGATGCACTCCTTGATCTGGGAAAAATTCAACTGAACGCGGCCGCCTTGTATACAGGTTTCCTTTACAAAGATTCTTTTGATATTAACGTGAGTCCAACCGATCAAACCGATTATAATAAAACTTTTGAATGGATTGATTTTGGCAATACTTATTTTGCTCCGCGCCGTTTTTTGACCGCTATGTATGGAAATTTTTCCGGTATCCCTTTTGAACGGGGGAACTTCCAGGCCGGCCTTATGGCTCAGTTTGATTTTTCAAATGCAGCAGAAGCTTTTAATACACAGTATCTTGTTTTGCATTATACTTATATTTATAAAAAATTTGATTTTGCGGCATCCGGTGCTGCAGAGCTTGAAAATACCGCAGATGATGGATTCAAAAGCGCTTATATGTTTGCGCTTGAAGCCGGTATGCAGACCGGCTTCCTGAATCTCAAAGACAGACTGGCGGCGGGTCTCAACTGGGCCTCCGGCGCCGGGCCGTATACGGCTGCATTCTTCCCGGTAATCAGAGAGGCTCAGGGCATGGTCCTTAAACCCTGGTTCTCCGGGATGATGACGCTGTGGACGCAGTACAAGGCCCGTATAATACAATCGCTTTCCGCGGATTTGACCGGGCGTTATTTTATCAGAACTGATTCCGCAAGTTTTAGTGATCCCGGCCTTAATGATACCGGTTATCTTTTGGGGCTTGAATTAAGTTCAACACTGCTTTGGGTTCCTTATTCGGATCTGTCGTTTTCGCTGGCCGCGGGTATCTTCCTGCCGCAGACCGGGGATGCCATGAATGGTTCAATGCGCTGGTCTGTTGCAGCCGGTTTAATATTTTCATTCTAGGAGAATAGAACTTGAAAAATATTCCAAAAGTTTTATTGATCTTTTTTCTTGTTGTACCGTATGTTACTGCCCAGAAAACAACTCAGCAGGCAACGATTCGGGAATTGGTAGGAACTGTTGAATATAAAACAAATAATAATGCCGCATGGGAAAAGGCAAAAGCAGGCATTATTCTCAACGGAGACACTATTATTTCTACAGGTTTCAAAAGCATAGCTGTTCTTGCCGTAGGAAACTCCCTTGTCACAGTAAAACCCCTTACCCGGCTGAGCATTACGGAGCTCTCGCGGGTTCAGGATGCCGAAACTGTTGAACTTAACCTTACCGCCGGCCGTATTCATGCTGAAGTTCAGCCTCCGGCCGGAGGAAAAACCGATTTTACCGTCCACAGTTCCTCGGCAACCGCTTCTGTCCGCGGTACAGTTTTTGATTTTGATACTCTTAACCTGATGGTAGCAGAAGGGACAGTTAATTTTACAGGCGCTTCCGGCGTACCGGTTGTAATTGATGCCGGGCGGGCCAGTTTTGTCAACGAGAGTTCCGGACGCGCCGCTCCGCCGGAAGAAACCGCCGCTGTTGACCTGGCGCCTCCGCTTCCCACCACTACAACAGATGTCTTGCCCCCGGTCTTTACTCAGCCTGCGGCTGCGGGAAAAACTGTTGATTTATCTATTATAGTTAAGTTCTAACCGCAATGAAAAAATTCCGCCAGGGCGCTTTAATCGGCATAATATCGGCCTTGCTCTTTGCGCTGCTCGGGTTAACCGGAATTTTTTCTTCTCTGGAAAGCCAGCTCTACGATTTTTGCCTTGGATACAGGCCCAAACGGGAACGTTCGGACAAAATAGTTTTTTTGGATGTTGATAACGAAGCGATAGCCCTCAACGGCGTTTTTCCCTGGCCCCGCTCGATAATGGCGGACGGTCTTTTGCGGCTCAAGGAGTTCGGCGCGGGCAGGGTTATCTTCGATATTGAATATGTTGATAAAGGCCCCCAGGGAGTTGATCCGGTTTCCCTTGGGTATCTGCCCGACGATTTTTCAAAAACTTTCACGGATATTGACAGCAGTATGGAGGACCTAATAAATGCCCTGCAAAGCGGTCAATTCAGCATATCTGAGGTGTCGCAGTCCCTGTCCGATTACATTAACAATGAGCGGGAAGATCTCCTTAACAGGGCGCTGGGCATAGCCAGAAATAATGATGAATATCTGGCGCAGGCGTCTTCATTGTACGGCAACTCCTGGGTAACCCTGAACATACGGAATAATCCGCTTGAGGGCGAACAGGCGTCCCGCCGGACAATGGCCCAGGATCTTTTTTCGTACCCGGTCAAGGCCGCAGCCAATGTTTACAAAGAACCTGTTGTTGATATACTTCCGCCCATTCCTTCTTTTGCCAAAGCGGCCAGGGGCGCCGGGTTTACACGCGCTTTTGTGGATAAGGACGGAGTAAGGCGGCGGATTGATTTAGCCAGGGAATTCAACGGCTACTGGTACCTTCAGGTTGCATTTGCGCCATTAGTAAATTACCTGGGTAATCCCGGGTTGGAACTCGATAAAAATAAACTTGTTATGCACGGCGCTGTGTTTCCGTCTGATAAAGAAAATTCAGACAGTGAGAAACCCAAAGATATTACAATTCCGCTTGACAATAACAGCCGTATGCTCCTTGATTGGCCTGCCGCCGATTTCAAGGATAGTTTTACCCATTTTTCTTTTGCGGCTTTTTCCAATCTGGAATTGCTGCAGGCCGGTATCGGACGTTATGTGTCGGATTTGTGTTCATCCGGAAGTTTGCTTGAGTTTACTTCCAGAGACAAAACCCTGGAAGAAGCGCCAAGCCTCCTTTACCGGATCGATGAACAGCTTACCGCCGCCAATGAACAGCGGGAGCTTGCCGTTGCCCAAAATTCCGACGAAGCTTTTGCGCAATATTTGTCTCTGCGCAGCGAAGGCTGGAGACTCCTGCACCAGTTCAAGGATTTGGATTTTTCTTCGAAAGTAAGCGCGTTAAATGACTCGCTGATCCGCCGTTTCCCCGATCAGGCTGCCCAGATTCGCAGTGAAAGCGCTTACCTAAGGGACATCTGTGATATCCTGATAAAATCCCTGGATAATTTTGATTCAATCCAGAATAGTCTGAGCAGCGCGGTTAACGGCAAATTCTGCATAGTTGGTCAGACCGACGCCGGTACTACCGATATCGGGGTAAACCCTTTCCATAACGAATACGTCAATGTCGGGACAGAAGGCGTTGTGCTGGATACAATTCTTTCGCAATCTTTTATTACATGGCTGTCTTCCTGGTGGAGCGCTTTTTTTTGCTTAATCGTGCCCGTTTTGATTTTTGCTTTTACGCCCTTCGCGCCGGGCCTTAGAACTTTTTTTGGTTTGCTTGCGGGTCTGCTTCTGCTTACAGGCGCCTTCCTCCTGTTCCGCTTTTTGGGTGTTTTTATTAACCCGATCCCGGCTGTTTTTTCCCTTGCCGCCGCTATTGCGGCGCGCGAAATTATCGCCTATATTGATTCGGATCGGGAAAGACAGTTTGTCCGCAAAGCTTTTACAACTTATGTATCCGGCGACGTGGTTGAGCAGATAATCAGCAATCCTTCAAGTCTCCACCTTGGCGGCATCCAGCGGCACATGAGCGTTATGTTTACCGACATACGCAATTTTTCCACCATCGCCGAACGCCTGGACCCCGAGGCTTTGGTTCTTTTGCTCAACCGTTATCTTACAACGATGAGCGATCTCATCCTCAATGAAAAAGGGACTATCGATAAATACGTGGGAGACGCCATTGTCGCGTTTTTTGGAGCGCCCCTTGAATTACCCGACCACGCCAGCCGCGCATGTTCTTCTGCAATCGCCATCAAACGAGCGGAAACAGAACTCAATAAAAAGCTGATGGAACAAAACCTTGCTTTTGCCCCGTTATTGACCCGGATTGGAGTCAATACCGGCAGTATGGCCGCAGGCAACATGGGTACCGAAAATAAAATGAACTATACGATAATGGGGAATTCCGTAAATATCGCCGCGCGGCTGGAAGGCGTAAACAAATATTACGGGACATGGGTACTTACGACACAAGAGACACTTGCAGAAACAGGCAATAAATTTTTATCCCGCAGGCTCGACAAAGTCCGTGTAGTAGGCATCAATGAACCCATACAGCTCTACGAACTGCTTGAAACCAGGGAAGCCGCCGCCGATTGGCAAAAAGAAACAGTCAGTTGTTTTGAAATAGCCCTTAATTTTTTTATAAAACAGGATTGGATAAACGCCTCCGAAGCTTTTCAGTCCATACTTGATTTTAACCCAAATGACGGACCTTCCCGTCTCTACCTTGAACGCAGCAAAGAATATTTAAAAACACCGCCCTCTTATAAGTGGGACGGTATTATTAACCTGGAAAGTAAATAGCGTTCATTTTTGAAAAACCGTGTAAATGGAAAAATTTATCCGATTTATTCTTGATACTTTTCAATTTTTTCGATATATTTATTAATATTAAGTTATTTTTTATAAAGTCATTTAAAACTCATCAATTTTAAAAAATAAAAAATTATATATTTAATATTTATACTATAAGGAGAAAATAGTGGGTTCCAGCTCTCTTACGCCTGTTATACGTATTGATGAAGATAAATGTACCAATTGCTACACCTGTATCAGCGCCTGTCCCGTAAAATTCTGTATGGATGGTTCCGGAGAAAAGCTGACGATAAATCCCAATCTCTGCATAGGCTGCGGTAACTGTATCGCTGCATGTACGCACGAGGCAAGGCTTCCCATGGATGATACACAGCGTTTTTTTGAAGACCTGGACAGGGGAGAGAAAATGATCGCCATTGCGGCTCCTGCGGTTGCGTCGGTTTTCCCGGGGAAGTTCCTTAGACTTAACGGCTATTTAAAGTCCATAGGCGTTGAAACTGTATTTGACGTTAGCTTCGGCGCGGAACTTACGGTTCTTTCCTACATCAATTATATTAAAGCAAAAAATCCCCGTACCGTAATCGCCCAGCCTTGTCCTGCCATTGTCACCTTTTTGGAAATCTACTTCCCCGCGTTGCTGCCGTATCTTGCGCCCGCGCAAAGTCCCATGCTTCATGCCGTTAAAATGATCCGTGAGTATTATCCGCAGTATAAAAATTACCGGATCGCGGTCATTTCTCCCTGTGTCGCAAAGCGGCGTGAATTTGACGAGACTGCTCTGGCGGATTATAACGTTACAATGCTTGCCCTTAAAAACCGGCTCGAAGAGAAAAAGATCGATCTCTTAAAGTTTCCGGAACTAAAGTATTCCGGCGGCGAGGCGGAACGGGCGGTTCAGTTTTCATCTCCGGGCGGCCTTCTGGATACTGCCGAGCGTTTTTTGCCGGGTATAAGAAGGCGGACACGCAAAATCGAAGGCGTCCATACCATTTACCCCTACCTTACGGAAGTCAATGAACTGTTAAACAGGCAGGGCATAACGCTGCCCCTGCTGGTGGACTGTCTCAATTGCGAGAAGGGCTGCAACGGAGGCCCAGGAACAGGCAACAATAAAAAGCCTGTCGACGAACTTGAAACACCGATCCAGCGCCGCAGCGCGGAGCTGGAAAAACAATACAATCCCAAACAACTGGAAAGACTGTATGTAAAATACCACAAGGCTTTAAGCCAATACTGGAAGGAAGGTCTTTACCTGCGAAAATACACGGATCTGTCAGATAATAATAAACTAAGACAACCCAATGAAAAAGAAATTACCGGTATCTTTCACAGTATGGGCAAGTACACTCCCGGCGATATATATAATTGTACAAGCTGCGGGTACGGGAGCTGCAATTCAATGGCTTATGCAGTTTACAATAAACTCAACACGCCTCAAAACTGCGCCCACTATAACCTTTCCCAGTTAACAGAAGAAAAAAAGAACACCGCCGATCTCGACCGCAAGCTCAAGGAGCATATTGATTTGGCTTTTGACCTTATAGAAAAGATCAACGGCATTGTCAATAATCTGGATACCCTGGTTAACTCGCAGGCCGACGCCATAGAGGCTTCCTCGATAGTTACAGAAAGAATGGTGAACGCCATAAAAAACACTTCCGCGGTTTCATCCCAAAAGCAGGAATCCATCAGGAATCTGATGGATAACACCGCCAAAAGCAAGGAATCCATGCAGGAAACGATTCAGTCTGTCGAAGGAATTTCCCGGTCAGTGGATGATATTGCCTCGGCAATCAAAATCATCAGCGCCATCGCGGCCAACACCAGGCTCCTTGCAATGAACGCAGCCATTGAGGCTGCTCACGCCGGAGAAGCAGGCAAAGGCTTTGCCGTGGTCGCCGAAGAAATTAGGCGCCTTTCCGAAACAACCCGGACAAATTCCGGCAATATATCCCAGACTTTGTCCAACATTATAAAAGGTATCACAGTAACATCAGGCTGTTCCGGGGAGACCGACAATATGATTGCCGGCATGGCCGATGAGATCCATAGTTTTGCCGAAACCATGTCAAACCTTATCGATACCTTTGCCGAACTTTCAAAAGAAAGCTCCAATATTACAGGTTCTCTGGGAAGCCTGCGTGAATGCAGCAGCGCCGTCAAAACAGGGTATACAGAAATGTTTTCCATGACAGACAAACTCCGGACAGCCATGGAAGCTTTGTCCCAGGCTTCGGAGGAAACGGTAAAATAAGGCCTAAACCTTTGCCGCCCTGTTAAGCAGAATCATATCCGCCAGTACCAGCGCTGCCATTGCTTCAACCACCGGCACCGCGCGGCCTGCCAGACAGACATCGTGGCGGCCCCGGATTATCAGTTCCTGCAGGTCACCGTTGATATCACAGGTTGTCTGTGTTTTTGATATTGAAGGTATCGGCTTAAAAGCCGCGCTGAATTCCAGGGGCATGCTGTTGGACATTCCTCCAAGGATTCCTCCGCTGCGGTTAGCCGCAAAAGCCGGCCCGTTTTGTGCGCCGGGAGCAGCAGCCGCGCTGCCGCCTGGAACCGCGTCGCCTGGAACCGCGCCGCCTGGAACCGCGCCGCCTGGAACTGCGCCGCCTGGAACTGCGCTGATTACCGCAGACGCGCCGCGGACCGGGCTGTCGTTCTGCAGAGAACCCAGGCTCTGTGCCGCGGCGAAACCGCTGCCGAACTCTATCCCTTTGACCGCTCCCAGCGACATTATGGCCGCTGCCATACGGGCGTCCAGTTTATCAAAGACCGGTTCGCCCAGACCCGCAGGCATTCCGGTTACCCTGCACGATATTACGCAGCCGGCGCTGTCGCCGTCCAGTTTTATTTTTTCCAGCTTTTCCAGGGCCTGTTCCGCCTGCGCCCTGTTGGGGATCCTTAACGGGTTTTTTTCAATTTCGTCCCGGTCAAATCCGGCTTCATCCGGGCGGCTAAAAACCAGCCCTGCCGCCGCCGATGTCCAGGCGTTTATTTCAATGCCGTATTCACGCAAAAAAACTTGGGCGACAGCGCCTGCCGCCACACGGCCCACAGTTTCCCTGCCGGAGCTGCGGCCGCCGCCTCTGTGATCCCGGATGCCGTACTTGGCTTCCCAGGTCCAATCCGCGTGCCCTGGTCTGTAAAGGTCTCTTAAATTTTCGTAGTCGCCGGATTTTTGGTCTGTATTGCGTACAAGAATTGCGATGGGAGTTCCCAGGGTTTTGCCTTCAAAAACACCGGACAGGATTTCCGGTTCATCTGCTTCGCTGCGGCTTGTCGATACTGTTGAATTCGGGTTAGGGCGGCGTCTGCCCAGTTCTTTTCGTATGTCTTCAATATCCAGCCGCAGACCCGCCGGACAGCCGTCAACCACACAGCCGCAGGCGGGTCCGTGGGATTCGCCGAAAGTTGTTATTCTGAATAATTCACCAAAACTGCTGCCGGCCATTATAACTGTTTATTTCTTTTTGGCTGGCTGAGCCGGTTTCTGCGTTTTTTCTGAGGTTGGTTTTTTATTAACTTTTTTTTCCTGCGGCTTTGTTGTTGGCTTTACGGCAGGTTTTGCGGCAGCAGGTTTCGCTGCGGCAGGTTTTGCTGCTGGTTTTGCTGCTGGTTTTGCTGCTGGTTTTGCTGCTGGTTTTGCTGCTGGTTTTACCGCGGCAGCCGGCCTGGGCTTTAACGCCTGTATTTCCCTAAGTGTGGGCGGATCCGCGCCCTGGCGGGTACAGACAATGGATGCCGCCTTGTTCGCAAAGAATAACGCGTCGTACAGTTCGGTATCTGTCAGCGCGGCCAGGCTTGTGCGGGACATTTTCTCGTGCATCTCCAGCCAGGCCAAAAAAGCTCCGTGGAAGGTGTCGCCCGCGCCTATAGTATCAACCACCGGCAGATTAATAACGGGCGCCTCGGCCCTTGTTATGCTGCCGTCATTCCGGCGCAGCAGGGCAAGCGCGCCCCTGGAACCGTAAGTGGCTATTGCAAGACGAGGCCCCATGGTCAGAATTTTCTGAAGCGCTTTCTCCGGCTCCAGCCCGGGATAAATAAACGAAAAATCTTCTGCAGAAATTTTTGTAATTGTAGACTGTGAAATCCATTTCTCCATGCGGATCACATAGGATTTTTTATCCTTGATCATAAATGGCCTGATATTCGGATCAAAAGAAATAACCGGCGCCGGTTTCCCCTGGCTTAAAAGCGCGTGTTCACGCAATACCAGGGTCTCAATTGCCGTTGCCATTGGTTCCATGGTCATTGCAATGGAACCAAAACAGATACATCTGGCGTCAGCAGGCATTTTTTGGGGAATATCGTCGATATTTAGCGAGCGGTCAGCTGTTCCTTCGGTATAAAAAATATACTGGGGGTCTTTTTTCTTTTCCAGTTTTACAAAAGCCAGTGTTGTATTCTGTTCTGCGGGTATTATTAAATCTTCCTTTACGCGGTTATCCCGCAGGCGTTTAAGCAGCGTTTCGCCGAAAAAATCCCTGGAGAATCTTCCCCAAAACGATACGGGAACACCCAGTCTGCCGATGGCAATTGCCGTATTAAACGGACTTCCGCCCGGAAACGGGATAAAACATTCAGAATGGCCCGGTAAACTTGTACGGACCATGTCGATCAAGACCTCTCCGCAGCATACAATCATGATCTACTCCTCGAACGGTTTTCGATCTGGTAATTAGCTTGCCTGTGGTATTAATAATAAGGTACAATGCTTTTAATGACAAGTTAGGAGCGGGATATGCAGGGAATGATGAAAGTTGCCTTAATGACAGGTATCGGCAGGATGGAATTTACCGAAAGACCGGTTCCGCAGCCAAAACCGGACGAAGTTTTGGTTCGTTTGGAGTACGTCGGGGTCTGCGGATCCGATCTTCATTATTTTGAGAACGGCAGAATAGGCGATTTTATCGTAAAACCGCCTTTTGTACTGGGTCATGAGGCCGCAGGGGAGGTAGTTGAGACCGGATCCGGCGTTACTCACCTAAAAAAAGGTGATAAAGTCGCTCTGGAGCCGGGAAAAACCTGCGGGCATTGCGAATTTTGCCGTACAGGCCGTTATAATCTCTGTCCTGATGTGGTTTTTTTCGCAACTCCGCCGGTAGACGGCGTTTTCCAGGAATATGTCGCCCACGAAGCAGCCCTCTGTTTCAAATTACCGCAAAAAATGAGCGCCATGGAAGGCGCCCTTATTGAACCTTTGGCCGTAGGTTTCCACGCCGCAATCACCGGCGGCGCCAAATTCGGCCAAACCGCCCTGGTAACCGGTTCCGGCTGTATCGGTCTGGTTTCGATGATGGCTCTCAAGGCTCTGGGCCTTTCCCGGGTTTATATAAGCGACGTTGTTGACAAACGCCTGGAAAAAGCCAAATCTCTGGGCGCCGACGGTATAATCAACAGCACTCAAAAAAACGTCACAGAAACCGTACGATGCTTTGAAAATTCGGACGGCCTTGACCTTGTAATAGACACTTCCGGCTCGGAAGCCGCGGTAAAAGAAGGAATCGGCGCTCTCAAAAAAGGCGGAACCCTGGTTTTTGTGGGATATAGCAAAACCGGAATGATGAACCTGCCGATCGGCGCTGCCCTGGACAAGGAACTGACCTTTAAGACCATTTTCCGCTACAGACACATTTACCCGCTTGCAATTGACGCCGTAAACCGCGGCCTGGTGAATATCAGCGATATCGTAACCAATGTTTACGAGTTTAAAGATATCCAGAAGGCTTTTGACGAAAGCATCAACAACAAGGCCGAGATTGTAAAGTCAGTAATCAGGATCAGTTAAAGGCAGTTTTTGCCGCGGTTATTAATTTTCTGCTAATTCTCCGTTTTTAACCCTGATGGTTGCGTTGGTGGAATAGTTTAAGAGTAAATCAAGCAGACTGCCGTTTGCAAACCATTCATTATTATCAATATTACCGTACTCTGCATTATCTTCAGCTCCCAGTACACAAAGTGAAGTCGGTATATTTGCCTGGCCGCCGGCTTTTATGCCGTATATAACCCCTCCGCTTATATGCAGATACGCGCCGCCTGCATCGTTTCCGTTCATACATACGCCTCCGCCGAATCCATCCGTACTTGTCAGTTGATTGCCGGAGATTTCTGCGTTTTCGTTCATGGTAACAATGCTGGTCTTGATATATATGCCGCCGCCCCAGTTTGCTGTATTCCCTGTAATTACGCTGTTTCCTTCCAGCGAAGCCTGGCCCATGGAGTAAAGACCGCCGCCCTGGAAGCTGTTATTGCCCGTTATTGCAGCGTTCCCGGTCAAAAGCAAAGAGCAGTCTGAATTAAGATAGATGCCGCCGCCCAATGTTTTAGCGGTATTGTTTTTTATACTGCCGCCCGGCATTTGTATAATCATACTGTCCGCAAAAATACCGCCGCCGGACGTGGCCTGGTTAAGACTTACAGTTGATGAATCATTAATAACCAGATTGCTTGCGTTGATACCGTAAATACCGCCTCCGCTGTATGAGGCTGTGTTCCGGCTGATACCTGATGAATTGTTCATAAACAGATAACTGTTATTATCCAAATATACGCCGCCGCCGCTATTGGATGCGGCATTATCAATAATGCTTCCGCCGTACATATTGAGGTTCGATTGACTCATATATATGCCTGCTCCGCATTCCGCAGAATTACCCCTGATTTCTCCGCCGTTAATTTCAATATAACTGTTTATGGCGTATATTGCTCCGCCGTAACCGCTTTGATCACCGGTAATGCCGTTATAGGTCTTGCGGTTATTGGTCAGTATTACTCCGTCATACATTACCAATGTACCGGCTCCCAGGGATTCATCTCCGATGTTAAAAAGCGCGCCCCTGGTGCTTTCGCTGTTGCCGCCGTCAATGATCAGTTTGGCTTTCATACCCTTTCTACCCAAAAATATGGCAGTTCCGTTGTTTGCTTCAAACAGGGCATTTGTGTTATCCGGATTTTCGGTATCACGTTTAAGCGTCACATCTTTCTCGGCAATAAGGTTCGCGATGTTAACCGCGCTGAGGGTATGTTCGATTGTAATATTATTTTCTATCATAATATATTCGTTTGTATTCACATTCTGCATCGCGAATTCCAGCTGCTTAAAATTAAAGACCTCTGTAGCGGTAACCATATTTATTTTTACCGGACTTATCTTGCCGGCTTCAATTGTTGTGTTGGCAAATCCGATTGCTTTAAGCATTACAGCCGGAAAATCCAGAGATTCATAATCAATAATACCTTCCTGAGCCAGCGGATCGGTTTTTGGCCTCACGCCAGTCGCCCTTACGGTTACATCCCAGTCTCCCGGTAAAAGTTTTATCGAAACGCTGGTCACCCCTTTCGCAATTTTTTGAGAGATTCTGCCGCCGGGTCCGTCAAGGATTATTTCCTGATCATAATTGGGATTTTCATCCTGAATAAACCATCCTGCCCTTGCTGTCCCGCTGCCCAGATTAATATTTAAATACCCCTCTCCGCCTTTCCAGGGGCTAAAACATCCGGTAAACGCAAATAATAATATCGCTCCTGTTAAGAAAGCTCCGCTAAAACATGCTGATGAAAAACGTTTTTTATTTTTTAACATTGAATTTTCCTATTTTTAAATCATTAATCCGGAATGGAAAATAACTGCGGTTCGATCAATTTACCGTCTATTGCCCTGATGGTCGCATTGGTAGACCTGTCCATTAAAAGTTGAGTTAAATCACTGTAGATGTAGTCCGGCAGCGTATCATTTTCTGCGAATTTGCCGCATGTCGCTGTTCCGATAAAATCCTCCGTAACAGTCAAAGATGTTGGATCGTTTGGCAGGCTGCCTCCTGCTTTGATTCCGTAAATGGTTCCCCCTGTTATTTGGAGATTGGCATAATAACCCAGGTAAATGCCGCCGCCTTCTCCGCCAATGACTTCTTCACCATCAACTACCACGCCGGTTAAAATTTTATTACCGGATATTATTGAATTATCAAGCATTGAAAATATCCCGTTTTCAACATACACCCCGCCGCCGCTGTATGGAGCGCCATTACCGGAAACTGCACTGTTATCGGACATAATAAAAGTTCCAGAACTTGCAACATATACACCGCCGCCGTTATTGCCTGTATTTCCGGAAATCGCCGCGCTGCCTTTCATTGTAAATGTGGTGGCATCTCCTGATAATGATGTGTAATATCCTGTTAAATAAACTCCGCCGCCGCAATCTGATGCATTATTTTGTGATATTATACCGCCGTTCATGGTACAGCTTTTTCCGGAAAAATTAATTCCTCCTCCGTTGATTGAAGTATTGTTAATAATTTTTCCGCCGTTAATAATAACATCTCCGTATGCACTTATTGCTCCGCCCTGATCATCAGCATTGATATTATTATTATTGGTTAAAATTATTCCGTCATTAATAACCAATACAACATCGGGATCAGTCCTGATAATAGAGCTGTATACCTCAACACCGCCCCCGTCAATGGTAATTTGCCCCCTCATGCCTTTAATACCCAAATCGAATTCCGCATTGCCATTAATGGAGAACATGTGGCCATCTGAATTTTGAGGATCGGATATATCGCGTGTTATTTTTACATCTTTATCGGCTACCAGGGTTAATTTTTTTGTATCACCAGTTTCCACATAAAAAGAAAGACTGCTTTCAGTCTTTATATTATCTGCTATTAATATATATTCCTCAGAAGCTGATGCTTGCCTGAATGCATAATTAAGCTGGTCCCAGTTAAAGACTTCTGTAGCAGCTGCCATACTAATTTTTACAGGACTGGTTTTACCGGCTTCTATTTTAACTGTTCCATAACCCAGAGCCTTAAGCATTACAGCCGGGAAACCCAAAGATTCATAACTATCAGCGCCCGGCTGAAGTTCCGATTCAGCCTCCGGCCTTGCGCCCGTTGCCCTGACCATTACATTCCAATCGCCGGGAATCAACTTAATCGATGCTGCAGTAACTCCTTTCGCAATTTTTTGGGAGATTCTGCCGCCGGGTCCGTCAAGGATTATTTCCTGATCATAATTCTGGTTTTCATCGTCAATATTCCATCCCGCTCTTGACGTCCCGCTGCCCAGACTTATTGTTAAATACCCCTCGTCGCCTTTCCAGGGGCTAAAACATCCTGCCAGCGCGAGTATTAATATCGTTCCGGTTAAGATTGTTGCCGCGGTAAATATGTGTTTTAAATTGAATTTTTTTCCTGACATTAAATTCTCCCTGCCATATTTTTTCATTTCAGTATCTGTCGTTAAGTTACCGACTTTTCGGACAGACACTATATTATCATATAATTAAATGGATCTGAATATCTTTTTACACCTATATATCTTTTTTCCATGTTCGCAGAAAAAATTTGACCAGGCCGGGAACCGCCCTGATCCTTTTTATAATGCCTGGTCCGCCTGCAAAATCTCCCAGCGCATTAAGTCCGCTGTACACTTCCGGCGAATACGGCTGCCACCACGGATCCCGTACAGCTCCGGGCAGTGTCTCGTCAACTACAACTTTTGTCCTTAGCATCTCCCGGAATCCTGCTTCGCCGTGAGTTTTACCGAATCCCGATTCTCCGAATCCTCCCCATGGTGTCTGCGCAAGTCCGTGTGACATTAGGTGGTCATTTATGGTTACGGCTCCGGTGTTAATCTTCGCTGCCATTTTTTTAGCCGCGCCGCGATCCCTTGACCAGACAGAAGCTGTCAGGCCGTAGCTGCTGTTGTTCGCGGCTGCAACTGCTTCACTGTCACCGTCGACCGGCATAACGCCAATCACCGGCCCGAATATTTCTTCATTCATTACCGGCATGCTGGCTTTTATATCTGTCAATACTGTTGCCGGATAAAAAAGGCTGCTGCCTTCAGGATTGCTGCCTTCGCGGCTTTGCGCCGCGATTTTTGCGCCAAGCGCCAGGCATTGGTTTACCTGGTTTTTTACTTCTTCTTTTTGTTTTAACGATATCATCGGGCCCAACCCGGCGAAAAAATTTTGCTGGCTTACCGCAGAATTAGCCCTGTTAACAAAAGAATCTCCCGGTATACTACTGCCTGGTTCCAGGGTTTCTACGCATTGTTTTAATTTAGCTAAAAATTCTTCATATATTTCCCTGCGGACAAAAACCCGCTGTACCCCGCCGCAGGACTGGCCCGCGTTTGAAAAGCCAGCCCAGATAATTCCCCAAACCGCCCTGTCTATGTCTGCGTCACACCTGACTATCGCCGCGTCGGCGCCGCCAAGTTCCAGGCACAGCGGAAGCAGCCTTGCGGCTGCCAGGGACATGAGTTCTTTGCCTGTCTTTGCAGAGCCTGTAAAAAAAAGCTTGTCAACACCGCTGTTAATTAAAGCGGGGCCGGCCTCCGCTCCGGGCATTTCGATAACTGTAAAAAGTCCGGCAGGCAAATCTGCGGCTTCCATTACCGCCCCAATCATCCTGCCGCAGCCGGGCGTAACAGAGGCTGTTTTTAATATCACGCTGTTGCCGGCAAGGAGCGCCGTGACTGTCTCTGAAAGCGGAATTGCAAACGGGTAATTCCACGGCGTAATAATTGCGGTCACTCCCCACGGTTCGTAGACCAGTGTGCTTTTTTTGTTGAACAATAACGGATTGCCGCCGTGTATTTTCCGCGGTTTTATAATACGGCGTCCCGCTTTTATATAGTACGGAAACGCCATTATTGCCGGTATTATTTCGGCCGCCAGAGCGTCAATGGCCAGTTTACTGGTCTCACGGCAGATTGTCTGTGCGATTTCTTCCTTCATCGCGGCCATGGCACGGTAAGCGTTTTTTAACCGCCCGGCCCTTTGCTTATAAGGCAGCAGGGCCCATTCAGCCTGGGCTCTCCTTGATTTTTCGATAATATCTTTTATATTTTCCATTAATTACCTTTAATAAACACCATTAATGCAATTTTATTTTTTCTTCAACCCTATTGCCATTAAGTCTATACAGGCGTATAGTTAAATTTCATCATGGGTAATTTTGAAGATATCCAGGAGAAACTCGAACTATTGTCAAGTTCGGCCAAATACGACGCTTCCTGCGCATCTTCCGGCAGCGGCAAAGAACCTAATGCAGCTCCCCGCGGGAAATCCGGCGCAAAGAACTTTGGCAGGGCAATGCCCGGCGGTGTCTGCCATAGCTGGACCGAAGACGGCCGCTGCGTAAGCCTGCTCAAAGTCCTTTTTTCCAATGTGTGCAGATTTGATTGCGCTTATTGCGTCAACCGCGTCTCCGCCGATTTTAAGCGCTCAAGTTTTACAGTTAACGAGCTGGTAGAGCTTACTGCCCAGTTTTACCGCCGCAATTATATTGAAGGACTTTTTCTATCCTCCGGAATCTTCGCCGATCCGGATATCGTTATGGAAAAATTAATTGAGACCGCCAGGACCCTGCGGGAGACCGGCTTTAACGGTTATATTCATTTAAAAATAATTCCGGGCGCCGGCGAAAAATTGATACGGGAAGCCGGACTTTGGGCGGACAGGCTCAGCGCCAACATCGAACTGCCCACGGACAAAAGCCTGCAGAATCTCGCCCCCCAAAAAACCGGCCAGGTGATCTTCCGGTCAATGAAGGAAACCTTTAACGCGGTCAGCGAAAACACCGAGGACAAAAAACGGATTCGCACAACTCCGGTTTTCGCGCCGGCCGGCCAAAGCACTCAGCTCATAGTCGGAGCCAGTCCGGAGGACGACAAAACAATTATCAATTTATCCAGCGCCCTCTACCGCAGATACGCCCTGCGCCGGGTTTATTATTCCGCTTTTATTCCGGTAGGCGTTCCCGGCAGGGGAGGGATCCCCGACCCGCGCCTGCCCGACATAGCCGGTCCGCCTCTTGTCCGTGAGCACCGTCTCTACCAGGCTGACTGGCTGCTGCGTTTTTACCACTTCGCTCCCGGAGAAATCCTTGAGGACGAAAACCCCTTTCTCGAAAGCAGCCTCGACCCAAAAACTTCCTGGGCCCTGCGCCACCTGGATTTTTTCCCCGTGGATGTAAACCATGCCGACTACGAAGTCTTGCTGCGTGTCCCCGGCATCGGCGCCAAAACCGGCCGCCGCATAATCGAAACCCGCCGTTCCCGCAGCCTCACCTTCGACAATCTCCTCCGCCTGGGCGTCGTGATGAAGCGCGCCCGTTACTTTGTCACAGCCTCCGGCGCCTTTATCGACCGGCCGGAGAACCCGCGCCGCATAAGGCGGCTTCTGTCAGATACGGACGGCGCCGGGCTGCAGATTCCGCTGTTTGAGTTTTAAGGTATTTTGATCTTTCTCCCTGTTTCCGGATTATTTGATATAATAAACCCACCTTATGCGCAGCCGCTTCCAAATTACCTTTTTCCTCCTGATGTTATCTGCCGCGGTGGCATATAGCGCCGATACTTCCGCAGGCATTCATACAGTTACAGGCGATGATTTTTCCAAAGGCCCCCTCTATGGTAAAAACCTATACATTCCTTTTCTTATCCATTACAACTTTCCTTCGTTACCTGCCAGGTCCGGGGCAGCCGGCGATTTACAATGGCATACATCTATTTACTACTCGCAGGATTCCAGATTCAGGGAAGACCTGCTGCCGGGTAATATAGATCAGCAAGATTCCGGCGGCCGCCGGTATGATAAAGCACTTGTCGTAAGGGATTACGAGAGCTGTGTGGCCGAACTGGGATTCGCCTATAATCCGGCGCGCAATTTCCAGGCCGGCCTTGATACGCGCATCATTTCCTATTACGGAGGTTTTTTGGATAGTTTTGTCGAAGGCTTCCACGGTTTTTTTGGCTTCCCCAACGCGAAGCGCGAGGCATTTCTGCAAAATCAGCTTTATATTAATATACCCAATGACAACGGCGTCCCGCTTTTTTTGGATAAGGCCGCGGTTTCGCCCGGAGATGTTGATCTCTGGTGCAAGTGGACTTTTTTGGAAAACAACAGGTTTTCTCTGGCCGCTCTTGCCGCATTTAAACTGCCGGCCGGCAGCCTCAAATTGCTCAGCGGCTCAGGCTCCCCGGACGCTGCCGCCGGCCTGCTCGCAGATATAAGGGCTTCCCGTATTTTTACCTTTTATACCCAGGCCGGAATCGTAGCGCCCTTTGACGGAAAATCGTATCCCATGTTCAACGGCCTGCTTGGCCTGGAAATCCACCCGTGGAATTTTTTGTCTTTTAACGCGCAGATGAACATAAAAACATCGCCCCTGTCAGACCATATTATACCTTTTAGGTGGAACGGATTGTTTGGCACGGATTTTATTCAGCTTAATCTGCCCCAGACCAATGTACTGGCGGGCCTTGTGCTGCAGCTTAATAATACCGGACTCAGGTTTTACAGACTCCAGTTCTATATTGAAGAAGACGCCATCTTTAACCAGGGCACTGATTTTACTTTTGGAATAATGTTCTCACAAACTTTTAATAATATTGTCAATCAAACACATGGCAGCCGGCAATAACAGAAAAAGTTATTAACACCTGGGACAGCAGATAAAAGAACATTATCAGCCAATTGAACTGCCTTTTCCCTGGATACCAAATCGCAGTTACGTATTGAATAGCGATTAAGATGTCAGAAATTATCATGCTGAAAATTCCTGCCGCGTATATCCAGCCGGTTATGGCCATGCCCTGGGGTCTAACCGCGGCAGCAAGTGAAAAACATGAAACCAAAATATAGACCAATACCGCGGCTGCCATGTTTTTGCCGCCGTCCGGTTTTAAAAATTTTTTATATGCGGCGGTAAACGTAATTAAAAATATTACGGCTGTTACCATAAAAATTATTATTGAAAATGCCCTGTTCACCAACAGAATGTATATAATGAAACAAACATGGGCGCATAAAAAAAATAAAATTCCATAGATCAGGGACGTGTTCTTAATTCTTTTTTTTGGACAGGTCTTTGCAGAGTTTTTTGTAAAAGATTTTATCAGCAGATCTCCGCAGGCCGATAATACAAAAGCCGCCGCGATAATCCAGATAAGGCTGCTGCTTTGCGGGACAGCCATCCTGTAAATAACGCAGACTGCGGCGCACGCAATGGTTACAGCCTCTGTAAAAACTGTTCTTTTTTCCATTAGCTAAACTATACCAAAGACTTTAAAATTGATATATTAAATATGCTTTATCCAAGGAGGAAAAAATTGAAAAAGATTGCAGTTTTGTTTTTTTGCCTGCTGGTTGCGTCCGGTGTTCTTTTTGCAGGCGCAGGTCAGCAATCCGGCGGTTCAAAAAATTCGGCCGGAACCGATAATTCGCTGACCAATGTCCTTAACAAGAAAAAATTTATTCTGGGTTTGGACGATTCTTTCCCGCCCATGGGTTTCAGAAACGAAAAGAACGAGATTGTAGGTTATGATATAGACCTTGCCAGGGAAGTTACCCGCCGTATGGGCGTTGATCTGGTTTGCCAGCCCATCGACTGGGCGGCCAAGGAGCAGGAGCTCAATACAGGCGAGATCGATTGTATATGGAACGGTTTTACCATTACCGATGAACGGAAGCAGAACATGCTTTTTTCTCCTCCCTATCTCAAGAACGCTATTGTAATCGTAGTCAAGGGTAACTCATCCTACACAACAATCAACGATTTGGCCGGTAAAATCATCGGAACCCAATCCGGTTCATCTTCGGTTGATGTTATTAATGACACTCCTGAATTCAGGAACAACATAAAACAGCTTGTCGAGTACAAGGACTTTCTTACTGCGTTAATGGATTTGGATATAGGCGGAGTTGACGCGGTAGTTATGGACCTAGTTGTCGCCAATGACAATATAAACCGGTCCGGCAGGAATTTCCGCATTTTGAGTGACCGGCTGGAAGAAGAAGAATACGGCATCGGCTTCCGTAAAAACGACAATGCTCTGGCGGACAGAGTTTGGGCAATCCTGCTTGACATGGCAAAGGACGGCACTGCCGCCAAAATTACTACCCAATGGATGGGCGCCGATATTTCTGTAATAGGAAAATAACTTATGATCGCGCTCGCAGGCGTAATGCTGACAGGCGCCTTAACATCGGTTCAGGTTTTTTTCCTGACCCTTATTTTTTCCGCGCCGCTGGCATTGCTTGTTACATTCGGGCGGATGTCCAAAAACATAGTCGTTAGCGGAATAATAAAATTTTACATACTGATAATGCGCGGCACGCCCCTGATCCTGCAGCTGATTTTTATTTACTTCGCGCCCAAGTATTTGTACGCTTTTTTGAACACAGCTTTTTCAGGATTTATAACGTCGCCGAATTTTTGGGCGGCCATAAAGTTCCTGCTGTCATATAACAGGTTTACCGCGGTTATCATTGCTTTTGCGCTCAATTACGCCGCCTATTTTGCGGAGATTTACCGCGGCGGAATCGAATCGATTTCTGCGGGCCAGTACGAAGCGGCAAAGGTACTGGGCTTTACCGGCAGCCAGACTTTCGGCCGCATAGTTCTTCCCCAGGTGATTAAGCGTATACTGCCGGCAATGGGCAACGAGGTTATCACCCTGGTCAAAGATACAGCCCTGGCGCAGGTTATTGGCGTCGCCGAACTTTTCCACGCTGCCCAGACAGCGGCCGCCAGGGAATTTTCGACCATGCCGATTTTTATGGCGGGTCTTTTTTATTTAATAATGAACTGGGCGGTCACCGCGGCTTTTGCCTATACAGAAAAAAGGCTTTCCTATTATGTCTGAAAACCTTAATACTGATACCTCAGCCGGAAATTTATTTAATCCCGTAATTAATGTAAGCAGCGTTTCAAAGTCCTACGGTAATCTTGAAGTTTTAAAAAATATTTCATTTATGGTAAACCGCGGCGAAGTCGTCGCAATCATCGGCCCGTCAGGTTCGGGCAAATCAACCCTGCTCCGCTGTATAAACCGGCTGGAAACAGTAAACAGCGGTACCATAAGTTTTACCGGCAAATACCTGATAAAAGACGGTGTTTACGCAGCCCCCGATATACAGCGCGAAATAAGTCTGCGTATGGGCATGGTCTTCCAGAATTTTAACCTGTTCCCGCATTTTTCAGTGGAGCGCAACATTACCGAGGCCCAGGTCTGTGTCCTTAAAAGAAAAAAAGAAACCGCCCGCCAAAGAGCAGCCCTGCTGCTGGAAAAAATGGGCCTCTCCGATAAAATAAATTCATATCCCTTTGAACTGTCCGGCGGCCAGCAGCAGCGTGTATCCATAGCCCGTGCCCTCGCCCTTGATCCGGAAGTCCTGTTCTTTGACGAACCGACCAGTGCCCTTGATCCCGAACTGACCGGTGACATCCTAAGGGTAATCCGCGGTCTGGCCGCCGAAAAAATGACCATGGTTATTGTCACCCACGAAATACCCTTCGCCCGCGAAGTAGCCGACCGCGTACTTTTTATGGACTCAGGTTCCTTTATTGAAGAAGGCCCAGCCGCCAGCCTTATTGACAATCCCAGGCTTGAACGTACAAAAGCGTTCCTGACCAAGTTATCCGGAAGAAGCTAATATAAATGAGAAATTAGTAAGGAGAAATGAGAAATGAAATCGAAAATATGCGAGCATAGCAGACTCAGATTCCAAATAACGACTTGCAAATAACGACTTGACCTCTATTCAATCTTCTTTACTTTCTACTTTCTACTTTCTACTTTTCTTTACATTGTTTTATTACCCCTCCTATGATATATTTTCTATTGGATGCTCTAATGTTAAAAAAATTCGACAACCTTCCGGACTGTTCACCGATACTAAAAGCCGATTTATTTTCAGCGCTTCCGGCGGGTGACCGGGAAATAATTGCAGCGCATTCAGGTTTTTTACAGCTCCGCAAAGATAGCATTCTATTTTCACCCGGCGAGCAGGCCAAACATTTTTTCTATCTGGTTGAAGGATGTGTCAGGGTAATAAAAAACGGTCCGGACGAAAAAGAAGATGTGGTTGCCAGGTTCGCTCCCGGGGATGTAATCGGCGATTTCGATTTTGCGCGCAGCGCCGCCTATGATGCCTGCGCCGTGGCGGAAGAAGATTCTGCCCTGATAATGTTTCCTTCATATGGCTGCACAATGGAACAATTGACCCTGGAGATTCCGCATACTGTTTCAAAAATCCTGCTCAGCGCCATTCAAATGATAACCGTAAGAATCAAATCCACGCGGATGATCCTTATGGAAAATCTGTCATGGATGCAGGAGCTTCACCGCAAGGCTTATGAAGATCCGGGAACCGGTTTATGGAAGCAATCTTTTTTATCGGACGAAATCAACAGAATTCTTGAAGAACCTACGGCCCTGATCCTGCTTAAGCCGGACAGGTTTAAAGACCTGGTCGATTCCAGGGGGCACAGCGCCGGCGACGAGGCAATGGTTCATATCGCGCTTATTTTAAAAAATATGGCCCGCTGGCTTGGACGCGGCTGGCCCCTGCGGTTTAAGAGCAATGAGACCGGACTCCTTATCAATAAATGCAATTCTTCGGAGGCTCTGGTCCTTGCTCAGGCCTTGCATGAATCTGTTGCCGGAATTAATCCTGTTCCGGCGGCTGACAATGCAGCCGAGTTTCATTTTACCGGTACTGTTATTTGGGGAGTCTGGCCCGCTGACGAAAAAACCTGGGATGATTTCCTTGACGGTTCTTCCACACTTCTGCTTGAAAGCTGGAAGGCAGGAGGCGACAGGGTAGTTCACTATACCGGAGGGACGGATTGTTCGATAAAATGAACGATAAAATGAATGACGGATCATACGATGAATTGAACGATGAATTGAATGGCAGTCTGGTTCATTCGCCGTTATTTGCGGGTATGAGCGATCCTGAATTCCGCACTGTCCTGGCTTTCCTGGAACGCCGCTGTATCAATAAGGGAGATGCGGTATTCAGGGAAGGCGACTGCGGCGATCGCCTTTATATCCTGCTTTCCGGTAAATTTAACGCGTATGTCAGCCAGCAGGACGGCACCCAGCGCCGTATGTTCGAGATCAGGCCGGGAGATTTCTTCGGCGAAATGTCAATCATAGCCAGCGAACCCAGATCCGCAACACTGACAGCCGCAGAAGATACTGAAGTCATGGCCCTTCCGGGTGCGGATTTTTTCCGGATCATCTCTGAACATCCCATGATTGGGGTTAAGATGCTTAAGGCGATAAGCACAGTTCAGAATAGCTGGCTGGACCAAACCTCCCAAAACCTGTCCGATCTGATCCGCTGGGGAGAGGCCGCCCGCCGCAGGGCCATAACTGACGAAATGACCGGTCTTTATAACCGCCGTTTTCTGGACGATTCCATTAATGACAGGTTTGACCAGGGTTCTGTTGGGATCAGGACTATGTCCCTTTTGGTGCTTGATTTGGACAGGATACATTATGTAAACGAACACCACGGGCCTGCAGCCGGGGATCATGTTTTCACAGTTGTCGCCGATATACTTTTATCCTGTACCCGCGCAGGCGATATCTGTACCCGGTTTGCCGGTGATGAATTTGCTGTCCTGCTCCCCGATACCGGTCCGGAAGAAGCCAAAAGCATTGCGGAGAGAATCCGCGAGACAATTGCGGCCAAAACGATCATGGTTTCCAAAACCCCGGAAGTTACGCAAAAAGTTCCGATTAATGTAGCGACAAGCATCGGTATTGCAATTGCTCCGATTCACGCAAAAAGCCGCGAAATTCTTCTGCTGGCTGCGGATAATGCCCTTAAAAAAGCAAAAGAACAGGGCCGCAACAGGGTGAATTTTCCGGATTAGAACATGCGGTTCCCTGGCATGGCTCAAAGACCAGGCACAGGATTGGGTAAAGGGCCTCAAAACCGGCGCCTGGTATCAAAAAAATACATAAAAATGAATTTTTTATTCATCTACCCCTTGACCTTTTTTTATCTTCCTGTTAAGTTTAATTTCCCTGTCTTGGGAAAAATCCCAGGGGGATTCAAATTCCCGGGGGATTTTTTTGGCTTAATAACCCAAAGATTATAAGTTAATGTTTTAAGGGAGTTTTTTGTTCATGCCAACTATCAATCAGCTCGTTCGTTTTGGGCGCCAGCAGGTTACATCCAAGACGAAGTCGCCTGCTCTTCATTCCTGTCCCCAGAAGCGGGGCGTTTGTACCAGGGTTATGACAATGACCCCCAAGAAACCCAATTCCGCTCTCCGCAAAATCGCCAGGGTGCGGTTGTCTCATGGCACCGAAGTAACCGCTTATATTCCCGGCATCGGCCATAATTTACAGGAACACTCTGTTGTTCTGGTCCGCGGCGGCCGTGTAAAGGATCTTCCCGGTGTTCGTTATCATATTATCAGGGGAACCAAAGATACCCTGGGTGTTGAAGATCGCAAGAGGGGCCGGTCAAAATACGGCGCCAAGAGACCAAAGGCCTGATTGGAGTTTTAAATGGGACGCAAAAAGAAGACCATAGACCGGGGAATTCAGCCGGATCCTAAATATAATAGTGTAGTTGTATCAAAATTTGTTAACCGGATGATGTGGCAGGGTAAACGCTCCATCGGATTGCGCATTGTCCACGAGGCTTTGGGGATTTTACAGCAAAAACAGCAGGATAAACCTCCTCTGGAGGTGTTTATTCAGGCTCTTGATAATGTAAAACCCCTTATCGAAGTAAAATCGCGCCGGGTAGGCGGAGCTACTTACCAGGTGCCGATCGAAATCCGCGAATCCAGGCGGGAAGCGCTGGGAATGCGGTGGATTATAAGCGCGGCCCGGGCCCGTTCGGGACATAGTATGGGCGATCGACTGGCTGCCGAGTTAATGGACGCTTTTAACAATACCGGCACCGCGTTTAAAAAGAAGGAAGATACGCATAAAATGGCCGAGGCCAACAAGGCTTTCGCCCATTACAGGTGGTAAAAATAGCAGAAAGGTCTTCTTTTTGGAAGTTTTATTTCAAAAAACTTCCGGACTGGGGTTTACATTTTTTTTAGTTTTTATTATATTCTAATATAATAAAAACTTTGATGTTGTTCTTTGAATTTTATTCCGGTTTTTTACCGGTGATTACCGCACTGCGGATAATCAGGAGGTGGGTGGCAAGTATTTTATTTTTTTTACACAGGGCCAATCTGCCTGATTGTCTGTGTACGCGGTTTTAACGATTTTTCGGTGATCCAAACCGATCATTAATAAAAAAATAGAAATACAATTTTTATTTTTTTATTTTTTGGATTTAATGAGATAGGTGGAACCGAACGGTTGGTGTTGATGGGTTAAAGTATCCGTCCTATCTTCTGTTCATTCCTATTCTATTTAAATCCTCGTATTAGCAAGAAAATCCGTTATTGTAAGCATTGAGCTTGCGGACGGATTTTATGCCTGCAATGCAGGCTTCTGGTTTGCGGTGCAAACCAATTAGTATTTAGTACCGGATACGGAACTAAAAAGTATATTGAATTTTTAAAAGTGTGCCCAAGAGCAAGGAGGACACGGAATGGCAAAAGATAAGTTTAACCGGACCAAGATTCATATGAACGTCGGTACCATTGGCCATGTGGACCATGGTAAAACCACGCTTTCAGCCGCTATTACCCAGTACTGCGCTAAAAAATACGGCGACAAAGCCATGAAATTTGATGATATTGATAATGCTCCGGAAGAAAAAGCAAGGGGTATTACCATCAACACCAGGCACCTGGAGTATCAGTCTGACCACAGGCATTATGCCCATATCGACTGCCCCGGGCACGCCGACTACATCAAGAACATGATCACCGGCGCCGCTCAGATGGACGGCGCGATTCTGGTCGTTTCGGCGCCGGATTCAGTTATGCCCCAGACCCGTGAGCATATCATCCTGGCAAGGCAGGTAGGCGTCCCCAATATGATCGTCTTCCTTAACAAGGTTGACCTGGTTGATGATCCCGAACTTCTGGAACTCGTTGTTGAAGAAATCAAAGACGTTCTTACGGCCAACGGTTTCCCCGGCGACAAGATCCCCATCATCAAAGGTTCGGCGTTCAAGGCCCTTGAGGATACCCTCGCAGGTAAAGATACAGAAAGCACAAAGTGCATAGTGGAACTTCTTGCGGCTATGGACTCCTATTTCCCGGATCCTGTCCGTGATTCCGATAAACCCTTCCTTATGCCTATTGAAGACGTATTTACAATTTCCGGCCGCGGTACTGTAGTAACCGGTAAGATTGAAAGGGGAGCTGTAAAACTTAACGAAGAGGCCGAAATCGTAGGTATCAAGCCCACCAAAAAAACCGTTGTTACCGGTATTGAAATGTTTAACAAACTGCTGGACGAAGGCCAGGCAGGCGATAACGTCGGTACTCTTCTCCGCGGTATTGATAAAAAAGATGTTGAACGCGGTCAGGTACTTGCGAAACCGGGTTCGATTAATCCGCACAACAAATTCAAGGGCCAGATTTATTGTCTGTCAAAGGAAGAAGGCGGACGCCACAGCCCGTTCTTCAGCGGCTACAGGCCCCAGTTCTATTTCCGTACAACCGATATTACCGGTACGGTAAATCTCCCGGCAGGAAAAGAAATGATAATGCCCGGAGACAACTCAGAAATTATCGGCGAACTGATCCATCCCATTGCCATGGAAAAAGGGCTCAGGTTCGCCATCCGTGAAGGCGGCAAAACAATCGCTTCCGGACAGGTCACAGAAATAATAGAGTAGTTTAGATTTAGAGCTTAATTCCGGGAGACGGAATTAAGCTCTTGTTATTTATGTTAACCGTATAAACGGTTAGCCGGAGGAATAATGACTAATGAACGAATTCGCGTGAGGCTGCGCGGTTTCGATGTGGAATTAATTGATCAGAGCGCGAAATCTATCGTTCAAACCGTTCAAAAAGCGGGCGCCAAAGTTACGGGGCCAATACCCCTGCCGACCCGTATTAACAAGATAACGGTCCTGCGTTCACCTCATGTCAATAAGAAGTCGAGGGAACAATTTGAAATGCGCACTCATAAGCGGTTAATCGATATTATAAGTCCTTCGCCGGAAGTAATGGATTCATTAATGAAGCTTGAACTTCCCGCCGGCGTGGACGTTGAAATTAAGCAATAAATTCGGAGTATACGATGTTGGGTCTTATGGCCAGAAAAGTAGGGATGACGCAGGTTTTTGACGAAGTGGGCAATCTTGTCCCTGTGACTGTCATGCGTGTCGATCCCAATGTAGTTATTTCCCAAAAAACCAAAGAAAAAGACGGTTATGCCGCTTTGGTTATGGGGATTGATGACGTTAAAACCGGAAAATCAAGCAAACCTTATGCCGGACAGTTTTCAGAAAATATAACTCCCAAAAAGACTGTAAAGGAATTCAGGGATTATGATAAAGAAGCTGCGCCCGGAGACAAGCTGGGTATCGAGGTTTTTGAGGGCGTCCGTTATGTTGATGTCAGCGGGATGTCCAAGGGGAAAGGCTTCCAGGGCGTTATGAAGCGGTGGGGTTTCCACGGCGGGCGGGCTGCCCACGGTTCAAAGTTTCACCGTGAACCCGGTTCAACCGGACAGTGTACATCTCCAGGCCATTCATTCAAAAATATTAAACTCCCCGGACGTATGGGACGCGAAAATATTACAACACTGAGCCTGCGGGTTGTAAAAATAGATTCCGAAAAAGGTCTGATCATGGTCAAGGGCGCTGTGCCCGGACTTAACCAGGGCCTTGTGACGGTCAGGGCAGCGGTAAAGAGGTAACGGGGAAAACGATGAATTGCAGCGTGTATTCCATTGATGGCAAGGAAGTCCGAACCATCGAACTGGCGGATGCCGTTTTTGGCCTGCCTGTTAACGAAGATGTTATCTGGTATGCCATTAATAATGAGCTTGCCAATAAAAGACAGGGAACCGTAAATACCAGAGACCGCGGTGAGGTCAACGGTTCCAATACCAAACCTTATAAACAAAAGGGAACCGGCCATGCACGCCGCGGTGATAAGAAATCGCCCATTTTGGTTGGCGGCGGTGTTGTCTTTGGACCCAAACCCAGGGATTATTCCTATGCCATGCCAAAAAAAGCAAAAAGGCTGGCAATTAAAAGTATCCTAAGTCTTAAGGCCCAGGGTCAGAATTTTAAAATAATCGAAGATTTTTCGATTGATTCCGGCAAGACAAAAGATTTAGCAAAAACGCTTGCGAACTTCGGGGACCCGGAGCGGACAGTAATAATATTAAACGATCTAAGGGAAATCAAAGATTCTGATTTCGCTGCCTGGGAAGCCCTCCATAATAAAAATAATATTACCAAAAGAGCGGGCGCCAATATTCCCTGGCTTTACTTCCTTTCGTATAACAGCCTCAGGGCACATGATCTGTTTTACGGCCGCCGTATCCTGGTTCTGGAAAGCGCTGCCAAAAACCTCAGCAAGTTTTACAGCGACGGACAGAACGTAAAAGAGGAGGCCGCCGGATGATCGAATATGACAATGTATTAATTGAACCGGTCCTTTCAGAAAAAGCAAACATACTCCGTGATGACGCAAAGTATGTTTTTAAAGTAGATCCAAGAGCTACCAAATTACAGATAAAAGAAGCTGTACGCAGACTTTATAATGTACATCCGGTTTCATGTACGGTGATGAATGTCGCTCCCAAACCTAAGAGACAGCGCAATCGTTCGGGGTATACTTCAACCTGGAAAAAAGCGATAGTCCGTCTTCCCAAGAACGAGAAGATTACGATCTTCGAAGGCGTGTAAGGAATTCAACATGGGTATTAAAACATACAAGCCGGTAACACCGGGCATGAGGGCCTGGCAAAGCCTTGATTTTTCGGACCTTACCAAAAACACAAGACCCGAGAAAACCCTTACGGCCGGACGCAAGCAAAGAGCCGGCAGGGATGCCAACGGAAGAATCAGCACGCGCCACAAGGGCGGCGGACATAAAAAACTTTACAGGATTGTTGACTTTAAACGCGATAAATTCGGGATTCCCGGTATTGTCGCTACTATCGAATATGATCCGTACAGAAGTGCCAACATAGCCCTCATCAATTATGTGGACGGAGAAAAACGTTATATACTGGCGCCGGACGGACTAAAAGTTAAATCAAAAATTCTAAGCGGTCCGGACGCTCCCATTGAAGACGGAAACGCTCTCCCGCTGGAAAATATCCCGCTGGGATTTACGGTTCATAATATCGAACTCACCCTGGGCAGGGGAGGCCAGATGGTAAGGTCTGCCGGAGCCGGCGCCCTTATCGCGGCCAAAGAAGGCGACTATGTAACAATCAGGCTGCCTTCCGGCGAAATGAGAAT